>Ga0180009_10003333_pt1 | contig 18312 bp, 15 predicted proteins | sample OS_PC_MetaG_FD_123537 | JGI IMG/M metagenome (GOLD analysis project Ga0180009, IMG submission 123537) | Groundwater microbial communities from the Aspo Hard Rock Laboratory (HRL) deep subsurface site, Sweden - OS_PC_MetaG | ecosystem: Environmental > Aquatic > Deep subsurface > Groundwater... | reverse complement strand
GCCCGGAATGGAGATGAAAGGCACTCCGGAAGAAGAGGCTGAAAAAGCCAAAAAGATGAAAGACGAAAAGAAAAAGCCCGGCAAAAGCGGTTGAGGCGGCTAAGCGAACGCAGGTTGCGTTCATAGATATGTATAAAAGGCAGGGAAACCTGCCTTTTTTTATGGGGCTGTTCTGGTTAATTTCCTTTATCCAGAACAGCCCCATTTTTATTTTTCCCGGATGGCGCGGACTCGATTTTCTATAGTAGAATAATAAAGTATCGTACCCGCGCCCATTTTACAGGAAGGGCGCGACGGAAAAATGCAGGCGGAGAGAAAATATGGCGGAGCAAACACGGTTGAAGGAAGAAGACGTGCAGGTGCAACTGCAACGGTTTTTTGCGGATATGACCCAAAAGATACCCCTCTTTCTTTTTTGCGAGCCGGGGAAAAATGAGCCCTTTGCCGAGGGGGCCAGGCAGATCATTCGAGCCATTCGCGAGATAACCGACAAGGTGTCTCTGCAGGAATATACCCTGAAGCACGAGTTGGCGAAAAAATGGCAGATCACCGGGTCGCCCACCCTGGTCTTTGCTCCGGAAACGTACAAGATTCGTTGGCTGGGTGCGCCATTGGGGCATGAGGTGCAGACCTTCATGGAGGCGCTCCGCATCATTGGCACCCGGAATCCGGGCTTGAGCAAGGAAGCCATGAAGGTTCTTGCCAAGCTGGATTCTCCCCGGGCGGTCAAGGTGTTTGTCAGCCCGTCCTGTCCTTATTGCCCACAGGCGGCGGTTAACGGAATCCGGGCGGCTGTTGCTCGGCCCGATCTTGTCTCCCTGGAAATCATCGATATCCAGGCCAATCCGGATCTGGCCGATCAGTACGCAGCCCAGAGCGTGCCCCAGACCTTTGCCAATGAAAAGCAGATCGGTCTCGGCGCCCAGCCGGAGGAGCTTTTTGTCGCCTCCCTGGCAGCGTTGGAGCCGCAACGGGTTTTTATCCCGGACAGCGATGCCGAGGAGATTTCCTGTGATCTGGTCATTGTCGGCGGCGGGCCTGCCGGCTTGACCGCGGGTATTTACGCCGCTCGTAGCGGCCTGCAGGCGGTGGTTGTGGAAAAAGGCGTGCTGGGCGGTCAGGTCGCCACCACTCCCATGGTGGAAAACTATCCTGGTTTCACCCAGGTGGGCGGCAAGACCCTGGTGGATATCATGGTGACCCATGCCTTGGAATATGTGAAGATTTTTCCCGGCGAGGAAGTGCAGGACATTGTGCCGGGAGAACTCTTTACGGTAACCACCACCCGGCGCCGCTACAAGGCACGGGCGGTGTTGCTTGCCACCGGTGCAGGCAACAAGCGGCTTGGGGTGGAGGGGGAAGAGCGATTGGGTGGGCGCGGGGTCAGTTATTGCTCGACCTGCGACGGCCCGCTGTTCAAGGGAAAAAAGGTGATTATGGTGGGCGGCGGCGATAGCGCCGTGACCGAGGCCCTGCATCTGCACAACATCGGGGTCGAGGTGACCATGGTGCATCGGCGGGAAGGCCTGCGCGCTCAAGAGCGGCTGCTTGTTACCCTGCGGCAGTCAGGTATTCCGGTTCTTTTCAACAGCGAGGTCGTCGAGATTTTGGGAGAAGCCGGGGTGAAGGCGGTGCGGCTCAAGAGCAATCAAACGGGAAAAGAATCCACCCTGCCGGTGGATGGCGTGTTCATCGCCATCGGCTATGACCCGGCCGTGAAGCTGGCCCAGGGCCTTGGGGCCGAGTTAACCCCGGAAGGCTATATCAAAAAGGATGCGCGTCACCGGACCACGGTGCCGGGGGTGTACTCGGCAGGCGATGTGGAAGGAGGCTTCAAGCAGATAGTCACAGCAGCCGGGCAGGGGTCTGAGGCCGCTCTCGCCATTTTTGAAGACCTGATGAACCCCTATTGGACCGTTCAGAAAAAACGATAGATGACCGCGGTTGTCACACCCCAGAGCAAAACCAGAATTGTTGCAACAGCGCAGGCAGCGCCAAGCAGCCGGTGGCTCAGCAATTCCCGGCGATTTTCCTGATAGCCGAGGAGCAATCCGAAGAGGACGCCTGCCGCCATGCCGCCGCCATGGGCCCAGTTGTTGATGCCCGGCACCAGCAGGCCGAAAACGAAGATGCTTATGGCCCAACCGCCGATTTGCTGGTACACCTGCTGGCCGTAATTGCCGCCCCGGCTTTTTCCGTAATAGAGGGCGGCGCCGATCAGGGCGCAGACCGCTGCGGAAGCGCCGATGGTAAGAGGGACTCCGGCCAGATAGGAAAGCAGAAAGCCGGCGATGCCGCCCAGGGTATAGATGCTGAACATCCGGGACAGACCGTATTCCTGGATAACCAGGGTGCCGATCTGCCGCAGAGCGATGAGGTTGAAGATGAGATGGAGCAGGCTGCCGTGGAGGTAACTGGCTGAAATCAGCGACCACCAACGGTGCAGAACGTCGATGGGCATGGTGCCGGTCGCCCCCAGCAAGAGCAGACTCCGGTTGTCCGGCGAAAGAAAAGAGAAGGGATTCATGCCCATACCCGTGCCGCCGGGATTCATGATCAGCGAAAGAATGAAAAGAGCGATGTTGAGGCCGCTCAGTCCCGCGAGAAAGAGCTCCGGGCTTTGAAACAGGCGGAGAATCCCATTGTTTTTCCACCAGGTCCCGGGGGATTTGATGCCGCAATACGGACAATGTGGTTCATCTCGGCTGATGAGACGGCGGCAGTTCGGGCAGAGTTGAGATTTTTTGTGAGAAGCGGTCATGGGTCGTTATAGGTCGGTTTTCCGGTAAATGATCAGGGGTGAATTTAAGCAGGATTTGCACTGTGCCCAACTAACCACACCTGGTTTGAAAAAACCAGAAAAAGCGTGACTGCATGGTCTGAGTCATCTGCCGATGAAAGGACCATCATGGATGCGCAGCCTCTTTTTTCCCTGCAGAATTTGTACGGTGGCAGCATTCGCGACCGGCTTGCCATCGCCCATATTCTCCACCCTCAGCTCGCTCTCGCGCTTGCAACAAACGAAGCATTTGCCCCGATGCTGGCCCAGGCGGTGATTTTCCAGAAAGAACTTGCAGAAATCATGGCTGTTCTTGATCTTGGGTCCATGTGCGCTGCCTGCGGCGGCAGATGTGGAGGGGGATGCTGCAGCAGTTTCATGGCCGGGGAAAACGATGTGGCCCAACTGCTGCTCAATCTCCTGGCCGGGGTTCGGGTGGAGGTCCTGCGCGAGGATGATGAATGTTGTTTTCTTGGAATAACCGGATGTCTGCTTCTTTTTAAACCCATGTTCTGCCTGAATTATAACTGTCGGCAGCTCATCCAGGGTGCAGCTCCAGCCGGGATGCGGAGGCTGGAGCAGGCTGTCGGCCGCCTGCTCCAGCAGCAGTATGCCCTGGAGCAACTGCTGCTGGGTGTCTTACGGCAAGGCGGCAGGCTGACCGGGGGATTTTGCTGTTAGCAGCCTTCGATGGCCTTTTTCTTCTTGACCGGAGCAGGAGCCGGGGCAGCAGGGGCCGGAGCAGCCTTTTCACTCTGGATTGCCGGAGCTGCCGGAGCCGCGGCAGCTTTTGTATGGCAGGCAGCGCAGTTGGTCGGACCCTTCTTGCCTTTTATCCCGGTAGTGTGGCAGGTCTTGCAACGGGCATGGAATACATCCATGGGTTTTTGCAGCTTGGCATTGGCAAATTTTGCGTTGTGGCAGGTTGCGCATTGCAGGGCGTCGGTGCTCGGCACGGCTGCGATGGCCGCCTCGTTCAGAGGCTGATGCTTGGCATCGTGATGGCAGCTTCCGCAATCAAGGCCAAGGGCAGTGTGCTTGGTATGGCTGAAAATGGCGGGCTTCTTTCCTTTGACCACCAATTCCTGCGTTGGGGCCACGCTCTTTCCATCCGTTGGGGCGGCAGCCGCGTTCAGGTCATTCATGGTAACGCTCAGGCCGGCCGCGCACATCATGGCAAGGGCAATCATTGTTTTTTTCATCGTATATCCTCCTTAGTTGGGTTTCTCGGGTCTTTCAGGGTTCAGTTCGGTTTCCGTTGAACCCGCTTCTTTTGTCTGTATCCTATCCACGTTGTTGGGGTTTTTCTAGAGGACATAGGGTGATGTATGGCGACATCCGCTACAGGATAGGGGATGGAGAGGACCCATGTCGTGGTGTTTCTGGGTTTCGCTGATTTCCATTGCCCCTGCTTTGGCGCGCGTGGTAGTCTGGGCGCCCGGTGAAAAAGCCGGCAGGCCAAACTGTCGGCTTTTGTTAAACGGAAAGGGGAAATGACGCACCAGAAAATAAATAAAAAAACAGAACTTCTGGCCCCGGTTGGGAGCTTGGAGTCTTTTTTTGCCGCTCTGGAAAACGGGGCCGATGCCGTGTATTGCGGCTTGAAGGAGTTTTCCGCCCGGGCCAAGGCCAAGAATTTCACTGTGCCGGATGTGGAAAGAATGGTTGTCCATGCCCACCGGCAGCGGCGCAGGCTCTATATTGCCCTCAATACCCTTATTAAGGAAAAAGAGCTGCCAAAGTTGGTGGAAGTTTTAGGTGATCTTGCCGGAGCCGGGGTGGATGGCCTCATCATTCAGGATCTCGGGATCTGGCGGTTGGCGAGAAGTCATTTTCCCCAGTTGCCCCTGCACGCTTCAACCCAGATGGCCGTGCATAACGCGGCCGGGGTCAGAATGCTTGAGCAGATGGGTTTTACCCGGGCAGTGCTGGCCCGGGAGCTCTCCCTTGCCGAAATCGGGGCAATCCGGCAGCAGAGTACCATCGAGTTGGAGCATTTTGTCCACGGGGCGCTGTGTTTTTCCGTTTCCGGTCAGTGTCTGTTTTCTTCTGCAGTAAGCGGGATGAGCGGCAACCGGGGCCGCTGCGCCCAGCCGTGTCGCCGTCGCTATCTCAACCGGGATCAGCCCGGGTACCATTTTTCCACCAGTGATTTTTCTGCCCTTGCCCTGTTGCCCCAACTGCTCAAGGCCGGGGTCATCAGCCTCAAGATTGAAGGGCGGATGAAGAGTGCCGAGTATGTAGCCCGGGTGGTGGCGGCCTACCGGTTGGTGCTTGATGCCCCGGAAAGCGGGCGCAAGCAGGCGATGCAGGAGGCTGATGAGCAGTTGGCCCTCTCTTTTGGCCGCCAGTCGACCAAGGGCTTTCTCACCGGCTCCGTGCCTGCGGCAATTGCCGACTCCTCCAAGCAAGGCACCCTTGGTAAGCATCTCGGTCAGGTGACTTCGCTTCGCGGCGGCATGCTCGGTTTTGAGACCTGCGACCGGCTGCATGTGGGCGACCGAATCCGGGTCCAGCCACAGAATGATCAGGCCGGCACCGGCTTTACGGTGCGGGAGCTCTGGCTTGAGCAGAAAAAGCTCAAGGCGGTTAAGGCAGGGGATTTTGTCCGGGTGCGGATTCCCGATAAAGGCGGTTTTTTTCAGGTGGGGGACAAGATCTTTAAGGTGGGCGGCAAGGCCGCCTTTACCCTGAGCCCGGAAGCATGTCGAGACACCTTGGATCAGGTGGTTGTGCCGGAGAAGAGTCCATCCTGCAAAGAGAATCTTACCCAGGCCGGAATCCAGGCCCTGGCCAGCCTGCTGCCTCCCTCCGCTCCCCAGGGTGTCTCTGCTCAGGTTCTGACCGTGCGGGGCAGGGAGCCCCAGGATATGCGTCTCCTCGATGAACCGGGTGTTGCCGCCCTTGAGTTGCCCCTTACCCCCGAAACCATGGCAGCCTTGAAAAAAGTGGATCATCACCGTGCTGATCGGCAGGGGCGGGTTATCTGGGAGATCCCCCCCATGCTTTTCGGGAGTGAGTGGGATGAATACCGCAGGGCGGTGGGAATGCTGGCGGGGCAGGGCTTTTGTACGTTTCGTCTCAATAATCTTGGGCATCTTCCTCTGTTTGCCGGCCTCTCCGGCCTGACGCTGCTGGGCGGCTTCCGCTGCTACACTTTGAACAGCCAGGCCGCCCTTGCCTGGCAGGAGCTGGGGCTTGCCGAACTCACCGCTGATCTGGAGGACGACCGCAAGAACCTGCAGGAGCTTTTCTGTCGGGGTGACCATCTGCCTCCCGTGGCAATCACCGTTTACAGCCCGCTTCCCGTGATGCTTTCCCGCATCCCGGTCCGGGGGGTGCGGCCCGGGTCGGTGCTGCGGGCGGAAGGGGGAGAGGGGTACCGCGTTTTCCAGCGCCACGATCTGACCGAGGTGCTGACGGAGCAGGATTTTTCCCTGCTCGGCCATCTTGCTGAACTTAAAAAGATGGGTTGCGCACGAATCATCGTCGATCTGAGCCATTGCGGGTCCATGTCCGCCAAGGGCAAGCAGGTGCTGGGTGCTCTTGGTGCGGACCAGCCTCTGCCGGAGACCACCAGCTTCAATTACAAGCGTGGCTTGACCTGATCCTTTTTTTTTGAAAAAAACATGGATCAGGCTGAATTTTCTCTTGCAAAGTGAAGCAGCTTTTCCTATGTATAAACCCCTATGGTAGGGTGGAAATCCTGTCATCTTCTGCCTGACGAGCATGGCAGCATGTTGCTCGTCGGGTACCTATCACCTGGCCCCGCCTTTACCCTGCGCAAGTCCCTCGCGTAAAGCTTCCCGACCATCTGATATCTACCCGGCGATACTTGTAACTGTTCAACAGCACCACATCTGCACTGTCATCGGCCTGCTCATGTGCAATAGCACACTTCGCAGACCTCTTTCGCGCATCTGCGGCACTGTTGAACAGTTACATTCTGTGGTTTTCGTTCAGTATCGGCAGTAAGCGGAATAGTTGCCGATGCTGAAAAGTATTCTGGAGGGAATTATCCGATGAGTACCCGTTTGGTCCCTGAGTTTTTTTCCTGCCTCAAGGAAGGTCTTGGCCGAGATCAGCTTGGCAAGGAGGTCATGGCCGGAGTTTTGGTCGGCATCGTCGCCCTGCCCCTGGCCATCGCCTTTGCCATTGCCTCCGGGGTCAAGCCCGAGCAGGGGATATTCACCGCCATTATTGCGGGTTTTCTCATCTCATTGTTGAGCGGTAGCCGGGTGCAGATCGGCGGGCCAACCGGCGCCTTCATTGTCGTGGTTTTCGGTATTGTCGCTAAATTCGGTTACGACGGCCTTGCCATGGCCACCCTGATGGCCGGGGTGTTTTTGATTGCCATGGGTCTGGCCCGGATGGGGGCGGTGATCAAGTTCATCCCCTATCCCATGACTGTGGGATTTACCAGCGGTATCGCCCTGATCATCGCCACCACCCAGATCAAGGATTTTTTCGGGTTGACCATCCCTGCAGGGTCCGGCGAGTTTATTCATAAAGTTCAGGAATACGTCCGTCATGCCGATTCCCTGAACCCATCGGCCCTGCTGGTCGGCGGTATCTCGCTGCTGATTATTGTCTTTTGGGGCAAGCTGACCAGAAAGATTCCCGGTTCCATTATCGCTATTCTGGTCGGGACCGGGCTGGTCCATTTTCTCGCCCTGCCGGTGGAGACCATCGGTTCGCAGTTCGGCAGCATGCCCAGCATGCTGCCCATGCCGAGAATGCCCCATCTGGACTGGGGGATGGTGCCGCAGTTGATTTCGCCTGCCCTGACCATCGCCCTGCTGGGAGCCATCGAATCGCTGCTGTCCGCAGTGGTGGCCGACGGCATGACCGGAATGCGTCATCGTTCCAACATGGAACTCGTTGCCCAGGGGGCTGCCAATATCGCCACGCCTTTTTTCGGCGGGATTCCGGCCACCGGAGCCATCGCCCGCACCGCGACCAACATCAAAAACGGTGGCCGCACCCCGGTGGCGGGGATGGTGCATGCTGTTACCCTGCTCCTGATCCTGTTGCTCTTCGGCCGCTGGGCCGTGTTGATCCCCATGCCCACCCTGGCGGCGATCCTGCTGGTGGTTGCTTTTCACATGAGCGAGTGGCGTCATTTCGTCAAACTGTTCCGTGCTTCCAAATCGGATATTCTGGTGCTGCTCAGCACCTTTTTTCTCACGGTCTTTGTCGATCTGACCGTGGCCATCCAGACCGGTGTTGTCCTTTCCGCCCTGCTTTTCATGAAGCGTATGGCCCAGGTTACCGAGGTGCGCAATATCACCAGTGAACTCAATGAGGAGTATGGGAAGGATGACGCTCTGGACATCGCCACCCGTGAGGTTCCCAGGGGAGTGGAGGTGTTTGAGATTTACGGCCCGTTTTTCTTCGGGGCCGTCACCCAGTTCAAGGATACCCTGAGCATCGTCAAGACCCCGGCCAAGGTGCTGATTTTAAGGATGCGGCATATCCTGACCATCGACGCCACGGCCCTGCATGCTCTGGAGGATCTTCTGGCCAAGACCCGTAAGGACGGCACCGTTTTGATCCTTTCCGGCGTTCGACCGCAGCTCCGGGTTGCCCTTGAGCGCAATCGGCTGACCGGAGAAATCGGGGTGGAAAACATATTCGGGCATATCGATGATGCTTTGGCCGGGGCAAGAAAATATATTGATACGTCCGTCTAGGCGGAATAACGCAGAGAGGAAAGAAACAGGCGGCTCTCTTTTCGGAGAGGCCGCCTGTTGTTGTATTGCGGTGCGGCTATCGTATGGGGAAGAATTGGTTAGCGGAAGATAATCCGGGTGTTGTTGCATTCCCGGTATTTATTGGAATGCCCGGCGCGTTTCCAGTGCTTCCGCTCCCGCTCCCTGTGGCCCCAGCGGGGAGGCTCATGATGGTCGCGGTCGATGATCACCATCCGGCTGACCACCCGGCCGCTGTCCTGAAGGACCCAGTCGCCGTTCTGGTAACAGGCGGTGCTGTAAACCCGTTCCGGTCTGCCGTCCACCGTGGCCAACACCTCCACCTCCCGGCAATCGTCATAGCGGTTTTCCTCATACTGCCGGACAACCCTGGTCGGCTGATATACCCGGGTCGGCTGGCCCTGGGCCTTCTCCATTTCATTGCCGACCATATAGCCAAGCACTCCGCCGATGGCGGTGCCCAGCAAAGTGCCTTCCGTATTACGGCCGATGGCCTGCCCGAGAATGGCGCCTCCGGCAGCGCCGCCGATGGCGCCGGTCTGGGCGGTATCTCCGGCCTGGACGTTGTGACTCATAAGCAATATTCCGACACACGAAAAGAGCAGGGTTCGTTTCAACATATTTCCTCCTTGGTTTGCAGATACATCCCGGGCAACTTTCAATTTCACGGTACGCTAAAAAAATGATTTTTCCAGCCGACATGGGGCGCGTTCAGGGTAATATCGACCCGATGTCGGGTCCCGAAGCAGGGATGTCGGGTGGTTGGAGGAGGTAAAAGTCCGCAATTGCCTCTTTGTGCGAAGCATGCTAGAAGGGAGAATTGATTCCGTCTACCAGGACCACCATGCGCCGCCAGATCCTGTTGTCCATCACCATCCGTTTTCTTATTTATTTCACGCACTGGCTGGTGCTGGCCTATCTGCCCCTGCTCCTCAAGGGATATGGCTTGAGCGACGTGCAGATAGGCATGGCTATCGGCCTTTTTTCCTTATCCTCCATGGCCCTGATGCTGCCGCTGGGGATGTTTTCCGATATCTTTTCGCCCAAGCGGACTATGCTCTGCGGCGCGCTTCTTTACGCAGGCTATTTTGCCGCCCTCATCACCGCCCGTTCCTTTGGCTGGATTATGGCTGCGGTGTGTGTCGGTGGTTTGGGGAGCGCCGCCCTGGTGGTGGTGAGCGAATCCCTCTACCTCAAGCATTTCGGGCAGATCCAGCGGAGCCGCAGGGTGGCGACCTACCAGCTGAGCACCTATCTGGGCTTCGGCCTCGGTCCTCTGGTCGGTGGCATGGTGGTCCTGGCCTCGCCGGGCTTGTTGTTTGTCCTGGCCATGACCGGGGCCGGCGGTATCTTTCTCTGCTCGCTGTTTCTTGTGGATTTTGAGCCCATCGTCTTTTCATTCAAGGAATACAGCACCGATGTTCTCCAGTTCAAGCCCCTGCTTTTGATCGCCTGTTTGTTTGTGCTGGGAACCCATTTCGGGGTGGAGCAGACCTCTTTTTCCCTTTTGCTCAGGGAAAAATTCAATCTGCTCCCCAGGCAGATCGGCATGGTCTTTGCCTGCATGGGGCTGTGGATGGCGCTGATGGTCCCGCTGGTCGGCCGGTATCACGACAAACGCAAGTCGGTGTTTCTCTTCTTTTTAGGGGGGATGGCATTTTCCGCGCTGTTTCAGGTGTTGACCCCGCTGGCTGGCGGCATCTGGAGCCTGGTGATCATCCGTTTGCTCCATAATCTGGGCGACACCGTGGCCCTGCTGGAACTCGGAGTTCTGGTGGCCCTGCTGTTTCCCTCGGGACGGCTGGGCGGCAACTCCGGATTGCTGTATGGGGTCCGCACCCTGGCCACCTTTCTTGCCGCGGTGGTCTCCGGGAGTCTGAACCGGGAGTGGGGATATGGCGCCTCCTTTATGGGCAGCGGCCTTTTTGTCCTCTGTTTTGTCGCCTTAAGTTTCGCCTTTATCGGCTTCAGCGCAACCCGGCGGCGGGTGGTGGGGTGGCAGGGGAGTGAATAATTCTGTGAGGTAAACCTGCGGTTTTGCGGGAGGCTCATACAGTTTGACAGTCCCGGAAATGGTTTTCGGAACACATGTCATCCCGGCGCAAGCCGGGATCCAGAAAAAAGCACTGGTTTCCGGCTTTCGCCGGAATGACGGCAAAAAGCACAAGGCAGTGTCTGTAAACAGGTGCTGCCTTTTTAAAATGATTTCCCAAAGGAACCACTCTCATGCAAACACATCCAAAACGATTCAAACTGACCCTGGAATTTGACGGTGGCCGATACAGCGGCTGGCAGAAGCAGGACGATGCCAAAAGCATCCAGGGCAGTATGCTTAAGGCCGCCGCCGCGCTGTTCGGCCCGGAGGTGGATGTGCAGGGCAGCGGCCGCACCGACACCGGGGTGCATGGCTTGCGGTTTACCGCCCATCTGGAGGCGCAGACCGAACTAAGCCCTGCGGAGATTGGGACGCGATTGAATGAAATCCTGCCCAAGGATATCGCCATATTAGAGTGCAAAAGAGCCGGGGCACGTTTTCACGCCCGGCATAACTGCATCGGCCGCAGCTATCTGTACCAGATCGCCAAGCGCAAGAGCGCTCTGGGCCGTAATTTTGTCTGGCAGGTGGAGGATGGGCTGCACACGGGATTCATGCAGGAGGCAGCGACAACCCTGGTGGGGATGCACGATTTCACCTCCTTCACCGACCGTCAGGCAATCAAGAAGAAGTCGCCGCTGGTCATGGTCAACAAGGCCCAGATCGCGGAAACCGAGGATCTCGTCCTTTTTCGCATCGTGGGCTCGCATTTTCTCTGGAAGATGGTGCGCCGCATTGTCGGGGTGCTGGTCGAGGTCGGCAAAGGGGAGCTGACAGTGGGCGAGGTTTCCCGTTTTTTGGAGGAGCCGGTGGTCCTTAAAGAATATACCGCGCCGAGCCAGGGGCTTTTTTTTGAACGGGCCTTCTACGATCAGGAGGAATTGGACGGGTTCCTGGCCGAGGAAACTCTGCGCTCAGCCTTTTTATGATAGTTTTTTTCCGGTGCGTGCTTATTGTCTGAATAAAGAGCAACGATGCCCCTTCGACAGGCTCAGGGCGAACGGAAGGTGTCTTAATGTATTGATCCGTTCATGTTGAGTCCTTCTGTAAGTTCAGGAGAGCCCTGTCGAAGCACTTGGGTGACGCATGTTTTTCTTTGTGGCAAGCTCATCATTGTCAGGTAAATCGGGAAAATAACCGGAGAGGTGATTGCATGAAGATAATCGGACAGATAGTGGAGAACGCGTCTCTTCTTTTGCTGGGCATTGCCCTGGTAAGCATGTTCAGCGCACCGGAGGCCGGAGCCGCGGAAAAAACGAAAAAAGCGATCTTTGCCGGGGGGTGTTTCTGGTGCATGGAAAAACCCTTTGAGAAGCTTGACGGCGTATTTTCGGTGACCTCTGGCTATATCGGCGGGAAAACCGAAAACCCCACCTATCAGAACTATGGCGATGGCGGGCATATTGAAGCGATTGAGATCGTGTATGACCCCGCCAAGGTCAGCTATGCGAAATTGCTGGATGTTTTCTGGCGCCAGATTGATCCCACCGACAGCGGCGGCCAGTTTGTGGATCGGGGCCACTCCTACACCTCGGGGATTTTTTATCTCGACGAGGAGCAGAAGAAGCTGGCTGAAAAATCCAAAAAGGAAATGGACGGACGCAAAGTCTTTGCCAAAGCCATAGTGACGCCGATCATCCCGGCAACCACGTTTTACCCGGCGGAAGAGTACCATCAGGATTATTACAAGAACAACCCCATCCGTTACGCTATTTACCGCGGCGGTTCCGGCAGGGATCAATTTCTGGCAAAGACCTGGGGGGATGAGGACAGGGCTTCCAAAAAATGGAGCGAGGCGGAGTTGCGCAAGCGGCTGACGCCCATGCAGTACCGGGTTACCCAGGAAGAGGGAACCGAGCCGGCATTTAACAACGAATTCTGGGATAACAAGCGGGCCGGAATCTACGTGGACATTGTTTCCGGCGAACCGCTGTTCAGTTCGCTCGACAAGTATGATTCGGGCACCGGCTGGCCGAGTTTTACCAAGCCGTTGGTTCCGGAAAGAATCGTTGAGCGGGAAGACCGGAAATTGTTCTCGACTCGGACCGAGGTGCGCAGCCGGGACGGCAACTCCCATCTGGGCCATGTTTTTGCCGATGGCCCGCCGCCCACAGGATTGCGTTACTGTCTCAATTCGGCATCCCTGCGCTTTGTGCCTGTGGCGGATCTGGAAAAAGAGGGGTACGGCGAGTTTCTCCCGCTTTTCCAGAAAAAATAATTACATTGCCAGCCAAGCGTTACTGGTCCCGTTAATGCGATGATGCGTGATTCCCCTCCCTTGACGGGAGGGGCTGGGGGTGGGTGAAGCTGAACGTGCCCGATTCGCTGTAATTTCAGTCGTGACTGTGATCGTGATTGCAGCCGCATCCGCAGCCCTGCTGCGGCCCCTTGTGGAAATTCGCCAACGCTTCGGCGATCTTGTCCTTGAGCTCGGGCGGGGCGTTGTCCAGGCAGTAGATCAGAGCGGCTTCCTGCTCGTCGCTGCCTGGAGCGGCGGTTATGCAGACCTGCAATGCCTGTTCAAATGAGTCGAAGTTCATGGTGTTTTCTCCCAAAGAATGCATGGTAAGCAACTGACTTTTCGCTGCCAGAAATACCCACTCTTTTTCGGAATTGCAAGGAAAGAAACCGTCAGGGAGATGGGGAGTTCAGCGCGCCCACTCCATCACCCGCTTCACCAGGGCAACATGGGAATCGTTGTCCCATAGGGCAAGGAATCGCGGTTCCTGGTCGGTGAGGATCGTACACAGCAGGAGATCCTCCATCCCGGAAAATCGTTTCAGTCCGCGCACCGCGACCTGGAGCAACTGGAGGAAGCTTTTGCACTCTTCGGGGCTTTTGAGGGACGCGTACATTCCGGAATCGGGGTTGCCGTATTCCTTGACCACTCCGTGGATGATTTTGTGGGAGATCGGCCCTCCCACCAGGGCGAGAAAGATGATCAATTCCCGTTCCAGGGTTATGAGATAGCGCAGCGGGATGTTTGCGTCGTTGGCTTCCCGGGTCAGGGTTTTTTGCAGTTCCTCATGGATGGTCCGGAGTTTGCGGAAAAGCTGTTCCTGCGTCTCCTCAAGAAATGCCAGAGCTTGCCCGAGCATATCCTGATCAAGCCCCATTTTAACCTGAAGCACCTCTTCCGGCGTGAGTTCGATGTGGTTGCCAAGCTCCTGGTTATAGGTGCGGATAAGGATATTGGCAAGCAGCAGGCCGTTGCGGTCGGAAAATCCCACCCTGTGCGGTTGGCCGAAGATGTCGCCCAGCAGGATTTTCAGCGCCTCCGATGGCCGGTCGAGCTTGGCTATAAGATGTTGCATGGCGTTTAGAAAAGAAACCCTGTCGTCCCGGGAAACAAGCTCTTTCAGGTAATGCCAGAGGAATTCAAAGACCTTTGTTTCATACTGGACAAACTCGGGGATGCTTTTTTCAAAAGCGCTTCTCCGAAAACGGCCGTTCTGGTCAAAGCAGCCGTTGAGCAGTTGAACCAGATGGGCGGCCTGGGCATCGGTTATTTTGAAATTTCTGGCAATCACCGCGTAATCCTGCGCCTCGAATTTCACCTGGCCGCGGACCATGTCGCGCATCTTCTTCTTGATCACGGAGCGCCGGGTGAAAAAGCTGAGCAGGGATGAAATTTCCTCGTGCAGCGGACCATTATGACTGGATATCTGCCCGGTTTTCGTTGTGTCCTGATTCTGCCCGAAAATGTCCATGGCCTCATACAATTCGTCGGGAACCATCTCCAGGCCGGTTTCGATGTTGTGCAGCGCTTCCGCCCGCACCTTTCCGGATTGGGGCGCGGTTTCGCTTTTATTCAGAAAATCGGTGGCCAGGGTGAGCCGTTTTTGCAAGGTGCCCATGTAGATGTTCTGGTATCCGCCACTGCTCACGCTGGCAAGAACCTCTGCCACCTGGCGCGGGTTTGTCCCGTAGTTGGCGATGGCCATGCGGGAGAGCAGAGCCTGGTTGCGGTTTTCCGCAGCGCCGGTCTGCCCCGGCATGAGACGCTGGATGTTGTTGACCTCGATGGGCGGTTTGTTCAACTGGGCGTTGAGTTTTGGAAAGGCGAAGATAGCGTTGAATACCGTGGGAAAGGCGGCAAGGGCCTCTTTGGGCTCCGGGCCGAACAGCATCGGGGTGATTTCCCGGACCAGCTTCTGGATCGAAGCCGGGTTGACCTTGTTTATCGTCGCCAGCAGCGTGAGATTGGGGTTGGGAAGATTGTATTCGTCGAAGACGAGCGCGGTCGAGTTTCCCGGCTCGCCTGCCTCCCGGTAATAGCGGGTCAGTGCGCGCAGGGAGTTCAAGAGGCGTGTTCTGTCTTCCTCGCTGCAAACCTTGCAGTCCAGGTAGAAGTGGTTGATGCCCAGCGCACTGAAACCTTTGAAGGCTGCGAGCAATTGGTTGGGCATGGCCGAGCCCGGCCGGCCCGCCATCCGCTTGGCCATGCTCCCCGCTACCTGCAGGTCCAGCAGGAGATTACCGGTGGAGACCTCGTAGTCGCATTGTTCCTGGACCGCGTCCTGACCGGGAAAGCCGCTGCCCCGGTACCGGATCGAGATGGTCCCGTCAAAGCGCGGATAGGTGGAGAGTTGTTTTATCGCCAGCCACAGGGCATTTTCCTGGTCATCGCCATGCCCCGGGGAAGGGTGACGGTTTTTGTGCAGGATATCCGCGAGCAGCCAGCATATCTCAATCAGGATGAGGCGGTTGCGATCGAGCCATTGCTCTTCCGCGCCGAGCAGATCAAGGAGGGAGGATTCCCGTGGGGCAGGGTCGAGAATTCGCCGGGTTGTGTCAATGCCGGAGAGCTGGGCATAGAGTTCATTGGCCGAGGCGTCCAGGGAAAAGTCGCTGTTTTTTGTCTGCACAGGTCTGCCTGTTGGAAGGTTTGAGGAAAATGGGCCGGTGTGGCTCTGATCAGGGTATATTGGCCGCAGAAAGTTTCAAAAGTATCTCACACCGGGATCGGCTTGTAAATAAGAGCCTACAAGAAAGCGGGTGGGGAATCCGGTGTGGTGTCTGAAGAAGAGGTTGGGCTTGTCTGTGGCGTTTCCGGGTGTTTCGGTGTACCATCGGCTGATTGTTCGTTCGAGGCGTGCGCCTCTTGTTTTGAAATTAATCTTTAGTTGTGTGAGGTCACGGAGTGGACTCCTTTGTCTATCAGAAGAACAGCAGCTACTTCGCCCAAGTGGCGGAGAATGTCGAGCCCCTGGCCGAGCGCGAGCTTATCGGCTTAGGCGCGACCCAGGTCAACCCGGTCTACCGGGGGGTCTATTTCACCGCAACGCCCGAGGCGTTGTACCGGATCGTCTACCAGACCCGGCTCTGCACCCGCGTTCTGGCCCCGCTTCTCCATTTTGACTGCCACAGCACCAAGTACCTGTATAAAACCGCGCTGACCATCCCCTGGGTGGAACTGTTCGACCGGGAGCAGACCTTTGTCATCACCGCCACGGTGAGCGACAGCAAGATCACCCATTCCCAGTACGCCTCGCTCTGCCTCAAGGATGCCATCGTCGATCAGTTTCAGGAGAAATTCGGCGGTCGTCCCAATGTGGACAAGCGCAACCCCGATCTGGTTTTCAACCTCCATATCCATAAAAACACGGCGGTGATCAGCCTTGACGTCTCGGGTGCTTCCCTGCACCGGCGCGGCTATCGGCAGGAAACGGTGGAAGCCCCTATCCAGGAATCCCTGGCTGCGGCGATCCTCGATCTGACGGAATGGAACGGCGAGCGCACACTGATCGACCCGATGTGCGGCTCAGGCACCCTGCTCTGCGAGGGGCTGATGCGCTATTGCCGGATTCCCGCCTCGTATCTGCGGGAGAGCTTCGGTTTTATGCGCATGCCCGATTTTGAGCCCGAGGCGTGGCAGCGGGTGAAGAAAGATGCGGATTCGTTGATCCGCCCATTGCCCGATGGCTTGATTACGGGCAGCGATGCGGCGAAACTGGCGGTGCGGGCGGCGCGGATCAATCTCGGCCAGCTCCCCTACGGCAAAGAGGTCCCGGTCCACACCAGCCGCTTTCAGGAGCTTGAGCCGATCAACGATGCGGTCATCGTTTCCAACCCACCCTACGGGGTCCGGCTCGGAGCCCAGGAAGAGGCCGCCGCTCTGGTGGGTGAGCTGGGCAGTTTTCTCAAACATAAATGCACCGGCTCCACGGCGTATCTCTATTTCGGCGACCGGGAGCTGGTGAAGAAGATCGGGCTTAAGCCTGCCTGGAAGAAGCCGCTGAGTAACGGCGGGTTGGATGGGGTATTGGCCAAATACGAGATGTATTAAATGTAAACGTCCAGCAGCACCGCATCTGCTTTGTCATCGGTCGGTTCGCATACTGGAGTATGGCGAACCGGCCTCTTCCGCGCATCTGCGGCACTGCTGGACGTTTACGTTTCTGCAGAAAAAAATAGCCCATTTTTTGGGGGTATAAAACAAGTAAATGACCAAAGTACGCCATCACTACATTCCGAGATTTTATCTCCGAGGATTTACAGATCTTGAAAAAGGCAATACGGTCTGGGTGTTTGATAAAGACGAAGAAAACGTGTTTGATGCAACACCAGCGAATATTGCGTGCGAAAAGCACTATCATACATTTCTGTTGGAAGATGGAGAAAAAGATACTGAAACTGTTGAAAACCTTTACGGAATCATCGAAACAGATACCTCCGCTGTTATTAGGAAAATTCACGAGGGCGAAACCTTAAAACAGGAAGATATTGCTAAATTTTGTACTTTTGCCTCGTCTATGATGATTAGAGTGCCAAATCATCGCAATAATATTGAGAAAGCGATTGCAGACGTAATGTTAAAATCACAGATAATGCTCGCAAAGAATAAGGATGCATTTGAAGAAAGCTATAATCGGTTTATAGAAAAGACTGGCAGCGATAGCGATTTAACAGCTGAGGATATACGTCAATTCGTGTTGAAGGGTGAATATACTGTTAAGGCAAACCCTCAAGTTAGTCTATATTTTTCTATAAAAAGTATTGAATATATTGCTGAAGTGTTTCACAAAATGAACTGGATGTTCGTTAAAAGCAATGATGATCATAAATTCTTAACTTGTGATAATCCATTGTTTTATTTTGATCCAACTCACGACCATAATTCATTTTATGGAGTTGGCCTTATGAACAAACATATTGAAGTAACACTACCTTTATCGCAAGAAATTTGTGCTTATGGAAGTTGGGGAAATCCGGGTCAATACAATATTGTTAACGGAACAAGTCCTATAATAAAGAATATTAATAGAAGAACAGTATTGGCAGCTAAACGGTTCGTTTTTTCTTCCCGATATTCAGACACGTTGTTTAAATTTGCTATTAAATATAAAAACTCTGCTCCAACTCTGAGGGTAAACTAAAAAATGGGACAGATTTATTTTTTAGGAGTCCGTTTCTTCCTCGATCCCGGTGGTGTCCACACCACTCTTCTCCCCCCAAGCAAGGTGAGTCGCCAGCAGTTTCAGATACTTTGTCTTATTGGCCCGTAGCCGTTCGGACAGAGTGGTGGCCAGGTTCCGGGAGCCAGAGGGGATGTTGTTGATTTGTTGACCTATTGAGTCTAACTCCGGGTCGGGTTGACTTTTGGGCATTCGCTGTCAGGCCAGCATCTCCAGGAGAAGCGGATGCCACAAGGCCATATCCACTTCGCCCATTTTCCCAGCCAGGCGGAGCTTATCCACGCAACGTAACTGGTCCAGAAGAATCCT
>Ga0180009_10003332_pt1 | contig 18314 bp, 12 predicted proteins | sample OS_PC_MetaG_FD_123537 | JGI IMG/M metagenome (GOLD analysis project Ga0180009, IMG submission 123537) | Groundwater microbial communities from the Aspo Hard Rock Laboratory (HRL) deep subsurface site, Sweden - OS_PC_MetaG | ecosystem: Environmental > Aquatic > Deep subsurface > Groundwater... | reverse complement strand
GTCGAGATCATCGACCACGATCCTTTCGAGCAGGAGCCCTTCGTAGGTCGCCACTTCGACGTAGTCAGCGCGATGGCGGTGCTAGAGCACTATCCCCATTCGCAGCGGCGTTTTCTGGAATTCATGCGCGCTATTGCGGCCCCGAACGGACGCTTGTACATCGAGGTGCCTAACATCGCTTTTTGGCCCCGCCGATGGGCCCTTCTGCGGGGGCGCACACCACTGTCACCCCTCGAAGACATCTACCAATCGGAAGTGCCGTACTTGGGTCATCACCACGAGTACACAATGGACGAGCTACACCGACTCGCTGCTCTGGCCGAGTTGCGGGTGATAGACGAAGAGCAGTTCAACTATTCCTTCGTGGGTCCATGGGCCAAGCGTTTTATCTCTGATCCCCTCTTGACGCTGATGTCTTCCCGCCCATCCATGCGCGAGTGCCTAGCTGTGGTGTTGACCCCGTCTGCGGACAGCATGGCAAGGGGTGAGGGAGGCCATGGCTGACTTGATCGGCAAGATCCGCCGCGGCCTGCGCAAGCCGCCGCGAGTGATCGTGGCACGCCTGTTCACCATGCTGCGCACGCAGACGGAGCGCTTGCGACTGCCAAGGCGCGCGGCAATGTTGCAAGGCCGCTTGCTGCGTGAACTGCAGGCACCCTCGCTCGACATGTTGTGGCAGCGGCTGGCGAGCAGGCCCTTTCCCGCCTGGCTCGGGCCTTGCGACGTGGTAGAAGTCGATGCACTGTGCGGCGCACACGAGCGGGCCACCCTGCTGGCCCGGGCCGACGCTGCGCTGGTCCATCGGGTCGATCTGCTGGGCTCAGGGCCGACCGAACTCGGTCACGACATCAACTGGCACACCGATTTCAAGACGGGGCTGTCCTGGCCGCCGCGCTACTTCGCTGACATCAATTACAATAACCCCGACCGCCCGAGCGACGTCAAGGTGCCTTGGGAGTTGTCGCGCCTGCAGTGGCTCATTCCTGCGGGCCAGGCCTACCTGCTGACGCGCGACGACCGTTATGCTGCCGGAGTGCGTGACGTACTCGAACAGTGGATGGTGGCCAATTCTTGCGGTGGCTCGGTCAACTGGTCCTGTACCATGGAAGCGGCCTTGCGCATTTTCAGCTGGTCCTGGTTCTTCCACGTTTTTCACGATGCGCCGTCGTGGCGCGATGCGGGATTTCGGTTCCGTTTTCTGCACGCGCTCTACCTGCACGTGGAATTCACCGACCGTCACATCGAACGCTCCGACGTCAACGGCAATCACTACACCGCCGACGCAGCCGCGCTCGTGGTTGGCGGGCTGTTCTTTGGCGAAGGCCAGGGGCCGCAACGCTGGCAGCAGGAAGGCTGGTGCATCCTGTGCGAGGAGATGCCTCGACAGGTATTCCCCGACGGTGTGGATTTCGAAGCGTCTGTGCCCTACCACCGGCTGGTGGCCGAGTTGTTCCTATGGCCTGCCATGCACCGTACCGCGCAGGGGTTGCCGGTTGACCCGGTCTACCGCGAGCGCCTGGCGGCCATGGCCCGCTTTTCGCGCGCCTACTCACGCCCCCATGGCAGCGTGCCACTGTGGGGTGACGCCGATGATGCGCGAGCGCTGCCTTTTGGCTGCCAAGACATCAACGATCACCGCTACCTGCCCACGCTGATTGGCCTGTACCTTGGCGACCCGGCTCTGTGCAACGACGCGCCTGCCGCCGCAGGCGAGGTGTTGTGGGTGATGGGGCCAGTCGGGGTGGGTCGCTGGCTGTCTCATATGCCCGCTGCACCGGGCTCGCAAGCCTTTCCCGATGGCGGGTTCTATGTAATGCGCACCGAGCGCGACCACGTGTTCATTGATTGCGGCCCACTGGGATTGGCCGGCCGTGGGGGGCACGGCCACAACGACTGCCTGGCCTTCGAAGCGGTGCTCGACGGCGTGCCGCTGGTAACAGACTGCGGTGCCTATCTGTATACGGCGTCTTACGCCGAGCGCAATGCATTCCGATCTACCGCGTACCACAATACGCCGCAGATCGATGGGGAAGAAATCAACCGGTTTATTCGGCCGGACTATCTGTGGAACCTTCACTACGATGCCATACCCAGTATTCTGGCGTGGCGAGAAGAAAAAGACCATGCTCTATTCATGGGTGAGCATGGGGGCTACCGCCGACTGGCGTCGCCTGCGATCCCGAGGCGCACGATCCTTTTGGATTTTGATGCGCACGCGCTCTACATAAAGGATGAATTTGAGGGCGAGGGTATGCACGATGTATCGATACCTTTGCACCTTGCTCCTGGCATTGAAGTGAGTGTATCGAAGGACTGTGAGCTGATTCTGAGCGCAGGCAAAAAGCAATTCAGGGTCTGGTGGCCTGCTAACTCCGGCTACGCGGTTAGCGTTGAAGGCGCCCGCGTTTCCCCTTCGTATGGTGTGGTGCAGAGAATCAGTAGGCTGGTATGGAGCCGCAAGTCCGCCCCTCTTGCTCCATTTAGCCTATTTGTCGCGCCATCTGACGCGGAAGTGGATATCGAGTCGCGCGTGTACCGCTGCCTGTCACAGATACAGAGAAAAACTCTGTGACTAAACAAATAGTCTGGACATTGCTCGTGCGGATTCTGCTGATTGCTGCTGGGTTCGTTTCGAGCATCATCACGGCGCGCTTTCTTGGTCCTGAGGGGCGCGGGGTTTTTTTCTACTGGACGACGCTTGCTGCGTTTGCCATCCAGTTCGGTAACCTGGGCCTGCATTCCAGCAATACTTATCTGCTGGCCAAGGGGCGTGCTCGGTTGTCAGCACTGGCCGCGAATTCCCTGTGGGTCTCACTTATTGGGGGGGGCGTCCTGGGAGGCTTTCTGATCTTGTCTCTGTGGTTGATGGACGGTGCGACGGGAGACAGGTGGTCTTTGCTTTTACCGGCCTTGTTTCTGATTCCGTCAGGACTCTATTTTTTGCTGGGCACGAATCTGTTGGTGGCTGATGGCCGTATAGGTGAGTACAACGGGTTTGAGCTTGCCAATCGATACCTGGGACTTGCAGCAATTTTCTTTGCAGCCTGGTACTGGCGCAGCCCGCAAGCATTGCTTGTGATCATGAGTGTGGTCGCAGTGTTGATGTGCCTGCCGCTCTATCGCCGTTTGCGGGTGTTGGGGGGAGATGGGGGCGGCAGCTTTCTCCTCATACGGGAGGGCTTCGGCTACGCCATGCGTGCCTATATGGTGGCAGCGCTTGGATTTGCAGTTCTGCGTCTGAATACCTTGTTGATAGATCGGTACATGGATGCAGCAACGCTGGGAACTTGGTCAATAGCAGCGCAACTCCTTGACGTCATTGTCGTCATTCCCAGCACGATCGCGCTGGTTTTGTTGCCCAGGATCATGCGGTCGGATCAACCCTATCAATTGATGCAGTCTCAACTGCGGATGGTCGCCATTGTCCTGGCGATGGTGTGCGCTGTCGCTGCTTGGTGGGGGAACGATGTCATCACGCTGGTCTATGGCGAGCGCTTCGCCGGTGCTTACGCCATGCTGATGTGGGGGCTACCCGGTATCTTTGCCCTTGGTTTGACGAGCATTCTCTCTCAGTATTTGGCATCGGCAGGCATTCCGCTTGCCCTGGTTTGGATCTGGCTTACAGGGCTCACGGTGGAACTGGCTTTGGCGATCTGGTTGATCCCGATCCATGGCGCTGCAGGTGCGATGGTATCGCTTTCGGCAGCATACGTGGTCATTCTGGGAATGGTCTGGGCGCTGGCTGCACGCAATCACAACATGCAAAAGGAGAGAGTCAATGGATAGCAATGCTAGGCTTGAGGCACAGAAGCAGTGGAACGCGCGCGCGTGCGGCGAGCTGCCCGGCGACAAGCAGTCTGTCGACTATTTCGACGCCGTTGCGCGCGATCGGTACCGGCAGCAGCCCTGGATGCACGACTACTTCCGCTACGAGCGATTTGCGGGCCAGCACGTGCTCGAGATCGGCATCGGGCAGGGCACGGACATGATGCAGTTCGCGCAAGCGGGGGCCATCTGCCATGGTGTAGATATTACCGAGAACCACCTCAAGCTGACCGCCTTGAACGCGACGCTGCGAGGCTTCGATGTCGACTTGCATGAAGTCGATGCGACCCGCTTGCCATTCGCGGACAACTCGATCGATTGCGTCTACTCGTTTGGTGTGCTGCATCACATCCCGGAAATCGATCAGGTCGTCAGCGAGATCCATCGTGTGGTGAAGCCAGGGGGGTGTGTAATGATCGCGCTTTACTACAAGTGGTCCGCCTTCCATCTTGTCAAGTGGTTGATTCTGAACGGGCTATGTCGCGGCTGGCTGTTCACTAAAGGATATGAAGGTCTTCTTGCGACGATTGAGTCGGGAGCTGATGGCGTGCACATCAAACCGTATGTCAAGCTTTACACTAAAAAAGCAGTAAGGCAGTTGATGAGCAGCTTTGCCATCGACGATGTTTCTGTTCATCAGATCCATCTAAGTCATCTGATGCCTACTTCCGTGGCGAGTCGATTGGCGTTTCTCGATGGTTTGGTGCGGCCTTTTGAGTCGAGACTCGGCTGGTATGTCACCTGCCAAAGCATCAAAATACCTGCGGCCGCGTTTCAATGAGTGCGCCACTTATCCTGACAGCCTATCCGCTGTCCGCCAATTTCGAGCAAGCAGCACGAGATATGCTCGGCAACGGTGCGACGACCATTACGATTGCGCAGCTGCGCTCCGGGGGCAACATCGGCCTTTTGCGCCAGTTGTGGTCGATACGCGGCAATCCGATAGTGCTGCCAGTCGAGGAGGAGAACAGCGCAGCGCTGCTGCCAGTGCTCATGCTGCTCGCCGCCTGCACGCGTTCACGGGCGATCTGTGTCGTGCACCCCGACCTGCGCTGTGAGAGTGTGAGCCGCTGGCGCATCGCATGGGATGGCCTGGGCTTTGCGGCTGCCAGCGTGGCCTGCCTGTGGGCTGCACACCGCGCGCGGCGCGAGCTGACCACCCTGTTGTCGCAGCCGCGCGAGACGCCACGTGCGCTTACGGAGCGCGGCGCCGTGCTCTATCTCAAGACCAACCTGTGGTTCGGCATCAAGGCGGGCGGCTCCGTAGGCCATATCGCAGGCGTGGTCAACGGGCTTCAGCGCCTGGGCCACCCGGTGACATTCGCGTCGGCCGAACCGCCGGTGATGATCGATGAAGGCGTAAAGTTCTTGCCGGTGCGGCCGCCCACGGCCTTTGGCCTGCCATATGAGCTCAACAACTACCGTTTCCAGGAAGGTTTTGAGCACACGCTGGAGGCGGGTGCAGCCTTGGCCACTTCGAGTCTGATCTATCAGCGTCTCTCCGCTGCCAATTACCTTGGCGCCGTGCTGTCGCGTCGTCACCGCCTGCCGCTGGTGGTCGAATACAACGGCTCCGAGGTCTGGGTGGCCAAGCACTGGGGTCGGGGCATGAAGTTCCAAAAGCTCGCGGAAATGGCCGAGGAGGCGATGCTGCGCCATGCGCATCTGGTGGTGACCATCTCTGAGGTGCTGCGCGACGAGCTGATCGTTCGGGGGGCGGAGCCAGCGCGCATCGTCTGCTATCCCAACTGTATCGATCCGCTGGTGTTTAGTCCCGAGCGTTTCTCGCAGAATGAGCGGGAGGCGTTGCGGGCGCACTATGGCATCCCGGTCGATTCAACCGTGCTTGCCTTCATCGGCACCTTCGGGCAGTGGCATGGCGCGGAGGTACTTGCGGAAGCCATTTCCCGCTTGCATGTCCAGGAAAGCGAGTGGCTTGTACAGCACAAGGTCCACTTCCTGCTGGTGGGGGATGGCCTGAAGATGCCGCTGGTGCGCACCACCATCGAGGGCTCCGGAGCCAGCGCGATTTGCACATTGGCCGGACTGGTGCCCCAGGATCAGGCCGGTTTGCATCTGGCCGCTTCGGATGTTCTTGTTTCCCCCCATGTGCCCAACTCGGACGGGACCCGGTTCTTCGGTTCGCCCACCAAGCTTTTCGAATACATGGCCATGGGAAAGGGTATCGTTGCATCGAACCTGGACCAGATCGGCGATGTTCTATCGCCCGGTCTCGATGCCAGCGCATTGCCGGCAGGCGCGCCCGATGATGACAATCCGGAACTGGCGGTTTTGTGTGAACCCGGGAATCTTGAAGAGCTAATCCGGGGAATGAAGTTCATGGTTGAGCGCCAGGATTGGCGGAGCATCTTGGGCAGGAATGCACGCCGGCGTGCGCTTGATAAATACACTTGGGGTCATCATGTCCAGGCCATAATCGATGGTTTGAGCCGAGTGGAATAGCCTTATGGACCGTCAGAATCACGCGGGATCATTCAACTTGCTGGTGCGCTATGCACCACTTTGGGCTCATCTGTCCGTTTATACCTTGACCTGCCTTGTTGCAGCTACGTTCTTATATTTCGGTTACAGGCCAGTAGTGGTTTTTGTCGAGTATTTTTCCGGAGCGATCGTACCAACGAACTATTCATCTCAAGAGACAGCGGTTCTGTGGGCGTTATTGCTGAGTGCTCCTGCCTTGTTTGCCTTTGGTTTTGTCGCGGCTCTGCGAATCCGACTTGGGGGGGCATTATTTCGGAAAATAGCTGGCAGAAGTGACTGGGATACTCCAGTCTGGATTCCGGTTCTGATGTTTGTAGCTGCAGCTAGCGTTGGTGCATATGATCTGTTACGGGCGGGTGCTTTCGCCAAGCTGAGTGTGTGGGGTGACTATGGTGCATGGGTCGAGGGACGTTGGGCACTCTTCTCTACCTTGGGCTACTTCAACTTTGTCAATCTTTACCTGATCTTGCCTGTTTCGGCTGCGTGGGTGATTTTGAGTATCACGGGTGGTGGATGGAAGGCCTTGGCGGCACGTTTAATCCCTTTAGCGCTTGTCATCGTGCTGACTCTTTTTCTGTTCCAGAAGAAAGCACTGATTGTCTCTCTGATCATCATCTTGGGCGCAGTGCTATTGCATCGGATCTTTTCAAAGCCATGGACGCGTCGTCTTACCTGGACATTTGTCGCAACTACAGGGTTGCTGGCATCAATATATTTTCTATTGGTGGTTCTTCCGGTCTTTCTAGAAACATCCAGAACTGCAAATCAGGTTTTTATTCAGCAGGAAGAGAAAGGGAATCAGCAGGAAAAGAAATTATTAATGCTGCGCAAAGAAATAAATTCCATGATTGGATCGCATAGGAGCGCACATATCTTCGTATACGCAGCCTTGGCGCCAATGACCAGAACATCGCTACCCGCCATGTATTACCCGATTGTGTATCCGGAACTGCAGGGGTACTACGGCTTTGATTTCGGTCAGGATATCCTCGGTTTTGGTGGGATGCCAGCTGACAATCTTGTTATCTGGAAGCACATGTATCCGGGTCTGCCTGGCGGTGCGGGTGCGCCTTATCAGTTTGCGCTATACAGTCAAGTCGGCGTGGTCTGGACTTTGTTGTTGTGTGCCATAGTTGGTATGGTGCTGGGTGTGATGTGGCAGGGCATACTGGCTGACGATATCAACCGTGTATGGCGCAGTCTGATGGGTACGGTGCTGATACTGTTCAGCATCTATCTCGCAATCGATTCTATTCGCGGTAGCCTGCTGGCCAGTTACGGCCTCATTTGGGCTTGGCTGTTCATCGGCCTTTCTTTCTTCATCGGCCGCACACTCAAGCGCAGGCAAAAGAGTTCGAGTCGGCCTGATTAACTGAACTAATTGAGATTAAACGTGAAACAGATACTTCAAAGCCTCAAGACCGGCACGGTTGAATTGGCGGATATACCCTGCCCGAAGGCAGGCCCTGGCCAGTTGCTGATCCGCACCCGTTCAAGTCTTATTTCTGCAGGCACCGAGCGCATGCTGGTGGACTTTGGCAAGGCCAACCTGCTGGACAAAGCGCGTCAGCAGCCTGACAAGGTGCGCATGGTGCTGGACAAAATCAGAACGGATGGCTTGGTGCCGACGCTGACTGCAGTTCAGAACAAGCTCGATCAGCCGCTTGCTCTGGGTTATTGCAATGCCGGGGTTGTGATCGAAGTTGGGCCGGGTGTGCAGGGCTTTGCCATTGGCGACCGCGTGGCGTCCAATGGCAAGCATGCCGAGGTGGTGAGCGTTCCGGCCATTCTTTGCGCCAAGGTGCCGGATGGCGTATCCGACGAGGCGGCTGCCTTTACAGTCATCGGGTCCATCGCGTTGCAGGGTATACGCTTGAGCCAGCCAACACTGGGCGAGGGGTTTGTCGTTATCGGGCTGGGACTGATTGGCCTGATCACTGTGCAGCTGTTGCGAGCCCATGGCTGCAGGGTGCTGGGCGTTGATTTCGACGATGCGAAGCTGGCGCTGGCTCGGCAATTTGGTGCCAGTACGGTCAATCCTTCGCAAGGGGAAGATGTGCTCGCTGCAGCCCAGGCCTTTTCCCGTAGCCGCGGTGTGGACGGGGTGATCATCACAGCCTCGACAAAGAGCAGCGAGCCAGTCCATCAAGCGGCACAGATGAGCCGCAAGCGCGGACGCATAGTGCTGGTGGGCGTGACGGGGCTCGAGTTGTCGCGCGCCGATTTCTACGAGAAGGAATTGAGCTTCCAGGTGTCCTGTTCGTATGGGCCGGGACGGTATGACCCGGATTACGAGGAGAAGGGCCAAGATTACCCGCTGGGCTTTGTCCGCTGGACCGAACAGCGCAACTTCGAGGCGGTACTGGACATGCTCGCTGAGGGCCGCATCGATGTGACCCCCCTGATTTCGCACCGCTTTGCCCTGGATGATTTTCAGCAGGCTTATGCGCTAGTGGGCGGTGCGGGTCCATCCTTGGGCATCGTACTGAATTATCCGACCGAAGCAGAGAAACCCGTGGCGGAGGTGACGCGTCGCACAGTTATTTTGCCGGGCAAGGCCCCAAGGGCTGGGGCGCCAGTGGTGAACTTCGTTGGTGCAGGCAATTATGCAGGTCAGGTGCTGGTCCCCGCCTTTCGTGATGCCGGTGCGCGCTTGAAGGCGGTGGCTTCGGCGGGCGGGGTCAGTGGAGTGCATGTAGGACGCAAAAACGGTTTCGAGGCCACGACGTCCGAGATCGATGCCATCCTGGCTGACACAGAAACTGATGCCGTGGTCATTGCCACTCGACATAATTCACATGCGCGCCATATTTGTGCCGCGCTGAAAGCGGGCAAGCATGTATTCGTGGAAAAGCCGCTCGCGCTCAACCATCAGGAATTGAAAGAGATCGCCGACGCTTACGAGCTTGCAAACGCTAAAGAGCGAAAAATTCTGGCGGTCGGCTTCAATCGCCGCTTTGCGCCCCAGGTAAAACGCATGAAGGGGCTGCTTGACACTGTGGCGGAGCCGAAGTCTTTTATCGTCACGGTGAATGCCGGGGCGATACCGCCGGAGCACTGGACCCAGGATCCTGAAATCGGCGGCGGGCGCATCATCGGAGAGGCGTGCCACTTTATCGACCTCTTGCGCTATCTGGTGAGCCAGCCGATTACGGGGCTGCAGGCTACCATTGTTGGTGGGGGTGACGCCGTCGCGGTGCATGGCGACAAAATGAGCTTTACGCTGCGTTTTGCAGATGGCTCCTTCGGCACAGTACATTACCTGGCCAACGGAAACAAATCCTTTCCCAAGGAGCGCATCGAGGTGTTCTGCGCAGGCCGTGTTCTACAACTGGATAATTTCCGCAGGCTGACGGGCTGGGGGTGGCCTGGATTCCGGAAGATGAACTTGTGGCGCCAGGACAAGGGCAATGCGGCTTGTGCCCGTGCTTTTGTCGAGGCCGTGCGCGAGGGCGGGGCAGAGCCGATCCCGTTCGATGAGTTGCTTGAGGTAACCCGGGTGAGTTTCGATGTGGTGGAAGCTGCAAGGCTTTGATGCTGCTCCGTTATTACCATACGCTCAGGCACCTCAGGCCGGCCCAGATCGCCGGCCGCATCCGCCACCGGTTGCATCGGCCAAGACCTGATTTGAGGGCTTCTGCCCTGCTGCGCCTCGTTGCCGGGCATTGGCATGTGCACCGTTGGCGGGACCCCGCGATGCTGGGTCCGGCGCACTTCCGTTTCTTGAATGATGAGCGGAAACTCGCTTTCCCGGTAGCCTGGAATGCCCTGGATCTCGACAAGCTTTGGCTTTATAGCCTGCATTATTTTGATGACCTCAATGCAATAGACGCTGGAGACCGGCGGGTCTGGCATGAGGCCTTGATACAGCGCTGGATCGTGGAAAACCCTCCAGCAGGTGGAAACGGCTGGGAACCTTATCCCCTGTCATTGCGTATCGTGAACTGGATCAAGTGGGCGCTGGCAGGAAACAGCCTGAACGCTGAAGCGGTTCACAGCCTGGCGGTGCAGACCAGGCAATTGCGCCGTAGGCTGGAATTCCATTTATTGGGGAACCACCTGTTCGAAAATGCCAAGGCCCTGGTTTTCGCAGGACTTTTCTTCACAGGAGAAGAGGCTCAGGAGTGGCTCAAGACAGGAAGGCGTCTGCTCGATGAGCAGATCCGGGAACAGGTATTAGCGGATGGCGGGCATTTTGAGCTGAGCCCTATGTATCACGGCCTGATTCTGGAGGGGCTGCTGGACCTCACGAATCTTTACCATGCCTTTCAGCTCGATCCTCCCGATGCCTGGCGCGATGCCATAGCGCGCATGCTCGATTGGCTCAGGGTCATGTGCCACCCAGATGGCGGCATTGCATTCTTCAATGACACGACTTTGGGCGTGGCTCCCGGTCTTGGTGAGCTGGAACGCTATGCGGCTAGCCTCGGCGTTGCACATGAGTTAAACGGTGCCGGTTCCCGCTTGCTTGAAGCGAGTGGCTATGCCCGCCTGGAGCGGGGCGACGCAGTTGTGTTGGCAGACGTGGCGGCGATCGGGCCTGATTATTTGCCTGGCCATGCGCACGCCGACAGCCTGAGTTTCGAATTGTCCCTTCATGGGCAGCGTATCTTGGTCAATTCTGGCACATCTGTCTACGGTGTCGGGCCGGAACGCCTGCGACAGCGCGGGACGGCTGCGCACAATACGGTGCGGCTGGATGGTGTTGACTCTTCCGAGGTCTGGTCGGGATTTCGGGTGGCGCGCAGGGCGCGTGTCATGGTGGAGCGATTCGATGCGCAATCCGGCCCTGTGCTCGAGGCCGTCCATGACGGATACCGGCGCCTCGACGGGCGCCCGGTACACCGGCGCCTCTGGATGATGGGGGCACATGAGTTGGAAGTGGGAGATGCCGTCGACGGTGGCGGCAATCATCTCGTGGAGGTCTATTTCCATTTCCATCCAGACATGCGCCTGGAACCCGCAGGTCCAACCGCCTTTTCCATCCGGCGGAACGACGGTAGCCTCATGCTCGATCTGTATGCGGACAACAAAATGCTCTGGCAGGTGGAGCCCGGATTCTGGCATCCGGGTTTCGGTGTCTCCGAGGCCAATGTCTGCCTCCGGGGGGCCTATCAAGGCCCGTTACCAGTGCATCTCCTGACCAGATTGGTCTGGCGGGTCTGAGCCATGCGCATCCTCTTCCTGAGTTTCTACTACGAACCGGACTTGTGTGCGGGATCGTTTCGCGCGGTGGCACTGATCAGGGCCTTGCAACCCCTGCTTCCGGAAGGTTCACACATCGACGTGCTGACCACCATGCCGAACCGCTACAGCAGCTTCAGTGCGGCTGCACCTGAAGTCGAGGAAGGGGGAGCCCTCTCGATCCGCCGAATTCCGCTGCCTTCCCACAAGAGTGGGATGCGCGACCAGTCGAAAGCCTTTCTCGCTTATGCGAGCGGGGTGCGTGCGCATGCGCGCAACCGGAAATACGATCTGGTCTTCGCTACGTCCTCAAGGCTGATGACCGCCGTGCTCGGGGCTTACGTCGCACGCAGTCAGAAGGTGCCGCTGTATCTGGATATCCGTGACATCTTCGTCGACACGATTCAGGACATCCTGCCTCGCTGGCTGGCGCGGCCGATGAGCAGCGTTTTCTCGCTCCTGGAGCGCTATGCGATCGGCTACGCAAGCAAAGTGAACCTGGTGTCGCGCGGGTTCGAACACTATTTTTTGCAGCGTTATCCGAGGCAGCGCTTTGCGTTCTTACCCAACGGCATCGACGACGAATTCATCGCCTTCTCCCCGGACGAGGAATCCAGAGGGGAATCCACTCCACCATATTCTGTCCTCTATGCAGGCAATCTGGGGGAGGGGCAGGGTCTGCACGCTATCCTTCCCGGCCTCGCCAGAGCAATGCATGGGAAGGTGAAGTTCACGGTTATCGGCGATGGTGGTCGCAAACCCCAATTGAAGAGCGCGCTCGACGAAATCGGAGCGGATAACGTGATCCTGCGCGACCCGGTCAACCGGACCGCGCTGGTGCAGGCTTACCGGGAAGCCGACGTGCTGTTCCTGCACCTGAACGATTACGATGCTTTCCGAAAGGTGCTGCCTTCCAAGCTGTTCGAGTATGCCGCGATGGGAAAACCGATTTGGGCCGGAGTGGCGGGCTATGCTGCCGAATTCATCGGGCAGGAGATCGGCAACGCAGGGGTGTTTCCGCCCTGCGACGTCGCGGCTGCCGTACAGGCCTTTTCTTTACTGCGGTTGCAGTCCACGCCGCGTACCGATTTCGTCCGCAAGTATGCGCGCCGAAACATTATGCAATCGCTGGCTGCAGACATCGTCTCGATTGGCGTGGGTTACGGACAGTGAACGTGCTGGTGACTGGGGCGACGGGGTTTGTCGGGCGGGCTTTGCTGGAGGAACTGGGTGCGCACGGCCATAGGGCGACTCCGGTCGTTAGACGGATTGGAGGTCTTGCGCACGAGGTGGTCATTTTCGATGTGCATGGCCAGACCGACTGGGGTGCTGTCCTCGCCGGATGCGACGCCGTCGTCCATCTCGCCGCACGTGTCCACGTGATGCACGACAAGGCTACCGAACCACTGGCACTTTACCGTGCCACCAATGCTGATGCCACGCTCAATCTTGCCCGCCAATCGGCGCAGGCCGGGGTGAAGCGCTTCGTATTCATCAGCACTATCAAGGTCAACGGCGAGGGGCGCGATGCGCCGTATCGGGAAACCGATGCGCCGGCGCCTGAGGATGCCTATGCGATTTCCAAGTGGGAAGCCGAACAGGGCCTGGTACGAATCGCGGAGGAAACCGGGCTGGAGGTTGTTATTTTGCGACCGCCGCTGGTATATGGACCGGGAGTGAAAGCAAATTTCCTGCGCTTGATGCAACTCGTTCATAAGGGCTGGCCGCTGCCGCTGGGCACGATCAGCAACCGCCGCAGCCTGCTGTACCTGGGCAATTTCGTCGACGCGATCCGGGTCTGCGTCGAGCATCCGGCAGCCGCGGGGCAGACATTCCTGCTGGACGACGGGCAGGCAGTTTCGACGCCGGAACTGGTCAGTGCAGTGGCGCGTGCAATGGATCGGCCAGCGCGCCTGATTTCGGTGCCGGTGGGCATGCTACAACTGGCGGGCGCGCTGCTGGGCAAGCGCGCCGCCGTGGTGCGGCTGACCGGCTCGCTGTGGGTGGACAGTTCGCTGATCCGCACGCGCCTGGGCTGGATGCCTCCGCATTCGATGGAGGCCGGCCTGGCGGCAACCGTGGCGTCTCCCAAATGAACGGGTTTGCCGTCATCTCCGCCTTTGCCATCAGCTGGCTGTCGCTGGCCTGGCTTCTGCGGCGCGGCCGAAGCCTGCCGATGGACCATCCCAACGAGCGCTCGCTGCATGCGACGCCGACGCCGCGCATCGGCGGTTTGGGCGTCATGGCCGGGGTAGGGGCGGCCAGCCTGTGGCTGGCGGACGAGGCGCTATTCCCCGTGATGCTGGCCGCGTTTGCGCTGGCCGCATTGTCGCTGCTGGACGATCTGCGCGGCTTGCCGGTGGCGCTGCGATTTCTTGCGCATTTTGTTGCGGCGGCAGCGTGCCTGCTGGCGCTGGGCTTGAGCGGCTGGGCGCTGGTCGGGGCGACTCTGGCGGTGGTCTGGGTGACCAACCTTTTTAATTTCATGGATGGCTCGGACGGGCTGGCGGGCGGCATGGCCGCCATCGGTTTTGGCGCGCTGGCGCTGGCGGCAATGCTGGGCGATGCGCCGGGGCTGGCTGTATTCTGCGCGGCGATTGCGGCCGCGGCGCTGGCGTTTTTGCGCTTCAACTTTCCGCCTGCGCGGGTGTTCATGGGTGATGCGGGCTCGATCCCGCTGGGGTTTCTGGCGGCTACGCTTGGCATCCTGGGTGCCATGCAGGGGGTGTGGCCGTGGCTGTTTCCGCTGCTGGTGTTTTCGCCGTTTATCGTGGATGCCAGCGTGACGCTGGGACGACGCGCGCTGCGCGGCGAGAAAATCTGGCGCGCGCATCGGTCCCATTACTATCAGCGCGTGGTATTGCTGGGCGCGTCGCATCGCCAACTGGCGGTGGCCGCCTATGCGCTGATGCTGGCGATGGCTGCGCTGGCCTTCGCGCAGCTGGTTTTTCCACAACACCGTGTTTGGCTGCTTATACTGTCGGCCGCACCTTATATAGTTATTTTTACCGCCATCGATTTTCGCTGGTATCGATCCCGCAATGAACTTTAGTCCACGCACTCTCGCCATCATCCTGCACGACATTCTGGCGGCAACTCTTGCCTGGCTGGCGGCGTACTGGCTGCGTTTCAATCTGGCGGTGCCGCCCGAATACATGGCGGCGGCGCTGTCCACGCTGGCGTGGGTGGTGCCGCTGCAGGCTGTGGTGTTCTGGCGCTTCGGCCTGTATCGCGGCATCTGGCGTTTCGCCAGCCTGCCCGATCTCAAGCGCATCGTGCTGGCCGTCTGGCTGGCAGCGCTGCTGATTCCACTGATGCTGGTGCTGTTCCGCGTCACCGCGGTGGTGCCTCGCTCGGTGCTGATCCTCGACCCCTTGCTGCTGGTTGTCCTGATGGGCGGTAGCCGCCTGGCCTACCGCGCGTGGAAGGAACACCGCCTGGCCAGCGTGCTGCACCCGGGCAGCAAGCCGGTGTTGGTGGCGGGTGCCGGCTCGGCGGCTGACTTTTTGCTGCGCGAGCTGGCACGCAATCCGGCCGGTTTCCATGTGGTGGGCCTGTTGGACGACAGCCGAGACAAGAAGGGGCGGCTGGTGCAGGGGATACCGGTGCTGGGCCCGCTGGATGAGATCGCGGTCGTGGCGAAAAAAATGGGGGTGGACGATATCGTGCTGGCGCTGCCGTCGGCCGCCCACGAGGTGCGCAGGCGGATCACGCAGGCTTGTACCGATGCGGGACTGAGCGTGATGACGATCCCTTCGCTGGAAGACCTGGTGGCGGGCCGGGTGTCGGTGTCGAGCCTGCGCCGCATCGAACTCGAGGACTTGCTCGGGCGCGACCCGGTCCAGCTCGACGACAGCGGCCTGCATCAGCTGCTGACTGGCCAGGTGGTGATGGTGACCGGCGCCGGCGGATCGATCGGCTCGGAACTGTGCCGCCAGATTGCGCGCTATGCCCCGTCGAAGCTGGTGCTGTTCGAACAATCGGAACTGGCGCTCTATGCGATGGAACAGGAGCTGCCGCAGCGTTACCCCGGTATGCAGATCGTGCCGGTGATCGGCGACGCCAAGAACGCTGCCTGGGTGAATCAGGTCATGGCGGCGCAGCGCCCGGGCGTGGTATTCCATGCCGCCGCCTACAAGCACGTGCCGCTGATGGAAAACGCCAATGCGTGGGAGGCGGTGCGCAACAACGTGCTGGGCACGCAGGTGGTGGCAGCCGCCTCCCAGACAAACGGGGTGGCCAAGTTCGTGATGATTTCCACCGACAAGGCGGTCAACCCGACCAACGTGATGGGCGCCACCAAGCGGCTCGCCGAAATGACATGCCAGGCGATGCAGCAAGCGAGCGGCACCCGCTTTGTGTCGGTGCGCTTCGGCAATGTGCTGGGCTCATCGGGCAGCGTGATTCCCAAGTTCCAAAAACAGATCGAGGCGGGCGGCCCGGTGACGGTGACGCACCCCGACATCACCCGCTATTTCATGTCGATCCCCGAGGCCGCGCAGCTGGTGCTGCAGGCCGGCCTGATGGGCGAGGGCGGCGAGATTTTCGTGCTCGACATGGGCGAGCCGGTGAAGATCGCCGAGCTGGCCAAACTGATGATTCGCCTGTCGGGCGCGGATGCAGATCGCATCCGTATCGACTACACTGGCCTGCGCCCCGGCGAAAAGCTTTACGAGGAACTGCTCGCCGACGACGAATCCACGCTGCCGACCCCGCATCCCAAGCTGCGCGTGGCCCAGGCGCGCGCAGCCGACGCCGCCTGGCTTGCCGCGTGCATGGCCTGGCTCGACGCGAATGGCCTGCATGACGAAGCAACGGTCAAGCGCCAACTGAAAGCCTGGGTTCCGGAGTACCAGCCCGAGTCGGGGATGTCATGACCACGGCGCGCCTGCGCGTGAAGGTGCTCAGCACGCTGCCGGAGGCCATTTGGCTGCATCAGTTTCCGCATGACGTGCCCGTATGGGGGGCGTGCGAATTTCTCTTCGACCGGGATGCGCGCGACTACGACTGGCTGCTGGTATACGACGACCTGCCGGCACGCGTGGGCGAACCGAAGAAAACCACGCAGGAAGCGCTGGCCTGCCCGCGCGCGCATACCCTGCTGGTGACCACCGAGCCGTCGTCGGTGAAGATCTATGGCGACAGCTACACCCGCCAGTTTGGCGCGGTGCTCACCAGCCAGCCGGCATGGGCGCTGCCGCATCCGCAGCGGATTCATGCGCAGCCGGCGCTGCAGTGGTTTTATGGCGTCGGCAGCCGCGAGATCCTGCCGTTCGACCATATGCTTGCGCACTCTCCTGCCGACAAAAGCCATGATATTTCGATGGTGTATTCGCCCAAGGCGATGCGCCATACCCTGCATTACCGGCGTGCCCGTTTCATGCGCTGGCTGGTCGACCAGATGCCCGAGCTCGACACCTTCGGTCGTGAAACGCCGCGCGCACTCGACGACAAGGCCGATTGCCTGCGGGACTACCGCTACCACGTCGCGATCGAGAATTTCGTGGGCGCGCATCACTGGACCGAAAAACTCGCCGACCCGTTTCTGGGACTGACACTGCCGTTCTATTACGGCTGCCCAAATGCGGCAGAGTATTTCCCCGAGGATAGCTTCATCCGCATCGACATCCGCGACCCCGCCGGCGCGCTCGACATCATCCGCACGGCAATCGCCAACAACGAATACGAAAAGCGCCTGCCGGCATTGATCGAAGCACGGCGGCGGGTGATGTTCGACTACAACCTGTTTGCCGTGGCCGCGCGTGAAATCGCCCGGCTGCATCGGGCCGATGCGCACCCCGAAGCCGGGGCCGTGCTGCTGTCGCGCCGCGCCATGCGGCGGTCGAGCCCGATGGTGGCGCTGCGCGATCTGGTTGGAAAGTTGCGCGGGCGGGTGCGGCACCTGTCTGCCGCGATCAGCGGGCGGTCCTGACGGGCGACTGCGCCAGTTCCGCGTACAGCCCCAGGGTCTGGTCGAGCATCGCCTGCAGCGGGAAAAACGCCCCGGCCGGAACCGGTTCTGGCTGTTGCAGCAGTTGCGCAATGCGCTGGCAGGCGTCGTCGATGCGGCCGAGCGGCAACAGCCCCGCGGGATAAATGGTCCGCAGAATTTCGCCGACGCCGCCGTGGCCGTAGCCTGCCGTCGGCACCCCGAGCCGCAGCGCCTCCAGCGTGGTGCGGCCGAAGGACTCGGGCTGGGTGGATAGCGACAGCACCAGGCTGGAAATCGCCAGAATGTTTTTCAGGTCGTCGCGCTGGCCGGTAAAGCTGATATCGGCCGCCATCCCCATGCTGCGCACGCGATAGCGCAGCTTTTGCAGATAGCGCTGCTTGGACGCCGTTGCGCCGCCGACGATCAGGCCGTGCACCGGCAGCCCGCGCCGCTTCAACCGCGCAATCAGTTCGATGAAATCCTCGTGGCCCTTGAGCCGGGTGATGCGGCCGGGCAGGGTCAGCAGCAGCGTGTCCGCGGCCTGCGGAAACTGGGCAAAGAAAGCCTCTTGCCACACCGGGTCGGGTTTCCAGCCGTACGGATACGCCTGCTCGTCGACGCCGCGGTGGATGACCTGGATGCGGTCCGCCGGCGTGTCGGGATATTCGCGCAGGATGTAATCGCGCACGGTGTTGGACACCGCGATCACCCGCTCGCCCTGCGTCATGATGCGGCTGTAGCGGTTGACCCCGTACATGCCGTGCACCGTGGTGACAAAACGCGGCCGCGTGGCTGGATTCATGCGGCGCCAGGCCAGCCAGGCGATCCATGCCGGCACGCGCGAACGCGCATGGACGATGTCGACCTTCTG
>Ga0180009_10003331_pt1 | contig 18320 bp, 29 predicted proteins | sample OS_PC_MetaG_FD_123537 | JGI IMG/M metagenome (GOLD analysis project Ga0180009, IMG submission 123537) | Groundwater microbial communities from the Aspo Hard Rock Laboratory (HRL) deep subsurface site, Sweden - OS_PC_MetaG | ecosystem: Environmental > Aquatic > Deep subsurface > Groundwater... | reverse complement strand
CTGTGAGAATCGCATTCGTCAAATTTACGGTTCTTGCGTTGTTTCCAGTTGAAATAATATTTGTCACCATTCAAAGTTATAAAGCTAAAGAAGTCACACATCGTTAATCCTTTCGTGTCGCTTGCTCTCCCCTTTGGTGGCTGCTGATGAGGCAGCCACCGTTACTAAGGAGAAAAAAATGTGCCTTACGAATAAGGCCTGCGCTATATCAGCGTTTCCTGTCCTTCGGCTATGATTGCAGCGTTATAGACACTGGATAGTTCACCTTCTGACACTTCGTCAATGACCTTGTTACCTGAGCCGTCGGGATTATTCTCGGGGTTCATCCAGTCCAGAGCAGCTTTGACCAGCGCACCGTCAATGTCTTTCGTGGACGCTGCACCTAATAGCCACTGCTGAACCGTGTGCCTGCGGGCATCATCGCCGCCGTAAAACTCGGACAATAGCATGGCGAGAAAATTGCGCTGTTTGTCTGAGGCTGGATAGTCCCCATACGTGGCAGCCTTCACTTTCAAGGCTTCCCGCAATGTCTCAGGGTCGTAGGGTCGCTTTTGAAAGTCCGCCTTGGGCTTCGGACTGAACCCTAATTCCTCCAGGATTGGGGCGTTTTTTTCATCGGCTGTTGGTTTGGGTGTCTCCACCGGTGGAGGTGATACATCAATGATCTGCGCATCTATGTAACCTTCCTCGTCTGTGTCTACGCCCATTTCGTCAGGCGTGTAGACCGGAGACCCGCCGAATATCCCAGGAGCAAACCGCCTTGCCCCTCTGCTGATCGCACGGGCAAAGAGCATGTCCGAGGTGTACTTTTTCCAGTTATCCTTGTTGGTTAGTCCCGCCGCTTGGGCTTCCTGGATGGTGTACCCAGCTTCGCCCACCGGCTTCCCGTCCTCATACCAGGACAGGACACAGGCTTTATCATCACACTGCTTGATCTTGTAATCGTAACGAGGGTCGTTTTTGACCAGCGTGGCGATTACATTGCTACCCAGTACCGGCTTTCCATTGATGATGTGAATCCCACTCATCGAGGCAAAGGGGGGCAGTCCCAGTTCGGCACCGGCCATAACCTTGGTGATAGCCTTCGCCTTGTCGGACACATCCGGAAAATAACCGGAGGCTTGTAGGGCTACCGCCGCCCGTTGTAACCCGTCAAAGTTTTCATAAATTGCTAATACGTTCGTCATTTTCTATTCTCCTTGTAACTAAAATTTGATTTCCCGTTCAGGTTGTACGCTCTCATCGTACAACACTGTCCCACACGTTCGGCATTCGCAGATATCGTGCAGATCGTCAGTCACCTCTCCGCAATCCAGATACCGGCTACCAATTTCCTGCCAGTGAATATCAGGACGGTCACAGCAGGGCTGGTCAACCGAGGTCAGCTGATTGACCTTGAAGTGATAGACCGCGCCAGTCTGCATATCAATACAGATTTTTGTATCTCCACCCGTGGCAATGGTGGTCATTTCGTTTGTGCTGATTGCCAGGATACGCTTGGGGGGGTGCTTGTACGCCTGATCTAATGCCTGGTATCTGTTCCATGCCTGATCGACTTTCTCATGGTCGTATGCGAGACCACAATCTACTGCACACCTTTCCTGATCATCCACCACCCGTAAGTAATCCTTCCAGGCGGTTTCTACATCTTGCCTATCTACCCGTTCCAGAACGTTGCTCATCGTTTTCTCCTTGCCGGTTACAATGCCACCGGCGGGGCTGGGGTTGTGTTAGGATGCTTATTAGCCAGTGTAGATTGTGCGGACGTAGTTTGAGCCCGGTTCATCATCTTGAAAATGCACCAGCCACCTATTAAGACCATCACGTTCATCTAAGCGTATCAATTCTATGAGTGTTGCTATGCCCTCATAGTCTTCCCTGGTTATTGGTTTCTGATACACTTTTACCTTATCACCTACCTTTAACTCTCCCATCACTTTCTCCTTTCATGCTTGACTTTGCTCCTGACTTATGATAATATTATATCATAGGCAAATACAAAAGTCAAGGAGCAATTTCATGAAACTATCCGAGAGAATAGCAAGGTATAGAAAAGAACACAACCTGACACAAGTTGAATTTGCTGAACTGGGCGGCTTGACCAGGGAGGCAGTTCAGGCAATAGAAAATGGCAGGGTAGACAACCCAGGGCTTGAAACTTTACTGGGTATAGCGAAAGCTATGGATACAAGCCTGGATGAATTGGTGGAGGAGAAGGCAGGCAATGATTAACGCATTTCTGTTTATTTCATTCAAAGAGGACATTGCTGACATGTTCATGGGCTGGGCGGACGGGGCTATGGTCTATTACGCCATTCCCCAAGGGGTGCAGGCTGTGACCCATATTTCAGGAAGTGATTCGCTGGTGATCATCGCCAATCCAGACAACGATGATGCGCCGACCATCTACGAGCGTCACGGCGTAGACCAGGCCAACGCCCTTGACCTGCACAAAATCGAGGTGTAGCCATGACCAGCAAATACCCTATCGCAGACGACCACCTGGTAAAGCGGGTGTGGGACATTATGCAGCGTCATAAGGGCTACAAAAACAGGGTTGATCGTGACCGGCTGATCCTGCATGTGTTCGGGAAAGTCAGCAAGACTTATGACCGGAAACTGAGGGACGCCCTGGCGCAGCTGCCGGTCATTTGGCAGGACGGCTATTTCATCCCGAAGAACCAGCGAGAGGCAGAGTCCTACCGGGCGGCGATGCAGTCCCGCCAGGCTGCCATTGGGGGACGGCTGCGAGAATTGGATCGTTACCTGCGCGCTCAGGGTACCGAAGTCGAGCAGTTGAGTTTGTTAGAAAGGTGAAATAATGGCAAAAAGGAATGAATATGTTAAATTGCCTTTTCTATTGTCAAGGGCGGAACAAACGAATTAAACAACCTACAAATACTCTGTAGAAAATGCAATAGGAAAAAGGGTGCAAACTATGGCAAATAGACGAATGATATATCAGGACTTTTTCGAGGATGACTATTTTGGAACTAAAGAGTATGGCATGCGGCTTTTATGGATTGGGTTAATCGCTGCTGCAGCAGACGACCAAGGGAGAATACTTGACAACACTTCACTTATTCGAGCTAAGGTATTTATGTATGACAATACCAAAAACGATGATGTAGATAGATGGCTAACAATACTCAACGCAGACAACAAGATAGTACGCTATTTAAGGGATGGCAAGCCTCTTATTCAAATTATAAAATGGTGGGATTATCAAACCCCTGCCTGGGCAAGTCATAGTAAATACCCGCCACCAGATGGGTGGACTGATAGAGTTAGATGCCACGTAACGAGTGCTTCGCAAGGCGGCGAGATAGAAACAATAAACTGGAAGAGGAAGGGTGGATTTTATAGTGAGCTACCGACGGAACTACGTAGCGAACAGGGTAGTTCCTTGAGTAGTGGTATAGATGATATTAAGTTAAGTAAAGATAATGGTGATAGCAATGCTGCAATAAACAATCATTCTTTTTTTCAAAAGGTGTGGGAGCAGGAAACAGGAAAGATGATAGCTGGGTTTACTAAGTTCTATAAGATGTGTGATATGTTTGTAGAGAAAGGGGTGACACCGGATATGTATAGAGTTGCCATTCAAGAACAAAGTAAATCTGATTATCCGGTAAAGAATCCGACAAGCGTTGAAACTTGGGCACTCGGGCTTCTAAAGGCTGATAAGCAAAACAGCACCAATAATCAAGAATATATTGGACCTGACGATGAGGTGATAAGGTTATGACTGAAGACTATCTACGCACGCCAGAGGCACGGGACAGCGAAAAAGCATTATTGGGCGCGATTATTATTAACCCCAGCATACTCGACCGCGTTAGTATTGAGCCGGAGCGCTTCTTTGACATAGGAAATCAGCAGATATATCGGGCGATGAGATCAATCGGAAGTCGTGACCTTGATATTGTGAGCCTGTCTGAGGTGCTGGATCGCAAGGGAAAACTGGAGGGGGTTGGTGGTCAAAGTTATTTAATTGGATTGCCGAATGCTTGTCCTCAGGCATACAACTTCGAGATTTATGAACGCATCATTAGAGATACCTCTATCAGGCGGTTTGTTATTGACACTGCAGGTGGGCTGGCGAAATCAGCTTATAACGAGCAGGCAGATATAACGGATGCAATTAGCCAGGCAGTATCAGCGTTGGTGCAATCTGCAAAGCCGAAGGGCGGCGCGGTCGCGATGAAAGAGTTTATTGAAGACCTTTACGGTGAAATATCGGAGCGCGCCGAAAATCCAATGTTGATTCATGGGTTAGAGACAGGATTGAAAGATTTTGACAAGATAACGCACGGCTTACAAAAAGGTGAGGAGTTTATCTTAGCAGGACAACCTGGGACTGGTAAAAGTTTATTGGCTTTTCAACTGGGCTGTGGAATGTCGGAGCGTGGTCGTGCGGGAGCTGTCTATGCGCTTGAGATGTCAGGTAAAGCGATGGTTAGACGTAGACTGTCTGCAATCACAAAGATACCAACGTACAATATGCAGTCGGGCGTTGATATGAACAGCAGGTGGGAAAACCTTAATAGGGGCGTTGAAGAGCTTGACACTCTACCAATTTATATTTCAGACGCGACTGATTGGACAACTCTCCAGCTGCGGGCGGACTTATCACGGTTGAAACAACAGCAAGGCGTTGAATGGTTCGTAATTGACTATATGGATTTATTGGTTGATAACGTTGGCAAAGATCGTAACGAGAAAAGTGAATATTTGTCACGCCAATTACACGGAATATGCAAAGACCTTGACCTGGCGGGACTGGTTATACAAAGCCTTGTGAAACAAGGGTATGGATCAACGCCAAGTATGTCGCATTTGAGTGGATCGCACAAGGTGAGCTACGATGCTGACGCTATTGCAATCCTGTCTGAAGATGAAAAGGAGCAAAATGTAGTGAATCTTATCTGGTACAAAATGCGGGAAGCTGACGGAAAACGAGCATTAAAACTGGTTAGGGTTCCTGGCTTCCCAGCATTTGAGCAATACACGAAACAGCGCAATGGTTACAACGATTATACAAAATAATTTGTAGATTGGAGTAGATAATGGAATTAGTAACAGGGTACAAATACATTGGCATGAGTGACAAAACCAAACAACTTCGGTCGGACTTGCTATTAGCACAAGAGACACTGGATACGCTAAACGCTAAAACTAAAGCGGTTAAGCCATTTTACGATAGGTCTAAGGCGCTTTACAGACAAGCAGGGCTGTATGAACTGAAATCTATGGACTATGATTTGTATTTGAAGACGGAGGAATGGCAGGTAACACGCCTTCGGGCTATTGAAAACGCTCAAGGAAAATGCCAAGGGTGTGGTGCTTTAGGCATAGAGCTTCATGTTCACCATAAGACTTATGAGCGGCGCGGCGAAGAATTGCCAGACGATTTGATTGTGCTATGTAAAGAGTGTCACGCGAAACACCATTATCATGAAAGCTGGGGCAAGAAATGACTAGTGAAAGCGAGGAATGATGTCAGAGCACGCCGAGCAGAGCGCACTATTTTCAACCCTTGCCCTTTACACGAACAAGTACCCGATGTTGCAGTGGGTTCATGCGATACCGAATGGATCATACTTTCATGGGCACTGGGGAACAATCCGCAAGGCAATCGAAGAAGGACTGACAAAAGGCGTTTGGGATGTTTTTGTGCCAGTACCCGTTGATGATAAGGCTGGCCTGTATATTGAGATGAAATGGGGCAGCAATAAACTAACCGATAATCAAAAGCAATTCCGCAAAGACGTCGGCGAGGGTTACGCATGGGCGGTATGCTACTTCGCTGAGGAAGCGGCATATGCGATTGGTGAATATTTAGGTATCGAGGAATTGAAGGGAGCTTGAGATGTTATCCTGCTATTTTTATTCGGACTTCCCTTTATTCAGGTTATTCAGGACAATAAAAACCCCACCGGTTAGGGTGGGGTTGGATGGATGTTTTGGGTGGCGTTAGTCGATTATCTCGAAAACACATTCTTCACCGAGTGCGCTCTTGTTCCAGAGGTCGCCAGCCTGAAAATACCAGCCGTTGCTGAAGTAGGAGATCATGGGGGGATGATCATATACTGGGGTATCGTTTAATTCATTCTCGTCAAACATTTGCAGAAGATCAAGCCAGATGCTTTTGCCCGTATCCTGCCAGGGATCGTCGCCTGGATCTCCAAAGACCGAGCCGACATATAGTAGTTGTGTGTCTTTCAGATCGACCGTCAAAAGTGTTTCAAATGTTTTCATTTCAATACTCCTTTGTGAAAAATATTTCTGTTGTCCTGCTATTTTTATTCGGACACACTCTCGATATACCCTCGCTGTATGAGCGAGTCGACATACATCTCGACATCCATGCTTTCTTCTCCTTTGAATTTTGCTGCCATCAGTGCGAGAGCGGTCTCGACTGTGGCTGTTTTGGTTGCTCCGGTTGCCCGGGTGATTGTATCCAGATGCGCAAGTGCCTGGTCACTGATTCGAAAACTTACAGATGTTTTTTGGGTAGTCATGAAAAACCTTTCTGCCGGTTACGAGGCCACCGGCGGGGCGCATGATGTGGTTATGCTGTGATTACATCCACCTGCTCAAAAAATCTATCTCTAATCTCTGGCCAATCTTGGTCTGCGAACTCAAAACTGATTGAATTGCGCAAATGAGATCCACAACAAAAATACTCTTTCCTTTCGCCATATGCTTTTCTCCACGATCCTTTGTGGCAAATTCCTTTACAGTGCCTACAGATTCTTACTCCGTGTATTTGAGTCATGATTTTCTCCTTGTGGGTTTCTCCGGTATCTCGATTTTTGATTGTAATTTCCATTTTGTGCTCCTGTGTGTATGTTTTCTTTACTATAAATAGTATAACACTTTGCAATACATCTGTCAAGTGTTTTGTAGGTGAAAGTGGGGATTTAACAAGTTGTTAACAATGGCGTATTAATGCGGAAATTGCTGATCTGTGTTATACTAAGATACATAAACTATAATCCTGGAGGCTTGAAATGGTTTTAGATCTGACAGGTTCGTTGGTGGCGGGTATCCCGTTGATGCTGATTGTGATCGGATTAGTGCAATATGTCAAAGAGAAATTGGGCTGGGTAGGCATTGGAGTGGAAATCTTTGCGATCCTCTTGGGCCTGGCTTTCGGCTTTGGCTATCACGTCTACGCTGCTGAAGTGGTTATATGGACTTTCAATTTTATCTTTGAAGGCGCAATCTTCGGGTTGGCAGTTGGCCTTGTGGCCACCGGTATTTACAAAGCTTATCACCAAACAGATAGCTAATTATTATAAAGCCCGGCTTCGGTCGGGCTTTAGCATTGCAGCTCAAGGTGGTCATGGATATGGATGACGATATGAGAAATGTCGAATCAATTAAAAAACGGCTTGAAAACGTAAAGCTGATGAAGTCGTACACAGAGTCTTTATGTGCGCTTGCCGATATTCAGTATGAGATCGGCGTAGATGCGTGTGCTGAGCGTAGCGAGCTTCGAGAGCAGATCAGGATTCTCAAGAACAAATTATTTGGGAATGGCGATCCAGATAAATCGGTTGTGGCACGTCTCAAGTATCTTGAGGACAGCATTGAAAAGTTCACCAGAGGGACTAAGATGGACATTGAAATTATAAAATCTGGATTGATTGGCGATCTGGACGGGAAAAAGGGACTACTTGACCGGATGGAAATAGTCGAAAAGTTAAATGCTAATCTGATCAGGGTCATGTGGATTGCGATCAGTGTGATAGTAGCTGAACTGGTAGTAAGCCTGTTAGAAATTTTATGAGGCGATGATGGATTGGAGTGTCCAGGGCTTTGAGTTGTTCCTGCACCAGCTAAATGGTTTGCGCCTTATGCTGGACAGCCTTGAAGAGCGGGTTGCCGTTATTGAGGATCGCAGTCTGGATCAGGAAAACCGGCTCATGGATTTGGAAGATTGGCAGGATGACCAGGAGGAATCAAAGGAGCGTGGTTGTGAATAGTTATGCTCAACAAATTTTGGACGTAATCAGGGACTCTGGACTTGCAACCGGCGTTGATACAAGTCGCTATAACGTCAGTGTCGATTTTGACACTGCTGAGTATGCACAGACGCTGGATGTGGTGGATTATGCCATGATCAGAGGGTCTTCAGGGCGTGGTGATGGAACGGTATACATTGATCCCCTGTTTGAGGTTCAGTATGCAGAACTCGAGCAGCACCCACACATTGTACGGGACGCCTATCACTATCTTTCCAGTCATTCGAAGTGGACAAAGCAATATGATGTGTTTATGGAGGCGATTGACGGGAAAGAGTTTGAACTGCTAACACTCGATTGTGAAAAGATTTATAACGTCAAGGGTCCTCAATTTGCAGGTTATGCCTATTATTTTTTGAGGCAATTGGAAAGTGATTTCCCTGCACGCCAGGTGAAGATGTATTCGAATCGTTATGATTACATGGATTGGTTCCAACGGTATTATAACTTTGATGAATTTCACTATCACCACGCCCAATATCCCTGGGCGAATTGGAACGTGAACGCCTATTGGTTCCCTCAACTGCTCAATACAATCAAGTCCATTTTTGGTGGTGAACGAGGACCAAACCTACCAGATAGTCGCAAGCCGGATAATTATGTTGTCTGGCAGGTTGGCGCCAATACTGGCATTGGCGAAGAACTTGGGTTCGGTGCTGACTATCTGGATATTAACGTATCCAAACTGCCCCTTGAGGAATTTCGTCAATGGTCTGGTTTGTACAACCGCTGGAATCCTGAAGGGCAGGAGCCACCCACCCCTCTCACCCTGGAAGAACGGGTAGAGCGGCTTGAGAAGGCGGTATTTGGCTGAAAATAATCTGGTATGTGGAATGATTGGAAGATATGGCAGTTTCAAGCCAATGGACGCGGTAACGAGTTTGGCGTCCAGGCTAAGAGCATTGATCTAAACTGGTTCCAGGGCGATTATGCACAGCTGCTATCGTGGCTGGATAAACCAGTTGCCCCGCCTGTTCCCCTCTGAGTTTAGTCGCCAATAGCCCGAGGGCCATTTCTATGCCCCTATAAATCGCTTAGAGACCGTCCTGTAGTTCGTGGAAGATTGTTTTGTGGGAAAATTCGGGATGTGCTATACTTGAGGCATGGAAATAGCTTGGCATTATGTGGTGGCAGACTTTAGAGCGAAAGCGAGATCGTGAAAATGTTAGTGATTGTGAGTAAAAAAGATGGTAGTTCTATAGAGTATGACGATGTCAGAAAGACCTATGTTCAAAATGGGAAGTTATTAGTATTGGAGTATTATCCTCCTGCATTGATTGGAGAATATCCGATGAATAGAATTATTTGGCTAGTAAAACAGGTGCTACCGCTGAAATATAAAACTCACTATATCGAAAACGACAAGAAGTATTATTGTGAGTGGCGGATGTGGTTCGGTAAGTGTTTTGACATAGAGCGCCAGGTTAAGCCATAGCTTTGAGGGTGAGGGAAGAATGAAGTATGAAGGCTATAAAGATGAAAACTGCAAAGAGATAAAATTAAAACATTCAATAATTGTAAAGATTGATGGGCTTCCATTTGTGTTAAATAAAGATGGAACTTTGTGGGCGCACAAAAACACAGTTGAAAAAGTGTTTGGTGAGGAAATAGAAGACGGAGATGTGGAGTTGCTAGATAATGCCTGACCCCCTAGCGATATTCGAGGCAGGCGTGACACGGGTTGAATTTATTATGAATATTGAATGGCATAACGAAAAACGGAAAATAAAAGACCTTATTCCCTATATTGCTAACCCACGCCAGATAACAGATAAGCAGGCGCAGGATTTGAAAGCGTCCCTGGATAAGTTCGGGATTGCAGATCCCATAGTCATCAATACCACCAATGAGATTATTGGCGGACATCAACGGAAGAAGATACTTGAGACCTTGATAGGCGTTGACCCTGATTTTGAGATTGACGTACGCGTACCTGACAGGGAGTTGACGATTGACGAATCCCGTGAGCTAAATGTCAGGCTGAATAAGAACGTGGCAGGTTGGGATTTCGACACGCTGGCGAATAACTTTGATATAGAGGACTTAATAGAATGGGGATTTGAGCAAGATGAGCTAGTTGGTATAGACTATCAAAATCCTAAACTTGATGAGTCAGATGAGATTATCAGGCAAAAAGAAATGTTTAGGGTACTAATATCCGTGCCGGTGGACTACGCCATAGAGATAAAGGAAACACTTGAAGCTTTATCTGATATACCAGGAATAGAAATTGATTATGGCGCAAACTGATAACTCATATCTTGCAGATAAGGCAGCTCTGCGCGCCGGCCATTTGCCTGAATCGGATGAAATTTCCGTGCTAGATTGTTATGGCGGATCAGGAAAGGTGTGGAAAGCCGTTGGGCGGTTGGTGGAAAAAAATATTCGCGTGTTGCCAATCGAAATAAAAGACTATGGCTGGTTTCATCTTCCCGGGGATAACATGAAATATCTCGGCTCGATGGATTTGTCTAAATTTAATGTCATAGATATGGATGCCTACGGCATTCCGTATGAACAACTAAAAGAGATTTTTGACAGAGGTTACAAGGGCACTGTCTTTGTAACTTTTATACAGTCAATATTTGGTAGCGTCAATCATGAGATGCTGATTGATGTTGGTTTCACAAAAGACCAAATAAAAAAAATACCCACGCTTTTTGGGAAGCGTGGGTGGGAATATTTTTTAGAGTGGCTTGGTCTTCATGGTGTGGAAAAGATTTGGCATAGGTGCCACGCAAGAAAACATTACATAGGGTTTAATTGTGTTGCGGGATCCTCAATTGGTTCTCATAGCCATACGGAAGAAACGGTTGAAGATCATGTTTGATATAATGCTTTACGCCCAAGCGGTGGCAAGTTTCGATAACTTTTTCGGTGTACTCTTTCCAGTCCGTGCTTTTGGTCATGGGAAGATAATTTGCGCGGCCGATTTTGTAGAAATCGACAAAGGAGGCAGTTGTCTCGATGATTTTGATAGCACTTTTTGTGTTCAGGGTCGGCTCGATACTTACCCAAGTAAATATCCCGGAATCGTGAAACTTGCGCAGGGCGCCAAGGCGGTCTTGCGGAAGCGCTGCTTGGGGTTCCCACTTTTTAGACATAGCATCGTCAAGGAAAGTGAGCGTCGTTCCGAATGCGTCCATGCTTGGTCGAAAAAGATCGATGTCTCGCAAAGATCGGGTTCCGCCCTTTGTAAGGGTACAAAATGGAATGTCAAACTCAATCAGTGTTTGAAGACTCTCTCTGGTAAGGCGGGTATTTCCGGGGTGGTAAGGATCGGTCGTGAAGCAGAAAAGAACCTGGTCAATTTCCTGCGGATTGTCGGCAAGATGCTTGCAGTCTTTTCGGAGAAGGCTCAGATAGTTCTTACGTTTATTGGCGCCGCTATCGAACTCTTCTCTATCCATTCTCAAGACGGAAGGAACGTAGCAGTATCTGCAAGCGTGACCACAGCCACGGTAGGGATTGGTTGCAAGGGGGGCGTACTCTAGTGCTTGACCTCTGGGCGTGTAAATGACATACATGATAAATCCTTTCTCTAGTAAGCTTTATGGTTGGTTAGTCTCTATCTGCAAAAAGATAGCGAGCACGGCGGAGAGCCTGTTTTTTGGTGAGATAACCACCAATTCCAGCGGGGGTGTTGGCGAACTCGGCCGAACAACCGGTGAGCTTTCGTGTGCGGACATCAAGTGGGCAGGTGTACTGCCCTGTCTTTTCGTTGTATTCAGCGACGGCGTATCTTGTGTTTCCGTCTTTGTCGATAAACTCATGAACGTACTTTCCGTAAATGTTTTTCATCATAAACTCCTTTTTGTGTGTAAAAATTATTTGATCAGTTCGATTAAGCTGTTTCGATATGTTTCAAAAAGTTTGGCAAAGTCGCTATTGCTAACGTCGTACCAATGGAATTTTCCGTCGCCAAGGTCATACCACAGTTTTGTTTCGAAGGCGGCCGAGAGAAGTTTTTTTGCTTTTGAGTTACTGATGAGTTCTCCGTTAAGGGTTGCGCCGCTGATGTTTCCGGTGTTGTATCGGCTGGTTTTGAGGCCTGAAAGAGCGTTGCGAGGGTCGAAATAAATGCGATCTTTTCCGTTTTTAGTCCATCGGTTTCCGTTTGCTTTTTCAATTAGGGTTTTGATGATCTCTGACTTTTCCATTTTTTACTCCGTTTCTTTGTTTGTTATATATACATTATACACGCAAAAGTGCGCATTGTCAATAGGGTAACGAGATTGTTAACATTTGGATTAATGGATGTGAGCGATTTGGAGGGCTTTGGGGCGAATTAAAAACAATGGAAAACTTATGAAAACATGCAGGTTGGCAAACACAACACCCCTATATATGGGAGTAAATAGAGATTTTTGGCATTTATGCCCGTATATGGGGGTATATAACCAAAAACATGCGCAAAAACGGGTATATGTTTGTATGCCTATGCCATTTTGAATCGCTTAGAAACCGCTTGGTGACCTCGAAACAGGGCAAAAATATGAAAAAGTGGTAAAATTGACTTGCAGCAGACTCGAAAACTATCGGAGGAGTAAGCTTGTCCGCAAATCGGTATAGCACGAAAAAGTTTATAGCGGCAATCCCCGGAACTGGCGGGATTATCAGCGCGCTCGCTGATAAGGTTGGTTGTACATGGCATACAGCGCGAAACTATATACGCGATTACTCAACCGTTGCGGAAGCCTGGGAAGCCGAGCGCAACAAGATAACGGATAAGGCGAAGCATAACATTATCAAGTCAATTCAAATCGGCGATCTGCAGATGTCTAAATGGTGGCTTCAGGTGCTGGACGACGATTTTGTACCGAAAGAAAAACGAGAGATAGACCAGTCCGGCGGCGTTGAGATAGTGGTGAGATATGCTGACGACCAGCGTAACGATACCGACTGATGATAGATTGGATATGCTGATATGACAAAGTCAACGGAATTAACTGTTAGCATACCGCGTCCTCACGCAAAGCAGCTACTGTTTGTTAACAGCACGGCGAAGCGTAAGATCATTCGTGCTGGACGGCGAAGCGGAAAGACCGTTGGTATGGCGATCTTGGCGATTCAGAAGTTTTTGGATGGGCATCGGGTTTTATATGCAGCACCTACGCTTGACCAGATTGACCGGTTCTGGTCAGAAATATCACGGGCATTGTCTGAACCGATAGAAACCGGAGTTTATTACAAGAATGAAACAAGGCATATCATCGAGATACCTGGTACGGAGAACAGAATCAGGGCAAAAACAGCCTGGAACGCGGCAAGTCTTCGTGGAGATTACGCGGATATACTCATTCTTGACGAGTATCAGCTGATGGACGAAACCGCATGGGCGGAAGTTGGGGCTCCGATGTTGCTCGACAATGATGGAGACGCGGTATTCATTTATACGCCTCCGTCACTACATTCCAGAAGTACATCGAAAGCACGCGATCCACAGCACGCAGCAAAGCTATACAAAAGGGCGATAGAAGACAAAACCGGACGCTGGGAGGCATTTCATTTCACCAGCTGGGATAATCCGCACATCAGTCAGGATGCACTTGAGGATATTTCAAAAGACATGACCTCAATGGCAATCCGGCAGGAGATCATGGCTGAGGACATTGACGAGGCGCCCGGGGCATTATGGACACGAGAGATTATTGAGGCTGGGCGTATAATGAAAGCCCCTGACAGTATGAGCTCAGTTGTTGTTGGCGTTGATCCGTCTACCACAAGCGGCGGGGATGAGGCAGGCATCATAACTGTTGGCGTCAGCGGTGAGGATTATTACACGCTTGCGGATGACACGTTACAGGGCAGTCCGGAGGCATGGGCGCAAGCTGCTATTACGGCTTATCATCGGCACAAGGCAGACTGTATCATTGCCGAGAAAAACAACGGCGGTGAGATGGTGGAGAGTGTAATTCGTCAGGCTGTGATTAACGCACGGATGAAAGATAACACTATTGGCGAGGTGCCGGTACGGCTGGTCTGGGCGTCACGTGGAAAGGCAACCAGAGCTGAACCGATAAGCGCTATTGCAGAGAAAGGGCGTGATCATCATGTCGGGGTATTCGAGAAACTTGAAGATGAGTTGTGTTTGTGGACGCCCGGTGATGCTTCTCCAAATAGACTCGACGCAAAGGTTTGGGCGATGACTCACCTGTCACAAGGAAAGACAAGCATCAATCCAAAAGCCAGCGTGCAGAGCTACATCAGCGGTGGTGAAGATAGAGACAGACGACCAGGATTTTGATATTAAAGTGAGGCAACCAATGAATGAGCAATTAATAGTCAGTGCACTTGAGCAAACCAATCCGGCGTTGTACGCGTCACTTGATGGCGGAAACGACTTCATGGCGGCGATCAGAAAACGGGGTGCGAGGACTCTGACCTATAGAAATTATGAGCGCGGCGATCACCGCGCAAACCTCACGAAACAGCAGAGGAAACTTTTGAACATCCTTTCTGACGATGCGGAACTGAATGAGGCGTCGGCGAACTACTGTGGCATTGTGGTGGACATGATGGCCGGTAGGTTGTCCGTTGCGGAGATAACGAGCGAGGATGACGTGGTAAACGAGTGGGTGAATGGGACACTGAGCAGGAACGGTTTCGTGTCCGGTCAAGGGTCATGGTTCAGAGGTGCCATTCGTGACAGTGAGAGCTTCGTTTTGATAGATCCGCAGACAGCAATGTGGTCAGGCGAACCGGCATTTGACGGTCACTCCGGCGTTGTGGCAATTTATGACTCGGTTACCAACCTTCCGGTGTGGGCGTGCAAGTTGTGGGCCATCAGCGAGCCTGCCGATGTGTCAAGCGATGCTGAGGACTTGGGGGAAGAGAATGTTGTAAATGTTATTGTTTATGAACCCAATAGAATCACCTATTGGATGGGCGCTGATGGCGGCGGATCGGTGGAAAAGAAGCTTATTGAAAAGGTGAAAGGCTCTTCGCTAAAGATTATCGAATCTGGCAACGGGTATGAGTGGCAGTTAGGGCTTATACCCCTAGTGCAGTTTGCGAACAAGCGGGATAACTATACCAACTATGGAGAGTCCGAAATCCGCTCTGTCATTCCTTTGCAGGACATCACAAATTCAACCTTATACGATATGATGATGGCGAGTAAGTTGTCAGCCTTCAAAATTTACTGGTCAATCGGCATGGAGATTGACAAGGACGGCATTGTCCCGGGCAGTGTGATTAATCTTGTCTTAAAGGACGGCTCCGGCAATGTTCTGACAAGCATTGACGAGGCAACCGCAAAGTACCTGGCGGCGATCAAGGTAGGTGAATTTGGTGTGACAGATATGTCACAGTACACAAGTCAGCTGGACAAGCTGGAGCGAGAGATTTCGCAGGTATCGGCGACGCCTATTTATGGTATCACCACGCAGGGGGCGTTATCGGGTGAGGCACTGAAACAGCTTGAGAGCGGACTGGTAAACAAGGTCATCCGCTTCCAGAAGGAGAACACACAGGCAATTATCATGCTGCTTAAAATGACGGCTGAGATACAACGGGAGTTTGACGTAGGGCGTTCATTTGTGAGTAAGTTCTCAGCGAAGGTCGCCTCATTTCTGGGATTGTCCGTACCATCCGCACCTCCTACAGATATTGGGAATTTGAGTATCAACTGGCAGTCACCACAGATTATTGCAACGGAAGCGCAAATCAGTGCGCTATCTACCTTGCGTAGGGACAATCCTGGGCTATGGTCTGACGAGTGGTACCGTGAGCGAATTGGTGGCGTGTTGGGGATGTCCTCACAGCAGATTGCAGAAGAGGGCGACAAGGCTGACATGGAAAGTTCATCGGCATTAGAACAGCTAATTGGTGGTCGCAGCGGAACGATTCCTGGTGTATAATATGTCAAAGTATTTTGATGATAACACTCAGGGATTTGTTAGGATGTTGTTGAGTGCTGACGATGTAAAAACAATTATTTTCGTACTTGAGAATGCTGTTTGTGCAATAGAAAGCAACTAAATGCTAACTATCCGAGATTACATCAATGGTACCTTAGATAAGGAATACAAGGCCACCGCTGGAAGTATGCTTGAGCAGATTGCCGGTATCTCAAAGGGTGCCGGAACGCCCACACAGAGGGCGCTACAGGACTTGGAACTCAAGGCTACGCAACTCCAGGACGGGTCAAGCGTACTATACTTTGACGATGCTGAACTTGCTAAGGCGTTGGCTATCATCAGAACTGACCTGAATTTGACAGCTGAAATGATGGTTGCCAATTCACCGGTAATTGAAAAGTCCGGTGCTGGTGTTGCAATAGCGGCTGTCATTGCCAAGATATTTTCAGGTACTTCGCAGGACATGATTAACGCTGGTATGAGTCCGATTGATGCGAAGGCTATGACCATCTTCACGGATTACATCGCCTCAAATAACATCGGTTTCTTTACACCTCAACCGTCAGAGATTATGTCGATGATAACCAGTAGCGAGGCGTTTGTAGAGAAGCTGAGCAAGTGGGGTGACGGGTACGCCGACCTCATTGCCGCAAAGGTGAAAGAGGGTTTGGCAAGCGGCTGGGGGCCAATCAGAACGGCCCGGGAAATTCGGAAGTATGCAGAGGGTATCCCGCTGAACGCCGCCTATACCTGGACCCGGACATTACAATTGCAATCCTACCGGAACGCCTCGGCACAAATGGAATTATTGAACGGAAGATATATTGAAAAGAAGATCCGGATTAGTGCATTAAGTCCAAGAACGTGTCCCGCGTGCATTGCATTACATGGAACAGAAGTTCCTATTGGGGTCGCCCTCCGAGATCACTATAGCGGATTATGTGACTCGATTCTGATACCGATAGGCGGGTCTATGCCTACAGAAATGCAAGCCATGAGCACGCCAGGTAACAGGAACTTCGTACCATTTTCCTCTGGGGAAGAATGGTTTGTTGGGCTTAGTGATACAGAACAGCGGCAGTTCTTGGGCCCAGGAAAGTTTGACTTGTATAAAAGTGGCACGCCATTAAGTGCCTTTGTTGGCACTTATGCAGATGACGTGTTTGGCGATATGCCGGTAGTGAAGCCGATAAAGGATTTGTAGGCTTATGAAACCATCAGACGAGGAACGCAAACGGCTATTGAAAGATCGTCAAGCCCTGTTGTTACGCGTGGATGGAATCGAGGAATACCTGGAAATGCCCCGCACGTCAGAAATGAGAGCGTGGGCCAGGGAGAATGGGTACTGTGATAAAATAAAGGATAATGATAAGTAGAAAGGTTGAGATGAAAGCTATAATTAAACTATTGGCAAACGTTAGACAAGGTGGTATAATAAATTAAGTAATATGCGCGATTAGCGCAATAACAGAATACGGCAGTTTACAAAAACGCCGACTTTGAGACCGGAAACATAATTGTTCTGGTAACAAGGTCGGCTATTTTATTTAATCCTCGCCATCGTAGGCGTAAAAAACGGAAAGGATTTAACAATGGTAACAGAAGTTGTACAACCAGAAGTTCAACCAGTCGAACCGGTATCAGGTGAATCGTCTGCGGAGACGGAAAATGCCGACAATACCCACATGATACCAAAGGAACGCTTTGATGAAGTCAACTCTCGAATGAAGGAATACGAGAAACAATTCAAGGCAGCAGAGAAGGCATTGCAAGAGGCTCAGGAAGCCAGGCTCAAAGAGAAAGAGGACTACAAGGAACTCTATGAGCAGAAGATGTCTGAACTGAGCGAGCTTAAACCGTTAGCGGATCAGGTCGAGTCCTATAAGGAGACAATGGAACGTCTTTTGGAAGCTCAGATTGAGGAAATTCCAGAGGAACTCCAAACCCTTATTCCAGACGAAATGACCGTAAAGCAGAAGATTGACTGGATCGCAAAGAATAAGAAACTTCTGTTGAAGCCAGTTGGCCCGGACATTGGCGCAGGTCAACGTGGATCAGGGGCTAGCGGAAAAGGAGTAGTCCTGGATGCGGAGCAGAAGGAAGTAGCCCGCATGTTTGGCTACACTGATGAAGAATACATTCAATATTTAGATAAAGAAGAGGCCTAGAAATAGGCGAAGGAGTCACTTATGGCAGCTCCCGCGTATACGTGGAAGTTTGTTTATGACCTTTGGGGTGATCGCATTCCAAAGGAAGCAGTTTTGGAAGCTTCGGCTGACCTTGAAACCAAGGTCGGTACTTTGCTGTTTATGACCGGTGGTCAGTTGGATACTGTGACTGATGGTACTGGTACGATGATTGGCCTAGCGGCCGAAGCAACTAGTGAAGCCGCAACCGCAGCTGACCCGATTAAGGTTCAGTTAAT
>Ga0180009_10003330_pt1 | contig 18321 bp, 17 predicted proteins | sample OS_PC_MetaG_FD_123537 | JGI IMG/M metagenome (GOLD analysis project Ga0180009, IMG submission 123537) | Groundwater microbial communities from the Aspo Hard Rock Laboratory (HRL) deep subsurface site, Sweden - OS_PC_MetaG | ecosystem: Environmental > Aquatic > Deep subsurface > Groundwater... | reverse complement strand
GGTTTAAGTGGAAAAATTAAATCCAAACTATCCTACATGGGTGAATCTAAAACAGAATCCAAAAGTATCGACTGGGGTTCTGGTGACGATAATGATTTCAAAAGGTTGGATTTTGGATGGATCATCGGTGCAGGAGTTGAGTATGAAGCTTTTTCGGCAGGTCTGTCCTATAACCTTGGATTATCAAATATTGCTGCCACACCAGATGGTGGAAATAAAGTAAAAAACCGGGTATTTGCAATTACAGTTGGATATAGATTTGGAAAAAAATAAGGGCGTCTGATAAACTGAAGAGATTGATAAGCCTTTCTGCGACATTTCAATTTCTTCAGTTTTTTTTGAAATACTAACCCAATAGCCTTCATCAGCAGGGCGGCCTGAGTATACAAACGTGGTCAGGCTTTTTTTTTTACTACGGGAACCATTTCCTGAGAATGGCATCATAAGTGCCATCAGCTTTGGAAGCATCCAATGCAGTCTGCCACTGTTGAACCGTTGCCTCATCGGTATTTTTAGAAAAGGCAATATAAAAATCTGACGACATGAGGGCGTACTCCGGAATGACGTCAGTAAATTGATAACCGGCCGATTTGAGAATATCGGCGAAGGTCACACTTGTACACACGGCAGCCTCAATTTGTCCTGACATCAGCAACTCAACCATCGCTTGGGGTTCATCACTAGCGACCAGATTTGTAAAGCCTTGATCACGCAGATACTGATCAGAAAACCATGAACCTACCGTGCCTACATGGCTTAAATTCTTCGCGTCTTCCAAGGTGCTAATCACAATGGCTGAGCCTGATTTCGTGTAAAAAAATGTCGTATTGGTGCCAATAGGGCCAACCCAATTGAACAACTCCTCTCTTATTTCAGTGCGGTCCATGGTAAAAAGACAAAAGTTGGGGTTATTCAGAGCCAGTTCGTAACCGTTACTCCACAACGAAAGTTTTATGTCATAGAAAGTTTGATTCCTTTTCATGATTTCATTTACTACGTCCGCACCGAATCCGACAATTTCCCCAAAACTATTCCGAAATGTTAAAGGCGGATATTGCTCGGTATATACCTGTAATATTTCAGGTGAACCAGACGACTGCATAAATTTCTGGTACAGTGCATTCAACAACCCATTGGTTTTCATCACATCGATTTCACGCTGAAAATCAGCCACCACATCATCTGGAATGTTTTTGTTGAAAGCAAAATAAACCAAGTCCGTTTTAATGGTTAGTTCTCCGGTAACCTCGTAAATCGATTTGTTTAACGCTTTAAGCGCTGCTTCTGCAGTGATTTTGTCTGAAGGAAAAAGATCAATCTCACCCAAAAGTAACTTTTCAAATGCCTCCAGGTTATCGTCGACATAAACGAGATTGGTAAATCCTTCATTTACCAGATCTTGTTCAATGGCATAATCTTTTATTACCCCGATTCGGGACACCTGCCTGGCCTCATCCATCGAATTCAGGGTTATCGGATTTTGCGAGGCAGCGTAAAATATCCAGTCGACCGAGGCAAATGGACCAGCCCATTTGAATAAATCTTTTCTTTCAGCATTAAGTATAGTTGAAAAAAGAACAGTATGCTCATTGGTTTGGGCCGTTTGAAACCCCTCAGCCCATGGCAACACCTGCACTTCATTGGGAATATTGAGCCGATTAGCTATTTCGCTCAGCAACTCAGGTGCCAAGCCGGTTAGCACTCCGTTTTCAGTGTAATTAAATGGTTTATACTCTTCTGTAACAAACTGAAGAGAATAGTGGTAGCTGTTGTCATTTTTATTTGTACACCGCGGACAAATGATAACTGTAATGGTCAGCAGAAGCAGGAAAAGGAGAGATTTCATTTTCATAGATAATTGTTAAGACAAGATAATTTTATTTATCATACCTAACATTGGCACTCTGCCTTAGAGTACCCATGTTTCAATGATTTTTAAAGCCAACAAAGATAATTATTCTTTTTGCTTTAAGCTTCGCTAACATTCATCACACATTTACAAAAACGTAAAAAAAATGGCCATTGGTCACATTTTTTCATCCATTGGTCACACAACCGCCAAATGATTTGTTTTTTGTAACTTTGTCAGGGTATGTTTGCCGAAAAAATATTTTCATGATAAACTTGACAGATCAGACAGCGATGCATAAAACGACACAAAAGGTAAAACCCGGTGTACTCAGAGAGATGTCGCATCTGGAACGGGCTTTTTACCAGATACCCGGGCTAAAAGTAACAATGGTAGTCAGGCTGGAAGGAAAAGTCGATCCGGTGAGTTTACAAACAGCCCTCTGTTTTCACCGAGAACATGGAGATGCTCCTGGTAGGTGCTACCATCAGCGATCACCTGGTATTCACCATGGCCTTCGTGGAAGACGCTGATAATCCGGAAAAACCACAAACACGACTGGGTATTGAAATCCGCAACGAAGCCTTAAAACTTCTTGGATTTCCTGAGTCGGAAAGTCAGGAGCCCTTTTTGTGATGATTATAATATGATTTAAATAACGCAGATATGTTTGGATACAACACATGGAAAAAGCAAGCCTATAATCGGTTACGTGAGCAAAGTAAGGTGGCCAAAACAGCCATGGGGTCAATTCAATACGCCATGGGCGGAAAAGGCGGACCTGCGATCATCCTGAATTCCGGTATCCCCGGCGGGTTCGATCAAGGAATGCTGATGGCTTTCGACATGCTCGATTTGCCCTATACCCTCATTGGTTGGTCGAGACCGGGATACTTGGGCACACCTGCTGAAGTAGGCAACACACTCGATGATTATGTAGAAATTCAGGCAGCGCTCATGGATGCCCTCGACATTCCCACAGCGGCCATTTACGGGGCTTCAGGTGGAGGGCCGGTAACCTATGCCTTTGCGGCAAAATATCCCGATCGGGTGTGGGCTGTGCTGGGTGAATGTGCTGTTAGCCAATACTATAACCTGTATGCCAACGCAGTAAGTCGCCTGTTTGCTGATATTTTTCTGAGTAATTTCGGCAGCTATTGGCTTACCAACATGGCCAACAAAAAGCCCGAAGCTGCCATACGGACGGTGGTTTCGGGTGGCTCAAAACTAAAAGGAAAAGCTTTAAAAGAAGAATTGGCTTTGCTGTATCAAGATCCTGTCATGCTGGAGATTACACGTGAACTCATCAGCTCCATGTCGCCCATGAACAACCGAAAAGCAGGCATGAACAAAGATGTGGAAATCTGTCGTGCCATTAAAACACTAAACCTCGAAGCCATCACAGCACCCACCTTAATTATGCATGGGTTAATGGATCATGATGTAGATTTTTCACACGCGGTGAATGCCCATAACCGGATTAAAGGTTCAGAATTGATTGCCCTTCCCAAGGCGGGACATGTTATTCCGCTTTCGTCAGATTATAACAATTATGTGACCAAAAAACAGACTTTCTTTAAAAGATATCGTCCCTGACCTTTTCAATGACTCTTGATAATAAAAGACGAGCAGCCAAGACTCTATTTATGATTGCTTAGGATGCTTTAATTAATAAATACGAGAACAAAAATCACCTTAACAACGAACCCATGGAATCATTAAAACACTGGAAGCAGCGCATGGCAGAGGAAGCTAATGCCGGTTCAAAAATAATCAGCACCCCGATGGGTGACGTACAATACACTGAAGTTGGCACCGGACTTCCCGTGCTTCACAGCCATGGCAGCCCGGCTGGTTGCGATGCAGGACCGCGGGCTTTTAACAACCTCGCCATGCAAGGAGGCCTGCAATGGATTACGCCGAGCCGACCTGGTTTTTTAAAAACACCGCTGGAAGCAGGGAAACTACCTGAACAGCAAGCTGATATGTTTGTGGCCGTGATGGATGCCCTGGGTATCGAAAAAGCCGTTGTTCACGGATGGAGTGCCGGTGGTCCTCCAGCCATTGAAGCGGCAAAAAAATATCCCGATCGGTTTGTCGGCCTCATTCTGTACAGTTGTGTGGCCCATCATTGGGGGCACAGGGTTACTTGGTTCGAGAAAATGATCCTTAGCGATCCCGGCGAGTGGATTTTCTCACTGATGCAAAAGATGTCGCCTGAATCGTTTCGTAAAAAAACCTGCGAGGAAATGGGACTGGATTATGATTACCTGAAAAACATCCCCGAAAGCGTCGCGTTTATCGATCAGCTGTTTTCTTTTATGTCGCCGGCAAGTCTGCGCAATCCAGGATCGTTTAACGATATCGACAACTACCGCCGGATAGTCGACCTACAGCTTGAGAAAATATCCATCCCCACGCTGATTACTTTCAGCCATTCCGACAACCAACTGCCTTTTTCCAATGCGCAGGAAGCCGCCGACAAAATACCCAACGCCAGGCTGATCAATTTCGAATACGGAGGGCATTTCCCCATGGCTGACCCGCGCAGTAATTACCTGAACGAAGAAATAATCAAGTTTGTAACAACATGTCATAACAATCCAAAAAAATCATGAAAAAGTCTAACTATTTAACGTTATTCCTACTGTCTGTGATGATGCTTGCAGTAATCTCCTGCTCCAAAAAGGAAGAAGAAACTCCTGTTGCCACCCCCCTCTCGTCCTCCTTTGAGCGTAGCGGTAACGAGGATGACTTCCTCCCGCTCCCGCCAGTTTGCAACTGGTGGGTCAAACACCCTTCCGGATCGGCCCTCTTGTATGCACGACTCACTTTTATTGATTGTTAAAGATCAAAGGTAAAAACTTTCTTTGTCTTGGCAATTCATTACTTATTGTAGGATGAATAAACGAAAAGTGGCTCACCAGTTACAAACTGGCGGGAGCGGGGAGTACAAAGATAAAAATATGATGATAGGAAAGCGTAGATACAATCTACGCTTAGCGCATCGTTTTATTTCGACATACTACGCTTATTGTGGGGGGTATATATTTGGTTTTGTTGAAAACAGCATGAAAGGGTCATTTATCCGTAAAATCTGTATTGTCAGGGCAAATGCAAAGATCGGTATGATGAATTTGACCTGAAATATTTGCCGTTGTGTTCAACTGAAAATTGCAGTTACCATGGGTTAAGTATGCCCGATTGTGAAATGGAAATAATCATAATGTGCTGATTTATTCTATTATATAAAATGTTTTATTACATTATTCAAAAATTCAATATAAAAGTTATTATTTTCGGGATTTTTTGTACAACTTTGCTTTTTAATCAGGGTATTAAATTGGATTTTTAGAGATGCCCTTTATGTAAATCGGGTCACTTAATAAGTTTATTAGTCCTTCATTTGGGTTGAGGAATTGTAATAGTTGCTTGAGGGTATAAATTGATTACTTGAGAAAAAAATACGGCTACAAATTTTATGAAAATAATGCGGATAATCAAAGTCAAACACAACTTGAAAAAGCTAATATTGGCTCTGGTATTTGTTTTATTTTCCTCCCGTGTTTATGCTCAATGGACGTGGCAAAATCCTTTACCGCAAGGGAACACTTTGACATCGGTTTACTTTATTGATGATAATACCGGGTATGCGGTTGGAGGTAATGAAACCATTATGAAAACAATTGATGGTGGTTTAAATTGGACAATATTGATGAGTCATGTTGGAAACACGCTTCGATCAGTTTTCTTCCCTAGTCAAAATGTGGGTTATGCTGTTGGCGGATCAGGAACGATTCTAAAAACTATAGATGCTGGTACTTCCTGGGATTACTTAAACTCCGGTACCGATTTTACTTTTGGGTCAGTATATTTCATCAGCGAAAGCACAGGATATATTGTGGGGACATCTGGCAGTATATTAAAAACAACCGATGGTGGTGATACATGGGATATTAAGCTAACAGGTCTAAATCAAATGCTTAGATCAGTTTATTTTACGAATTCAGAAATAGGATATGCTTCTGGTGTGTACGGGGCCTTTGTTAAAACAATTGATGGGGGAAATACATGGGTAAATTTAAGCCTTCCTACCTTAAGTATTTTTAACACAACCTTTTTTATTGATGACACCGTAGGCTTTATTGGAGGTGATTCAACTACCATTTTAAGGACGATTGATGGAGGCACTTCTTGGTCTGTTGTCTTTCAGGGTGATTTCGGGTGGGTCAGTTCAATACACTTTGTTTCGGGTAGCGTTGGTTATGCTGTAGGCACTAATGGGATGATATTAAAAACAATCGATGCAGGATTTACTTGGGATGCCATACACAATGAAGGTGATTTCCTTTTTGAATCGGTCATGTTTTCTTCACTAAATATTGGATACGTAGTAGGACGGTTATCTACTATCTACAAAACAACGGACGGAGGTATTTCCTGGACGCCACAAACCAGTGGTCCAAAATGTTCTTTTAATGCAGCGTTTTTTACTGATTCTACAACTGCCTATGCCTGTGGTGACAAAAAAGTATTCAAAACAAGCAACGGCGGTGATATTTGGAGTGAACTTTCACTGAATAGCACAGAATACTTATATTCCATTTTCTTTACAGATAGAGCAACCGGATATGTAGCAGGTTCCTATGGTGCACTTTTTAAAACTATTGATGCAGGAGTTTCATGGACTGCAATGCAGGTAAATTCACGAAAAAATTTCTATTCGATATGTTTTGTTAACGACAGCATAGGATTTGCTGTTGGTACAGATGGAATTATTATAAAAACAACTGATGCAGGTTCATCGTGGACCATCTATGATACTGGAACCGGCTCTTATTTAAATTCCGTCTTTTTTATAGATAAGGATAATGGCTACGCTGTTGGTGATCATACAATTGATAATTGGGGTTTCGTTTTTAGAACCATAGACGGTGGAATGTCATGGACATCAATACCTGTTCCGGGTGGAACATTATATTCGATTTGCTTTACGAATAAAGATACCGGATATGCAGTTGGAAGCAATGGCCATATGATAAAAACTATAAATGGAGGAGAAACATGGTCCATTTTGGATTATCTACCAATTTCAGGATTGAAATGTATATACTTTCTAGATGCAAATGTTGGTTATACCACAGGAAATTCAGGCATTATTTTCAAGACAACGGACGCTGGAAATACCTGGACACAACTGCCCTCAATTACCAACAACATTCTTAATGACATCGCCTTTACCAGCTCAAAAACAGGATACTTATTCGGGGTAGGCGGCACTATTTTGAAAACCACAAGTGGTGGAGAGATTGTTTCGGTAGTCAATGAGACTAGAGCTGAATCATCGTTTCAATTGTACCCAAATCCTGCTGAAAACAAAATAAAACTATTATATAAGGATGAGGTATGCGGCAAAATCATTGTCAATATTTTTAATTTGAGTGGTACTTTAGTTATCGAAGATCATTATTTAAACCAGGAAGAATTCGAAATGAGTATTAGTTCGCTTCCTTCCGGAGTATATATACTAAGAGTTCAGGACAAAGGTGTATTTCAGACAAAGAAACTAATTGTCAGGAGATAGTTTGAAGATATCGGTTCGAAATTTGGTCAACTTTTTATTATTATAAAAAGATTGTCTTACCAGTAGGCAAGAAGCCCCGCTAACACAAGATAATGTGCCTTCCATCCCCCCCGCTCCCGCCAGTTTGCAACTGGTGGGTCAAACACCCTTCCGGATCGGCCATCTTGTATGCACGACTCATTTATTATTGATTGGAAAAGATCAAAGGTATAAACTTTCTTTGTCATGGCAATTCAATACTTAATTTAGGTTGAATGAATGAAACGAGGCCCAACAGTTACAAACTGGCGGGAGCGGGGGGAGATATTAATTCTTCTTATTCTTTGATGAGATAATTGCAACAACAACAAGCGACATAAATGATATAGCCCACCCCCAACCAGGGATTTCATACCTTAATGCTTTTGAAACAAACAATAAAATAACTAAAAAAATTAAAAGAATATTTGTTATAACCCTAATTGCCTTATTACTCATATAATCTCGGTTTCTCATATTTTAGTATCTCATTCATTAAGTTACCCCTCTCTCGTCCTCCCCCGCTCCCGCCAGTTTGCAACTGGTGGGTCAAACACCCTTCCGGATCGGTCATCTTGTATGCACAACTCATTTATTATTGATTGTAAAAGATCAAAGGTATAAACTTTCTTTGTCATGGCAATTCATTTCTTAATACAGGTTGAATAAATGAAAAGAGACCCACCAGTTACAAACTGGATTTTTTTTATCACATAGTATTGTTAGGTGGTTATTTGTTCTTGCATCCTCGTTACCGCTGCGCTCAAAGGGGAGTCTGAGGAGCTCCCACATCGCGGGAAGGAATTAAGGTATTGCAGTTAACTCCTTTAAGCCAGCCTTGCAGGGTATAGGCATAGTCGATGCCCTAAAAAACCTTCCTCACCTCAACCGCTGTATCACACTGGTTTTATATCCAAACTCACCTACGTCATGGTTTTTAATCTGGTATTGCAGCGGATCGAGGTATTTTTCGATAAATGGCAGGTCGGGGGCATAATGGAATTTTCCACCTGTTTTCAACGACCTGAGTATTTCCATATACTTCGTGGCATAATCAAGGTAGTTCCCGTCGTCGCGGAGGTTTTGGTGCATGAAGTGGTTTGAAAATCCCAGGTTGCTGATTATGGTTCCCCACCGCTCTATTCCGTAGTCATATTCCAACCAGTCGGTATTTATGGTATTTCTTGCCAAAAGCGAGAACCTGTCGAGTCCGTAGGTTTCAAATCCCCGTTCGTTTAAATAGCTTACCAAAGCCCCCTTTTTTCCGCATCCTATGTCTAAAACCGGCGCGACCAAAGTGTTCATATCTATCTGCAAGAGGCTTATTTGCAGTTGCTCGCTATATTCGGAGCAGGCCACAGGAATGATGGCGGCTTCCTGTTCGGCATAGAGTTTCTCGGCAAAAGGGTTGCTTTTTAGCAGCCATTCTTTCAGGTTTTCGAAATGCCTTTTCTCGAGGCTCTCAATCGACTCTTTGTTTTGCTTTATGCTGGTAAAAATCTCACGGTACAGGCTGCGTAACTCTTCCTTTACGTGACTGTTAAACGAAAAATATTGGTTTATCCTGCAAAATTCCTCCAGCGCCTTGTCGGCAGAATAATGGATGAGGATTTCCTCTTCCTCAGCGGTGAGGGTGTGCAGTGCTGACAGGCTTCTTTTGGTTTCATCGGCAAACCTCAGGGCAACGCGGTTGCTCTTGAGGAACAAATTTTTTCCCTGGTTGTGCGCTATTTGTTTTTCGATATTTTTAAGATACTTTTTCATCAGTTTGTTCCTGGTTACCTGACAGTCATTGTGACTACATCCTTATCCGCCAACTAAACTCATTGCTTATCAAGGCTTTTCAGTTTTTTACACTTCCCTGACCAATGCCTTATTTCCAAACGTATTATTTCAGTTCGATCAAATGAATTTTCTGCATACTCGATGCCGGTGGCTTTATCCATGGGCGAATATTTGTCAAGAAGCAAGGATAACGCCTTCATTTTTATATCCTTCGACAGTTGTCTTGTGGCCAAACAACGTAAAATAATGCTCTCGTATTCGGTTGTAAACTTGTCGGAAATCACCTGTGTGCGGCCTACCACGCAAAACGAAACATTCGGGTTCTCGTCGATGCACCGCAATTTCCTTCCTTCCTGTGCACAATGCAGGTAAATGGATTCTTTACCATCCCAGGCATAATTGATGGGCAAACCGTATACTTCGCTATCCTCGCAGCAAAGCGACAAGATACCGTATTCTCCGTTTTGCAATAGAATACGGGCAGCGCTTTCATCCATGAGCCTGTCTTGTCGCCTTACCTCTGAATTGGAAAAAATCATAGTACACTATTTAAATGATGTTTAAACGAGTCCTCTAGGCCAGTCTTACCCGTGGATCGAGCCACGCATACAGCACGTCGGTGAGCACATTTACCAATACGAGCACCACCGAGATAAACAGCACTGCGCCCATAATTACCGGAAGATCATACTTTTCGAGGGCATCCACGATCACTACCCCAATGCCTTTCCAGTCGAACACATATTCCACAAATACCGCTCCGGCCATCAGCGAAGCAAACCAACCGGTAATGGCCGTGATAACGGGGTTGAGGGCATTTCGGAGGCCATGCCGGACGACCACATCAAAGCGGCTCAGCCCTTTGGCATAGGCTGTCCGGATATAATCCTGCGACAGCACTTCGAGCATCGAACTGCGCGTAAGACTCACCACGATAGCGAGCGGACGTATGCCCAGTGTTACCGCCGGCAATATCAGGTTGCGCAGGTTAATGTACTGAACCCCTGTAACATCGTCCACCGAATAAAGACTCCCAAACATGGGCAGTCCGGTGTATTCAGCCAGCAGGTAGGCAAAAATCCAGGCAAAGAGTATGGCCGCGAAAAACGAAGGAACGGACATGCCCAGCGATGAAAAAACCAACAGAAACCTGTCGAGAGGACGGTTGTGGTAAAGGGCTGCCAACACGCCCAATGCAATGCCGATGAGCATGGCGATGACAATGGCGGCGGTGGCCAACAGCAGTGTTTTAGGAAAGGCTTCACCTATAATGGCACTCACCTGCCGTTTACTTTGATACGAGCGACGCAGATAGGGTTTCTTTAACACAAGCCGCCAATCAGAAACCGCAGCAAGGGTGATTCCTTTGCGGTCGACATCCATTGTGTTGTGTATAGAAACAGGACTTAAGTCGTTGAGGTAATGAAAGTACTGCAACAACGGAGGTTTGTCGAGGCCGAGGTCTTTTTTTATGGCTTCTACCGACGAAATATCGGCACGTTGCCCTAACAGCATCCGGGCAGGATCGCCGGGCAGGATATTAAAAAGCAGAAAAATAACTGTCGCCACGCCCCAAATAACGAGCAGTCCGTAAGCTAATCGTTTTATCAGATACCTGATCATGGCGTTAAGTATGAGGCCAATTTCTCCCGGTCGGGAAATCCCCTGAATGGCCATTTTTCGAGCACCACACCATCGTGCATGAGCATCAACCCCGGGTTAGACCTGATCATGGCCTTGAGTTCGATGTCATCGGCAAACAAAGACTCCACCTCAATTTCATGTTTTAGCAGCACACGTTCGATGATGGGCTCACCGGAACTTGTGAGGAGCACAATGGGTATGTTCAGGGCTTCAGCGTCCTGAATCACTTGTTTTACAGCCTTTAAGCCGTTAGGGTTGGATTCCTCCAGGTCGTAAGCCACCACCACAAGTTGAAAATCGGGGTTTTCAAACACGGCTTCTGTCCAGTCGTTGCCTTCAGCATCTTCCAGCATCACACCATGTTTTAATATCCGGCCTGAATCGTCGAGTCGCTGGTCGACGAAAGTCCATTCGGCCATCCACACCGAGTCGTTCCAGGGGTAGTCGGGCGACAAAAATTCCTGTTCCTCGCCGGTGAGGATATTCCTGTATTTAACGAAAGTTTTCACCTGATCGATTCCTTCGGCTTTCATGTCGTTGCCCACTTTCCAATCACGGAAATCGAGCATGGGCAGGTGGCGGTAGTTAAAAACAACGAACCAGGTATACAACCCGACAACCACCACAAGTATCAGCCCCTGAACACCCTGAGGCATTTTTGTGCGGATTCTGTTTCGGTAAGCAAAAATGATAACCGCCAGGATGATCAGATAGATATTTTTATAAAAAGTTTGCCAGTTCGTGAGTTTTACCGCATCGCCAAAGCAGCCGCAGTCGGGTACCATGTTGTAGCGGGCATCCAGGTAGGTAACCACCGTAAAAACAACCATGATCAAAAGCAGACCCAGTGTGGCAAGCTTCGATTTTAGTCTGAAAACCAAGGCTATACCAATAAGGAATTCCACCACGATGAGAAAGATGCTCAAGGCCAGGGCATAATGTAATAAGCCTGTCCATCCGTAAACCAGCAGATAATCTTCCACACGGTAAGCCGTCCCGATAGGGTCGAAGCCCTTTACTGTGGACGAAAAAATGAAGACCAACCCGGTGATAACACGGATGATAGAAATAAGAGGGGGTTCGTGTTTTATTTTTCTACGATTCATGCTCCAAAACAATTTTTATGAGTGCAAAAACAGCATAATTAATGATGTCCAGGTAATTGGCGTCAAGGCCTTCAGAGGCGATGGTCTTGCCCTGGTTATCTTCTATTTGCTTGATGCGCAACAACTTCATCAGAATAATGTCGGTAAGCGACGAAATCCGCATGTTACGCCAGGCTTCGTCGTAGTCGTGGTTTTTGTTCATCATCAAGTCGCGGGCAGCAAACAGGTGATGTTTAAAGGCAGCCACGGCCTCATCGTGCGAAAGATCTGCCGAGTCGGCCACTCCTTTTTCGAGCTGTATCAAGGCCATGACAGAATAATTAACGATGCCAATGAATTCGGGAACAATCCCCTCCTCTATTTTCTGATCGCCTTTGACCTGAATGCTGCGTATGCGGTTGGCCTTGATGTAAATCTGGTCGGTAAGGCTCGACAAACGCAGGATGCGCCAGGCCGTGTTGTAATCCTTTTGTTTGGTAACGAAAACGTTCAAACACTGGTCGATAATTTCAGTAAATTGTTGCGATGTATCTTTTTTCATGGACACGATAAGTCTTAAATTCTACCTTTGTAATCTGTATGGCAACCGCTTTTATTCGGGGCTATAAAAGTACAACATTTAGCTAAATCAACATGAAACTATCGTGTAATGGTTATCAATTAGATTTAAACACCCCCGTGGTGATGGGTATAATCAACTGTACGCCTGACTCTTTTTACAGCGGCGGGCGGGCGCATCACCTCGATAACCTGCTGGAAACAGTCGAAAAAATGATTCGGCAGGGAGCACTGATTATTGATGTGGGTGGTGTTTCTACGCGGCCCGGAGCAGCGCTTGTTGAGGAATCGGAAGAAATTAAGCGTGTAATTCCTGTCTTGAAACTACTGGCAGAATCCTTTCCCGACACCTGGTTCAGCCTCGACACCTTCAGGGCACGTGTGGCCGGGATGGGGGTGAATGCCGGAGCACGCCTGATCAACGACATCAGCGCCGGAAGTCTGGATAGAGATTTGTTGCCCATCGTGGCCAGTCTCAAAGTGCCCTACGTGCTGATGCACATGCACGGCACTCCCCAACAAATGCAGGAATCGCCCCTCGACAAAGACATTGTCGCGGTCGTTTCAAGATTTTTCAGCCGCAAACTGGAGGAACTCACCAACCTGGGCATTGATCAGGTGATCCTCGATCCCGGTTACGGCTTTGGAAAAACCACCGCTGCAAACTACGTACTGCTGAAAAATCAGGCCCAACTGAGGATAAACGGCCTGCCATTGCTGACCGGGGTTTCGCGTAAGTCGATGATAAACAAAGTGCTTAACACCACTCCCGAACAAGCGCTCAACGGCACTACCATCCTGAACACCCTCGCTTTGCTCAATGGCACTAACATCCTGCGGGTGCACGATGTAGCCGAAGCCATGGAATGCATCAGGCTGACCTCGTTTTTTCAACAAACACACGATTAAGGCCATGATTTTCATCGAAAAAAACAGCACCAACCCTTACCACAACCTGGCTGCCGAAGAGGTTGTCCTGAAAAATGTGGCTGAAGACACGGTAATGCTGTGGATCAACTCACCTGCAGTTGTTCTGGGCAAACACCAAAATGCCATGGCCGAGGTAAACCATCCGTTTGTGCGCGAACACGACATCCCGGTGCTTCGCCGTATATCGGGAGGAGGCACGGTTTACCACGATACCGGAAACATCAACCTGAGCATTGTCACTACCGTGGAACAAACTGATCGCATGATCGACTTCGTTAAATTTACCGCTCCCATCAGCCGGTTCCTAGCGGATAAGGGATTGAATACAAGCTACTACGGAAAGACCAACATGGGCGTTAACGGGCGAAAATTTTCGGGCAACGCCGCCCATGTATTCAAAAAAAAGGTGTTGCACCACGGCACCATTTTATTCGATAGCAACCTGGCCATGCTGGAAAAATGCCTCCACCCTACCCCGGCCCGGATAACAGATAAGGCAGTGAAGTCGGTACGTGCCGACATCATTAACCTGAAAGAGCTGTTGCCGGACATTTCTTCTACCGGCGAGTTTGTGTCGCTGTTTAAAGCTTTTCTGCTGGACTATTTTGACATTCAAGCACAACGAACCACCAGTGATCACGAAAACCAACTGATTGCCAACCTTGTGAAAGAAAAATACAGCACCCCGGAGTGGAATTATGGCTATTCTCCGTCCTATACTTACGTAAAATCAGGTCTTTGGCATCATGAGGAAATCACGTTGAAACTGGAAGTAAAAAAGGGAATTATTGTAGATTTGCACCTTGAATCAAAAGAGATTTCATCAGTAATACATCAAAAAATAAGAGAACTATTTATACAAATCCCACATCATCCGCAGGCGATAAAGCAAAAACTGAACTTGTACGGTTCTCCGGAAACGGAAACCGCGTTATCATCGGATTTTCTTTTTAACCTGCTCATATAAAGTGAACTATGGAAAAAGCACAAAAACTATTCGATCCCATTTGGGAAGACTACCTGAAACAAAACCCGGAGGTAAAAAAAGTATACGATCTGTTCTCCGGTCTGGGTGAAGACGTGGTAAACGACCACATCGCCTTTCGCACTTTCAACGACAAACGTATAAACATCGACGTGCTGGCAGCTCCTTTTATCGAAGCCGGATACGTGTATAGTGGCGAGTACACTTTTGAACAAAAACACCTGTATGCCAGGCATTTTGAGTTAAAAGGATTCAAGCACGCTCCCCGGATTTTTATCAGCGAGCTGAAGTTGGAAGAGATGAGTCCGTTTTTGCGGGAAACCGCGCTCGAGCTCATCGACCAAATTCCGGCCAACGTGTTGAACAGTCCACACATCATCCTGAGCGGACGTAGCTGGGAAACCCCCTCCTTCGCCACCTACGAAAAGCTCCGTCTGGAATCGGAGTATGCTGCGTGGGTTTATGTTTACGGATTCAGGGCCAACCACTTTACAGTGAGCATCAACACCCTGAAAACACTGAACTCCATCGAAAAAGTAAACCAGTACCTCAAAGACAATGGCTTCCTGCTCAACGACTCAGGAGGAGAAATTAAAGGAACTCCCGCCGAATTGTTGGAACAATCGTCGATAAAAGCCGGAACGCTGCCTATCGCTTTTACAGAGGGTGTGCACGAAATACCCAGTTGCTATTATGAGTTTGCCCGCCGCTATCCCGACAAAAATGGCGAACTCTATGGTGGCTTTATCGCTAAGTCGGCAGACAAGATATTTGAGAGTACGGATTTTTATAAGAAGTAAGACGCATTGAATCATCCTTGTTCACGACAAATGAAGCATACTTAATTAATGTTGTATTTTTGGCTTATACATTAAGTATACTTAAAGACAAAGTTAATGTTCGGTATGAACCTTTTGTTGACAACAAAGGAATCATGTGGAAAAATTAATTAGGGGAAAAGTGCCGTGCTCGGGAGGTTAAAACGATTATCCAAAAAATAGTGGTCATCAATAAAACAAAAAAACAACCCGATTTGGCAAATCAGTTATCAGCAATATCCAGAGTAGAAATGAAAAAAAATGAGCTGCAGATATCACTACAAAACTTCTCTGCTTCCCTCCAGGGCGAAGTAGAAACCGACGACAGCATCCGGTTAATTTATGCCACGGATGCCTCCGCTTACCGGGAGGTTCCTCTTGGCGTGGTGTATCCGGCCCATGCCGATGACATCAAAAAGCTCATCACTTTTTGCCGTGACCACAACACCTCGCTCATTCCGCGTACCGCCGGGACTTCTCTTGCCGGACAAGTGGTAGGTGGCGGTATCGTGGCTGATGTGTCAAGGCACATGACCAAGATACTGGAAGTCAACGTGCAGGAGAAATGGGTGCGGGTGCAGCCGGGCGTTATCCTCGACGAGCTAAACATGTACCTCCGTCCGATGGGATTGTTTTTTGGCCCTGAAACCTCAACTGCCAGCCGGTGCATGATGGGCGGCATGGTAGGCAACAATGCCTGTGGGGCTCACTCGCTGATCTATGGCAGCACCCGTGAGCACACACTGGAGCTCACCACCCTGCTCAGCGACGGATCGGAAGTGACTTTCGGCCAGGTGTCGAAGGAAGAATTTGAGCAGAAATGCCGGCTTGAAAGTCTGGAAGGCCGTATTTACAGACTATTTAAAGAGATGCTGAGCCAACCGGAGAACCAGAAAGAAATCATCAGCCAGTTCCCCGATCCGGAAATTGAGCGCCGGAATACAGGCTATGCCATCGACCTGCTGTTGCAGACCGAGGTGTTTGGAGAAAATGAAAAACCATTCAACCTCACACAGCTATTGGCCGGATCGGAAGGAACACTGGCCTTCACCACCGAAATAAAACTCAATCTGGTCGACCTGCCTCCTGTCAACAAAGCCCTTGTTTGCGCTCACTTCAACACCATCGCCGACTCACTAAAAGCCAACCTGATAGCCCTCAAATTTAAACCGGCGGCCATAGAGCTAATGGACAAGATAGTCCTTGACCTCACCAAAGAAAATATAGAGCAACTGAAAAACCGCTTTTTTGTAGAAGGCGACCCCGGTGCTATCCTCGTGGTGGAATTTGTTGGCAACGACATGAAATCCATCCGCGAGCAGGCTGCTGCCATGGAAAAAGCCATGCGGGCTGCCGGACTCGGCTATCATTTCCCCGTGGTGGAAGGTGCCGACATGAAACGCGTGTGGGATCTAAGGAAAGCCGGGCTGGGCATCATCAACAACCTGCCCGGCGATGCCAAACCCGCTCCTGTTATTGAAGACACGGCAGTAAACCCCGCCGTGTTACCCGAATACATCAATGAATTCGATGCCATGCTTAAAAAGTATGGAAAGGAATGTGTGTATTATGCCCATGTGGCCACAGGAGAACTGCATCTACGCCCGATTCTCAACCTAAAAGATCCGGCTGATGTGGAGCTATTTTACCAGATTGCCCTCGAAACAGCCAGACTCGTTAAAAAATACAGAGGTTCACTCAGCGGTGAACACGGTGATGGCCGCCTGCGCGGACAGTTTATCCCGTTGATGGTAGGCGAACACAACTACCAATTGTTCAAAGAGATAAAAAAAACATGGGATCCACAGGGTCTATTTAATCCGGGGAAAATTGTAGATACCCCGGCCATGAACACCTCGCTAAGGAATGTTCCCGGCTTGCCGACGAGAGAGATCAAAACGACTTTCGATTTCAGCAAAGACCTGGGCATCCTGCGTGCCGCCGAGAAATGCAATGGCACGGCCGTTTGCCGCAAGACTGAATTGTCGGGAGGCACCATGTGTCCGAGCTACATGGCCAGCCGCGACGAACGCCAAACCACCCGCGCCAGAGCCAATGTGTTGCGCGAATTTCTGACCAACAGCACCAAAGCCAACCCCTTCGATCATGAGGAAATATACCAGGTGATGGACCTCTGCCTTTCCTGCAAAGCCTGCAAATCAGAATGTCCGGCCAGTGTGGACGTGGCCAAACTCAAAGCCGAATTTTTACAACAATACTACGCCAGCCACCGCATCCCCCTGCGTACCCTGATGATCGCACACATCAGCAAAATCAATACACTTGGAAGCCATTTCAGGTGGATATACAATTTTGTGAATGGCAACAAATTCATCTCGGGAATTACGGCCCGACTGGTAGGATTTGCCCCCGAAAGGCAGTTTCCATTGTTATATAAAACCACCCTCGACAAATGGCACCGGCAACATACCCGCCGACATAACGGCAGCTTTCCCAATGGCCGCGTGTATTTGTTTAACGATGAATTTACCCGTTTCAACGACACCGAAATCGGCATCAAGGCCATCAAGCTATTGCTGGCACTGGGCTATGAGGTAATCATTCCCGACCACCTCGAAAGTGCCCGTACCTACCTGAGCAAGGGATTGGTGAAACGAGCGAAAAAAATCGCCAACCAGAACATCCGCAAACTCGCGTCGCTTATCACCTCCGAAACACCCCTTGTAGGCATAGAACCATCGGCCATCCTTACATTCAGAGATGAATACAAAGAACTTGCCGACCCTTCGTTGAAGCAGGAAGCCTCTACCTTGGCAAAAAACACCTTTATGATTGATGAGTTTCTGCAACGGGAAATAAAAGCCGGAAAAATTACCCGGGAGCAGTTTACCCGTGAGAAAAGAGAAATAAAGCTACATGGCCATTGTCATCAAAAATCGTTGGCCAGCACCTCCCCCACGCTGTTTATTCTGAATTTCCCCGAAAACTATTCCGCCACAGAAATCCCCTCAGGATGCTGTGGTATGGCCGGATCTTTTGGTTTCGAGAAAGAACACTACGACCTGAGCATGAAAGTCGGCGAG
>Ga0180009_10003329_pt1 | contig 18321 bp, 17 predicted proteins | sample OS_PC_MetaG_FD_123537 | JGI IMG/M metagenome (GOLD analysis project Ga0180009, IMG submission 123537) | Groundwater microbial communities from the Aspo Hard Rock Laboratory (HRL) deep subsurface site, Sweden - OS_PC_MetaG | ecosystem: Environmental > Aquatic > Deep subsurface > Groundwater... | reverse complement strand
ACTGTATGGATATTAGTCCCCATCGTCTAGCCCGGTCCAGGACACCGGCCTTTCACGCCGGCGACACGAGTTCAAATCTCGTTGGGGACGCCAGAAATTCTAAAGGGAATCAGCCGCATGCGGTTGATTCCCTTTTTTCTTGACTACACCATTAATGATATGACCTGCATCCAAGACTACCGACAACTGCTTGAAGACCTTGACGCGGAGATCGACCGCGTAGCACAGATGCATGCCGGGCTCACCTCCTGTGGTCCGGGTTGCGCCTCCTGTTGCCTGCCCTTCAGCGTACTGCCCATTGAGGCGGCCATCGTCCATGAAACTATTGATGCCCTGCCATCGGCCGATCACAATCACCTTCGACGCAATCTTGAAGACACCGACCGCTGCCCCCTGCTCAATGATGACCTCTGCAGCATCTATGCGGCCCGGCCCGTCATCTGCCGGACCCAGGGATTGCCCCTGGCCTATGTGGACGATGAGCTTGAAACCATAGAGGTCTCGGCCTGTCCGCTGAATTTTCCGGACAATTATGCCTTTACCCCGGAAAAACTCCTGTTCATGAATGGCTTCAACACCCGTCTCGCCGATCTCAATCTTGCCTGGTGCCGGGAACACGACCTGGCCCCGGACAAACGCATCCTGCTTACGGATATTCTCCGCTCCGCTTCTCCGAAGGCCTGAACCGGAAGTCCCCCGCGCAATTCATTGTACCTGGCCGTTTACTCACAGCTTTGCTGAATGCGCTCCCTCCATCAAGGCATCGGCAACCCGCTCTTCCAGCCTGTCCTTATCAATAGGCTTGGCGCAATACGCTGTCGCTCCCAGGGCAAACGCCTGCTGAGCCGTCTTGATGTCGGGCAGACCGGTCAGCATTATAGCCGGCAGATTCGGTAGCGACTTCTGCATCTCGCACAGCACGTCAAGGCCATCCATCTTGGGCAGGTTCATATCGAGAATCGCCAGATCCACCGGATTTTTTTCGGTGAACCGCAGGGCCTCATCCTCGTCATGGAACACATGCACCACGTGTCCTTTTTTCTGAAGAATCCTCCGGATCAATATCCCGGCATCCTCCACATCGTCCAACACCAGTATCTGCGCCACCTCGCTATGCCTCCTTTTCCTGACCGGCACACACAACCGGCAGAAAGATGTGAAAGGTCGTATGCATGTCCAGGGCAACAAGCTCCGGTTCCAGGGGGGGGGATTTAACCTCTATCCTCCCTTTATGGTCCTGGATAATTCCGAAAGACACGGACAATCCCAGCCCGGTTCCCTTGCCGACGCCTTTGGTGGTGTAAAAAGGGTCAAAAATACGACCAAGCTGATCCGCAGGAATGCCGGAGCCTGAATCGCCGATAATGATTTCTATCTGCCCGCTTTCCTCATGCCAGCGGCTCCACACTCCGATGATCCCCTCACTGCCGATGGCATGATGGGCGTTGGTCAGCAGATTGACAAAAACCTGACGCAGCCGCTCGTTGTCAAAGCAGGTTCTGGGCAGATTCTCGGCCAGACACGGATGGACAAAAATATGGTCCATGTTCAGGGTATGATTGACAATGGCCAACACTTCCCCAAGGCTCTGGTTGATGTCACCATACAACTTGTTGTGCTCCAGAGTCTGGCGGGAAAAATTCAGCAGATCGGCAACGATCCTCCGACAGATCTTCGCTTGTTTTTCGATGATCTTCAAGGTCTCGTGCACCTCGGTCTGCTCCGGGAAATCCTCTTCCAGGAGCTGGGCATACCCCAGGATGATCCCGAGCGGAGTATTGATTTCGTGGGCAACGCCTGCGGCAAGCTGGCCCACCGAGGTCATTTTTTCGGAGTGCACCAATTGCTCCATCATCTTCTTAAAGTGGGTGAGATCCTTGGCTATCCCCTGATAGCCCTGAGTCACACCCGCCCGATCCGTAATGGCCGAGGCAGTGATCATCAGATATAAAGGCCCATCCTCCCTGCCGACAAATTCCGCCTCGAAATCCTTGGCCTGCCCATCGGCGGCAAGCAGGGCACGGTATTGCGCTCCTCGCTCCCGGTCGAGAAAAAACTCGGCCAGTGGTTGGCCGACAATATCATTCCGCCGCTCAACCCCGAGAAGACGCAAACCGCTTTCGTTGATATCGCAGAGCCTTCCTCCCGCATCGCAAAAATAAATCATGTCTTTGGAGCCTTCGAAAAAGCCGCGGAATTTCTCCTCGGACAACCGCAGGTCGTGGGTGCGTTCTTCAACCTGCTGCTCCAGGGTCTGATTCAGGCGGGACAAGTCGGCGTGCGCCTCTCGGAGCCTGTCGTTGGCAATCTCCAGGGAAAGCGCGTCGCTTTTGGCCCTGTCGATGAGCACCGCTGTACTGTGGTAGTGCAGGGTAAGGATCGCCACCCCGCAAAGGGCGATGGTGTTCAGCCCGCCGCTGTAAGGATCGAGAACATCCCACAACTCAGAAATATTGGCAATTCGAAACACATACGGAAGAAGGTGTCCCACCCCGCGGGAAATGGAAAAGATCACCATTACCAGAGAAAACCAGAAAAAATACGCCCAGAGGATATTTTTCGGTTCCACCCGGGTGAGACGCCGGGCAAAATACAGGGCGCAAAAAGCGAGAAAAACCATTACGGTGGCGCCAAGATAATCCACCAGATAAACGGGAAACAGGGGAAAACTGAAGACTTCTTCCATCAGGATACCTGCCCGGCACCGCTCTGCCGCCGTTTTTCAATGACCTCACAAAAATCGCGCAACGCAACGGTGAAAAACCAGAGGGCCGGAACACAGAGCAGGTGATCAAACCGGCCAAGGTAATAGAAAAAATTAAGCGGGGTTCGGGGGGCGACAAAATAATCTTCCACCAAACTACCGCCCAAATCCTTGATATCGTGATACATGTCTCCGGCAAACCAGTGGATGAACAGATGATCCAGATCCCAGAGAAGGAAAAAAATAAGCGACAGCTTGAGGGATTTCCAGGACAATCCGGTATCAGGCGGCTTGGTGTGCAGCACATACAGTAAAAGCAGCAGAGCCACAAACAACAGGAGGTGTGCCATCAGGTGAACCACCGGGCCTTCCGCCTGCCCATGCCCCTGAACCGCCCAGGCCGGACCGCTCCAACAAAACAGAAAAAAGGTGCTGATCAGGAAAGCATATCGTTTCATCCGGAAACCTCCACCACAGAAGTATAACCGTGCACAACAGCATAACGAGAACCCGAAACAGATGCTGTGCCGCTACGCACGTATCTGTTGGCTGGAATGTACAAATGCATCAATAAAACTAGCAGGTTGTCCCGGCCTGCGCAAGCGATATCCCGTGAAACCATGCCGGAAAACATACAAGAAGATGTTGATTTTTCAGGAAAAATGGTGCAATCATTGAAGAACTGCTCCACAAACATATCCCACCGTGACTTTTCCCGGAGACGACTGCTTGGCTGATGATCAACAAAATTTTGCCTGCCCGGAAGGGGAGTTTGCCGCCTCGGTTCTCATCGTTGATGATGACCTCGACATGCTCTCCATGCTTGAGCGGATAGTGCGCAAAAAATGCCGCTGCGAGGTAAAGACCGCTTCTTCCGGCGAAAACGCCTGGCAGATTCTGGAAAACTGGCGACCGGACGTTGTACTGACGGACATCAAGATGCCCGGCCTGGATGGCCTGACGCTCCTGCAAAAAATCAAGGACCGCTATCCGGCCATCGCCGTGATCATGATGAGCGGCTACGGTACGGTGGAGTCCGCCATTATCGCCCTGAAGAGCGGGGCCTATGATTTTATCCAGAAGCCCTTTGACAATGATCACCTGCTCCATATCCTGCAACGCTGCCTGGAACACCTCTGCCTTCTTGAAAAAAATCGCAGACTCCAAAGTCGGCTGGCCGAGCGGGAACCCTTTCCCGGATTCATTGGCGCTTCCTCAAAAATCAAGAAGGTGTATGAGCTGATCAGCAGGCTTACCGACACCGATGTCACTGTCCTGATCCGAGGCGAATCAGGAACGGGCAAAGAGCTTGCCGCCCGAGCCCTGCATGGACTGAGCGCAAGAAACAAGAAACCCATGGTCACGGTAAACTGTCCTGCCCTGCCCGAACACATCCTGGAAAGCGAACTTTTTGGCTATGCCAGGGGCGCTTTTTCCGGGGCAACCCACGACAAAAAAGGGTTGTTTCTTGAGGCCAACGGTTCGACCATCCTGCTTGACGAAATAGGCGATCTGCCCATCTCCCTCCAGACCAAGCTGCTCAGGGTTCTTCAAGAAAAAGAGATCATGCCTCTGGGTCAGACAAAAAGCCTGACCGTGGACGTCAGGGTGCTGGCTTCCACCAATCAGGACCTGGAAGAAAAAATACGTCAGGGACTTTTCCGGGAAGATCTTTTCTACCGCCTCAACGTGGTCACCATCACCATGCCTCCCCTTCGGCAACGCCCGGAAGACATCCCGCCCCTGGCCCTGCATTTTCTCACGACCTTTGCCAAAGAATATGACCGCGATACCGTAGTTTTTGCTTCGGATGCTATTCCGTCCCTGGTGAAACGGACCTGGAAAGGCAATGTCCGGGAACTGCAGAATGTCATCAAGCGGGCGGTCTTGTTGGCCGAAGACAGCCCCATTTCCGCCGGACAACTCACCGAACCCGAACCGGAAGCCACCGCTCCCCGCCTCATTGACGGGGAGCTGATTTCTCTGGACTACAACGTTGCCAAACAGCGCATTGTGGAAGACTTTTCCGCCACGTACCTGACCCACGCCCTGCAGCAAAATGGCGGCAATGTCACGGCTGCCGCCCAGGCAAGCGGCATGAACCGCCAAGCCTTCCAAAAGCTCATGCGCCGGTTTGGCCTTGCTGCTGAAAAATTCCGGTCCCAACCTGACTGATCCCCCTGCATCGCCTGCTACTTCCCAACGAAACAGCCTGGTGCCTCAAAAAAGATGCGGTGCATATTTTTTGAGGCACATCCCAGTCGGATTCTCTCCAATTTTTCACTTTTTCTCCCTCGACAAAAACAACAAATACTCACACATAATCAAAACGATACGAACAATACCACTCCCACCTCTTCAAGGCGGCATTATTATTGCTACATCATTATTAAAGGAGGTCTGCGCAACCTCCAGAACCAAAACCGCAGCGCATCAGGAGCGAACGTCCATATTTCAACAATACGTCCGCACTTGTCAAACAGTGAAATTCACAAAGGAGGTGCAGCGGCACAACAGGGGGAACTAGGGGATTAAGCCGTTTCTTAATACATTTTCATTTCAGACAGGAGGTGGATGGTATGAAAGTCAAGTTCAGTATGTTGCCGTTACTCGCCCTGGTGATGATGGCCTTGCCCATCGTCCCACAGGCCCAAGCCAAAGAGGAGCCCGCTGCTCCAACAATTACTCTCGACAAACCCTCCCTTAGCAACGGTGGCGAGATCACCGTCACCGGTCAGGCTCCGGCAGGCGCCCAGGTGTATGTCGAGGTCTATGCCGCGGACAAAAAGGTGCGGTCCAATCGCTTCGACAGCAAAAAAGACCCAAAGACCGGCAAAATCCCCTACAAGTTTTACCTGACCAATGAGATGCCGGCATTCTACAAGATTTTTGTGCCCAAGGATATGGCGCCGGAGCTCGAAACGGCCAAGGCCGAGGGCAGCGGCTGGAAGTATTCCGAAGTAATGAAGAAGATCGGCGCCGACGCAGCCTACAGCGCACCGGCCAAGATCAAAATTGACAGCTACCAGGCCACCATCATGGCCAGTATCCTCGGCTCCCGCGGCGATTTGCTGGATGCCATGGACGAAAAAGAAACCAAACGCGAGTCCATGCGACTGGTGAAAGGCCGCTTCCGCAGCGTGAACAACCTGCTGGCCGCCTCTGTTGAGACTACGCCCGAGGGCATCTACACCGCCAAAATGAAACTCCGCACCGGGCTGGCCCCGGGCAAATACAACGTTGTTGTCACCGCAGTCACTGAGCGCATCAAGGAAGGCGACAAGGAAACTGTCACGAAAGCCAAAAGCGAGGTGGCAAGTTTCGATAACATCCAAACTTTTCCCACCGTTTACCTTGACACTGCAGGCACCAGCATCAATCTTCTCTGGCCTTTCCTTCTCACCCTGGCCATTGCTATTTTCGGTGTGTTGATGGGCGCGGGCGGCGGCTTCATTCTCAACCCCATCCTGGTTTCCATTTTCCCGGCACTGCCCCATACCATCGTGGCCGGCACCGTTATGCCCACAGTGCTGTTCTCCCAGGGTTCCGGCATTTACAACTATTCCAAGATCAAATTCATCAACTGGAAACTCGGCGTCGGCATCGGCTGCGCCATGCTGGTGGGCGGCTTCATCGGCCCCAAGTTGACCGAGCTGATCACCCTGGACCAGTTCAAGTTCGCCTTCGGCTGGATCTTGCTGGTACTTTCAGGCCTGATGTACTGGCAGACCACCCCGGGCTATCTTGAAAAGAACAAAAAGGAACAGGCCATCCTGAAAGAGTTCAAGAAACGGGCCGAAGAAGCCGCTGCCAAAGGCGCCAACTAAGAATACAATCAGGAGGAATCCGTTATGAAAGTAGATTTTTGGGGTCACGAGTTTGAAGTCAACATGTGGGTCGGCTGCCTGGGTGGCTTTCTCATCGCCATAATGTCCTCGATGTTCGGCTTCGGCGGCGGCCCGTTCATGGTTCCGTTGATGACCGTCGCTCTGGGACTGCCCATGTATATCGTGGTCGGCAGTTCTCTTCTTGCCATTTTCTTCAACACCGGCATGGCTACCATCCGGCACATGCAGTTCGGCAATTTCGATCTGCTTCTTTTTCTCTCCATGTTTCCGGCAGCGTTGCTGGGCGGCTACCTCGGCCCACAGATCGCTAAACGCTTGAGCCCATTGGTGGTAAAGCGCGTTGCCTGCGTTGGCTTGATCCTGTTGGGCCTTAAACTGTTGGGACTGTACTAACGCAATTTGTCCAGGTCCGGTTTCGCGGTGCACTCCTCCCTATCATGCCGTGGAACCGGACTTGGTCCCTGGCCAAGAACTACACCTTGGCCCAGAACCCTACGACATAAAGAGAGGGTCTCCGTATGGCACATATATTCGTCTTGGATGATGTCCTGGATGCCGCCGTACTGACCCAAAAAATACTCACCAGGAAAGGACATCAGGTAACAATCTTCACCGACGAACAGGAAGCATTGCAGTATGCCGAGAAAAACCCGGTGGACCTGGCAATCCTGGACATCAATTTAAAGAAAACCAACGGGATCAGCATGCTGAAAGAACTCAAGCGAGCCACCCCGACAATCCGGGTCATTATGCTGACCGGTTATCCGACCATTGAAACTGCCCGGCAGGCCTTGCACCTTGGCGCTGCTGATTACTGTGTAAAACCCATCGACAAAAGCGAGCTGGAACAGAAGGTTTCCGCCGCGCTGGGCAATTGACCCAGGCACGGCACGCTACATCCACAGGAGTCATCACCATGAAAAAATCAGTCTGGAGCATGTGCGGCATGTGTACCGTCCGTTGCCCCATCCGGGTCGAAGTCGAGGGCAACACAGTAAAGTGGCTCGAGGGCAACCAACATATCCTGAAAGGAGCATTGTGCGCCAAGGGGTCGGCCGGACCTTCCCTGGTGGCCGACAAGGAGCGCCCGCAACAACCGTTAATCAGACGAGGCGGGCGTGGAGCTGGGCGCTGGGAAGCGGTGAGCTGGGAATTCGCTCTTGACTACATCGCGGACAAGCTCAAAACAATCATTGAACGACACGGTCCGGAAGCGATCATGGCCAGTTCCCGAGGCGGCCCGTTTCAGGATCTCGTCAAGGCCTTCACCCACGCTCTGGGCTCGCCCAACTACAGCAATCACGACAGCGCCTGCGGCCGGAACGTTCACCATGCCAGCATCTCGCTTTTCGGACTGGGCCGCAAAGGCTTCATTTATGACATCAAGAACGCAAAACATCTGGTGCTGTTCGGCCGCAACATCCTCTCTTCCCTGCGGCCGGCCGAGGTCAACCAGGTCATGGACATGCTGGACAAGGGCGGCAAGCTCACTTACGTTGATGTACGCCAGACCCTGACCGGAATCAAGGCGACCAATTTCTTCCAGGTCCGACCCGGCACGGATTATGCCTTGGCCCTGGCCCTGATCCACGAAATAATCAAGGCCGAGGGTTATGATGCGGAATTTGTGGAACGCTATACCACCGGTTTTGACGAACTGGCCTACTTCGTGGAAAATTACTCGGCTGAATGGGCGGCCAAGGAATGCGGCATCAAGGCAAAAGACATCCACGAACTTGTCGATCAGCTCATTGCCGACCGGCCCAAGGTCATCTTCCATCCGGGCTGGATGCTCTCCCGATACAACGACTCCTTTTACGCCAGCCGGGCCTTGAACTGCCTCAACGCCTTGATGGGCAATATCGAGGTCGAAGGCGGCCTTGTCTTTGCAAAAGGTGCCGGGGACTGCGGCGGCAAGGGCCCACGCGCCCTCAACGAACTCTCGCCCAAGCCGACCGCCAAAAGGGCCGACGGAGTGGGAGACGTTTACAAACAGTTCGAAAAAGGCCCAGGACTCTTCCATCTTTTCTACAAGGCCATGGCCACGGGCAGCCCGTATCCGATCAAGGGCATCATCTGTGTCCGGCACGATCCCTTCGCCTGTTTTCCCGATCCACAGGCCCAGAAGGAGGCGTTGGACAACTGCGACCTCATCGTTTCCATCGACACCCATTACAGCGAGTTCGGCTGGTATTCCGATGTGATCCTGCCTGAATCGACCTATCTGGAACGCGACAGCATGATTGCCCAACAAAAGGGAATGAAACCCCGATTGATCATGCGCAACAAAGCCGTTGAGCCACAGGCGGACACCCTCGACCTCTACAGCATCATCAAGGGACTGGCCAGCCGGCTCGGACTGGATCAATACTTCCCGCACAACACCATGCCGGAGCTCTGGGCCTGGCAGTTGGAACCCACCGGCTTCACCCTGGCCGATTTCGAGAAGAAGGGCTTTGTTGAATACGCCGACAAACCGGTGATGTACGATCGGGACAAACTGGATGGCAAATTCAAGACACCCTCCGGCAAGATCGAAATCATCAGCCAGAAGCTTACCGAATGGGGGTTCCCTTCCTGGAAGCCATACGTGAGTCCGCCCAAGCCGCCGAAAGGGCAATATCGTCTGGTGTTTGGCCGCTCGCCGCTGCACGCGCACAGCCATACCATCAACAACCCTTTGCTCAATGAGATGATGCCGCAAAATACCTTGTGGATCAACACCAGGGAAGCCGGCAAGATGGGGGTTTCCGAAGGGGATTTCGTCGATGTCATCTCCGGGGACGTCACCAGTGTGGTCACGGCCAAGCTGACGGATTTCATCCATCCAGAAGCGGTTTATACCGTGCACGGCTTTGGTCGTCAGATTCCCCTCCAGACCAGAGCGTATCATGCAGGCATGAGCGATCAGAAACTCATGAAGGGCCAGTTGCAGAACATGGACCCCGTGGGCGGCGGACTCAATCTCTGCGAAACCTTTATCACGGTGCGGAAAAGCTCCAAAAATCATCAACGGAAGGTGGAATTATGAACACCTACACTCTGTATCTCAACAGCAAACGATGCATTGGCTGTCACGGCTGCGTGGTCCACTGCAAAGCCAACAAAGAGTTGCCGGTGGGGCCCATCCTCTGCGAGATAAGCCATGAACCGCTTAAATCGGTGCGGGGAGTTCCCAAAACCGAATTCAAGTTTCGCTCCTGCTACCACTGCGAGGATCCTTTCTGCGTCACCATCTGCCCAACAGCGGCGATGAAAAAGCGGGAAGACGGCATCGTCTATGTGGATGTGCCGAAATGCATCGGCTGCATGGCTTGCGCCGGGGCATGCCCGTGGGGTATCCCCCAGCACAACCCGGAAACAAACAAGGCGGTGAAATGCGATTACTGCATGGATCGACTTGATGCGGGGTTGCAACCGGCCTGTGTGACCAAATGCACCACCCATGCCTTAAAACTCGTTGCCATGAAAGAAATTTAACGTGACCATTAAAACAAACAGGGCGCTGTCCTCTGCGGCAGGGCCCTGCGCGAAAAGAGGTTTCCGTTCAAGCCGCCACTAGCATGGCCTACCAACCCATCAAAAAGACGGACAAAAAGGAGACGGATAATTATGGAAACCGCACAGACACAAATGGTATCTTTTGTCGAAAGGATTCTTCTCGCCACCGATTGCTCCGCTTTCAGCGAAGGCGCCGAACAGGAGGCTATTTTCTTTGCCCAGGCCTGCGGTGCCGAGCTGATAATTCTGCATATCATTGAAGATAATCCTGAATTTTCCACCATCGGTTATGAAACCGTCCGGGAAATGGAAGAAGCGGCCAGAGACCATCTTGAAAAGATCCTGAAGATGGCAGCAAACGAAGAAATCAAGGCGGAAATCGTTATCCGCCATTCGGACGACCCGGTGGCGGTCATTAACGAAGAGGTCCTCAAAAGAAAGATAGACATCGTCATAACGGGACGCCGGGGAAGAAGAGGCCTCAAGAAGCTCTTGATGGGAGTGGTGACGGAGAAGGTCGCCTCCATGGTGCCCTGTAAAACCCTCATCGTTCCCAAGGATTTTGTTCTTGAAGGAGAGGGGGTTCTTCTCGCCACCGATGGCTCAGCACACAGCGAAAATGCCGAAAACGAAGCCATCAACATGGTTTCACGTTGCGATTACCTGAAATATATCTGTGTGTTGTCTGCAGCGGAGAACGCGACAGAGCTTGCCGAGGCGAAAGAACGCGTCCAACGCATCAGCAACAGTATTCGGAAAAAAAACCAAAAGATCACCATCGAAACCGTGGCGGAAATCGGAGCGCCCTGCGACCTGATAGTGCGTAAGGCCAGCGAGAAAAAAGTCGATGTGATCATCATGGGATCCCAGGGGAAAACGGGGTTGCAGCGTTTGCTGATGGGCAGCGTGAGCGCGCAGCTGATCGCTGTTTCGCCGTGTTCGGTGCTGATCACCAAGTGACCGCTTTTGGGGCTTTATTAACCAAAAAGCAATGGAACATTAACGAAAAAAGGGTGCCGGGGAAAACCCGGCACCCTTTTTTTAATCTATTGATTTGCGACAATCTGTTTAATCAACACTCTGGACAGCAAGGGACTTCTGCACCTCAAAAGGCACCGGTGCATACTCCTTGAACCGCCGTTTAAAACTGGCTCTGCCCTGTGTGAGGGATTTGAGCGAGGTGGTGTACTTATACTGTTCGGCCAGCGGGGTCAGGGCCTTGATCACCTGATACCGTCCCTGGGACTCCATCCCGCTGATGATCGACCGCCGCGTCTGAAGATCGCCCATCACCTCCCCCATCACCTCTTCCGGAACCATGATCTCCATCTCGTAGATGGGCTCGAGGATAAGCGGGTCCGCCTGCTTGAAGGCCTCCTTGAAGGCCTGGGCTCCGGCGATCTTAAACGAGATGTCGTTTGAATCCACCGCGTGCATCTTGCCGTCGAAGACCATAACCCGCACGTCCCGCACATGGGAACCGGTCATGGGTCCTTCCTGCATCTTTTCCATGACCCCTCTCTGGATGGAGAGCAGATATTTGGCGTCAATAACTCCGCCCACGATACAATTATAAAAGACAAGTTTGCCACCCCAGGGCAGGTCGATCTCCTCGCGCCCACGCACATTGAGATCAGTTGGATCAGGCGCCCCTTCCACATGGGGTTCGATCCGCAGAGATACCTCGGCGAACTGACCCGAACCGCCAGACTGTTTTTTGTGACGATACATGGCGGTGGCGGCCTTCTGGATCGTCTCTCGATACGGGATCTTCGGTTCCACAAATTCGGTCTTTATCCCGTACACATGCTCCAGACGCCACCGGGCAACCTGCAGGTGCAGCTCTCCCTGCCCCCAGAGGATCAACTGCTTGACCTCCGCAACAAATTCGGCCTTGAGGGTTTGATCCTCTGTCTGCATGTCGCGCAACGCCTCGCCCAGTTTTTCGTCGTCCTTTTTTTCCTTGGCCACAATGGCCGACCGGATGCGCGGTTCGGGAAATTCAATGGGCGCCACGCCCACTTTTTGCTCCTTTCCGTGCAGGGTATGATTGGTGTTCGTGCCTTTCAGTTTCAAGGTCGCGCCGATGTCGCCGGCGGAGAGCTTTTTCACCTGATTGCGTTCCTTGCCATCCATGATGAAGAGCTGGGCCAGCCGCTCGGTATCACCGGTCTGGCAATTGACCAGATCCTGTCCCTCGCTTATCTCGCCGGAACAGACCTTGAAAAAGGTAATCTTGCCGAGATACGGTTCGACCAGAGTCTTGAAAACAAAGAGCGCCGGAGGCCCACTAGGATCGCAGGCAAGTTCCCCGCCGTCAATGGTCTGCTCCGGCAGCATCTCCTGGGCGGAAGGCGCTACGTTGTCGATAAATCCCATCATCCGGCCACTGCCCATATTCTGTTTGGCAGACAGGCAAAAGATAGGAAAGATCTCCCTGTTGCGCATGCCTATCTTGAGCCCCTGACGCATCTCATCCTCATTCAGGCTGCCCTTTTCAAAATAGAGCTCCATCAAGGCTTCATCGTTTTCCGCAGCCTTTTCCACCAACTCATTGTGAAGCTTGTCAGCCTTCTCCTTCTCGTTTTCCGGGATAGGCAGCTTCTCCGGTTTGCCACCCTCGGGCGGAAACCGGTACATGGTCATCTTGAGCAGATCGATGATGGCATTGAATCCCGCACCCTGACTCACCGGATACTGCATCAGCACCGCCGCCTTGCCGAATCGTTCCTGCAAAGAAAAAACCGCCTCATCATAGACGGCCTTGGGATGATCAACCTGATTAATGGCAAAGATGACCGGCTTGCTGAATTTTTCCATCGAGTTCCAAACCAACTCCGTACCAACTTCCACCCCATACTGGGCGTTGATCAGCATGACGCAAGTGTCGGCCACCCGCAGGGCAGAGACGATCTCGCCCACGAAATCGTCCAGACCGGGGGTGTCGATGATGTTGATCTTGTAATCCCGCCATTCAGTGTGCAAAGAAGTGGCGTACACCGAGTTGCCGCGATCGTGCTCCACCGGGTGATAATCGGAGATGGTGTTCTTGTCTTCAACGGTGCCGCGTCTCTTGGTAAGTCCTGCCTCAAAAACCATGGTCTCGGCCAGGGTTGTCTTCCCGGACTTGACACTGCCCAGCAAAACGATGTTCTTGATGTGCTTGTCGTCATAGACTTTCATGCGGCGCCACCTCTCTTGGTCAATATGGTTAGGGGCCGTTACGGAACAACCATTACATTTTTAATAATTCCGTTACGGCTCTTTATGCCAATCACGTCATTTTAATGTTACGCGTATTTTTGAACAACGGCTTACCAGCCAGCCCATCTTGGGCCGGGGGAGATTGCATCAGATTCAGGATAACAAAAAAGAAGGTCCGGCAGCAGATTTTTTTCCCGGGGACATGCAGTTTTTTTCCCAACCAGGCAAGCATAATGGCTGATATTGGCTTTCCTCGCTGCGGCATGGTATATTGCCCCTCTTATCAACCGCTATTTTTTTGAAAAAAAAGCACACAGGAGCATCCTTTTGTCCACCACCTTTCAGGCCATGGTCGTCACGGAAACAACCCCGGGCATCTTTCAGCGGGGTATCGTCACAAAAAATCTCAACGATCTGCCCCCGGGCGAAGTTCTGATCAGGGTTCGGTACTCCTCCCTCAATTACAAGGACGCTTTGTCCGCCTCGGGAAACCGCGGCGTGACCCGCCGCTTTCCGCACACCCCTGGAATCGATGCCGCAGGAGAAGTACTGGAAAGCTCTTCTCCCGATTTTTCTCCCGGAGACACGGTCATTGTCTCCTGCTATGATTTCGGCATGAATACGCCGGGGGGCTTTTCCCAGTTTGTCCGGGTCCCTGCCAAATGGGTTATGCCCCTGCCCGCCGGACTCACCCTGCGGGAAAGCATGATCTACGGCACCGCCGGTTTTACCGCAGCCCAATCCGTTGACCGATTGCAGCGCCACCCAGTCTTGCCGGAGCAGGGCAAAATTCTGGTCACCGGCGCCACCGGCGGCGTGGGCAGCATGGCTGTTGCCATGCTTGCCCTGAGCGGTTTTTCGGTTGCTGCCGCAACCGGAAAACCGGATCAGGAACAATTTTTACGCAACCTGGGCGCCCAGCACATTGTTTCGCGGGAAAGCAGCATCGACCACAGCAACCGCATGCTCCTCAAGGGAAAATGGGCTGGTGTGATCGATACGGTGGGGGGAGAAATGCTGGCCACCGCCATCAAATCCACCCGCTATGGCGGGGCAGTCACCTGTTGCGGCAATGTTGCTTCTCCGGACCTGCCCCTGAATGTCTACCCCTTTATTTTACGAGGGATAAGCCTTATCGGCATCGACAGCGCCGAATGCCCCATGGCGTTACGCATCCCCATCTGGCAGAAAATCGCCACCATCTGGAAGTTGCCCCATCTGGAGCGGGTCACTACGGAAATTTCCCTTAAGGAGCTTGACCACCACATCGAAAATATTCTACAAGGAAAACAGAGGGGGCGTGTTGTCCTCAATCTTGACGCCTGATCCTCGTTTTTCTCCATGCCCTCCAAAAAGAGGCTGCAATGCATCTGCACACGACCATTATGCTTGCCCTTACCCTCTGCCTGGCCACGGGTTGTTCGGGCATGCTGCCCGTGGCAAAAACCACCGACGAGGCCCGCTGGGATACTTTTGATCAGGTCAAGGCATCCTTTGACCTGATTACCCCCTTTTCCACCACCCAGAAAGATCTTCTTCAGCTTGGCTTCGATCCGTATCAGACCTCAAACATCAAGATCCTCAATTACCTGGCCATCATCGACAAATTCATGCCCAACACCAACATCACCATGGCCGATCTGCCCCCCGGCCTCAAGGGCTGCGTCGAAGCAACGGATTCCTGCGTTGCCTATGAAATGAAGATCCAAAAATTAAAAAGCCAGCGGCAGGGCAATCTCTTCCTTGATCTTCTTCGGTTCAAACGCCAGGCCCACCAGACCGGCTGGCGCTTTACCGCCTTTATTGTTCTGGTGGACGATCTGGTGGTGTACAAACTCTGGGACGGTCAGCCCCGCATCGAAGGGGAGGTATATAAAAAGAACCCGCTCGGCCCCCTGCAGGAACCTGCGGATCTTGCCACGGACGCTGCGGTGGTCGGCACTTTTTAGCAGTCAGGCACACTCTTTCCAAGCGAATCTTGCCAAACCAAATCCCACGCTCAGACAACACCCAATGCCCGCAACATAGCGCCCAGGTCCCGCTGATCCAGCCGGGTCAATCCCGCCTGAACAGCAAACTCCAGGGCCTGACGGTATTCCTCCGGCAGGAGCATACGGTCAAGGGGCGGGAAATCCATACCATGCCCGCACGGGCGGTACTGATCCATGATATTGACATAAGTGCGGGGCGAAATATCCCTGGCCAGAAATCCCATGATCTCCCGGGTCTCGGCCAGCCCCCCCGGCATGACCAGATGACGCACCAGAAGCCCGTGCTCCGCCAACCCTTCACTGTTGATCACCAGATCACCCACCTGGTGGTGCATCTCGCGGATGGTCTGTCGGGCTATTTCCGGGTAATCATCCGCCATGGCAAAACGGCGGGAACTCGCGCTCTGCCAGAATTTAAAATCCGGCATGTAGATGTCTACTACTCCGTCAAGCAGCCGAAGGGTCTCCACCGCTTCGTAGCCGCTGCTGTTGTAGACCAACGGCACGGAGAGCCCGGCTTCGATTGCAAGAGGCAAGGCTTCCAGGATCTGCGCCACCACGTGGCTGGGCGTCACCAGATTGATGTTATGGCACCCCTGCTGAGCAAGGCGCACCATCATCGCAGCCAGTTGCGCAGCCGAGACTTCCTCCCCATCTCCGTAATGGCTTATTTCGTAGTTCTGACAGAAGACGCAACCGAGATTGCAGTTGCTGAAAAAGATGGTACCCGAACCGCCTTGGCCAACCAGGGGGGCTTCCTCTCCGAAATGGGGATGGCAAGCTGAGACCACCGCCAACCTGCCGGTTCGGCAAAAACCCTTCTCCCCGGCCGATCGATCCACACCGCAGCGCCGGGGACAGAGATCGCAAGCGGAAAGCCGCTCCAAGGCAGCATCCTTCTTGCGGAGCAGCTCACCGCTTGCATACAGAGAAAGATATGTTGGCGCCCTGGACATTTCAGACAGCCCCCTAATTCCTGACACGCCGAGAACGGTCATTGTTGTCGCCCATGGACCTGCCAGGTATTTTTCAGTATACCTCGCTTTTGTCCAGTTTCATAATGAGGGACAGAGCATTCTCGGAATCGGGATTTTCCCGGAGCACATGATATAGATGGCTGCGGGCGGCCTTATATTCCTTCAGATCGACAAGCAGCACCGCATAGTTGTAGTTGAGCGACTCGTCATCGGGCATAATCTCCAAGGCCCGTAGATAGTACTTCCTGGCCCGTTCATATTCCTTGCGCCGCCTGCAGACAATGCCCATCTGATTTAAAAGAACGATATCCTCCACGTCCTCGCTCATATTTCGCTGCAGGATCGCCTCGGCTTCTTTGTCCATGCCGAAATCCAGGCAGGTTTCCAGATATTTTTGAGGCAGCGTCGCCTTTTTCCTGGAAAGTCTCAGCGCCTTGGCCAGAGATTCTTTTGCTGCGGATTTATTGCCCACGGCATTGAGCTGCAGAGCAAAATCCACATGCCGGTCCGGGGTATTCGGTGAAATCTCGATCGCCTTCCTGAGCACGTCCAGAGCATTGGCATAATCGCCTTTGTGCTGATAAATTCTGGCAAGCCCATCAAGCGACCGGACGTAGAGATCATTGCTGCAGTCCTTGCAGCGTTTGTAATTTTCCTCAGCCTCGTCCATTTTGCCGACTTTTTCCAGTGCCTGCGCAAGATTAAAATACGTGGCCGACTGGCCCGGCTGCAGATCTCTCGCCTCTTCGAGTGACTCGATGGCGCTCTCGTTTCTCCCTTCGCGCAGATGTTTTCTCCCTTGAAACAAGGCGCGGTGATACAGATCGGGCTCGTAGGCCTTTTTAAGGGCCGAATAGACCTTTTGCCGGACAACCGCTTCGGTCACAGGCTTTACCAGATAGGCGTCGACATGCTCTTCGGTCACGGACATGATCCTGTCCATGTCATCGACGCAGGTTATCATGATGAACGGCAGATGCCAGAATGCTTCCGAATTCCTGATGCGTTGCAGCAGTTGCAATCCATCTTCCTCCGGCATGAGCATATCCGAAAGGACGATATCTACCTTAGGCGCATTGGCCTGGATCTTTTCCCACGCCTCTTTGCCGTTTCTGGCCGTAATGACGTTTCGATAACCAATATTGGCCAACATATTAACGATCATGGTCAGCGTAGAAAGGTTGTCTTCGACAACGAGACAGGTATGTTTTTTATAATTCATTTAAGGCCTTAAAAAATCAGCGGGATTCAGAAATCACCGTAAATCAGGATCGAGCGAAAACGGAACTGGATATCGACGACACCCAGAATAATTTCAAAGGCGAAACCCAGCACCCAACAGTGCATGCGCTACAGCCAGACGATGGGTTACACTCTTTTTCTTTTACAGAATTTTTCTTGCCCGCAATTCAAAAAAGTGCCCCAGGAACAACAATCCCCGGATGTTGCAGATCGTTGCTAGTCTTCTAATCTCCTCGCGATGAGTCAAGTTTTTCCAACTTATCCATCAGGATCTCCGCATTCTCAAAGTTGGGATTTTGCCTGAGAACACGCTTCAGATAGCCTTTCGCACCCTCGTATTCCTTGAGATCGACAAGCAGCACCGCAAAATTGTAGTTAAGCGATTCGTCTGTCGGAGCAATCTGCAAAGCACGCTCATAGTATCCCCGGGCCCGCTCAAACTCTTTGCGGCGCCGACAGACAATGCCCATCTGGTTTAAGAGAACAATTTCCGCCGTGCCGCGATTCATGTTCCGCTTCATCGTCGTCTCGGCCTCGGTGTCCATACCGCAATCCAGGCAGGCCTCCACATATTTATGGGGGAGATTTGCCTCTTTTTTAGAAAGCTTCAACGCCGTGCTCAAAGAAGATCTTGCTTCCTCGGTGTTTCCACTGGCATTGAGCTGCACGGCAAGATCCACATGACGATCAGGGGTATTGGGAGAAATATCTATCGCTTTTTTCAAAACCGCCATGGCTTTGGCGGATTCCCCCTTGTGCTGGTAGACGCGGGCAAGCCCATCCAGGGATTTAACATACAGGTCGTTGCTCGTATCCTGACAACGCTTGTAATTTTCCTCGGCTTCATCCATTTT
>Ga0180009_10003328_pt1 | contig 18321 bp, 22 predicted proteins | sample OS_PC_MetaG_FD_123537 | JGI IMG/M metagenome (GOLD analysis project Ga0180009, IMG submission 123537) | Groundwater microbial communities from the Aspo Hard Rock Laboratory (HRL) deep subsurface site, Sweden - OS_PC_MetaG | ecosystem: Environmental > Aquatic > Deep subsurface > Groundwater... | reverse complement strand
TCGGTTGAACCGGGGATGCGCAACCAGGGGCCACACGGTGGCGCCAGCGACTCGCCGCGACCGTCGATGAAGCCGGCGCGTTGCAGCACGGTGTCCAGCGCCCCTCCGGCCGGGAAACCCACCGAAAGCCGCTTCCCGGCCGCCTCGGCCGTCTTGAAAGCGCAGACCAGCAGCTGGACAATGCTCAAGTCGATTTCGGCAATGCCGCGACCGTCGACGGCGATCGTGTCGTACACGGTTGCGGCGTCGTGGAGTTCCTCGCGCACCGCCATCGCCTGCCTCAGGGACAAATCTCCCGCCAACGTCAGGGTGTGTGTCTTGGCTTCAGCCATATTGCCTCCACAAAACCCTGTTCGGGCCAATTGAGTTGGGAGAGCTCAGAGGTTGCATCTGCTTCAGGCGGCTAAACTCGGCCGCGCCTGCGATGAAATTCTATAGACTTCAACAAATTAACAATTTCTTTCTTTCAAGTATTTGTGTAAAAGATGCGCATTAGCTCCAAGTAATATCTGGATTTATACTGTGTGACGATATGTCACGCTTGCTAGTGAAAATCGTGACGCAGTCAGTAGTAACCCTGATCCAGAAAGAATGTGCCAAATCAGCAATACTCTAGAAAAAAGAAATAGCTACAAAGACACGAATAGTAATAACGCATTAGAGATTGCGAAAATATACGTATAGGAGCAAGTTATCCCGTATATATCTAGAGTGACAAATTCAGATTCATCCGACAATAATAAAAATTGCCATTGTTACAGCATAGAAGATCAATGCTATTGACAGCAAAGCGATATCGATTGGCCACTCTTGTAGTAAAGGCTCAACCGAGGCCAAAGCGATGATCTCGCCCGCATGTCGGCCCTTGTGGTGTCCACGCGCCATGGCGGCAGTCCAGGCCGTTCGCTACAAGCGGCGTTCGGACGCGGCACGCCGGCTCGGCTGGCCTCAGGCAGCGAACCGGTTTCGGGGCTTGCTCGGCATTCCGCGCGACCCTTCGGGGTTCGGAGCACGCAAAAACCGGATGGATCGGATTGTCGCAAGCGCGTCGTCGCGTTGGCCACATGGATTTGCCCGCGCGCAATAACGCCGCGGATGACCGGGCTTTGCTTCCGGGCCAAGCCGAGGTCGACCGCTTCAGGCTCGACGGACTGCTGCATCGCCCGGCGTGCGGTCTGCAAACGCGCAGGAAGAGCTGAGCGTGCTAATTGTCTAGATCGGCGGGCAATTTGCCCGTGCGAAAAAGTATGACCGGTTCGTCATAGCAATCGGTTTCGACGTCGATCTCCTGGGAGAAGGCGACGATGCCGTCTCGCGTCGCAGACATGCGCTCGGCCAGTGCGATCGCGGCCTCGGCGCTGCGGGCGGGTTGCTGCGGGTCGGCGACCAGGCTCCGCCCCTTGAAGCGAAAACTCTGAATCCCGTACCTTATGGTCATGGAAGCCTCGCAATGATAAAGCGCAGCCTAGCATGCCGCGCCCGGTCGGTGGGGTTATTCGGCACGGCGATCGAACCATGCCTGTTGCTTCATCCGTCCGAATGACATCTTGTGATCGGATGCGTCCGCGCCCATATTGGATGATTGCCAGTGGGACGGGCTGCTGGCCGTACGACCGACCGCATCGGTGCGATCGAACCCGTGGAGGCACAAGGCGCGCCTGCCTCAAGAATCGCATGATCAAATCCCGGAAGATATTGGTTTTGCAAAAACAGTCGCCGGTGACGATGCGTCTGGAACCTTTCGCGCGACGCCGACTTCGCGGTCTTGACCGGCTCTTTTGCGAGACGCGACTTTGCTGCCGCGGCATCCCGTAGCGCTTCTGGAGCATAGGGACGGGCGCGACACGGAAGCGGGATGAAGCCGTTTCCGCGGCGGCTGCGGACGATGAAACCGGAGCGATGGCAAGCTTTTCTTGCGAGGGCGACCGCCGCCGAGGATCGCAGCACCGAAAGCGGCACCAATCACGGCCGGGCAGGGGGGAACATGGTTTCCTGCAAAAAAAACAAGAGGAGCGGTCATGCCGCATAGATTCAAAGTCGGCCAGATGCTGGAGCTTTCGTCTTCACCCCTTCAGAGCAACCGGCCCAGGGGCCCGTGCAAGGTCCTGGCCTGTCTGCCGAAGGAAAGCGGACCGGTTCAGTATCGGGTCAAGAGCCTTGGCGAGACCAACGAGCGCGTCGTCGACGAAATCGACCTGTCTCCGGGCGCGAACGCCGAGCCGGTGGATTCGGAGCGGGATAGCTGGAAGAGCGTGGAAATCGTCAATCGACGCTGAGCGGCAGTGTCGCGATCAATCCTGGCGCGGTGCCGACCTCACCGCCCGAGGCGGTTGGTGAATGGGAGACATGCTCGGTTCCGGCGCAACCGGGGCCAACTGGTTCCGCTTGTTCGTGCGCGTCTGCGCCGGAAAGGCTTGCTGGTCTACTAGCGCCGCCAGTTGCCGACGCCTTCGAGGTTTCCCGTGACCTCGAAATCGAGATATCGGCCAAGAGGACGGTCGGCGTTCGGCCGCTTGATTTCGAGCAGTTCGCCAGCGTCGGTCAGCAATTGCATGCGGGATACGCCGGCAAGACTCTCCGCCGTGTCGCGGTTGAGCGAAATTTCGCCGGAGGCTTTGACAAGTCCCTGGTTGAGCCGAAAGACATCGATCTCGTAAGCGGCGTCGGCAACGGCAAGTCCCATGCGCTTGAGCACGCCGTGGCCGGAGACTTTTCCAAGATATTGCATCACCTGGATCCTACGATTGTGTCGAGGCCGGAATGCGGCAAATGTCCGGCCGCCGCCGCCGCAATCTCGGTCGCATGGGTGTAGCACATGCGCAGGGGCGGCTCGGAACGCGTGTCCGCAAGGGGGCCAGTTACCATTGCCGCTTGTCGATGCGCTGGCAAGGACGCCAGACCGGCCTGATGAATTCCCGGACCATAGGCCTCCGGTGGCTGCGCACAACCCGGCGCCTTCAGCAAAGAAGGCCGCCTCAATTCGCGCATGGGCAGAATTCGCCGCGCACTCGTCACGATCTGCCGGGTTTCTTCGGCGACTTCGAGCGTTCGAGCTTTTCGGAGAAGGTCAGGCCCGATGCCGGCATTGTCTCCATGGGAGCCTTCGCCGCTTTCGGTTTCTTCGGCTCGCGATTGCTGTGTTTCTGGCTTTTTGCCATTGTCTTTCCTTCTGCCGCAGTCACAGCGGCCACCATCGCTGTTGTTTTCAGGAGATGCCAGGCCGCGCGCCGATCCGGTTCGCATGTCGCGCGCCGAAACGAAGGAGCCGGAAGCCCTTCTGGAGCGATTCTGCACAGCCGGCGCCAGAGCGGTTTGGATTAAATCGTGAAATCTAAACCAAAAAAAGACGCTGGACCCATGAGTAAATAGTGAACAGCGTCAAAATCTGCCCTTGCGCAAGATGTTCTTGTTTTCAGAAAAAGGCAAGCGAGTCCGGCCCTGTATTTTTCATCTGCGCCTTCAGCGCCGGTCCGAACTTGCAGCTTCTTTGGCAAGACCAGGGCCCGAAATCACTAGTCGCCGGCTTTTTAGAAATGACTTGCCGCGGCATGGCAATGGCGCCATGATGAACTCGGCATGCGCCTGCCGGGTTGCCGATCCCCGCGGAATTGGATTTTGCCTGCAAAGGCACACGGAATATGACCGCCGGGAGGCCCGATGGCCGACTCAACGAACGTCGTCCGTTTCCCCAATCGAAAAAGACTGCATCTGGTCTGGAGCTTACCCGCGCCCGAGGATGCCGCCGGTCGGGTGCCGGAACCGAAATCCGCCCGTCGCCTGCCTGTCGATACAATGAATTCTGCGCCGCGCTCACCAGGCGACGGAACCACGGCGCCCAGGAAGCCGGATTGATCCGCTGCCCGAAGCGGGGCCGGACAATCGCGCAATGGAGCACACGGCAATGTCCCTTGGCTTTCCGAACAGAATCCGCAGCTATGATTCCCACAACAGGCGTGTGCGTTTCTGGGGCCATGACCGGGCCATTGAAATCGCCTTCTTCCTGAACGAAGACGCGCTGCTTGTTCTCGCGCCCGAGATGCCAAATGGAGAATCGGCGGTTCTCAAGGCCTTCGACGCCAACTGGTCGCGTATCACCCAAGCCGCCGCCCGCGCCTATGGCCGCAATCACATGCATGCGCACATCCTGGCGACGACCGACTTTGGCAAATAGGGGCTCGGAACCCGCGCTGGAGCGGGGCGTGATGAGAATGCGTCGTCGACGCGCAGGCAAGGCATGAGCGTCGACGACCGGCCAGCGACGACGCGGGGGGTGGCGAAAAGGCTCGGAGAGCCTGATCAGCTGGTCGCTTCAAGGGCGGTCAAGCACGATCGGGACAGGAGCGTGTTCGGTGTCTCTTGTCCCAAAGGAGTCGCCCATCCGGCTTCTCGGATGACCGATTGCTTCTGATAGGAACTTGCCGCCTTGAGCTCCTGCATGATGGCGACCCGGTTCGGATCGGACTGCGCTTTCAGGATGCAATAGGGCGTCAGCGCGGCGGCCACGGCCTCTGATGACTGCGTCGCCGCCAAATCCTGTGCCGAAGCGCCGGTCAGCCAGCCGCCCCAACTGAAACCGACAATGGCCAGTACGACAGCACCCGTTCCCGCACCCACGAGCGCAGGTTTCGTCCAGTCTGGCAGTTGCATGATTTTTCCAATCGATAGATGCACCGGCAATATTGCCAATGCTCGGCCAATACTATCACATGCGTTCAGTTGGAACGAACGGTTTGTTCCCAAACCGTCGACGACGCGGAAACTTGATTTTTTCGGCGTTGCCTTGAAAAAAAAGCTTTGGCGGACTATATGTCTTCACAAGCGTTTTCAGCCGTCTTTGGCCAACTGATCTGCCGATCTTTCGGCGTGCTTGGATTCCCGTTGACTTTGCGAACGTCTCGGCCATTGCGTATGTTGCGCGTGGAAAACTCGTCCGTGCGCTTCAGGCTTCGGGCATACCAAAAAGGCACTCACACATGACGACTGGTACAGTCAAATTCTTCAACGCCACCAAAGGCTTCGGCTTCATTTCCCCCAATGATGGCGGCAAGGACGCGTTTGTCCATATCTCCGCGGTCGAGCGGGCCGGGCTGAGTGGCCTGGCCGAGGGCCAGAAAGTCACCTACGATCTCGAGAACGGTCGCGACGGCAAGGTTTCGGCGACGAATCTGCGATTGGCCGACTAGGCTCTTTCGGGACCACCTTTCAGGTGGTCCCGTTTCGATCCCCCAAGGACCAGAACAATGCAAACACCTGCGCGAAAGCGCGCCGAAGCGCTTTTTGCCGAATGCACCAAACCGGGGGAACTCGCTCCGGCAACCGCCAAGCCGGGGGAACTCGCTCCGGAAACGGCGAAACCGGCTCAGGACCGGACCTTGGCCCGTGCCAACGGGCCGAAGACGCTGCATCTGCCCTCGGACGCGCGTCCCGCTCAGGCGGACGGGCAGATCACCAAACCCTGACCCGGAACTGCCGAGGCTATCAATTGCGGGCCGATCGGGATTGGCAAGGCTTTGCGAGGTCAAGCGCCGAGCCGAAACGAAGGTCGCTGCTTGTGCGGACATCGCCGGGCTTCAACTCCCGGAATTGCAGGCCGGAATTGCGCCCGCAATGGTGCTTGCCGCGACAGCGGACCGCGTCGGCGGCAATCGGCTCGCCTGGATGGTCTATTCTTCGCAAGGGTCTCGGCTTCCGAGGGCCTGGTCGCCGAGTTCGTCACCTTCGACGTCCGCGCGCATTAGCTTGAATGCGCGCCGCATCTAGCCGAGCGGTGGAAAGTGGAAGCTCGGATCGGTTCTGAGGCCGTGGGGCCAGCGGGTCGTGGTTGTTTTCTGCGGGTGTAGAAGTTTGCGCCCTCGGTGCCGGGCGTGGCGTGATCGCCGAAGACCAAATCCTTCCCGCCACCGAATGAGTGCAAGGCCATCGGCACCGAAATCGGCACGTTGACGCCGACCATGCCGACCTCGATCTCCTAGGAGAAGGTGCGGGCCGTGTCGCCGTCGCGGGTGAAGATGGCCGTGCCATTGGCGGAATTGTGGCCGTCGATATGGTCGGCCGCTTCCCGATAGGAATAGGTCCTTGCCATCGATAGTACCGGCCCAAAGATTTCGTCTCGATATATCGACATATTTGGCTCGACGTGGTCGAACAGCGACCGGCCGATGGAAAAGCCATTCTTGCAGCCCAGCGCGGTCTGCCTGAACGCACGGCCATCGGCCCCAATCGAGCCTTGACCGAAAGACACCAGACGACGCCTACTTCAACGCGCTGATGCCAATCCCGGCAGCAGCATAAACCGGCGGGCAATCCACTTAGCGAAGCCCTGCAAGCTGTTCAAACAAACCGAGCCACCTCTATCGTCACCTATGTTGCCACAGAAATCTGAGCGGCCGCCAATTCGCCGGACGCGGAGCAAAGCGCTTGATAAGGCGGGAAAAGCCATGAAAATGAGGTCCATCCTCCAGAGTTTCAGATCCTGCCTCATTCGGTTGCCAAGTGTAGCCTGCAAACAATCCTGCTGTGCATCAAGGTAGAATATCGTCGGGGCATGCGATAATGAGAGTTGGAATGCGGCTAGTCTCAAGCTATTTGGATCAGCGAACTTTTGCAGAACGCCGCAAGTTCCCATTTTCGACGGTTTTCGAGCTTTTTTTGCGGTAGAGGATAGCTGTGACCAGGCGAGCGTTGATCACCGGCGTTACCGGCCAAGATGGTTCATACTTGGCGGAGCTGTTGCTCGGGAAGGGTTACGAAGTCCACGGCATCAAGCGGCGAGCGTCCTCGTTCAACACGCAGCGAGTCGATCATATTTATGAAGACCCGCACACCAGGGATGGGCGTTTCAAGCTTCATTACGGCGATCTGACTGACACATCAAACCTCATTCGCCTGATGCGGGAGATTGAGCCGGACGAGGTCTATAACCTCGGCGCCCAGTCCCATGTCGCGGTAAGCTTCGAAGCACCGGAATATACCGCCGATGTCGACGCGATCGGCACGCTCAGGCTTCTCGAGGCTATCCATTTTCTCGGGTTGGAGAAGAAGACGCGCTTCTACCAGGCCTCGACCTCGGAGCTTTACGGCCTGGTGCAGGCGACCCCGCAGTGCGAGACGACGCCGTTCCATCCGCGCTCGCCCTATGCCGTGGCCAAAATGTTCGCCTACTGGATCACGGTGAACTATCGCGAGGCCTATGGGCTTTATGCCTGCAACGGCATCCTGTTTAACCACGAATCCCCGCGACGCGGCGAGACCTTCGTGACCCGCAAGATCACACGCGGTCTCTGCAATATAGCCTTGGGTCTCGAGCCCTGCCTCTATATGGGCAATATCGGCTCTCTCAGAGACTGGGGCCATGCCAAGGACTATGTGCGCATGCAGTGGCTGATGCTGCAGCAGGAGGCTCCAGACGATTTCGTCATCGCCACGGGCAAACAGCATTCGGTCCGGCAGTTCATCATCTGGACGGCTAGGGAACTGGGCATCACGCTGGAGTTTTCCGGCAAAGGTATCGAGGAGATCGCGACCGTCGCCGCGATCGAGAGCAACATGGCGCCGGCCCTAAAGGTAGGGGACGTGGTGATGCGGATCGATTCGCGCTATTTCCGGCCGGCGGAAGTCGAGACGCTCCTCGGCGATCCCGCCAAGGCCAAGCAGAAACTCGGCTGGGAGCCGCAGATTGGCGCCGAGGAGATGTGTGCCGAGATGGTCGCCGAGGACTACAAGGCGGCACGGCGCCACGCCCTGCTCAAGGCCCACGATCTCGACCTGCCGGTCAGCGTCGAGTGACCGGCGCGGTGTTCGACCTTGCGGGCAAGCGCGTCTACGTGGCCGGCCACAAGGGCATGGTCGGCAGCGCCGTTGTCCGGCGGCTGCAATCGGAGCACTGCGAATTGATCACGGCAAACCATGGGACCGTCGATCTCACTCGCCAAGGAGAGGTGGAAGCTTTTATGGCTGATGCCAAACCGGATGCCATCATCGTGGCGGCAGCCAGGGTCGGCGGCATCCTTGCTAACGACACATATCCAGCCGATTTCATTTACGACAACCTGATCATTGGGGCGAACCTCACCGAAGCGGCATTCCGCAACAACGTTCAAAAGATGCTGTTTCTCGGATCAAGCTGCATCTATCCGAAACTGGCGCCACAGCCGATCACCGAGGACGCGCTCCTGACCGGGCCGCTGGAGCCGACGAATGAGTGGTATGCCATCGCCAAGATCGCCGGAATCAAGCTGGCTCAAGCCTATCGCAAGCAGCACGGATGCGATTTCATCTCGGCAATGCCGACCAATCTTTATGGACAGGGCGATAACTTCGATCTCAATTCAAGCCATGTGCTGCCGGCACTCATCCGCAAGGCGCATGAGGCGAAGGTCAACGGCGACAAATCCATAACCATCTGGGGCACTGGTGCGCCGCGCCGAGAATTTCTGCATGTCAACGACTGCGCTGATGCGCTCGTTTTTCTTCTCAAGACGTATTCCGGCGAAGAACACGTCAATATCGGCTCGGGCGAGGATATCTCCATCCTCAATCTGACCCGGCTCGTCTGCAAGGTCGTGGGCTTTGAGGGCGAGATCGTTTACGACCTGTCCAAACCCGACGGAACTCCACGCAAGCTCATGAGCGCCGACAAGCTGCGCAGGATGGGATGGAGGCCAAAGATCGGGCTCGAAGAAGGGATTGCTCAGACCCATCGGTGGTTTGTTGGCGCTGCTATTGATAGGATATCTTCGGAGTCATAATCCGTTTCTACGGCATGGTCTCATTTTGAATTTTTGTGGCGTCTCGAGCCGCGATTCAAATAGAAATGGAGGAGCCATTCAATGAAATATATCTATTACGTTGTCTTCGTTGGCTGTGCGATGGTTACTTAAAAACAGTTTTCATTGAAACATATGTAGACTGTATTTTGCACCAAAACTCAGCTCAACGAGGTAGTTTACACAGGAGTAGAGTTTAAAGTGCCATTTGGAGCCATGGATGGACAAGTTGCACTTGGATAGCAGGAATAGGCGCAATGCTCCTACTTTGAGCTTCTTGTCGCAAAAGCTTGGGCGATTGCGGTATCAGTTCGTCGGTGCCGTGGTGATAGCGGTTCTCCTTCCGAGCCTTGTCAGATGGGGTTTCGATCCGAGCAATTGGCTGATCGTTGAACAGCGGAACACCATGATCGGTGCGACGTCCGCCATCCTGATCGGCATGCTGATGCTTCGCGAAGTAGAGGCACTGCCGGAAGTGAGAGGGGTTCACTTTGTAATCCCAGCCCAGCTGGCTGCCTTTGCCATTGTGCTTTCCTTCTTCTTTTTCGCGCGATTAAACTATAACCGTTTTCTGTTTCCGACCAGCTTCGGACTATCTGTTCTCTGGTTTTATTATGTTTATATTATTGTTGCTCCCAAGCGGGAACCGTACTTCCTTGTTGTCCCTTTCGGCGATGTGACGTCACTTTTGGCAATTCCGAGGGTGAAGTGGCAGATGATGGAAAAACCCCAAATTTCCGGCTTGCAATGCGACGGGATCGTTGTGGACTTGCGCAGTGATCTTGACAAGGAATGGGAGGTCTTCATTACCGATTGCGCGATCCGGGGATGGCGCGTGTTCCACGTCAAGCAGATCAGGGAAACGCTGACAGGGCAGGTTGCGATTGAACACCTCTCGGAGAATACCCTTGGCTCTCTCAATCCACGGTCGACCTACAGTCAGCTCAAGCACATAATTGACTGGATCAGTGCGCTGATTTTCGGGATCGTGCTGCTGCCGTTTTTTTTAGCTATTGCCCTTGCCATCAAGCTGGATAGCAAGGGGCCGGTTCTGTATCGGCAGATGCGTGTCGGCTATGGCGGCAAGCTATTTTCCTGTCTCAAGTTTCGCACGATGACCCATCAACCCCTCTCCGAGAGGTCGCGTCAGCATGCGATCACGCAGGAGAACGATTCTCGTGTCACGCGCATTGGAAAAGTCCTGCGACGGACGCGCATCGACGAAATGCCGCAAATCCTCAATATCCTTCGGGGCGATATGAGCTGGATCGGTCCGCGGCCGGAAGCGGTTGCCCTGTCGCAATGGTATGAGGTGGAGCTGCCTTTCTATCGCTATCGCCACATCGTGCGGCCAGGTATTTCTGGGTGGGCGCAAGTCAATCAGGGGCATGTGGCGGAGGTGGACCTTGTTCTCGCCAAGCTTCACTACGATTTCTACTACATCAAGAACTATTCTCTTTGGCTTGATCTGCTTATCGTCTTCCGAACAGTCTATACCATGGCAACCGGTTTCGGCGCTCGTTGATGGAAGATCCCCTCCTTTCTGTGCCTATTCCTGCAGGGCGGGTGGTCTCCGAGTTCTTGACACGCTCCCTCTCGGTTCGGCGCATGTCCATGTAATCGTGCATGACGACAGCCCCGATCGCGACATCGAAATCGAGATGTCCAGAGAACGGTTTCGTGATGTGATTTACCAGCGAAATGATCCGCCGCTGGGCGCTGTTGCGAACTGGAATGGCCTGATCGAGTTGGCGACGGGGCGCTACATCCTACTGATCCATCACGATGAATATCCGTCGCAACCGGACTTCTTCGAACGCGTGAGTGATGCCTCGAGGACAACTCGGGCCCGGATGTTCTGCTTTTGGGGTTTCGCCTGCACAAGAGTTGGATGCCGTATCCGACAGGGCTGATTCCGGCTGGTATCCGCGAGAGGTAGATCCGTCAGGCGCCCGGATACCTCCTGGTACTACTGTGTCACAAACAATATTAGCGATTTGTTGCAGGACTGGCGATTCGCGCTTCGGAAGGAGGAAGCGATGGATTTCCAGGACGGAGTCGAAACGAGTGAATCGCGTTTCGCGGTCTATGTGGAGAGATTGGCCTCAGCATTGGGTCATGCCGACCGGGTGGGTCCGCTGAAGGCCTATTGCACGGGGCTGCTGTTGACTGGCGCGCGCAAGAGCGTCGAGCCGATGGCGGCCCGGGTTGAGCCGGGACGGGTGCAGGCGGCGCGCCAGTCGCTGCATCATTTCGTGGCCAAGGCCGACTGGTCGGACGATGCCGTTCTTGGCGTGGTCAGGGCCGAGGTTCTGCCGGCCCTCGAGCGTCAGGGACCGATCCGCGCCTGGATTGTCGATGACACGGGCTTTCCCAAGAAAGGCAGGCACTCGGTCGGAGTGGCGCGGCAGTATTGCGGCCAGATCGGCAAACAGGACAACTGCCAGGTCGCGGTCAGTGTGTCGGTTGCCACCGACCAGGCCAGCCTGCCGGTTGCCTATCGACTCTATCTGCCCAAAAGCTAGGCGAACGACCCCGAGCGGCGGGAAAAGGCGGGGGTGCCGGAGGATGCCGTCTTTTGCACCAAGCCCGAAATTGCGCTCACCCAGATCCGGGCGACGCTGGACGCCGGCGTGTCGCCGTGTGTTGTGCTGGCCGATGCCGGTTACGGCAACGACACCTCTTTCCGCACCGGGTTGACAGAGATGGGCTTGACCTATGTCGTCGGTGTCCAGTCCTCGATCCGTTTGTGGTCGCCGGGCACCGGGCCGCTGCCGCCCAAGCCATGGAGCGGACGCGGCCGCCCGCCCTCTCTTGTGCGTCGCCAGCCCGGACATTCTCCGGTTTCGGCGAGGGAACTGGCGCAGGCCCTGCCCGAAAATGCCTGGCGCCGCATCACCTGGCGCGAGGGCTCCGGGGTTCCGCTCGCCTCGCGCTTTGCCGCTGTCCGCGTCCGGCCGGCCCATCGCGATTACTGGCGCTCCGAACCGCGAGCCGAGGAATGGTTCCTGATCGAGTGGCCGCAGGGCGAGGTCGAGCCGACCAAATACTGGCTTTCGAGCTTGCCCGAAGACACCGAGATCGCCGACCTCGTCGGCCAGGCCAAGCTGAGATGGCGGATCGAACGGGATTATCAGGAACTCAAACAGGAGATCGGCCTTGGCCATTATGAGGGCCGAGGTTGGCGCGGCTTCCACCACCACGCCACGCTCGCCATCGCCGCTTACGGATTCCTGATCTCCGAACGGAGCTCGATTCCCCCCTCAGCCCCAGGTTCAGTCCCGCCCCTCACGGTACCTGCGCTACCCGAAGGTTATCGACCCCGCGGCGGCCCCGTTCCGTCCCGAACGCCACGTCAGCAACTCCATCGCCACCATCAGGATTAGGCTCGCCCACGCCCTGGCGCAGAAGCTGTCCCGATGGCCCTGCTGCCATGACCATTTTATGACACAGTAGTACTATTCGCCGCTGCATGAAAACTCAGTGGCAGGTTCTCTATACTATATAAAGCATTTTTCGCTTGATCTGGACATATTGATTATCTTTAGAACCATAAAACTATTCTGCTCGGCTCTGGCGCACGTTGATGCGGTTACCGAGGTAATCTCGAAAGCGGACAATTCGGTTATCGCCGCGGCCTATTCACCGCATTTTCCGACAGAAGCCCGTTGAGATACTGTCCATAGCCGGTCTTCGCCATCTCATTGGCTATCGCTTCGAGGGCAGCGTTGTCGATCCAACCGGCCCGCCAGGCAATTTCCTCCGGACAGGCAACCTTCAGGCCTTGGCGTTTCTCGATGATGGCGATGAACTGACTGGCTTCGAGCAAGGACTCGTGCGTCCCGGTGTCGAGCCAGGCCATGCCGCGCCCCATGACTTCGACATTGAGGCGTCCGGCATTGAGGTAAGCGAGATTGACGTCCGTGATCTCGAGTTCCCCGCGCGCCGACGGCGTGATTTTATGAGCGATCTCTGTAACCGCGGCATCGTAGAAGTAAAGCCCTGTTACCGCCTGACTCGACTTCGGCTGCTTGGGCTTTTCCTCGATCGAAGTCGCCCGACCTTCTCTGTCGAATGCGACCACGCCGTAGCGCTCCGGATCGTGTACAGGGTAGGCAAAGATCGTTGCGCCTTCGGTTCGATCGTTTGCTGTCCGGAGTTGGTTCGCCAGCTCCTCGCCGTAAAAGATGTTGTCACCAAGCACCAGTGCCACCGGGTCGCAGGCAAGAAAATCCTCCGCGATAAGGAAGGCCTGCGCAATCCCGTCTGGACTTGGCTGGACGGCATAGACGATGGCCATACCCCACTGGCTGCCATCCCCGAACAATTGCTCGAAGCGCGGCGTGTCTTGCGGCGTGCTTATTATCATGACCTCCCGGATCCCCGCCTGCATGAGCGTCGAAAGCGGGTAGTAGATCATAGGCTTGTCATAGATCGGCATCAGCTGTTTGGACACAGCCCGCGTTGCCGGATAAAGCCGCGTGCCGGAGCCGCCGGCAAGGACGATACCTTTCCTCTGCATTTGGTCCCCCTCTCCTCAAATTTCCGGCAATCGATAGTCCGCTGACGCGGAGATGGCAACGTTTCTTGTCTCGTTCGAATTCCTGCTACGGCCAGGCTGCGCAATTGCGGCCAATCGGATGAAGAGTCCCGATTTCTGCAATAAATGCGGAAACCCAGACTTGATCCGTCAATGCCTAATGAGACCTGTGCGCGGGTAGGCCTCGACGTTTGGCTGATTTCGCGATTCTCTCAATCTGGACAAAGGATTGAGGTGGATGATGAGCCGCCGGCGGATAGGTCAGGAGAGCTTTGGATGGGATCGGCGCGCGGGTCGGCAGTCATCGCTGGACGATCTGGCAGGACTGGTCGACTGGACGCCGATCGAGCGCCAGCTTGGCGATATCTCGCGCGCGGCCAAAGGGGAGCCGGCCTGGCCGCCGCTGGCTCTGTTCAAGGCGCTGCTGTTGGCGGTCTGGTAGGATCTTTCTGACGTGAAGCTGGTGGAGGCCCTGGATGATCGGGCATCGTTCCGGCGGTTTTGCGGGTTTTCGAGCCAAGAGCCGACGCCGGAGCGGACGGCCTTCGTCCGGTTCCGCGCGGTGCTGGCTGTCGGTGCCGGATCAAAACTCCCCAGAAGTGCCGTTTGAACTTTCCCCAGTTTGAGGTGTAGCGCTGGTCTTCCCGGGGCATGACCCGGGAAGACCTTCGGCACGTTTTCGCCGATTGTCTCCCGGTGGTCGGCAGGGAAGGTCGGTGATCAAACTGGGAGAGTTGATGATGATGTTGGATATGCAGCGGCAGGGGCTGTCGGTGTCGGCTAATGCCCGCCAGACTGGCGTCGACCGCAAGACGGTCCGCAAGTACATCGAGCGCGGCATGGAGGCGCCGGCCTACGGACCGCGCAAGCCGCGCCAGACGGTAATCGATCCTTTCGCCGCCTATCTGCGCGATCGGGTCGCGGCATTCCCGGGCCTGACCGGCAGTCGCCTGTTCCGCGAGTTGAAGGATCGCGGCTACGAGGGCGGCTACACGGCGGTTACCAATTTCCTTTGCGACGTCCGTCCGGCCGAACATGCCGGCTTCGAGGTTCGTTTCGAGACCCCACCCGGCGAGCAGGCCCAGGTGGATTTCGCCCAGTTCCACGCCGTGTTCACCGATGAGCCGACCCTGCCGCGGATCGTCTGGCTGTTTTCCATGGTGCTCGGTTCTAGCCGCCTGATCTGGGCGCGCTACGTCCTGCACCAGGACCTGCCAACGGTCCTGCGCTGTCATGGACTGGCGTTCGCGGCCATCGGCGGGGTGCCGCGCGAGATCTTCCATGACCGCATGAGTGAGGCGGAAAAGCAAACGATCCAGTGAATCGTTTGCCCACCGAACGCGGTGATCGGTGAAGGCGATGGCGACGGCATCGTCTGCAACCGCAGCCTGATCGATCTTGCCCGCCAGTTCGACTTTCACAAGCGCGCCTGCCGTCCCTATCGGGCCAAGACCAAGGGCAAGGTGGAACGGTCGTTCCGCTACATTCGCGAGGACTTTTTCCTGGCGCGCACGTTCCGCAATCTCGATGACCTCAACGCCCATCTGCGCCACTGGCTGGATACCGTCGCCAACCCGCGCTTACCGGCCTCCATGAACTCCTTCGACCAGACCGTAATACAGGCTCTGGGCAATGCCTTCCTTCCGGCACAGCTCGGCGATACTGTCCTCGCCACGCAGGCCGTCCAGCACGATCCTGATCTTGTCTTCCGCGGAAAAGTGCCGCCGGGTCGCCCGACGAGTGTCCTTTGCCACCTGCTCGGCAGGCTTTTTGGCGCTTGAGGATTTGGATCTCATATTCGTTCCTTCGTCACTCCGACGAAACCCAAATCCTCCTCAAATCACAACCGCAAATCCGCGTCATGGGTGCTGACGGGGAACACGGTCATAGTGTTTCCGGGTGATTTCGGTCCAGGCCATTCGATTCTCCGTCGTCTTCGTAAACCACAGAGAATCATAACCGATTGAAATCACTCAACATAAATCTGGGTTGGGCTCTGAGATGCGCGTGTGGACAGTCCACGCAATTCGCTGATAAGTAACAATTTCCCGTCGTGTCGGAATTGAGGCGATGTTTCCGGGGTTTCCGAGGTTGTGGTGCCGACGAGCCGAAGGAGCCAATGGAGCCATAGGTCTTGCACCGGTCATTATCGATAAGGGTTCGACATGAGGATGGCGAGTGACCGCGCAAAACCATCTGACAGGCATTGATGCGATGCATGCAAGGGTGCTCGTTATCGAGTTGGAGCCAACGCACTACAAGACTGACTTGTGGAACGCCGTAGTCGATACCGGTGAAATTGAGGTTCGCGTAATCTACACGGAGCGACACAATTGGTCCCGCGACGGCGGACATGACTACCAGCGTTTTCCGGCCGATCGCTATGAAGCGGAAGTGCTGAGCGGAAGGGGATTTGCTGGCGCTTTGCATTCGACTGCGAAGGTGCTCGGCGCCTGCCATAAGCTGGCGCCCGAGCTGATTTATATAGCAGGCTATGTTCATTTCCAAACTGTTGCCGCCATTCTCTATGCAACGCTTTTCGGAAAGCGTTTCGTTGTTCATGGCGACGTGTTCAACAACAGCATGCCCGAAGGCCGGTTGCGCCTGCTGAAGTGGGCAATGAGACAGTCCCTGAGGCGACTAATCTTTGCACGTGCCGACTCGGTTCTGGTTTGTGGAAAGCAGGGAATGGCGACCGGGCTGGAAGCTGGCTGCCCCAAACATAAGCTTGTAGACTTTCCCTATTCCGTGAGCCTGGCACGAATTCAGGCAGATACGCCAATCGACATCCCAAAGTCTTGTCTTGAGGATTTGCAGGTAGGCGGAGCGATCGTGTTCTTCAGCGGACGCATGATTCCCCGCAAAGGGCTCTCCACACTGCTCGAAGCAATGGCGCGACTTGAAACGAATATGGACTGGGTGCTCTGGATAGAGGGTGCAGGACCCGATCTTGAAGTCCACGAAAAGCACGCTTATCGACTGGGAATAAGCGAGAGATGTCGCTTTCTCGGCTTCTGCCAATACGACCTGCATAGTTGGCTGATTAGGTCGGCCGAGATCGTAGTGGTGCCGTCTTTAAAAGACAGCTGGGGTGTCGTCGTGGACGAAGGTCTCCAGTTGGGCAAGGCCGTCATCTCAAGCGACGCAACGGGTTCGGGACAGGACCGCATTGAATCCGGAGCAAACGGCTTCATCTTTCCCGCCGGGAATGACATTGTTCTCGCCGAAATTCTCCAGACATTGCTCAACCAGCCAGACCTGAAGGTGCGCATCGGCCGTGCCGCAGCTGCTGGGCACCGGAACATCCGGCCCGAGGACAATGCTGCGAACCTCGTGAAGGTGGTGGACAGAAAACGATGAATGCAGTCCTCAGAATTCTCTGGCTTGAAGGCATCTTCGACGAGGATACGGTCAGTGCCTTTCCCGCCTGCAGCCCAGCAGTCAATTTTTGGCACTCCGGCTTTGTATCGGGACTCGTCGCCGCCGGCTGCAATATGACGCTCGTCGGGCACGCCTACGACCGGATGTGGCCGACAGGACGGATGATGGTGCGCTCGGGCGACGCAAGACTCGCGCCGGGACTTGCCGGCAAAATCGCGGGCTATCTGAACCTGCCGCTCCTGCGCCGCCAGACACAGGCCTTCAACTATATGAGCCTTGTGAAGGCTATTGTCACAGAGAGCGGTCCGCCAGATTACGTATTCACTTTCAACGATACGCCGGCAACATCAGCGGCTCGCTACCTCAGTCGGAAGTATGGCGTGCCATGGATCTACATCGCGGGCGATGGCCCGGCGTTGAAAGGTGCCAATGGATACCTCTACCAGAACTGGGTTTATTATCTGTCGCCCAGCGCGCCAGGCCCTAAAATACATCTGGATGGCGGCCTTCCAGCAGTGGGTGACATCGATTTGGCATCCGCAACGGAAATGCCTAAGGTGTTGATGTATATGGGAGCGCTAACCGAACACGGCGGAGCGCTGCAACTGGCGCGCGCCTTTCATTCAATCAGCGAACCCGACGTGGAGCTGTGGTTTACCGGTCGAGGAACGAATCCCGCACTTGAGCAGCTTGCCGCCGTCGATCCGCGCATCAAGCTCTACGGTTTCGTGACTCAGGACAAATTGCACGAACTGGCCATGCGCGCGAATTTCTTTGCAAATCCGCGCCCAACAGCTTTTGTCCCGAACAAGCTGAACTATCCATCGAAAATTCTGCACTACCTGGCATATGGCCGACCGGTTTTGTCCACGTTTACGGACGGGTTGAGCCCGGACTATCGGGACGTGCTCATACCGATCGAGGAAGAAACAGAAGCCGGTCTGGCAACGGCGATCCGCTGCGCTCTCGGCTTGTCGGATGACGAGTATAGGACCTGGTGCACTAGGGTTGCGCAATTCAATCGCACGAGGACCTGGAGTGAGCAGAGCAGCCGCTTGCTGAGCTGGCTGGAAGCCGAATTTCAGGGCTCGCCGCGGCCCCATAAGCTTCAACGGACAGGCGAATGACCCAATCCGCACTCAAGATTCCGTTCAACAAGCCGTTCCTTACTGGAAAGGAACTGGAGTTCATCGCCGAAGCGCATGCCAACGGACAACTGGCAGGCGATGGGGATTTTACCAAGCGCTGCTCGCAGTGGCTTGAGACGAATACCGGAAGCCTGCAGGCACTCCTGACTCATTCATGCACGGCTGCCTTGGAGATGGCGGCGATCCTGGCCGACATTGGGCCGGGCGACGAGATCATAATGCCGTCGTACACCTTTGTTTCTTCCGCCAACGCTTTCGTCCTGAGAGGTGGTACACCTGTTTTCGTTGATATCCGATCGGATACGCTCAATATCGACGAGACTCTCATTGAAGCAGCCATTACGCCTCGAACAAAAGCGATCGTTCCCGTGCACTATGCGGGCGTTGCCTGCGAGATGGACCGCATCACGCAAATTGCCGAACGACACGGCATTATGGTCATCGAAGATGCAGCCCAGGCAGTTATGAGCTCATATAAACACAAGAC
>Ga0180009_10003327_pt1 | contig 18327 bp, 12 predicted proteins | sample OS_PC_MetaG_FD_123537 | JGI IMG/M metagenome (GOLD analysis project Ga0180009, IMG submission 123537) | Groundwater microbial communities from the Aspo Hard Rock Laboratory (HRL) deep subsurface site, Sweden - OS_PC_MetaG | ecosystem: Environmental > Aquatic > Deep subsurface > Groundwater... | reverse complement strand
GGATCTTCATAAGAAGCCGAAACAAAATGTTTGCCGTATTTTAAGCACTCCAATACAATCGGATATTGAAACATCGGCGCGAGAAAATTAATAACGATATCGGATTTTTCAATTAATGAATTCCTAACATCTTCATCAGTCGCGTCAAGAAATAATGCTTTCCCTTTGGGGTGATTTTGAATTCTTTTCTGAGCCAATTCTAAATTCATATCGCATACTGTAACAAACCAATTATGTTCTTCGGCATTTTTAAGCATGTAAGAGATTAAGTGAGGCGCGCTTTGACCGGCGCCGAGTATAAGTACATTTTTCATATCAAGTTTTCCGGAAATTAATTCAGAACGATTATATACTCTAAACAAAAGGAAATAATTTCCCTACTTGATAGAGCTGAAATTAAAATTTAATTGCATTAGTAAACTTAACGGGGATTTAGATTAAAAATCAACAGGTATGTCCGGTTAAATAAATATTTTTACAAAATTAATTGTTTGTATAAATAATATCTGTCCAGTATTTCTTTTACATAATTTATTGTTTCGGTACCGCGGCAATATCCGTTTTTTACTACTTCATCGTTATAATATTTCTGCTGCGATTTTAATAATAGGTATGTTTCAACATTATCGGACCATAAATTCGGATCAGCTCCGTATTTTTCGGCCAGGTTCCTAGCGTCAATTATATGTCCGTAACCTATGTTGTATGAAGCAATTACGAATTTAAACCTTTCATCTTTATCTATAATATATTCTTTCCATAATTCATCCAGCCAGGTTAAATATCTTATTCCCGCTTCCAAATTTTCTTTCGGATCTTCGGGATTTTTAACTTCAAATTGTTCGATAGTGATCGGCATTAATTGCATTAATCCAACCGCTCCGGCCCAGGATTTAGCCCCGGCTTTAAATTGGGATTCCTGATAAATTAATGATGCAAGAACTCTCCAGTCCCAGTTTAAATTATTAGAATGGTTTTTTATAAGGTCGTCGTATTCAGAAAGTTTTCCTCCTGTTAATGAGAAATAATCGCTGTTTAATCTTTTTCTGAAAGCCGTTCGGTTTCTATAATATTTATTAAAAATTATATAATATTCAGTTTTGTTTTTCATTTCCTCCAACCATTTGTTCACCGTATTAAAAAGCGCTAGAGAGTTTTTTCTTACCGCCCATGCAACTTTCTGAGGAAGCGAAACCTGTGTTTCAATATCAATGTTTGAATAGTAAGCTTGATTTAGAAGAGCAATATTTTCGTCTGAAATTGTGTAGTCTATTTTTCCTTCTGAAACCATTTTAATCAAATCTTCGGTTGTAAGTTCAGGATCGGCTTCAATTATATTTATGTCGCCGCCGATTTCTTCCGAAAGATTTATCATTCTTGAATGATAAGACGAGCCCTTTCTTACATAAACAATTTTATTTTCCAGATCAACCGGATTTCTTATCAATTGATTTTCTATTTCATGAATTCTCATCATCCGCCAGTTATCGGGTCTTCTTTGAACTAAAACCTGCTGTGTGGTATGATGATAATTGGTAAATAAAACTTTTTCGGCTCGGCTTTTTGTAACGGTTAAATTAAATGCTATTAAATCTCCTTCGCCGTTGTTAAGCATCTCAAACATTTTATTAATATTTTTAACAACAACAATCTCTAAGGTTACACCCAGATCATCGGCAAGTTTTTTTACCAATTCATATTCAAACCCCATTGGCTGACCGCGGTAAATAAAATAGCTGTATGCGTTAAAACCGGTTAGAGCGACAAGTTTCCCCTTCTTTAAAATTGAAACTAAGTCCGAATTGGTCTTTTTACTATTTGTATTTTCGCACGAAGTAAAAACAAGAAATACAAAAAGAATTAAAAGAGAAACGCATAAGCCGCGTAATGTTGATCTATTTAATATTCTTTTTGTCATAATTTTTTTTTTAATTCATGCAATTTTTTGTTTAAGCTACATATTTTCAACCGAATTAACAAGAATCGATTAGTCAGCAAACGGTTTGGATTTATCATATTGAAATGATAAATTAAGTAAATATTTATTTGAAATAGTCATTTCAAAATCCCTAAAAAAAATTTAATCAGGTAAAATCCGGCCAATAAAATTAAGCGGATTTTAATGAGATACTACGTCGTTTATTAAGTATAAAATAGGAATTTTCTTTATGAATAAATCCGCTAATAGTGATAAAAAACTTTTTACTAGATTTCTTTCTTTTATAGAGAATGTCGGGAATAAATTACCTCATCCCGCCACACTTTTTGCGCTTTTTGCTTTTCTTGTAATTATTGTTTCATGGATAACCAGTTTATTTGATTTGCAGGTTCAGCATCCAAGAACAAATGAATTAATTAGTCCGGTAAATCTGCTTTCGGTAAAAGGTCTTCATTTAATAATAACGGAAATGGTTCATAATTTTACAAGCTTTGCGCCGCTGGGTACAGTACTTGTATCAATGCTTGGCATAGGCATTGCCGAAAGCAGCGGATTGATCGGCACAACTTTGAGACTAATGGTAATTTCAGCTCCGCGAAAACTAATTACCTTTGTAATTGTATTCTCGGGTATATTATCTAATACGGCCAGCGAAGTCGGGTATGTTTTATTAATTCCGCTTGGCGCGATTATTTTTCTGGCAATTGGAAGACATCCTATAGCTGGTATGGCCGCGGCATTTGCCGGAGTTTCAGGAGGCTACAGCGCAAATCTTTTATTAGGCACAATTGATCCGCTGCTTGCGGGACTTTCCGAAGAAGCCGCACGTATAATCGACATAAAATACATTGTTAATCCCGCCGCTAATTATTACTTCATGTTTGTTTCAACTTTTTTTATTTCAATTGGAGGAACATGGGTTACCGAAAAAATTGTTTCTCCAAGGCTTGGAGAATACAATGGCGATGAGAAGCCTGAACAGCTGAGAAAATTGACACCGGATGAAAAAAGAGGATTAAAATTTGCGGGATTTGCAGCACTATTATTTTCAGCTTTTTTGTTATGGGGCACAGTTCCCGCGCAGGGTTTTTTAAGAGATCCGGAAACTTTTGATTTGCTGCGCTCTCCATTTATGAGCGGTATTGTAGCGTTTATTTTTTTGGGAGCGGCGGTTTCAGGAATCGCTTACGGAATAGGGGCGAGCACATATAAAAATGATTCGGATGTAATGAAAGGCATGGGCAAAGCAATGGAAACACTCGGCATTTATATAGTGCTTACTTTTTTCGCCGCTCAGTTCGTCGCTTATTTTAAATGGACAAATCTGGGATTAATTTTCGCTATCGAAGCCGCAACATTATTAAAAGCAAGCGGACTTGGGCCAATACCTTTAATGATAACATTCATTTTTCTTTCGGCCTTTATTAATATGTTTATGGGAAGCGCATCGGCAAAGTGGGCTATTATGGCTCCGGTATTTATTCCAATGTTTATGCTGCTGGGTTACGCCCCGGAATTAATTCAAGGTGCATACAGAATCGGAGACAGCGTTACTAATATTATATCGCCGATGATGTCATACTTTGCCTTAATTGTAGCGTTCATTCAAAAATATGACAGTAAAGCAGGTATAGGAACGGTAATAGCAACAATGATCCCATATTCAATTGTATTCTTTGTTATTTGGACCGTTTTATTAATTATTTGGTTATTAATTGGGTTTAATTTAGGACCTGATTCAAACTTGTATTTAAATTGATTTTTTAAATAATCATAAAATTAATATAACGCGGGTGTAACAATAACCGGACAGAAATTATTTATTAATTTCAACTAGTCCGGTTTCATTAAAAACCGCTAGTCCGCCTAAAAGCGTGCCTATCCATTTATTGTTGAATTTGTCAATTGTGACCGAATATAGGTAATCGTGAGGCAGGCCTGAATTTTTTGAATTGTAAACTGTCCAAATACCATCTTCAAATTTCGCCAACCCTTGACTGTTTGTAGCAATCCATATTTTATTTTCGTTTTCAACTGCAATTCCATAAACCTTATCTGAAGGGAGCCCGGAATTTTTTGATGTATAATACCGCCATTCCTTCCCATTGTAATTGGCAAGTCCGCCGAATTTGAGTCCAACCCAAATACTATTTTTGGCTGAAACCTCGAGTGAGTATACACTTAATGTGCTGGATTCAAAATTCATTTCTTCGTCATTAACCCAAACGCTGTCTCTAAATTTGCATAGTCCGCCTGTTGTGCCAAACCATTTCCAATTATCTTTATCAACAATTAAAGAAGGCACCTTAGCACCGGGCAGTTTCGATTTTCTATAACTGTAAACTTCCCAATTTTTACCGTCAAATCCGGCCGTGCCTCCCTCCCATGTTCCAAACCAAATTTTTCCATTTTCTTCCGCAGCAATAGAATAAATAGTATTCCCCGGTAATCCAGAGTTATTTGTGTTAAACAGCTGCCAGTTATCGTCTTCAAGTTTTAAGACACCGCCGCCGAATGTACCAAACCATTTGGTATCGTCAACAATTAAGATTGAATAAACATAATCAATAGGCAGCTTCGAGTTTTTTTTATTATAGACCTTCCATTCATTACGGTCGAAAAAAGCTATTCCTCCTTTCCATGTACCGGCCCAAATATTTTGATTTTTATCAATGCCAACGGTAAATACAGTATTGTCGGGAAGTCCAGAATTTGATGTATCATAAACCGCCCAATTGGAATTTTGGGCATTTATTTGTGAACTTAAAATGAAAAAATAAATGAGGTAAAAATAAATGCTATATGTTTTTTTGGTGTGATTTTTCATAATTAACTTCATGTCGTAACCGGAATATAATTAAATGATACTAGAATTATTTGAAAATATTTATGACAATTAAGAAAATAAAAGATTATTGTTAACAAATAATTGCAATTATAGTTAATTTAGTAGTTCAATTTTTTATATGATTATTATTATTTGTACCTGGAGAAGATGTAATGAATCAAGAAACAACAAAATCAAAACTTACCGGAAAAATAAATCTCGGTAAAGAATTCACACCCCCTACTTTTGAAGAATGGAAATCAAAAGTAGAAGCCGATTTAAAAGGCGCGCCTTTCCAAAAACTTTTCACAAAAACTTATGAAGGTATTGAATTAAAACCGGTTTATACCAAATCGGATATCGAAAATTTAGAATTATCAAATGAATTACCCGGATTTACAAATTTTGTGCGCGGTACAAAAGCATCTGGTTATTTGGCAAAAAGCTGGGAAATTGCTCAGGAAATTCCTTATGCGGATGCAGAAGAATTAAACGTAGCGTTAAAAAATGATCTTACAAGAGGTCAAACTTCCATTAACATTAATCTCGATGAAGCTACAAAGTTAGGACAGGATGCCGATTACGCAAATACTGAAAATGTTGGTCAATCCGGATTATCTGTTTCTGGGTTAAAAAGTCTTCAAAGACTTTTTAACGGAATAGAAATTGAAAAACATCCTATTCATGTTGACGCAGGATTTACATCAGTACCATTTTTAATTCTCTTTAATGCATTTTTGAAATCAAAAAAGATTGATATTAAAAATATTGCCGGCAGCATTCACAGTGATCCGATTTGTTATCTTGCTCAAAAAGGTTCTCTTCCGGTTTCATTGGAATTTGCATATGACAAAATGAAACTGGCCGTTGAATGGACAGGAAAAAATGCGCAAAATATAAAAACAATTGGCGTAAGCGGAATGCCATACAATAATGCCGGCGCAACCGCTGTTCAGGAATTAGCGTTAGTAATATCTACTGCAGTTGAATATTTAAATCAAATGAACGAAAAAGGATTAAACGCGGAAGATACGGCTGAATCTATGAGATTTACATTCGGCGCTGGACCTTTTTATTTTATGGAAATTGCTAAATTCAGAGCGGCGCGGGTTATGTGGGCCAAGGTATTAGAACAATTCGGAGTATCGGAAGGAAAACGAAAAATGTTTATTCACGCGAAAACCGCTTTGTATAATCAAACAGTTTATGACCCTTATGTTAATATGCTTCGCACTACTACCGAGGCTTTCTCGGCTGTTGTCGGAGGTGTTGACAGTATGCATACAAATCCTTTTAACGAATCATTCAGTTTACCCGATTCATTTTCAAGAAGAATTGCCCGCAATACGCAGATTATTTTGAATGAAGAATCTAACCTAAGTAAAATTATTGATCCTGCCGGAGGTTCATATTTTGTTGAAAAACTTACGGATGATCTGCTTAAAGAGGCTTGGAAATTATTCAAAGAAATTGAAAGCAAGGGCGGAATATTTGAGGTTCTAAAATCCGGTTTTATTCAATCGGAAATTTCGAAAGTAACCGAAATCAGGAACAAAGATATTGCTAAAAGAAAATCTGTAATTGTCGGTGTTAATATGTACGCAAACACAAAAGAAGAAAAAATAAAACCTATTCTTTTAAACAAAGATGAATTTAAAAAGAAACGAGCCGAGTATCTGCAAAAATACCGTGTTGAGGGGGACAACAAAAAAAACTCGGGAATTCTTGATAAACTCCAAAAATTGTCCGATACAAATAATGATATAGTTGAAATTGGAACTGAAGCGGCTCTTGAAGGGGCAACAATTGGCGAAATTTCACAACACGCGCGCGCAAACAGAGGTGACGAAGTTAGGATAAACAAACTAACAGAATTTAGAATGGGCGATTTATTTGAGAAATTACGCGACGCTTGTGAAAATTACAAATTAAAAACCGGGGCTAAACCAAAAATATTTTTAGCCACTATGGGTTCTATTAAACAATTTAAAGGACGCGCCGATTTCTCACGCGGGTTTTTTGAAGCGGGCGGTTTTGATGTTGAATACCCGAGCGGATTCGTTAACACAGATGATGCGGTAAATGCAGCATTAAATTCGGCAGCTAACGCTGTCGTAATTTGTTCTACCGATGATGAATATCCTAATTTTGTTCCGCCAATTACTAAAGGTATAAAAGAAAAAAATAACAATATGTCGGTAATTCTTGCCGGATATCCTAAAGATCAAATTGAAAATCACAAAATTGCAGGAGTGGATGACTTTATATTTTTAGGAGCAGATGCTTACAACATTTTATCCGTATTGTTGAAAAAGATTGGAGCTTTGTCATGAAAAGAAAAAATTTTGGCGACGTAGAATTAAATCTCAATTCAAATAAAAAATCTTACAATGAATGGAAAGAAGTATTCAAAAAAGAAAGCGGGAAAAATGTCGAAGATTTTATCTGGGAAACCTTGGAAAAAATTAATGTTAATCCCATTTACACAAAAGATGACTTAAAGAATTTTGAACATATTAATTATATGTCCGGCATTCCTCCTTTCTTAAGGGGACCTTATTCTTCAATGTATGTTCAGCAGCCCTGGACAATACGGCAGTACGCCGGTTTTTCTACTGCTGAAGAATCTAACGCATTTTATAGAAGAAATCTTGCCGCCGGACAAATGGGACTTTCGGTTGCTTTCGATTTGGCTACTCACCGCGGTTACGATAGCGATCATCTGCGCGTTGTCGGTGATGTTGGTAAAGCCGGAGTTGCTATTGATTCAATTGAGGATATGAAAATTCTGTTTGATCAAATTCCCCTCGATAAAATGTCGGTTTCCATGACTATGAACGGCGGAGTTCTTCCGGTACTTGCTTTTTATATTGCCGCGGCTGAGGAACAAGGAGTTGAACAGGCAAAATTAACAGGAACAATTCAAAACGATATTTTAAAAGAGTATATGGTAAGAAACACGTATATATATCCTCCTGAAATGTCGATGAAAATAATTGCAGATATTTTTAAGTTCACATCCGAAAATATGCCGAAGTTTAACAGCATTTCGATTTCCGGTTATCATATGCAGGAAGCAGGCGCAACGGCCGATCTCGAAATGGCATATACATTAGCCGACGGTTTGGAATACGTTAGAACAGGTATTAAAGCTGGAATGGATATAGATACATTCGCTCCCCGATTATCATTTTTCTGGGCGCAGGGAATGAATTATTTTATGGAAATTGCTAAAATGCGCGCTGCGCGTGTAATTTGGGCAAAACTGATTAAACAGTTTAATCCTAAAAACCCGAAATCGATGTCGCTGCGTACACATTCTCAAACATCGGGATGGAGCTTAACAGAACAGGACCCGTTTAATAATGTTGTTCGTACATGCATGGAAGCAATGGCAGCCGCGCTTGGTCATACACAGTCGCTTCACACAAACTCATTGGACGAAGCAATTGCTCTGCCAACCGACTTCTCTGCCCGTATAGCAAGAAACACGCAGTTATACCTGCAGGATGAAACTAATATCACAAAAGTAATTGATCCTTGGGCGGGTTCTTATTATGTTGAAGCGCTTACCGATGCTCTTATTACAAAAGGATGGGAACATATTCTTGAAGTAGAATCATACGGCGGAATGACAAAAGCAATTGAAGCCGGAATTCCTAAAATGAGAATTGAAGAAGCATCGGCAAGAAGACAAGCAAGAATCGACAGCGGAAAGGAAACAATTGTCGGAATTAATAAATACAGATTAGAAAAAGAAGATCCTATTGAAATACTTGAAGTTGATAATACGGCCGTCCGCCTTTCACAAATAAAAAGACTTCAGCATGTAAAACAGAACAGAAACAAAAACGAAGTTAAGGCATGTCTCGACGCGTTAACTAAATGCGCCGAAAACGGCGACGGCAACTTACTCGAACTTTCCGTAAAAGCTGCAAGGGCCAGAGCTACATTAGGAGAAATTTCTGACGCAATTGAAAAAGTCAGCGGGAGATATCAAGCTGTGACAAGAACTATTTCAGGAGTTTATTCAAGCGAATACAATTCAGGCGAAAATGATATGATGAAAAAAGCTAGAACAATGACCGATGAATTCGCGGAAAAAGAAGGACGCCGGCCTAGAATTATGATAGCTAAAATGGGTCAGGACGGGCACGATCGCGGTGCGAAAGTTGTCGCAACCGCATACGCAGATATGGGATTTGATGTTGACGTAGGTCCGCTTTTCCAAACACCCGAAGAAACCGCAAAACAAGCGGTTGAAAATGACGTTCATGTAGTTGGCATGAGTTCGCTGGCGGCGGGACATAAAACATTACTGCCTCAATTGGTCGAAGAATTAAAGAAACTTAACCGTGAAGACATAATTGTAATTGCAGGGGGAGTTATACCGGCTCAGGATTATGAATTCCTTTACGAGCACGGGGCTTCTGCAATTTTCGGACCCGGCACAAAAATTCCGGAAGCCGGAATTAAAATAATGGAATTAATAAACGAAAGATTTTAGTCTTCTTATTTTTCTAACTTCCCCTCAATTATTTTCTGAGGGGAAGCACTTTAAAACACAGCTTAATTTATATTTCATTTATATATTATGCATCATCTTATTATTAAAACCGAAAGGTTACTGCTCCGCCCTTTTAATCTAAATGACGCAAAACGCGTTCAGCAACTTGCAGGCGATAAACGGATTTCGGACACAACTTTGTTTATTCCCCACCCTTACCCTGACGGAGCTGCGGAAGAATGGATATCGACCCACAAGGAAAAAGCGGAAAGCGGGAACGAATATGTTTTCGCTATTACATTAAAAGATCAAAATGATATTATAGGAGCAATTGGATTAGTAGTAAACAAAACCTTTAACAATGCCGAAGCCGGTTACTGGATAGGGGTTCCATACTGGAATAATGGTTATGTAACCGAAGCGTTAGCCTCAGTTATTAAATTCGCATTTACCGAATTGAATCTAAATAAAGTACACGCTCACTATATGGCTTCAAATATAGCTTCGGGAAAAGCTATGATTAAGAACGGTATGCAAAAAGAGGGATATTTCAGAAAACACATTTTTCGAAATAATGAATACCATGACGCCATATTTTACGGTATATTAAGGGAAGAATATTTGGCGAATGATAAAAAATGATAAAAGATATAATAACCATACTTTATGTAGCTGATCAGGATAGAAGCAAAGAATTCTATAAAAATGTTTTAAGTCTCGAACCCATTTTAGATGTTCCCGGCATGACAGAGTTTCAGATTTCACCAAATCATAAACTGGGATTAATGCCTGAAGACGGTATTGAAAAAATATTGTCGAAAAATGTGCCTTCTCCCAGAACAGGTAATGGAATTCCAAGATGCGAATTATATCTGCTGGTTGATAATCCAAAACGATACTTTAAAAGAGCTCTTGAACAAAATGCAAAATTAGTAAGTGAATTAGCTTTAAGAAACTGGGGCGATTTTGCCGGATATGTAGCCGATCCCGACGGCAATGTTTTGGCTTTTGCCCAAAAAAATAACCTTAAATAAATTTTTTTTGCTGCTGTTTCCTGCCTGATGTATTATTGAATAATATTAATGAGGAAAACATATATTAAAGAATTTGGAATATGAGTAATAAAGAGAAATCAAATTCATATAAACCCGACTGGCATCCTGAAAACGCGGGGAAAGAGTTTGCTGTTAAAGTTGTAAAAGGAACCGACGGTCAAATCAAACCATTAATAAAAATGAATAATAATAAAAAGATTCTGGAAGTTGATGATTATGTACAAGGTGTATTAAATAACGACAGAACCTTATTGGCCCGCACAATTACATTGATTGAAAGCAATTCCCAAACACATCATTTATTATCGCAGGAGGTTTTAAATAAACTTCTGCCGTTTACCGGAAAATCTTTGCGGGTTGGAATTACAGGAGTGCCGGGCGCAGGTAAAAGCACATTTATTGAAGCTCTTGGCATGTTTTTAATTGAGCAGGGATTAAAAGTAGCCGTACTTGCAGTTGACCCCAGCAGTACTGTAACACGGGGCAGTATTTTAGGTGATAAAACAAGAATGGAAAAACTTTCCAGAGAAACCAATTGTTTTATACGTCCCTCTCCGTCAAGTGGAACTTTAGGAGGTGTTACAAGAAAAAGCCGGGAAACTATTTTAGTCTGCGAAGCCGCCGGTTTTGATGTGATTTTGATTGAAACTGTTGGAGTGGGACAAAGTGAAGTAACTGTAAGGTCAATGGTTGATTTCTTTTTATTAATGATGATTGCCGGAGCCGGGGATGAACTGCAGGGAATTAAAAAAGGAGTTATAGAATTAGCGGATGTTTTGCTTGTTAACAAATCCGACGGCGATAATGAGAATAAAGCAAATATTGCGAAATCTGAATATTCAAACGCACTTCATTATCTGCAGCCGGCAACAAAAGGATGGACTACAAAGGCTTATACTTGCTCTTCAATAACTGGTAAGGGAATACCTGAAATCTGGAATGTCATTAAAGATTTTGAAAAAAACATAAAACTTTCGGGTGTGTTTGAAGAAAGAAGAAAAGAACAATCGCTTCAATGGATATTTTCGATGATTGAGGAATCTCTTAAAAATGAATTCTATAATAATAAAAATGTAAAAGCTGAATTTCCGCGAATAAGAGAAGATATATTAAGAAATAATTTAGTCCCGACTACTGCAGCTGAAAAACTTCTAAAAATATTTAAGTCCGCAAAATAATATTTATGACCGGTTAAAATTACTGATGCTGATTAATTTAGGGAAGATTGAATGAATGATTGATTGGCTGATTGAATGATTGGAAAAGCATTCTCCCAATCAAACAATCATCCAATCTTTTTTAATTTCGGCAGCTTCTTTCATTGAATTACTTCAATAAAAAATGCAAAACCAATTCTTTTTAAACTATGCTTTTTCTCTTGTTAATGAACAGCTTACGATTTTCCATCCGCCGTTTAATTTAACAAGCGAAAGGTATTCAGTTTGTTTTAACTTTGCGTCTTTCATCATAACTTTAGCAACCGCTGTGCTTCCGTAAACATCAACAGATTCAATAGTAAGATCTCTTTCCCAACCGCCGAATTTACCGCTTTTAATTTCGCCGACATATTCGGATAATGACATTTCACTAACTTTATTATTGAATTTGTTTACCGAGTAAATAATAGCTTCTTTATGAAATACACTTTCAACACCGCTACCGTCTTTATCGTCGGTGCTTTTTGCATATTTCTCAATAGTCTGTTTTACAGCAGCGTCATCTGCAGGTGTAGAGCTTGCAAATGCAATATTAGTTAAAAATAAGAATGAAAAAATTATTGTTAATACGTTTTTGTACAGCATTACTGCCTCCCATTTTTTGATATGTTATTACTCCTTGAAGGAAACTTTTCCAGAGAAATTCTCATGTCATTTTGACGAATTAAATAATAAATAGTTGCATCAAAAAGCGTGCGAGATTTAAACGTATTATCGAAAAAAAAGAGCCATAATTAAACTATTGTTTAAGTTGTTTTGCTGAAATGAGTTGCGGTATTTTACTCAAACGTGGTTTTAGTTTTTTTAATATTTTACTAAAAATAAGTTTCTAAACTTAGAGAAAAATTTCTTATAGGTGAGAGATTTCCGATAAATTCAACATAATTATAATTAAAAATATTCTTACCGTTCAGATAGATTTTAAATGGACTTGCGCCAATAACAAAATTGTAACCAATACTTAAATCAACTACTATTACTTCAGCACGGTTTTCACCGTCGGCAATTAAATTTATAGGCGGTTTTGTTAAATTAAAATCTATTTCTTCCACTTTTGACCAGTATCTTAAATCGGTCCTAAATTCAAAAGAATAAGGAGTAAATTCAAGGCTTGAATAGACTGTATTTCGCGGTCGATATTTCATCGCCTTATTATTGTTAATATCTCTGGCCCATAAATAATTATAACCGACGGAAAAATTTAGAAGCCCGGGAATCAGTATTAAATCAGTTGTGAAATCAACGCCTTGAATTCTTGCCTTGGGCAGATTTACAAATTGAATATTACCTTCACTGGTTAAAAGAGGTTCAATAAAATTATTATAATCGGTATTAAAAAAAGCCGCGTCAAATTTTATGAAATTTACGGGCTGATAAATAGCGCCTATTTCAAAAGACAAACTTGTTTCATAATCAAGGTTTGGATTTTCAACTACCATTATTCCGCTTCCGGCGTCGGCAGAAGTAAAAACTTCCGCAGGTGTCGGAGCCCGGAATCCGGTAGCAAAAGATGTTCTGAAAATAAGTTCATCGGAATATTTGTAATTTAATCCCGCTCTGGGAGTTAGAGCATTCGCACCAGCTAATGTATCCAGTTTAATAAAATCGTACCGTAACCCTAACGTTGAATTAATTTTATCTGAGAATTTATATTCCGAATGTACGTAAGCTGAAGCGCTTAGGAAATACGGACTTGAAAATAAATTTGATTTTACGTCGGCATAAGATACTTCTACGCCGGATACAATTACAAATTTATCGTTAATCTTTGATGTCGTTATTAATTCATTTCTAAAAAGATTGCTTGTAGCGGTTGTTAATTCAATTCCAATTCCTTCAAAATTGGAGCGGTAATAACTTGATTTAAATTCTCCCGAGAACGTATCCGAAAATTTCTGTTTGTAGATTAATGAAGCAAATTGCCTGTCTGATTTTACGGTTTGATCACGGTCGCTGTCCTTTGGAATTAATGCATTTCTCGAATCTTTCCAGTAAATAAAATTGCCGCGGTTCATATCTAAATAATTGCCGATAAATGTAATTGACTTATTAACATCTATATCGTAATCCAGCTTTAAATACCCCGAGAGTCTTTTCTTAAAATCATTTTCACGGTAACTGTCATTATCGAATCTTTTTATCGAAAAAGTATAACCAAGATTATTTAATCTGGAGGAATGAACAGCTTCCACGCCGAAAAATGTTCTTTTTGATTTATTCCATTTCCATTCATCATATGAAGGATCATCATAAACGCCGGCAAATGTTTTTATATATGTAACGGGTTCACTCGCGGCTTTTTTAGTTATAATATTTATTACTCCTCCTATGGCAGTCGAACCGTAAAGTGAGCTAGCCGGACCTTTAATAATTTCAATTCTTTCAACATCGGTAATAGGAACCATTTCCCATACAATCTCGCCTGTATCGCCCGTGTAAATCGGAATACCGTCAACAGCTACAAACACTCGCGTACCGGCGCCTTTGCTGTATCCGCTTGATCCTCTTATACTTACCTGTTCAAGCGCAACGCTTACTCCGGGCACATAACGAAGAGCCTCGTCAAGCTGAACGATATTTTTCTTTGAAAATATTTCCGGGCCAATAACTACAGAGCTAACGGTAATATCGCTGATTCTTTGTTCATATTTTCCCGCTGATACGATTATCTGATCTGTCTCCACCGATTCAGGTCGAAGAGTAATTCTTAACGGTTCGAACAGTTCGTAAAATTTGATATTTCTGATTTTTTCTTTTTTAAATCCGATTACAGAAATTTCGAGATCATAAATACCGAAAGGAATATTTTTAATTTCAAAATATCCGTTTATATCGGAAGCCGCGCCGAAATTTGTTCCCGATATAATTACATTAGCTCCGTTAAGAGGCTGATTATCTTTATCAAATATAAATCCCGTTATATTTTTATTCTGCGCCGATAAAAAATTATACGATAATAAAATAATCGCGGCAAAGAATATATATTTCATAATATTATTCATAATTCATTTTCCATCTTGATGGAGGCTGAACCGGAGGGTTATTAAAATCACACGTTATGTTTATGCCTGAAACAACTTTTCCTTGCTCAATTTTTAATATACCCGGCAAGGCTGTATTTCCCTGGTTAAAATAAATTCCGGCTACAGTCCAATCCTGCCTCAGTAACGATAATTCGGGAGTTTTAGATTGCGCAACAATTACATATGGATATTCACCGGCCGCAAGTTTGGGAATAAGACCTAAATTATTTTCAATCGAGTTGTAATTAAATTCAGATACGCCGTAAGGAATAGGCCCGATAATATATTGCAGAGTATTAACATCGAAACGGGAAGGTTCTGAGAAAACTACGATGTATGTTCTGTTTATTCCTTCGGGCCAGGCGCCGACAAAGGTTACTTTTCCTTCAAAGCTTGTAATGTCCGGACCTGTCTCTACCGGGTACGGTTCAATACCTTTATCACATGAATACAAAAAAGGTATGATTAAGATTAAAAATATTTTTATAAGTTTATTGAATTTTCTATTCATATATATATTTATCATTAAAACTCTGCGGTCATTTTTATGTAACCATAATTTAAATCATTTTTGAAATTATGTGTGATATTTTCTTCAAAAATATATTTATAATAAATATCAAAACTTAAGTCGCGTATTGGTTCAAATCTAAGATTCAGCAGCAATATATTGGAATTAATTCTAATACCATCGAGAAAAACTGCTTCTTCGGAATCTCGTAATTCAATATGCGGCTCAAATACATCTCCGCCAACATTTTTAATAATTATTCCTTCTGGACTTAGAATATTTTCACCCGATCTTACAAAAGAATATTCGGCGTTGAATCTTATATTTTCACAGAGATTATACGAAAGTTTTGTTAATATTTCATCGGAGTTAGGTCCGATTCTATGTCCCAGATTTGTGCCGAAGGAAGTATAAGAATCATTCCCGCTGATGTGTGAATAGGTATAAGGCCGGATTTTTGTGTACTCAAAAATTAATGAAACATCCGGGATTGAAAAGGGTTCATACCAAAAGGCTCCCAACTGATAAGCGGTTTTGTTTGAAAATCTGGACATCTCACCCAGTTTATTTAAGAAATTTTCATCCATAAAAAACGAGGCCTGGAGTTCAAGGTTTTTTATATGATTCGATTGAATATCGAAAAAAACTGTTCCGTTGTCCCTATCCTGTATCGACATTTCAACGAACTTATAAAATGTAAACGGATTTAAATAAGCAAAATCCAAACCTCTTCCGGAATATACAATTGAATTACCAATACCAAGTCTTAATTTATCGTTTACTAAAAATCCGAACTTGTTCAACGCGATATATTTTGTGAAGTTTTGGGAGCGGTCAAAATTAAACTCCCCAACCGTTGAGGCATGGATTGTTGTATAATCAACAAATCCGTATCTGAAATTAAATTTTAGAAAATCCATATTCGGGTTATCGCCGGATATAACAAATTTACTTCCGTATCCGTATCCGAATTTTAACTGTTCCCTTCCGAATTGCAGCGATACATGCATGTTCTTTACCGGCTGTGAATAATAATTAACATAACCGTTTACATAATCGTAATTAGCTACGTTTTCCATATCTTCAATAAATTTAAAATTGGTGTTCAGCCTGGGTTCGACAATAGAAGCAAAATTTTTGCTTCCTGAGATTCCGCCTTTTTCTAAAGAGAAATAAAATCCGAATTTTTCTAAAAGAGTTCCTCTAAATCTGAATCCAATATCATATAGTTCGGAATTTGTTTTTTGGGGTTTGTATTGCTGTCCAAAAATAAAATGAGCTGTTCCCTCAAAATAGGCTTTTACATTTTCATCCTTATAGGCATAAAGATATTTAATTTTGTCCTTATCGAATTTACCTAGATTATCCCAAAAGCCGTCCTTATAATTCAACATTTGCCAGTGTTTGTCTTCGGTTATTTCATCTTCAAAGAATTCTGCTTCATATTTTATTAATAGATTTTTTTCGGTGGCGCTTAGAATTTTAATTTCTTTTCTGATTTCTATTAAAAAGTTTTGGACTTCAAGACGCGAAAGATTTGGACTGTCGTCATGCGTGGAACCAATTACATGCTTTACCTTCATTTCTTTCAAGTAATCATAAATCTGGTGATTAAGCGGAACGTTTTCAACCTGCGCATAACAAACCTGTCCGATAAAAAGAGCAATTAATATTAGTCCTGTTTTCATCTGTTATATTTAGTTTATGAATTAATAGAGGATTAGTAATTGTGATAATAATATTCACAAACTAATAAAATTAAAGTATATAGAAAATCAAATAATAATATTAGCCGTTATTAATTAATGTAATTTTTTAAGGGATGATTTTTAGTTGGAATTAAATTTAACCGTAAACTTGGTGCCTTTACCTTTTGTACTGTCGACAAATATTTCGGCGTTATTCAGTTCACAATATTTTTTTACAAGGGCAAGGCCAAGCCCGTTGCCTTCGAACTTTCTGCCGTAGCCTCCTTCTTCCTGTGTAAAAGCGTCAAATAAATTTGGGAGGTATTCTTTCGAAATTCCGATTCCGGTATCTATAACATCAACTGTTACCCCGCTGCTGTTTGAATAAACTGTAATCTCAATTTTACCGCTGTGCGTATACTTAATTGCGTTATCAATTAAATTGGAGAATATCTGACTGACCGAATATTCATCAATCCATATTTTATGATTATCAACATGAAACGAGTTTAGCGTAAGTTCAAGTCCTTTAATTCGCGCCTGAGTTTTATATTCTTTTACAAGACCGTTTAATATTTCTTCTGTAATATTATGCGGCTGAGGATTTAATTCAACTATCCCGGTTTGAATCTCGGACATATTTAATATCATATCAATGGTTCTGATAATTCTTCTTCCGCCGCTGTCAATATAATCGAAGCTCTGAGCCAAATCATCTTCAATTTTATTTTTCAATTCATCTTTAAGCAGCGAAGTAAAATTGAGAATAACGTTAATCGGAGATCTAATTTCATGCGACATTTGAGCAAGAAATTCAGATTTGAATTTATCCGATTTCTCCGCTTTGTTTTTTGCATTCAAAAGTTCTTCTTCGGATTTTTTCATTTCTGTTATATCAGTATGAGTCCCTACCATTCTTAATGGATTTCCTGTCTCATCCCATTTAACTACTTTACCTCTGTCAAGTATCCACTTAATATTTCCGTTTTTTGTTTTTATCCTGAATTCAGATTTATACTGAGAGCTTATTCCTTTTAAATGATCGTTTACTAATTTTAAAACGTCGTCAATATCTTCCTTTACTACAAGATCAATCCAAGTTTCAATTCTGCCTGAAAGCTCGCCCGGGTTGTATTCAAGCATAATTTCATAACGCGGACTGAAATAAACATTGTTGGTACTTAAATCCCAATCCCACAATCCGTCGTTTGATCCTTCAAGAGCAAGATTTAATCTTTCCTCGCTTATTCCCAATGTATGAAGAGCTTCATCTCGCTCAACCGAACTAATCTGAATTCTTTCGAGCATGAAATTAAATTCATCGTATAAACTTCCTATTTCGTCTTTAGCCTGCTTTTGAACTCGCACATTAAAATTCTTGCTTTTTGTAATTTCTTTAGTCACTTCAGCCAGATGCTGTATGGGATCCGAAACAACCTTCTGCAATTTTAATGCGATAAAATATGAAAGTATCATAATTATTATAAAGAGTATAAAAATGAATAATATAAATTCGTTTATCTCTTTATTAAGTGATTCCAAAGAGGATCTTAAAAACAG
>Ga0180009_10003326_pt1 | contig 18328 bp, 14 predicted proteins | sample OS_PC_MetaG_FD_123537 | JGI IMG/M metagenome (GOLD analysis project Ga0180009, IMG submission 123537) | Groundwater microbial communities from the Aspo Hard Rock Laboratory (HRL) deep subsurface site, Sweden - OS_PC_MetaG | ecosystem: Environmental > Aquatic > Deep subsurface > Groundwater... | reverse complement strand
TTAATACTTTTCTATTCTTGAGTTGATACATTTTTTATTTTTTACCTGCATTGCCTACTTTAAAATCTTTTTTAATCTTTCTTATTAGTTCTTTTCTCCATATAATTGAAACAATAATTAAGAGCACAATAACATTAAGGAAAGGGAGCAATCTAAATCCAAGCATATCTTCTATTAGGATGCTGCGTGGGCCATACTTAAAGAAAAGGGGCATGTAGTAGGTGAAGAGGGGGTTCCCTAAGGGTTTCATTGAATATATTTTATCTTGATGTTCTATTAGTGTATTTTCAGTTATTTCATTCATTGAGTTTGCTCTATCCCATTTTGAAACTGTGATTAACTGTTCAAACTCTTGCATTCCTAACAAATTTATAAATATACATATAAACAGAATAATTAATAATATATTTTTATTGAACCTCCTAATAAACAAGATTAAAGCTAATATGAGGAAAGGTATTATTAATAATGAAAATCTTGGACCAAATGAAGAACCCCCCCACCACACCCAGATTGATAATATTATTGCTAAACAAAGAAGTATGAAAGAAGAGACAATAAAAATGGCAATTTTTTTATCTTTTTTATACATAAAAAATAATCCTATTAAAGAAAATATTAAAATGGGATTATAAAAAAATAACCCCCTATAAGGGTAGAATAATAATCTAATTAAAGTATTGGTATAGTAAGGAATCCTTGTTAAATATTTTTTCAAGGATATTAAAATTACATCAGGGATAAAAGGAGTCTGCTTCTTTTTTAGTTCCTTATTAGATAAAATTTGCCATTTAACCAAATCATCTTTACCCCCATAACTTTTATTTAAAATAATTTCATATTCAGGGGGATTTGCTTTGTCACTAATCTTTGGAAAGTAATCCTTCTTTTTGAATATATAATCTTCATCAATATAATCAAAAGGCCCAATTATTAACCATTTAGTCTTGTTTTCATATGTCTCTTCTGAAAAGTCCTTGGAATTGTCTGCCAAGGCATTATATTCTAAATCATGATAAATATTACCTTTACTATCACTTATTACAAAAAATAGCTCAAAATAATCTTCCATACGCTTACATACTTTAATCAAAACTTTGTTCCATCCAGCATTTAATTCTGCAGTTTTGGTGTCTTGATTTATTATTACTGTTCTTATACCCTCTTCATTTATTATTACTTTATCATTCAACCAGATTTTTATCTTGCCATTGCTTCCTACTCTTATCTGAGTCAATCTCTCTTGAGGAGAGTCAACATATGTTAAGGCATAAGCACACACAAAAGGCTTTTGTTTGCCTACTTGTTCAAAATTTATATGTTCTATTGTTTCATTTTCTTGTTTCCATAATTCAACTAAATCTTCATCATATTTATTTATCTTGTTATCACTTGGTTTTTGGTCAACGTAGTAATAAGAGAATGTAAATGGAGTATCAAAGATTGAATTATTATAAATTAACAAAACAAAAATCAGCAACAAAAAACCAAGGAGAAACAATAAGAATCCTTTCCATTTTTTCCTGAAAATAATAAAAGTAAAACAAACAATAATCACTATTATAGTTAAGTAATCTATTATAAATGCCATTCCTGCAGATAAACCAGCAAGAAAATAATAGTTTCCTCTTTTTTCCTGCTTCATCTTGAAAAGAAGATAAAAACACAAAAATACAAAGAATGTTGCTATAGCATGATGGTAGTAGATTGTTGCATATACAAAAACCATTGTTCCTAAACCAAAAAAAATAGTGACTATGATTCTATACTCCTCCTTTTTTACAAAGAACCTTGAAATCTTATACATTAAAACAACTAAAAGCGCTGAGAACAAAACAGAGCTGAAAGCTATTATCATAAACTCTAAGAGATGTAGTTTAAAATCAGTATTAGGCATTCCAAAAAACAGCTTGAAAATAGCATAAACTGGAACAGTTAAGAAAGATGCACCCGGGGCTTTGTCAGAATAATAATGACCTTTATAATAAGCTCTATCCCCTCCTGTGTTTTCTACATAAGAGTCTATCTCAAAGCGATGCTCATCAACAATAGCCCTAGTTAAATCAAGCTTTACATCATCATCAAAGTATTGAAACTTAGCAAAGCATAGGTAAATAATGAAGAATGTTAAAAATATTTTAAGTTCTTTTCTGTTTAATAACACCATTTTTAATTTAACTTCTTGAATATTTTTGTTTTAATAAACTATTTAAATATAAGTGGTATTTAATGTTTATGAATATCTCAATTGGAATAATGGCTTTTAATGAGGAAAAAAATATTGGAAGATTACTAAAAGCCATTTTAAGCCAAAAAATTAATCAAATTAAGGTTACTGATATTATTGTTATTTCAGATGGAAGTACTGACAAAACAGATAAAATTGTAAGAAAATTTATGAAAGAAAACAAAATAGTTAAGTTAATAACAAGAAATAAACGAAAGGGCAAAGCACTGGCAATAAACAAGTTTATTAAGACAGCAAAATCAGAAGTCCTTGTTTTAGAAAGTGCTGACACTATACCAAAAGATGATTGTATAGAAAAGCTTTGCCTTCCTCTTTTAAACAAAGATATTGGGATTTGTGCTTCCCACCCAATCCCATTAAACAAGAAGAATTCTTTTCTAGGTTTTACTATTAACCTTTTATGGTCCTTGCATCACAGAATTTCATTAAAAAACCCTAAGTTTGGAGAGTTAATTGCCTTTAAAAACATTATTAAAGCCATTCCAAATACAGCAGTTGACGAAGAATACATTGCTATGTTAATTCAAAAAAAAGGCCTTTTAGCAAAATATGTGCCTGATGCTGTTGTATTTAATAAAGGCCCAACAACAGCCAGAGACTTCTTAAGGCAGAGAAGGAGGATTTATTGCGGGCATTTAGAGTTGAAGAAAAAAAAGAACTATAAGGTTCCAACAATCAGCAATTTCAATATTTTGAAAAATTTAATAGTAGACTTAGATATAAAACCAAAGAATCTAATTTGGACTTTTGGAGCAGTAATGCTTGAGGCGTATGCTAGACTGCTTGGTGTGATGGATTTTTATAGCAGGAAAGAACATGCTGTTTGGAAGATTGCTGAGAGTACAAAAAGATTAAGGTCATAACCTTATATTATTTAAACGAAATAGGGGAATTAGATATGAAAACACTTTTGCTGCCACTCAAATTATTAATCTTTAATATATCAAGAAGGTTAAATAAAACATTTATTCTCCCTATTAGTTATACATATTCAATTACATCCAAATGTGATTCTAAATGTAAAACCTGTAATATCTGGGAACAAAAATCAAGTGATGATTTAACAAAAGAAGAATGGAAAAAAATCATAAGGAATATTGGGAATGCCCCTTTTTGGATTACTATAACTGGTGGTAATCAGTTTTTAAGAAAAGATCTTTCAGAGATTGTTGGATATATACTAAAATATAATAGACCAAGAATAATTAATTTTCCTGTCAGTGGCACTTTACCAAAATTAGTAGTTGAACAAATCAAAAAAATATTAATCAACACTAAAGGAAAAAAAGTCAAATTAATTCTAAACATGTCAATAGATGGAGTAAATGAGTTGCATGATAATATAAGAGGAGTTAAAGGCGCATTTAAAAGGACTATTAAAACATTTAGAGATATCAAAAAATTACAGAAAAAATACCCCTACCTAATTATAGGTACGTACACCGTAATTTCAAAATACAATGCTAAAGATATCAACAAAATAATGGCTTTTATTACAAATAATCTTAAACCAAACTACCAAAGTATTGAAATTGCAGAAAAAAGTAAAGAATTATTTAATACAAAACAAAATTTTGTGCCAATAAAGGACATATCTATTAAAGTGTTAAATAATTATATTAGGTATACAGATGATTCAAAAAAGCCAAGTCTAAAATTGAAGAACTTCCTCAGAAAAAGATATTACCTTGTTGTTAAAGAAACTCTATTAAGAAACAAAGAACTAATACCATGTTTTGCAGGGATTGCGTCCATACAAATATCTTCTAATGGCAGGGTATGGCAATGCTGTACCAAAGCAGATATAATGGGAGATTTACGCAAGGAAAATTATGATTTCAGAAAAATATTTTTTGGAAAAAAAGCAGACAAAATAAGAAGAAAAATCAAAAGGGAGCATTGCTTTTGCATACATAGTAATCCCTATTATACAAATATTCTAAGTTCGCTAAGATTAAAATGAAAATTCTTGTAACAGGAGCAACAGGATTTATTGGAAAACATTTAGTTAAAAAACTAGTTAGTAAAGGCCATAGAATTAGATGTTTGGTTAGAAAAACCAGCAGAAAAGGAGATATCAATTATTTAAAAAAATTAAAAGTTGAATTATTTAATGGGGACTTAATAAATAAAAAAAGTTTGAAAGGAATCTGTGGGGGGATTGATATTGTTTATCATTTAACTGGAGTTCTTGGCGGTTTTAATGTTTCTGAAAAGTTAATATCTGATATTAACATAACTGGAACAATGAATATTCTTGAGGAATCAAAAAAAAGCAATATAAACAAGTTTATTTTTTGCAGTTCAGCAGGTGTTATTGGACCAATTGTTTCTGGTAATGAGCTAAGCCCTTATAATCCTTCAAACTTTTATGAGAAAACAAAGGTAGAAGCAGAGAAACTGGTTTTGAAAACTAAATTAGGCTATGTTATCATAAGGCCGGAATTTGTTTATGGTCCAATGGATAATCATGTGCTGCCTTTGTTCAAAGCTATAAAAAATAAAAAGTTTTTTATTATTGGAGATGGAAATAGCTTACTACATCCAACATATGTTGAAGATTTAACACAAGCATTCATTAAATGTTTAAATCCAAAAATAAAAAATCAGGTTTACATAATCGCTGGAGAAAAAGCAATAAGAGTAAAAGAATTGTACAAACTTATTGCAAAGAAATTAAGCGTAAAGACTAATGAAACTCCAATTCCTTTATCTATTGCTACTATTCTTGCTTTTATTTTAGAAAATTCAGCAAAAATCTTTAAATTTGATCCAATAATAACAAAATCTAAGATTAGATTTTTCACAGAAAACAGGTCTTTTAACACATCAAAAGCAAAGAAAGAAATAGGTTATAGCCCAATTAAACTGAAAAAAGGCATTGAGAAAACAATTAGATGGTATAAACAGGGTAGATATTTATAAAATGAAAAAGATTAATATCAATACTTTATATTCTCTTGCCTTAACTGAAGGCGAAGGACTTGGAACAGCTTATGAATATTTTGTTAAGCTAAAACTATTGAATAGATTTGTTAAAGATAAGAAAATAAAAAATGTTTTGATATATGGCCTGCCAGAAAAATATGGTTTTAGCATGGATTTTATTTTGTTTGGGCAAATCAATAATTTTAATATAACTATTGTTGATGATAGAAAAGAAAGAACAAAATCATTTGAAAAAATAATTAATAATTTAATCAAAAAGGACCTTTTGCTTAAAAGACCAAGAATAATTAAATTAAAAAGATTAAATAATTTTAAATCTAACAAAAGGTTTGATTTGTTAGTTTGCTCAGAGGTTATGCAAAGATTATCCAATAAAGAAAAAGTTAACTATATCAAGCTGATTCAAAAAATATCTAAATATGCAGCACTATTTGTTCCCAACAAAGACAATAAGATGCATTCAAGTCTAAGCAAACTTGATGGTTTGAGTTTAGATAAACTGAAAGAATACCTTAATAAAGCGAATATACTAGATATTGGCTATATTGACATGCCCCCCTTTCCACCAGGATTAAAGAGAAATAAAAGAAAAGAACAAATCAATAGCTTATTTTTTTTATTACTTATAGCATGGACAAGGCTTGAAATATTATTACCAAAAATAATTAAAAAGAGAATAGCACATATTTGCTATATAATTATTGAATATGAAAATGAAAAAGATTAAGAAAAGAAAAATAAATAAAAAAAGAATATTTGCTCTTTTGGTTTCAATTTTTATAATCTTATTTACGGCTATCATAATTTCAAATTTACAAGAAAATTACGTAACCAAAAGTGCCAAAACTAAAGTAATACTGATTTGTTTAGATGGTGCAACATGGAATGTAATTATACCCTTAATAGATGAAGGAGAATTACCAAACTTTGCTAAGCTGATGAAAAAAGGAGCATATGGGGATTTTATATGTGACCCTCCACTTTCGCCGCAGTCTTGGACATCAATCGCTACAGGCATGAATGAAGAAAAACATGGAATCCATGATTTTTATATCACTTTGCCAGAAAAGACAGAAATAATTCCCATGAATAGGTTAATGATCAAAACTAAAACCCTATGGGAAATACTTAACGAAAATAACAAAAAAGTTGGTTTATTGAATTGGTTAATTACCTGGCCACCCCAAAAGTTGGAAGGGTTTGTAATTCCTAGCTGGATGAAACAAGATAATTCTACATATCCCCCAAACTTAATTGGAGAAATAGAAAATAATGTTAATATAAAAAGATTTGAAGGCAACTTAGTTTCATGGGCAAATCGTTCTGATAATTTAGAATCTTTTTTTGAATATGAAATGATAGAAACAGACAATTTAATTAAAACCTCCCAATACCTTCTTAAAAAATACAATCTTCATCTATTTGCTGTGGGTTTTTATTTTACAAACGAAGGCCAGCACTTATTCTGGAAATACATGGAACCACAATATTTTAATGTAACAAAAGAGGAAGTAGAAAAATTTGGTGATGCTATCCCTACTTTTTACAGAAAAATAGATAATTTTATAGGAAGATTTATGCTAGATGAGGATATTACCTTATTTGTGTTATCTGATCACGGAATGGGGAGATTACACCAAGATCAAATAACTTGTTTGGATTATGGTACTTTTATTAGGGAATATGATGAACTACTCAATTTAATGGGTTTATTATACTACAAAAATGATTCTAAGGATATTGATTGGACAAGAACTAAAGCTTATTACTGCGGTGGTTTATTAAGGAAAGGCTTTTGTATCAATCTGAAAGGGAGAGAATCCAATGGAATTGTAGAAGATGGAGAATTTGAAACATTAAAAACAGAAATAAAAAATATGCTACAAAACATGATATTTTTAGATGAAAATAAGAGCACTGATTTTTGGCCAGGAATAAAAAAATCGGTTTCTGGAGAAGAGTTGTCACCATCAATAGCAAACATTTTTAGTAATGTCACTGAAGATTACCATCCTGATGTAACTTTTAATATTCACTATTGTGTAGAATATAAAGATGCTGAAGATTTACTTAAGAAAAAAATTTTAATAGACAATAAAATTCATAAACTGGGTGATTTTATCAAATGGCACGGAATATCTGCGGATCATGAAGTAGAAGGCATATTACTTATGAAAGGGCCAAATTTGAAAAAAGATGTTTTTATTGAAAATGCTAGGAATATTGATATTACACCTACTATCCTTTACTTGATGGGGCTTCCAGTAGGCAAAAATATGGATGGCAGAGTTTTAACAGAAGCAATTAATAAAGAATATTTAATACAAAATCCGGTTAATTATGTTGATTCATATGATAATGAAGAAGTAAAAAGTGAAAACTTAACATCCATAAATAAAGATATAAAAGAAAAACTAGAAAGCTTAGGATATATAAACTAATAGGTTAAAACTTTTTAAAATACCTCTTAAAGTGTTTAAATAAAATGAGTATGTTATCTAGAATAAATAAAAAAAATGGTATAAAATATTTAAAATTCATTTTAAATAAGAAAAAGAGCAATATCCTAATTATGAGCTCCTCAGGATATAAGAACATTGGAAATGAGGCCATAATCAAAGTGATTATTGACCATATTAAAAAAATAAACCCTCAAGCAAAATTAGTTATGAATTCATATAACCCTCAATACAGCTATAACCTTCATAAAATTAAAACTTGTAAACGGGTTGGATTGGGCTTATTTATTACATTATTAAGAAGCAATTACGTGATAATTGCTGGCGATGAACTAATCAATATACAATTCAGTGAATGGCTTCAGAACAAATCAATTTTTTATAGACTTACACACATATTTGAAGCTAAATTAAGGATATTTACTGCTTTATTAGCTAAAATTCTAAATAAAAAAATCATATTTTACGCAGTTGGAATTTCTTCTATACCAAACACTTTTATGAAATTTTTAACATATATTGTTTTTAATATTTCTGATTTTGTTAGCGTTCGAAATAATGAAAGCAAAGAAATATTGGAAGGTATTGGTGTTAAAAAAAACATACTTATAATTAATGACCCAAGCTTTTATCTCAAACCAATTAATAAGGTTAAAGCTAAAAAATATTTGTCTAAAGAGGGAATAGACATAAATAAATTTTTAGTTGGATTATCTTTAAGGTCTTTAGGAGATAAAAAATTAAATTCAGACCTCATAAAGAGTTTATCCAAGACAATGAACTTCTTATTAAAACAAAAAAATACAGAAATTATTTGTTTTATCTTCTCTAAACATCCATATAACCCTCTTGAAAATGATACTGCTATTACACAAGAATTGAAAAAACACATAAAGAATAATACAAGTTTTAAAATAATAAACCATAATTATGCGCCTGATGAAGTAAAAGGAATGGTGGGCTCTATGGATTATTTCATAGGAATGAGGTTACATTCTGTAATTTTTGCCAGTTCAATGAAAGTGCCATTTGTTTGTATTCCTTACAATATAAAACACAAATTAATTTTAAAACAGTTTAACCAGGAAAATAAACTAATTGAACTGCATAAACTAAATAAACTTGAAAATAGAATCCTAAAAGAAATTAAGTTATTAAAAGAAGATAATGATATTTTTTATTCTTAGTTTTTATTTTTTACTAAACTTAATGTAGAAAAAAGAGAACAATTAAAAAAACATTTTCAAATCATCTAAAATAAAGAGAATTAAGTATATTGAAAAATAATAAACCTTACTCTAACAAATAACTTTTGGGTATAAGGGGCTCATTACAAAAATTTTTATCAGAATAAAAGATAACCATTTCTGGGTTATAAAAGAATCTTGAGAATTCTTTATTGACTTTATCAATTAATTTGCTGATTGAGTCACTAGGTTCTCTCCTGAAGTATTTAACTAATGAAGAAGGTACTCCACCCATAATAATTTCTTTTTCTTCACCGCAGGATGCTATAGCTAAATAATTTGTTATTCCTTCCAAATCTTTTAATGAAGTAGCTGCATAAGGACTGTCTTGCCATATAATTAGTTTACCATAATCAATATTTTTTGTTGCTTTCACTAAATCCTTACTATCCAAATAACCTCCTGGAAATTTAACTTTACCATCCTTTATTTCATTTGAGGAGTAGAATATATAAACAAAATCATTATCATCTGAAGGAATATGGGAGATGGCTTCTAAAAATTTTTTCAAGGTAACTTTATCTTCATCTATTACAATATCTTTTTGGTATGATGGAAGAATCACTGAAACTGATGAATAGGCTCCAGATTTTTTCATTGTTATATACCTTTCAGCATCCTTAAAATTTTTATGATTTGGTTGGTACAAAAGAAGGTTTATATTATCATCACTTACCCTAATATCTTTCAGTAACTGATAAAAAGTAAGTGCAGAAATTAGGCTACCACCAAAAATTTTTTCATCAGTTCCATTGGCAATTACAGCATATGTATCAACAGAGTTTTCTGGTTTTTTATTAACTTTTTTTTCTAATCCTAAGATGGACTCATCAACTTTCTTCACTCCTTTTAGGATAGGTTTTCCAGTTAGTGTTTTGTCTTCCTTTAGTTTTTCTAAAAGTTCCTGCGTGAAACCATTATGATAGACTTCTTTAGCATAATCCATTTGTACGTCTTTAGGTTGTTCAGGTTTTGATAATAAATCAATAAATTCTTTCTCAAATTTATCAAGTTCTCCAAGAGATTCAAGATATATACTAAACATTGATGAAGAAAATTTATCTTTAATATATTCCTTCACATTAATTGTTTCTGAAGCAAGAGCAGAGATAGAATAAGTTATAGCTACTGCTGGGGCAGTAAGGGAAATAAGTGCTAGCTTGCCAATATTTTCTTTATTTGCTTTAGGAACAATATCTTTAAGTGATTCCTGAAGATAAGCAAGCCTGATTTTTGCATCAAAAACAGCATTATTTACTCTAGGGGAATATTTTTCTTTAAGTCTTGAAAATTTTTCTGAAACTTTATCTACAAGTGATTTTGTCTTAGGCATAAATAGATTATGAGACCACTATTATATAAATCTTTCTATCTTTTATTACACTAAAGTAATTAATAAACAATTTAAAATTATCCATATAGACTAAATCTACTCCTTTACCAAACTTTCAACTAATTTTATCTTACCTCTTGCTCCTTTTTTAATTTCATCAACAGGCGTAACTTGAATCTCTAATTGATTTGAGAATAAGTTTGATAATCTCTCTTTAGTTATCTCAATAACAGCATCTGAAAAATCTTTTTCCAGCACCACATTTATATTAACTTTTTTCCTTGTTTTCTGTATTAAATTAAATCTCTTTATTTCCTTAATTGTGGTAAGAATATCAATTATTTCTTTTGGATCAATAAGTTCTTTATCAAGAAGAACAACAAAGTCTTCACTACACCCTTCAATGTCATCCAATAGAGACAGTCCCCTGCCACAACTGCATTCTTCATCTGAAAGAATGCCCTTGTCTCCTATATCATATCTTATAAGTGGGAAAACATAGTTCGTAAGAGCTGTTATAACTAGGTTTCCTAACTCGCCTGAACTTACTTGCTCATTATTATGCAAGCACTCTACAATCAAACTGTCTGTGTTGATATGGTGCCCAGAATGCTTACTACACTCCCATGCTATTTTATTAAACTCATTTGAAGCGTAATGGTCAAAAACATTACAATTAAATTTATCCTCAATTACCTTTCTCATGTTCTTGGACAACACTTCACCCTGAGTTATTATTACCTTTGGCTGAATTTTCTTGAGTTCTTTATTATCAATTATTCTTGCAATTGAGTAAATACTAGAAGAGAAATAGTTAATGAACTTTGGTTTAAGTTTGGATAAAATGATGATTTGTTCAGTTAATGATAACTTACAGGAAATATAATCTGTTCTCATAAATCCAAGAAAATTATGCATTTTTTTTTCAGATGGTTTATACCAATAATAGGCTATTTTATCATGAGGCTTGTAACCTGCTGCCATTAAAGCTCTTAAGTGAATAATGCTTAAATAGTCATATGCTCTTAAGTCAAAAATTGTGCTGAACTGCTTACCTGAAGAGCCAGATGTAACCTCAGAAAAAAACCTCTTTTTTGACAACATCCATTCATATCTTTTATCCTTTGAAATAAAATCAGAATAATTTTTTAAAATATCTTCTTTATGAAGAATAGGAATCTTTCTTATATCTTCTAAAGATTTAATACTTGATGGTTTTAGACCAATCTCTTGAAATTTCTTATGATAATAAGGCACAGTATTATATGCATGATTTACCAAGGATTTAAAGTATCTTAATTGAAGGTTATTTAATTCTTCTTCCTTCATCCACTGCTGTTTCATAATCCTATTATAATAATATAATTGCCTCAAATACATTTTAAATTATTTATGGTTTTGTAATATACTCAAAATATAAGCTCCCATTCCTTTTATTAATCCATTAATCCCTTCATATTCATAAAATATGTATGCTCTTCTAAGATAATATTTTATTAAAACATGTGGTTTAAATATATGGTTCTTTATGAAATTAATTCTTGTTTTAGCTAAGAAATAATTTGCTTTTCTTAGGAGTTCATTATCCGAAAAATTTGTTAAGTTAATTATAACGTTGTTTTTAGGCCAGAATATAGGTACCATTTTTGACAGCTTTAATAAGTATTTATCCTCATCAAGATTAATTAGCTTATTTTCTTTAGCATACTTATAAAGTTGAGTTCCTGGAAAAGGTGTAGCAAAATTAAAAAATTGACAAGGAAGATTTATTTTTTTAAAAAAATTTATATTTTCCTGAATACTTTTCTCATCTTCTCCCATATATCCAAACATGAATTGAATTACTAGGGGAATTTTAGCTTTTTTACACATCTCAATTGCTTTTATATTTAATTCAACTGATGTTTTTTTATTCATTAATTTAAGTATTTTATTGCTTCCTGATTCAATACCCAATTCGATACCAATACATCCGCTTTCTCTCATCATTTTTAGTATTTTTAAGTTAATTGTGTCAACCCTTGCACTACATCTCCATTGCAAATTTAATTTTTTAATTTGTTTACAAAATTCTATTGTCCTTCTTTTATTAAAAACAAAGAGATCATCAAAAAATTTAATTCCCTTGATACTATATTTATTTTTTAAAAATTTTATTTCTGAAATTACTCTGCCTATTGATGTTTCTCTCATAAATAAGAACACATGAGAACAATAATAGCAATTAAAAGGACAACCTCTTGAACTAAGAATATTAATTCCTCTCATTTTCTTACCCATTATAGCAAAGTTAGAAATGTATTTCTTCATAGAAAAAAGATGATATGCTGGAAAATTTATTTTATCTAAATTTTTTATATATTCTCTTGGTTTTGTCAATATAATTTTATTGTTTTTTGATTTGTATGCTATTCCCTTTACTTTATTGGGGTTATTAATATTATTCATTAAGTCTATTATAGTAATTTCACCCTCTACAATTACACATATATCTACATTAGTTTTATTTAAAACAGTTTTATAACAAAGAGTTGCTAAAGGGCCTCCCAAAATAATCTTAGCTTTCTTATTAGATTGTTTTATTGCTTTAGATAAAAATTTTATATATTCATATTGAGTTGCAAATGCTGAAATCCCAAAAGTTTCATAATCTGATTTATTAATTATTTCTTTTACTTCATGCCTTTTATATTGATCTACTTGAATATCCAAAACCTCAACCTTGAAGTTATTATCAATCAGTGCTCTTGCAATTAAACCTAGTCCTCTTGGGAATTCCAAGAACGGCCTATCTACTTCTGGCTCTTGAGGTGGTTGAATTAATAAAATTTTTTGATTCATTGTTCTTTTATTAAAGGAAATATAATTGTTTTTATATTTTTATTTATTATTTTACTATACCTTTCTTTTAAGTGCAAACATCTTCCGGTTATATGTAATATGAAACTATTTTTCTTTTTTTAGAAGAATTAACATATATCTCCAAATAGGAGTTTGTATAACCCTTTTATTTGTTGCAATTATTTTATTTTTTTCTTCTGTTTTTTCTTCAATACACTCTCTTCTAAACCTAGTTCTTATATGTTTTTTTATAATTTTATATCCATATTTTTTTGTTAGTATATCTATAAATGGGTCTGGATTGATGTCTTTCCCTTGATACCCTCTTACTTGTTTATTACCAGAAAAAGAGATTTCAGGATAACCTGTGCTAATGAATATATACCCCGCATCATTTAATAAAGAATCTATTTTTTTTGCTATTTGAGTATATTTAATTGGAGGAATTCTACCTATTAACTGATAATATTTTTCTTTAAGTAAGGAATAAATTGTTTTATCATTAATATAATATAATACCTCATTTAAGGTTATTAAATCAAATTTTTCATTGAACTTATAAAACCTAAAATTATCTTGTAAAATGTTTATATTATTACTTCCTCGTAACCTTTTCTTAGCATGTCTTATTGCTATATCAGATGATTCTATACATGTTAGATGTTGACAAATACCTGCAAGTTTCTCTGAAAAAATCCCTTCTGATGAACCAACCTCTAAACATCTTTTGATGTTAAGGTTTTTTAGAATATTAACTTCTTCATCAAATTTGTTTATTGGTAGTCCCTTATTTTGAATATGGGGAAAGGTAACATATGTATAATCATAAAACTTAATCATTCTAAGATCTATCTTTATAATTTTTTCATATATAGACCATATAAATTTATCCCACAGTTTAACACACATCTTTGTTTAAAATATTAATATATTTAAAAGCCTTGCTATCTTAGGCGCTGTCAAGTTAAGTACTAAAGCTTAAATTATCTTTTTCTTAAATAAAAACCAAACAGCAGCAAAAAACACGGCAGCTACGCTACCGTTCGGAGAGTGATATAAAATGATACAAACAGATATATACAGCTTTAGCTATAAAAAAGGTTCGCTTGTATCCTTTTGTAAAAAGTGTGGTGCACAGCATTTCTTACGAAAAGGAAGAAATGAAAAAGGCGTCCAGAAATACCAATGCAGAAAATGAAGCATATTATTGATAGGGGTATAGGAGAGAACTATTTCATTGAAGGGCTCAATAGAGGAATTAAGAGGAGAGTTAGATGGTTTAGCACATTCCAAGCCTTAACTGGTGCTAAGTCATTTTTGGATTGTGGTTTTACCATTATAATTGTGCTATGGCACAATTCTTGACTTAGGCCTTTGGTTCGAGTACTAAGAGTTTAATACTTTTATTTTTTCTTAACAATTCCCACCAAAGTTTCACTTCTAATCTTTCAATAGAATCAAAGATTTTATTTGAAAAACCATTTTTCATGTTGTGACCTCCTTAAACATTAAAAATATAGACCTTATTGAATTAAGTATCCTTTGTATTTATAATTTTCTATTTTGTATTGGTACTGTCAACTTAGGTCTGGAGTTTAATCTCTTTTTTTAAAAATAATACTTTCTTAACATATATTCTCTCAATGGTACTTTATCTTTTCCACTTTTAAACAAATTTTCAATAAAGACCTTTAGTAAGTCCATAGCAATAATACATTTAGCTTTAGTTGAAAAAGAACATGTAAGAAAATTAAGAATAAAAGAGAAAATATTAAAAAAAGGCAGGTAATTCATACTAAAGCTAGGGCATAACTTATTCTTAACTAATTTTTTATCAATTTTATAAAAAATTTCCTCTATCTCCTTCCCTTTTAGTTCATTATAATCATACATACAGTGAAAATAATCATATTTTATCCAATCCTCACTTATTTTTATTCTTTCTCTAACCTTATCATAAATATCATTTCCAGGGGAGAATGTTAATATAAAGTGACCAATATAAACATTTTTTACCCTATAAAAAAGATTGAATATAATATTAAAACCATAAATTATACTTTCTTTTGTTTCTTCTGGTTGAAGGTTATTTATAATATAAAATAGCATAAATTTGATTTGGGGATTATCTTTTATGATATTCTTTAACTCTTTTAACTGGCTAAGATATTTACTATTGCAGTCGTTAATACTAGAAACTGTTGGTATACCTAAATTTATCACAGAAAAATTTACATCCTTTAATTCTTTTAGTATGTTTGGATGTTTTAGAATAAATTCTAACTTTGATGCTGCATTAAATCTTAATTTGTTTAGATTATCTTTTTTTATTAGCTCACAAAATTTTAATATCTTATTATAATCATCAAGGAATATATCATCCAAAAAAGATATTTTCTTAAAGCCAAGTTTATTTAGCTTTTTTATTTCTTCTACTATATTAACTAATGATCTCTTGCGTATATTTTTATAGAAATTTTTTATATAACAATGACTACAGTTGTAATAACATCCCCTAGAAGCCAAAATAAAAGGCATCTTCTTTTTAGTTAAGTGTCTTGCAGGCATAGGGAGAGAATCTAAGTTTTGAATTAAGGGTCTATGCCCCGTAAAAATTATCTTATTTCCCTTCTTGAAAGCAATACCCCCAATATTTGATAAATCCTCTTTGTTTGTTTTTAAATAACCAATTAATTCACAAAATGTCTCTTCACCTTCACCTATAACTATAAAATCAACATTAGATGTATTTTTTAATATATACTTATATGAAAATGTTGGAAAATACCCCCCCATAATCACCTTACAATCTTTATTAAATTCCTTTACCTGTCTTGCTAGTTCCAAACTTAAAGGGTATTGTTGAACACAAATACTAAATCCAACAACACTTGGATTAAACTTTTTAAGAGTAGCTAGAAAGTCTATATTATTTGAAATAGCAACTTTTACTTCATGCCCTTTTTCTATAAGCATAGCCGCAATATACAGTATGCCTATATTTATTGGAGTATTTTTCCTATGCAACTTAGTTGGTGCGAAAGGAAACATTGGATTAACTAACAGTATTTTCATATTTTCTACCATTGCTTTTTTGTTTTAACCAATCTTAAAGATGATATTACAACCATTTGCTCGCAAACAAAGATTGTAAAATAACTAATAATGCTTGATATTGCTGCCCCTGTATAACTATACTTTGGGATTAACATTAAGTTGAGCATTATATTTATAACAGCACCAAATATAAAAATTTTAACATTCACTAGCGGTTTGTTAATTGCATTGAGGTAATAAACATTAATTATATTTAAAAATAAAAAAAATCCCCCTATTGAAATCAACCTCAAAATCAAAACAGATTCTATAAATTCTTTTCCAAACATTAGCAAAATTACAAATTTTCCAAATATAAAACAACAAATAACAACAAATAAACTAAATAAAAATAAATAAAGAAAACTTTTTTTGTATAAATAACTTAATCTTTCCTTATTTTCTGTAAAATTTTTTGATAAAGATGGATAAATCGAAATAACAAAAAACATGGGAAAAATAATCAAGTTTCTTATGATAGTATATGCTAATTCATATAAACCAACTATTTTTTCCCCTTTAAAGAACTGTAACATAACCAAATCAACCCTATAAATTATTAAGATGAAAAGACCTATCACCAAGAAAGGAATCGATTTTGTCATTAGGTATTTCCAAAACTTTAAATCAATTTCAAAAAGTGGTTTTGGAAGCAGTTTATAACCAAAATAGGCTGTTATAATCAAGCCAACAGTTTTCCCAATAACAAAAGCTGATATTAATTGTATAATACTGCCGCCCTTTATCAAAAAATATAAAACAAATCCAACAATAACAATATTATGAATTAATAATGTGAGGGCCTCATATAACATCTTCTCATAAGCCCTGAAAGCAGAGTAAAAGATCCATATAAATGTATCAATACTGAATACAAAGCATATCAAATAAATACTTATTCTTAACTCTTGAGAAGCATTTATTAAATTGATTGTTAGAATCATTAATAAAGAGGCAACTAAACACAAACATAACTTAACAATTAGTAAATTACCCAAATATTTACTTGTTTTTGATTTATCTCTTGAAATATCCCTTGTTGCTAAATCTGTTAACCCCGGATTTGATAGAATAAAAAATAGACTTCCAAAAGCAAAAACAAAGGCATATTTACCAAGACCAGCTGCACCTAAATATCTAGCAATAAATATAATCTGTATCAAAAACAATGCCTTGCTTATTATTCCTGATACAAACAAATAACCTGTGTTTTTGAATATTTTTTTAAACATTTTATGTAAAAATACAACTTTTTTTATTTTTTGAATCAAATATCCATTATTCTGGATATGTACCTTGTACATACTAGTTTTTCTTTAATTTTTATATCTCTAAAATTTTGATGAATTTAATCAATTAGAATATAATAGAATCATACATTTTGTTACAACCAATTATCTTACTTTTATTTTCCCCCGCTTTATATAATTACCTTACAATATAATTTGTATTTCTTTCAGATTCTAAGGAAAGTTGCAAAAATCTATACTTTTGTATTATATTTTTCTAATAACAACAGCTAGGATCTTTTGATTTCCTCTTCTGTTAAAGCACAATTATAAATTTTAACACTTTTTATCAAACCATTAAACTGCTCATCTTCCGCTCTTTCATTTACCCCAACTAATACATTATTATTATCAACTTGAATATTCCCTTTCCAATCTTTACGGTATTTTGTAGAATACTCTTCCTCTTTTTTGCTATTAATATATATTTCCATAGTATTCATATTATAGATTACTGCAATTGTATACCACTTGTTCTCTTCTATTTTTGTGTTACTTAAAATTATATGGTTTAGAACACTGTCACTTTCGTGAAGGTGAAAAAGTATAGAATGATTAAAAATTGCAACATACCAATTTAGGCTATCTCCCTTTGCTATTATTGTTTGGGTTTTACTTGCATTATATGTGTAAATTAATGCTTCAATTGTAATCTCATCACTAATATCTAAACTATCACTGTCATTAACTTCAACATAACCACTTCCATTAAGTTCTACTGCCTTTCCAAAATCTGTATCTACAAGTTTAGCATCTCCTTTTAATACTCCATCATTTCCATATTTTGAATTATCTTTTATAACAGTTGAATTTCCATTAATTAAGTAATAATCCTCAAAATTTAAATCTAATACTAAAGATTTTTT
>Ga0180009_10003325_pt1 | contig 18334 bp, 18 predicted proteins | sample OS_PC_MetaG_FD_123537 | JGI IMG/M metagenome (GOLD analysis project Ga0180009, IMG submission 123537) | Groundwater microbial communities from the Aspo Hard Rock Laboratory (HRL) deep subsurface site, Sweden - OS_PC_MetaG | ecosystem: Environmental > Aquatic > Deep subsurface > Groundwater... | reverse complement strand
TCTCGCCAGGGGCAGATAAAACAAACGAGACAATATAAAAAGGACGTTGCCAGGAACGTGTGTCCCGATATGGCATACCTGGGACAATTCGGAAGTGGATAAAGTGGATAAAGTGGATCGAATTTTAGCGAAGGGAAACTTGCCGGCCCCAAAGAGCAAATTGCCAGAGATTAAGGGATCCTTCTCTCCCTGAAGGAGATCAGGATGACGGGGTGGGCTATAGGGTCAGGGTTTTCACTTTCTCGGAACAAGAAAATCTTGGCGTTTTTCCGTAAGAATACGAAGAGTCTGCTCCTGGCCCTAAATGAACTAAATGGTGATTACAGCTTAGCGCGGAGGGGAAAGTTAGTTAATCTTACCAGAAGCTCTCAATTATTGCTTGAATCCCAGATCTGCCCTCTTGATACCCACGCCTACGTTGACGCACCAAGTGCTCCCCCCACAAAGGCCTCAATGATCGCGGAACAACATCTAGGGACTGCGGAGGGACCAAAACCACCTGACCCCTTGAGGTAGCCAGGCTTTCCCTTATTCTGTTCTTTTCAGCAGCCTCCCACTCATCCTCCCTGTCGATCCTTGCTGGAGACCATCCGGATTCAGGCTGCCGCCGCCTTTGCGCTTCCATAACAATTTCTAGAAGCTCAAATTCACCTATTACTATCCGTTCTCCCAACTTCGCTCCTGCCTCAAATTGAGTCCGCCTAACTTTTACTACTTCTACTAACTTCCCAATCATTGCATCCTTCCGATTTTAACAATAAACTATCGTCGGTATTATAATCGTTTTATGCTATAGAACGCAAGTTCTTCTTCTTTTACGACAGATAGACGCTTCTGCGCGAACTCTTGCATAGAAAGCCTAAATCTTTTGGAGATTACTACTGTTTCAGCTGTTTCACTCATATAAATTGGGTTGTTCCAAATAGGCTCTGTCACCAATCTCTTTGGTCAGAGCCCTTTCCGTCATTCTCTGAAGCTGGGACAGGACTTTTCAAGACAACTTCTGAACAATTTAGGATACTAAACTATTTGTAAGTGGAGAAAAGAAAACTTAGGATGAACAACCATAACCCCAGGGTGCAGTATCCGCTGCACCTGAAAGGTGCTAAGGTACTAAGTTTTGGAGTCCAGTTTGGTAGAATAACACCATGCCAGATTTTAGGGTCGCAACCAAAGCAATCATTTTCAATACTAAATTGAAAAAATACTTAGTATTGAAAAAAAATGACATTGAGGATATTAATCCCAATACCTTTGATATGCCTGGCGGGAGAATGGAATTCGGGGAGAAACTTGAAGAAGCGGTAATCAGAGAGGCAAAGGAGGAAACAGGGCTTGATGTCACCGCTCAACAAGTGTTTAATGCCTGGACATTTGCCAAAAAGAATAAAGATTTTCAACTGACCGGAATTGATTTTTTGTGCACTACCGAACAAGAAGAAGTTAAACTGAGTGAGGAACACTCCGGTTTTGAATGGAGAAGTGCCATAGAAATAGTTAGTGACGAAAGATATCCGGACTGGCTTAGAAAAACCATTGAGAAAGCAGAAAAGACTCACAAGACTTATTCATAAAACCAATCCCAACCAGGATCTCCTACTTCTAAAATCTTGCTTTTGAGCATTTTATAAACCCCGTCTTCCAACACCGTTTGCCAGGTGCCCTCGTAATAGTGATAATCGACCTCACCCTGATTCCAGTTTTTAGTGGCAAATTTCACAAAAACAATATCATCCGCTTCCTCATCTAATTTAGATACAAAAATTTGAACATCTAAAATATCGGTAAATCTATTAGTCCATTCCTCAAAGTTGGTTTTTTCAAGATACTCCTTGCTCAGTAAATTAAAACCATCCCTCATTCTTCTTGCTTTAAGATAGGTGTAAAAAGCGCGAACTGCTTCTTCGGGTGAGATTGAGGGATTAACTTCAATTTTTGCAATTTCCTGATCAGTAAAAGCAGGGATTAACCTCTGGACTTCGTCTGCCGATACAAAAAGAGACATGCCGGAAAGATCCATTGTATTAACACCGACAACATAGCCGCATTGGTCCACCAGGGGTCCCCCGCTCATACCCTCAACTAGATTTATGGTGGTGTGGACATAAGCAACCGGGTAATACCTGGATTGTCTAAAGGTAATAAAGTTGCCCTTAACTACGGTTGCTTCTCCGGAAAGATCGGTTCCAAGAGGGTATCCCGCTGAAATTAACGGTTCCTCCTCAAGCAGTCCATAAGGCTCGAGGAATTCTAAAACCTTGTCAGGATGGTTTTCTTCAATAAAAAGAATTGCCAAATCCGCATCTTTATCACCGGTTATTTTTACAGGCGTCACAAAACTGCCGTCAGGAAAAATCACTTTAGGACTTGGTTCATCGGCGATAACATGGAAGTTGGTCAAGATCTGATTATCGGCAACAAAAAATCCTGACCCTTCAGAGTAGCCGCCAACTATTCTCACCACCGAGTCTTGCAGTTTTTCCCGAACCCCAACTGAACAAAGAAACTTTCCCCACCAACCGTATTGTTTGGTCAGATAATCACCGATTACAAAAAGCGAAGCGAATAGATATAAGATTACTCCAACAATAAAGATTGATTTAAGAAAATTCTTTAAGCCCTTAAAGGGGTAAACGATACAGTCAACGATAAGTCCGATAAAAGCAAAGATTAATTTGATTAAAAACTTAACTAAGTAATAAACTGTGTAGGTCAACAGTTTGAATGGGAAAAGGTAAAGGGGAAAGAGCAGTTTTTTAAAATACGCTTTTAATCTCGAAGTTAGATTCTTCCAACGAAATTTAATTTTGTTGGCTAAATTATCAAATTGTTTTTCAAAAATATTAATCATTCTTGGTCTTTAATAAGCCGACGGTATTGACAAAACTCGCAATCCGGATCGGCATCGGGAATTTTGTCTGAATCCAAACATTTTTTTATTGCAAAAATAGTCGGTCCGACCCAAGAATCGTCACCTTTATAAAGGATCAGGGTTACTTCAAAATTCAGCTTGCCGTCAAATTTTGGTAAATTTTTATCAGCGTTGGCAAAGACAAAATAACCAACCTGAGAAACTTTAAAACCACTCTTCCTAAAAATCCATTGGTAAATTTCCATTTGTCTTTTATAGCCTTGCTTATACTCATCTTCCAAAGAAATCTCTTTAGTGGTGCTGGTGGCTTTGTAGTCAACAATTAGTAATTCGTCTTTTTTGTTGACCCAAACATCATCTACCGCACCAAAGATTAAAAGGTTAGTGCTTTCGTGAAGATATTGTTTGCCGACAAAATTATTTCGCCATTCTTCGATATCCGGATGGGGAAAGGGAACAGCGTCAATCTTATATTGCTTCATTAGTTCGTGTTGTTCACCTTTTTTACGAAGCAAGTCAAATTCTTTTTTCAATAAAGCATCTACCGCCGAATTCAACGCCCATCCGGGCATGCTTGGCCGACCCAAACCCAAGCGGCGGTCAAGATAAAAACATCTTGGGCACTGTAAAAACAAATCGATTTTAGAACGGCTGATACTAAAGGGTTTTTCTAAGCCGTTTTGGTATAAATTTCCCTGTCGTTGCTTGTATTTATTCATTATTTTTTAAATCCGATGGTTGTAACCTTAAGTGCACTTGTGGTGAGCCTTGTCGAACCAGTCGAAGGGGTTATAATTTATGCATATTTTTCCCTAAATTTGGGAGTCGGCAATTGAGAACATTATAACAGAGAAGCATTAAGAACCACATCGGGCGCGGAAAACTTTTTTTATTTTCATCGTTCAAATCTCGCAGCTCGAATTCGGGATCAAAGACTTGTCGAGAACCTATCTTTTTTAACAAATTCTTCTCGACTCCTTCGACAGGCTCAGGGTTATAAATCCCTCGACAAGTTCAACAGTGAGCCCTTCGGCTCACTCAGGGTAAACTCGTCGAACTGCTCGGGATTAGGATGATGGGGAAACATCGGGATAACAGGGGAAATAAGGGGGGTCACGATCCAGGATCGAGTTTTATCGCTCGGAATGACGGAGAAAGAGGCGGCTGGCACTTTGAGATAGGTACTACACACCGGGGGTGGAGTACCTAAAACCATTAGCGCAAAATTTAAGAATTCCGGCGGCGGGTTTTGGGGCAAATAATTTTAGAGGTTTTGGCTTAAATTGCGTCATCAGAGAAACTTAACAACTACTACCCGTATCTTACCGCAATTTAGGCTAACTCGGAGGAGTAACTTCGCTCAGGGCCACTCCCCGAAGGAAAAGTTGAAAAGGGAGGATAAGGGAAATTGGGGAGATTGGGGAAAATTAAAAGTTAAAACTTCGCTTCGTCACGGCTCTGGCTCGATTACTCATAGGGTCACTCCGAAGGGAAAACCAAAACTCTCCCGGAGAATCCCGCCCGCATCACCTAAAGGCTCAGCTATTGGCGGGCAAGCAAAGCTCACTCCGGGAGAGTTTTTGAGCGGAGAGTCCCCTTCGACTCGCCAAGCTCGCTCAGGGTTTATAATCTTTCCCTCATGGTCATTTTCCTTAAGCTGATGCTCGACTTAAGATTAGAGGGGAAATTTCGTTTCAGCGAGTTTTTTTATGGATAGTTGCTTTGATAAAGGCAAGAAATAGCCGGTGGGGTGACAAAAAACGAGATTTGTACTCAGGATGAAACTGTGTGCCAACAAAAAACGGATGGTCAGAAATCTCTACCGCCTCGACCAACTTTCTATCAGGAGAAACTCCGCTGATTTTCAGACCTCCTTTTTCAAATTTTTCCCGATAGTGATTATTAAACTCATAACGGTGACGGTGGCGCTCGCTAATGATACCCGCCTTGCCATAGGCCTGAGAAAGCTTAGTCCTGGCCAAAACCCGGCATTTCCAAGCACCCAGTCTGATGGTTCCACCGTATTGGTGTTTTTCCAAGTACTTTTTCTGGTCAGACATAATATGGATGACCGGATGGGGAGTTTGGGAATCAACTTCAGTGGAATTGGCCCCTTTAAGTCCTAAAACGTTCCGAGCAAATTCAATCACGGCCATCTGCATTCCAAAACAAAGTCCTAAATAGGGAATTTTATTTTCTCGGGCCAACCGGACTGCCTTAATTTTACCCTCGACGCCTCGACTTCCCCACCCTTGGGGAATAATAATCCCATCCACGGCCAACAAGCTTTGAAAATTTTTCTCCTTTTCTAATTTTTGACTGTCAAACCAAACGGTTTCCGGCCTAACCCCGTTCGCCCAAGCGGCATGTTTAACCGCCTCGATGACACTAACATAAGAATCTTTAAGGGTAAAACCGCCCGAAGTATAATATTTCCCGACAATCCCGATTTTAACCTTTTTTTGAATCTTCTCTATTTTTTTAACTAACCCTCTCCAAGAAAGGAGGTCTTTTCTTTTTTCTTTTAATCCAAGTTTCGTTAAGATTCTTTTAGTTAATTTCTGTTCTTCCAAAACCAAAGGAACTTTGTAGGTTAACTCTAAATCAGGATTAGCAAAAATATCTCTAGGTTCCAAAGCCGCAGCCAAACTGATTTTTTCTTTTCGTCGTTGGTCGATTTTCTTTCGGGAGCGGCAAACAATAATATCCGGCTGGATTCCTAATCCGTTTAATTGTTGAATTGACATTTGCAAGGGCTTGGTTTTCATCTCTCCCAAAAAGGAAGGCGTTGGCAAATAGCCAACATGGATAAAGAGCACTGCCTCTTTGTATTTAATCTTCATTCGCCTGGCCGCTTCAAAAAAAAGTATATTCTGATATTCGCCCACGGTTCCCCCAAACTCGATAATTACTACCTCTGATTTTTGACCTAATTTTTCTAATCGTTCCATAATCTCTTGGGGCACACTAAAATAGGCCTCAACACATTTTCCTCCATAAGCCAAGGCCCTTTCCTTGGCCAAAACGGTCTGATAAACCTGGCCTGCGGTGATATAGTTTCGAGAAGAAAGAGTGATTCCTAAAAAGCGTTCGTAGTGGCCCAAATCTTGATCACTTTCGGTACCATCATCAGTCACAAAAATTTCTCCATGTTCCAGGGGGTTCATCGTCCCGGCATCAATATTAAGATACATGTCACACTTGACCGGAAGCACAGAAACTCCTTGGGACTTTAAAAGAAGACCAACAGAAGCAGCCGTAATTCCCTTCCCTAGTCCAGAAATTACCCCACCGGAAACAAAGATAAAACGCGGCGACACGGACTAGAATAACAAAAAACATTGAATTAATCAAAAGTTGAAATCTTGCCCCAGCACCAGAAAGCCCCCGACGCTTGTGTCTCACCTCCGAGGAGTCCATTCGGCCACCTCGGAGGAGTAACTGCGCTCAGGATCATAACCCACCTCGGCCGTGCGTCGCGCGCCGTCCGCCACCACGCTCGAAAAATGGAGCCCCACGGGTATAACCTACGGCACCAATTCAAACGCCCCGTTGGGGCGAACATACCAAAACCAGAAAACCAATTCATCCACGGGCTAATCCCAAAGGGACCATGGCCTGCCTGCCGGTTTACCCGCCGAAATGGAGGGCAGGCAGGTTTTCTTGGTTCATGTATAAAAAAAGGGGGTAAAAGGGAGATCAAGGAAATTGGGGAGATTTGGGGAAATTAAAGGAGATTAGAGGAGATTAGAAGAATTTAAAAGTTGAAACTTCGCTTCGTCCCACCCATTAAAGACTCCTTCTTGGCTTTCGGCCAACGTTTTAATTGGGCCTCTCTTTGCATCGATTCTTTTCTTGTTAGACACTTTTCGTAATAGACAAGCTCAGATGAGGTGAAGTATCTTAGATATTTTGCTGATCTTGGGGATTTTTTCTTGTGTTCTTTAAGTCTTTTTTCCAAATTATTTGTCTGGCCGACGTAAAGCGTGTTGGAAGAGGTACGGAGAATGTAGACAAAATAAAATACACATGGGCTTATACCCGTAGTCCCGCAGCGACGGGATTGATCCGCCTTGCGCGCCCCGACGTGACATCGGAGTTTTCGCTTTCTTGGAATAACCATGGGCGACTATGCCGGCGTATCACGAATTTCAATTGTGGCGGGTACTTCACCGTATTCATCGAAGAAAAGTGTCATTGGTACCCGGTCACCCAAGTTAACTCCGTGAGCGCCGTTGCAAACCATTCTAACCCCATTAAATTTTAGTTCAACAGTACCGTCGGCAGGAATAACCACATTGGAGATAACATCACTTCCGGGACCACCCTGAATATTCATATCATTTATGGTAATACTGCTGCATACCTCCGAGGCGCTACCCATTAAAAGATCCGCTTTTGCTCCCGTATTGTGAATAAATAGATAGAGGACTACGGTTTTCGGGTCCAGTATTGAGTTTGAGTCTGGTCCCGGCGACCCGTCAAAAATCCTCCCAAAGTGCCCCCACCCATTATCTACCGCTATGGCTGACATAATTGGAGCGGGCGTAACCGTCTCCGGAGCGGCCGGGGGTATCTCCTCCGCCACAATTGTTACCGCTTTCTCTGTATTGGTATTTTTTTCTTGAAATAGATGATTTTCACGTATTATTTTTCCTCCCACAACTATAGTTGCGCCAGCCAAAGCGGTAACAATCGCCGCTTTAGCTAAAGCTGGTTTTACAACAGAGTCAAAGAATTCACCTATAGCAATCGCAAATCAAACTTTCAGTGTTTCAGGCTTAAAAATGTGGTAAATTTGTTTTGCGGGCGCTATATTTGTATTATGTCAGCGCTTATTCCTAATAAGTCCCATAATGTCTGTCGAGTTCTTTTTTTGTCCTCTTCGGGTTTTTCTTTATTTTGCGCCTTTGCCATAGATAAACAGCATTTTATAAATTATTCTGTCAATTTACAACAATCTTAACTGTTCAACCGGGATTCCCTTCGATTCTGCTCAGGCCTTTGGCTCTGAGGTCCAGGCCCGAAGAGGAAAACTTCTCATCCCTGCCAATACTCCCGAAAGGTGTGTTTAGTATCCCTTATTACGGTTAAAGTTTAAAACGGCAATTCCTCTTCTTCTACCCTCCTTCGGTGAAGCCTGGTCCATTCTTCGGCCTCAGAAGTGCCGAGAGGAATTCGAGATCCACATTTTACCTCTAAATTCACGGTTCCGTCAGATCTTACAAAATCACAACCGTTTCTGGGACCACCCTTGTCAGAATGATGACAATAGGGAGCTATTATCACCGGATCGACGGTCGGGTCTGTAGAAGGCGCATCCTCAGAAAAAGCAACACAGTTAACCCGAAGAGTGGTATAATTCCCGGGGCCTCTTAAAACTATTGCTTCTTTTTGAACCATAATTTGCTCTTTTATATTTGTTTTAATGCCAATATTATCCGTTATTTTATCAATTTAATTTTGTTTTGCAAACCATAAATTTACGATAATCACTTTGGCGTTGCTCAATACAAACTTGCCGAACTACTTGTCCTGAGCGCAGTCGGGGAACTATAGTCCTAAGCGCAGTCGAAGGATAGAATTCCAGTCTCTTTAAAATTTTAACAGCCACCGCTACCTTCCCGCATTCGGAAATTCTTCAAGCGCTTTTTGAATCATCTCTCTTATTATTTCGCCCTTAACTTCCAAGTATTTTTCTTTAGCAAGCCGTCCATCACTTTCTTCATTTGCTTCTTCCGCGGCAATTATTTTTACGTCAGCGTATCTTTGGGCCTCATCAGGATGGGCCCGCAAATAATCTCTTAAAGCAATACACTCTCTAAAATTTTGATTGCCTAAATAAGTCACGTGGGTGTGGTAAGTTCTTTCTCTCCCGGTCTCATCAGGAATATTAATTTTGTGAAACAATCTTTCGCCCTCTACTCCGGCATCTTTCTTGTATTCATATCCTGTCCCTGTTTGTAACTTTTCCGAAACGGCTTTCAGATCTTCTTTAGGAACAGCGATATAGATATCTATAAATCCTTTTCCGCCAAGTCCGGGAACAGCAGAACTGCCGAAGTGTTCGATCACCGGTTGATCACCCAAGATACTTCTGAGTCTTTTTTCTTCTTTTTCAAAAAGTTTCGGGAAAGAAACGTCGTATGGGAGAAATTCGTATGGAGTCATCTTGTGAGTATATCAAACAGTTGAACCAATTTAGGGTTAGGGTTAACGAGGCTTCATCTTAAAAACTATGGTCTGTTTTGGTACTGCGCGCCAGGTGTAGCAACCCCTCGGCCTGAGCAGTTCAACTGTCATGAGCTCACTGTCGAATGACTCGAGGTCAAAGGCTTGTTGAAAACAATTCTTCTCGACTCCTTCGACAAAGGCTCAGGATTGTAATGCGCTCGAAGGAGCTCGAAGGATAAAAATCAAAAATATTCCAAGAGAATCTAACACTGCAAAAACAAACAAATTACAAACCCGCATCGGGTGTGGAAACGCTGCTTCCTTTCCACAAGGCTTTTTTTATTTTCTCGCTCGCCTGGGCAACGGAAATACCAAGAACAAAGGCTATTTCTTCCACCAATCGTTCGATAGAAAGATCCAATAAATTTTGATTGTTACCGGTAAAATTTGTTGACTCGTCTTGTTTCTCTAATGAAAGTCTTTTTAAAATTCTAGCTGTTGCGCCCACTCTGTTTAACCTCAGTTGCTCTTTAGCCCAAGTTGGATTAACCGGCTCTTTTTTAGCTTCTTTTTCTGAAAGCTTTTTCAGTAATTTCTTCATTTTATCCTTAGAAATTGGTTTTCTAATACAGGCTAAATCAATATTTTTGACCGGAATAGAGCAAACCAGATTTCTATTCCGCTCGGTTTTATAATAGAGCCTAAAATAGATAACTTTTTCTATTCCATTCTTGGCATCTTCTTTCTCCTCAATTTTAAAAATCCTATAAACCTGACCGGCATCAATAATCTTATCGCCAACCCTGAACGTCTTGCCTCGAGTTTGTTTATTCTTTTTCATTTTCTTTTCCCCAATAAACCTTAGTTATCGAATATCCTTTCGAGGTTCCGCTATTAATGGAAGTAGTCCTATGTTCTTTACATAGATTGCCAATGACTGCTACCCCGTTTAGACTTCCCGAAATCATCAAAGGCCTCCGTCAAAAATCTTTTTGCGAACCTGGATAGACAAAAGAAGGAGCCTTTAAAAGGGTGATTGTGAAGAAAAGCCCTGCCTATCCATTTCCTAATCTTAAAAAATTTACTTAATTTGTTTTTATTACTTTAAAAAAGCTTTTAACTTTCCTTCCTTATAGGCTTTTCTGAATGTAATTATACCTTAATTTTGTCTCTAAAACAAGAAGGGCAAGGCTAATAAGACAAATAGGGAAAATAGGTGTCTATCATATCGCTCCTGCAAGTAAACCGGCCCGCTTCGACCGCTCAACGAGGCGGGCAGGCAGGGATTTCCCCACCACCCCGCCGTTTAGCTTGGACCATCACGATCCTGGATCGTTTTAAGATTTTCACTTCCAGGATCGAATAACCCACCCCCGGGGAGCCAAAACTCACCCCGGGGGTGTTTAACGAGATCGGATTAATTCCCGATGTGTCTACCTATCACACACCGGGTGTGTGATAGCCGGGTGTGTGATAGCACCGGGTGTGTGATAGTGTGATACTATCCTGCTTCGCCGCCGCGAGGGTGTTCTTGCGCCTGGAGCAAGTTGGTTAGGTTAGTGTGCCTAAAAAGTATAACAATATGAATTATCAACATAAACTGGTACAATACTCTCTCCTCCTCTTTAAGGAGGGTTTTTTTAATTTCAAACATGAAAAAGATAAGAAACGTGGCCGTGATTGCCCATGTAGATCATGGCAAAACCACTTTGATTGATGCGTTGCTAAAACAGACCCATGTGTTTCGGGATAATCAGGAGGAGATGGGAGAAGAGCGGATTCTCGATAGCAATGATCAGGAAAAAGAGCGCGGCATTACTATTGTCGCCAAAAACTGCGCCATCAATTTTGAAGGCGTCAAGATAAATATTATTGACACTCCCGGACACGCAGATTTTTCAGGCGAAGTCGAACGCACTTTGGGCATGGCTGACGGGGCGCTTCTGATAATCGACGCCCAGGAGGGTCCAATGCCGCAAACCCGTTTCGTACTTAGAAAAGCCTTAGAACTCGGTTTAAAAATTATTGTTGTCATCAATAAAATAGATAAGCAGTATGCCAGAATTCCCTATGTTGTTAAAAAGACCGAAAATCTTTTCTTGGACCTTGCCGGAAACGAGGAACAACTTAATTTCCAGATGCTTTATTCTGTCGGCAGAGACGGAAAAGTGTTTGAAGATTTACCCGAGGACTTCAACATAAACGCGGATGTCAGCCCGCTGCTTAGAAAAATTGTTGACTTTGTTCCTACCCCTAAATCAAATGATGACGAAAAATTTAAGATGCTGGTCTCTTCGTTTGAATATAATAATCATTTAGGCAGAATATTAATCGGACGAATTTATCAAGGAACTGTTAAAAAAGGACAAAAAATAACCCTTCTCCAGAAACCAAAGAGCAGTTATCTTGTTGAAAAGGTCTTTGTTTCCGAAGGTCTTGCTAAAAAGGAAGTATCATCTGCCGTTTCAGGCAATATCGTCGCCATAGCCGGGATTGGCGATGCCAAGATTGGTGATACCATTGCCGATTTGGGCGAGACGGAGGCGCTTCCGGCGATGAAAATCAGCGAACCTACTTTACATATAACGATTAGACCTAACGCCTCTCCTTTTTCAGGTCGTGAAGGAGAATTCTCCACCAGCCGCCAGATAGAAGAAAGGCTCAACCGCGAGATAGAAAAGAACCTAAGCCTGCATCTTAAAAATAGCGGCGACGGCAAATTTGAAGTAGCCGGAAGAGGAGAGCTTCATTTGGCCGTTTTTTTAGAAGAACTTCGCCGTGACGGTTACGAGTTAGAAGTAGAAAAACCTGAGGTGATTATAAAGGAAATAGATGGTGTAAAAAGTGAACCGGTTGAGGAATTAGACATTATTGTTCCGAAGGAACATGTAGGTGTTATCAGTCAAGAATTAGGTAAAAGATACGCGACCTTAGTAAGCGCGACACCGATTAACGATCGCGAAATTGAATTTGTTTATCACCTGCCGACCCGCGCCTTGATTGGTCTAAGAAGTCTTTTGGTAACACAAACCAGAGGGGCGCTGGTATTTAATTCACAAGTTATTGATTATCAGCCCATAGGCAGACCGATCCAAAAATCAAGAACCGGCGCGCTGGTCGCCTCCCAAGAGGGCAAGGCGCTTTCATATGGGCTGCGTTCAGCGCAGGAAAGAGGGATTACTTTTATCGGCCCGGGGGTAATGGTTTACGAAGGGATGATTATCGGAAGAAGTTCAAAAGACGACAGTATCGCCATTAATGTTTGCAAAGGAAAAAAACTGACAAACATGCGTTCCCAAATTTCGGATTATGCCATTCAGCTTACTCCTCCAACCGAGATAACCTTAGAAAAGGGTCTTGGCTCTATCGAGTCTGACGAATTAATGGAAATTACCCCGCAAAGCGTCCGCCTTAGAAAAAAGATATCCAGCGAAGGTCAGCGCCGAAGGATCCAAAAAAACAGTCTGTCTGCGTAAAACGAGAGACCGGGTTTTGGGTTTAAGGTTTTGGCGGTTCTGAAACATAGGGGAGATAAAGGAAGTTGGGGAGATCCGGGAGAATTAAAGAAAGAATAGGGGAAATTAAAAGTCAAAATCTCGCTTCGTTACACCCTGCCTGCCGGCAGGCAGGCATCCGAGGAGCCCCGCCCGCATCGCCTAGAGGCTCAGCTATTGGCGGGCAGGCAAAGCCCACCTCGGAGGAGCAACTTCGCTCGAAAGACAAAGGGGAAATTAGAGGAGGTTAGAGGAATTTAGAGGAAATTAAAAGAATTAGGTTTAAGGTTTTAGCGGTTAAGAAAAGAACGTTCCAGCTTCGGAAGCGGACAATTTGTCTCGCTTCTTTTTAATCTGCTCAATCATTTTTCTGAACTTTTTCGACTTCGAGGCGCAAAAAAACTCCCAGCAAGCTTGAGGCCTGATTTGATGAATAGAACATTTGTTTCCCTTAAGATAGGGACAGCTGCCATCTTCTTTCTCTTTGAGAGTGCTTGCCCCACAGGCAACTGCTTTGTGAAAATCTTTAATCAAGCCAAACTCCTCAAACTGAGTTCTGTATTTGCCTGACCGGTATTCTTCTTCGTTTAAAGTTACCAAGAACAAACGGCAGCAAAGACCGCACTGAGAACATTTGATTTTCATAAAAAGGGCCCCCCTAAGAGTGTTAAAAACAAATTTCCGGTCATTTTTAGCAGGCTCTGCGGGAGGTGTCAAGGATATAACACCCTTAAGGTGAGATCACGTTTTAGAAATTTTTAGTAACAAATTTTCGACAGCACTGATAAAACCGGGTATTTTTGAATAAATTTCATCTGCTTTTTGTTCGTTGTAAAGATGAGCAGCTTCATTTCTACTTTTGATGAAATCAAACCAAACTAAGGGATCGTCTATCACACCAAGATCTGCCGCTACTCGAAATGTGTCCTTGGGACTGGCAACATCAAGCCTGCCTTTGTCTTCAGCATAATCCTTCAACGTTTTCCAGATCAGCTCAAAAACAAATTCAAACCTTTGAATCGCTCCGTCTTTATCAAGTTGGTCTTGGACTTCCGGAATTGCTTCTTTAAGTCTGTCAAAAGCTAATTTAAGGTCTGCTAAGCGGTTAGTGTATGTCATATTGTTATTATATTAGTTAACGCCTCTTTTTTGAAGTCCTCGGAAACTGTTCCAAAATCCACCACATCGGTCAGATACGGAATGTCCGAACTGCTTAAATCTTCTTTGATTTGCAGAAGAGTTGACAGGGGAAGGTTTTCTGAACCCATAATTCCGATGTCCACGTCACAAAACTTGCGATGATGCGGCCTTGTTCGGGATCCAAATATAAAAATTTTATATTTGGACGGGTCAATACGTTTTTTTATAATTGACCCAATAATAGAAAGAGCTTGCTGGTCGATCATAAATGTATCAGGCTGAGTCTCTAAATTCTTATCAAGTATATAACTCTTTGGGGAAAGAGGCAAAGTCATTGTGAAAGTGGTTTCTCCGCCTTCTTTACTTTCAAAGCATAACTCTCACCTTAAAGGTGTTATGAGTACAACACCTCTTTAAGCCCAAGTCAGATGCTTGATTTTTTCAAGTTCTTTTTGCTGGTCGGTTTGATCAAAAACAAACCTCCGGTCATTTTTTGCAGGCTCTGCGGGAGGTGTTAGGTATATAACACCCTTAAGGTGAAAGAAATTACTTGCCTTTAGTACCTATGTAAAGCCCTCTGCCGGTTATACCTTGAGAATCATGAGTAACTTCTAAATTAGCAAGTCTAAATGCTTCTAAATATTCCTCTGGTTTAAATAAGCCAAGCTCGTGTAACTCTGTAAAATGTTCAACTTTACCTTGAGTTCCTACAAGAAAATGAAAATTGACAATAGAAACATCACCCTCTCTATCACTGATATTTACACGAGCAATTTTTAAATCAGGTTTATTAACAAAAACAGCATGAGGAGTTCCCAATTTCCATTGTTCTGGTGAAAACCACGGCTCTACAACTAAAACACCCCCTGGCTTTAAATGTAAGCCCATTTGTTTAACAGCCTTACGCATGTTATCTGGTGTTTTTGTGTATCCAATCGCACTAAATAAGCAAGTGACCACATCGAACTGCTTATTCAGATCAAACTCAACCATATCGCCCTGATGAAATGAAGTTTCAGGAAATCTTTTTCTTGCTACTCCTAACATGTGCTCATCAATATCTAAGCCCTCTACTTCGTACCAGTTTCTCAAAAATGTAAAATGCCCACCTGTTCCGCAACCCACATCTAACAACTCATTACCAGATGAACGTTTATGTTTCTGAATAACAGCGTGTATTTGATCCGATTCTTTTGCGTAATCCTTACCCTGTGCCTCATAAATAGCATCATAATACTCCGCCTGTTTTTCGTAAGAAACTGATATTTCAGATGTATTCTGTTGTTTCATAGCTTCATCCGTCATGATGGTATATTATCATTTTTTCAGATTAGTTAAAATCTGATCTCGTCCAATTCATCCCACAAACTTGAATTCTCTTGCTGTTTAAAAAGTGGGTTTTCAATTTGCTCAAACCGCTCACTGTCAAACAAGTCCAGGTTAAGTATTCTAGACATCTAAATTATTATAGCAACCAAAACTCCAATATTAATTCTACCCCACTTTGCACCATTCTTTGAAGCCACTAACTTGTTCGGGGGCAGGGACTTGAACCCCAATTAATGCGTTCAGAGCGCATCGTCCTACCATTAGACGACCCCCGAATGCCGACCCTCGCTATGCTCGGTCGAGCATTCTCGACTCCCCGACCTAAAGCCGAGGGAGGTCGGAAAATCACCGGGCAAAAAATTCTTAGTTGCTAATTTTTAAAAATCTTCGCAGAACTCTTTATTTTATCATTTCCGCCGGAACCGGGGAATGATATCCTAAAACCAGCCGATAAAATTTGATCTTTTAACTCTTTTTTTGTAGAATAAGTGGTCTCCTTTTGGCCAAGATTAAACCAAAACAATGGCTGATGAGATTATTTCCGGTCAAAAAAACCCCGATATCATGCGCCGGCTGGAAACTGGGACAGCCAGTCTCAAAGGATGGGCTTGCGGTGACAGCGGCTGCGACTGGTATGTCAAAGGGAATCTTACCCGCGCCCAAGTATCAGAACGATACAGAGAACATGTTTTAGCAGAACACCCCCGGAGGGCAGAGCTTAGAATGATTTTTACCGCAAACCCAACCCGAAAGCGACGGGCGGCCCAGAAAAAATGGAAGGAAAGAAGCATGGGACCGGCAGGCAGGAGCCAAAGAAGAGCTGACTGGTTAAGATTAAGGTAAAATTTTCCGGCTGAATACGCGTTTATTAAAACCTCCCCGCTGTCTTAGCTGGCCAGAGCTAAAATTACTTCCGCTTCTCGGATCAAACCCGGGTTTTTGCCAAAACTCACGCTTCTTAACTATTTTTTTAGATTTTGTTTTTTTTCTTCCTTTGCTTTTGGGCATTTTTTTAGTTTAGACCAATTTAAAAACCTTAGTAAGGTGGTCTTTTCTTTGTCTGGAGAATATTTTATCCGATATTGATTCTTAAAGCAATTTTGGTATAATTTACTTTGCTCGGTCTTTAGAGCGATATGGAACCACCTGTTCCCATTCCGAATACAGAAGTGAAACGTATTAGCGCTGACGATAGTCTTCCGGCAACGGAACGCGAAAATAGGTCAAGGCCGAGCATTTTTTTTGGGATCTTCTCGACAAGCTCGAAGAATAAACAATTAGATAGTATTTAGGTACTACACTCCCGGGGTGGAGTACCTGTCGAGAAAACGGCGCGAACAATTCTTCTCGACTACGCTCGAAGAATAATTCTTTTGATAGTCTTATCAGACAAGAGAGAAATGGACTCCGGGGTTGCGGGATGATTTTAGTTTAGGTAATCACGATCCTGAATCGTTTTTAGGATTTTCATTTCCAGGATCGAGTCGAATTAGCTCACCCCCGGGTTGTTGATAGGCATAGTCGCTCTTGATCCACCCCCGGGGAGTCAAAGCCCACCCCGGGGGTGTTTAACCTCTGGGGTTGTTTACTTAGAGGATTTTAAAAGCTATCAACCCCCAAAGTCCTATCTTTCTCCACTTTCAATAATTTTGGCAAAAGCCTCCGGCAGGATACCAGGAGGAAAAGAGGCCATAGTTGTAACCCTTTTCATTTCGGGAAACATTATTGCTAATTTTTCAGGAGGCAAGGTATTTTTAGCACGGTGGCCGTTATATGCCCGCTGGTTTAATTCGACGATCACTTCTTCGGGAGATTTGACCCCAGTCACTACAGCGGCATTCCAGGCTAAAAAGTGCATTAATCCCCTACTTCTATCTGCACTCTCCAAAACAGGTTTATCCCGATAATGCAACCTCGGCATTCCTGCCTCTTTGGAGGCTTCCGCCGCCCATCTTAAATACTCTTCTGCCCTTTCTGGACCAAAAACAGCGACGACACCAGGACCTTTTCCTTGATCTAGTTCCCTAAATTGCGTATGGCGAAGAGAGGTGGCTTCGGCTTCTCCTATTCTCAAATTGGCCCCCGACTCTTTAAGCAAGGTCTTTATTTCTTCCAAGGGAAGTTCGCTTACTCCAACCAAACGAGGCGGAAGTTCTCCCTTGCCGGAAACCATTTCTAAAAACCTGGTCACTTTTTTTAATGCTTCCGCACTTTCAGGTTCTGAGCCTTTTTCCAGCATTTCTGAGCTAATAGACATTTCGTGGAGGTTTTTGGGTCTGTTTTGACCGGAAAAAATAAGAAGCGATCACTTTCTTTTTTTGAATCGTTAATCCTCTGTGTCTGTAAATCAACTCTTTTAATCTTGAGTTGATTCCTCCCTCGACGTGATTAGTGGTTCTGGGTATTTGGTAATGGCCAATGTAAGTAAAGAGATAAGGTAAGGCATTCTTGATCAAGCTTCTGCAAGATCTTAGTCGTTTGTGTTTGTACCACCAAGTTTGTTTTCCACTTGGTTTAACTCCAAAACTTCGCTCTTTGAGATATTTGTCGTGTTTTTTACTCCATCTGTTAAACAGCCTGATCCATCTTCTTTTTTGCCTTCTGGTTCTGGTTTTGTTTAGTTTTTTAATAATCTGATTTAGTTTTATTCCCGCTGTTGTTTTAGGATTTCTGGTTAACGATATCCTTGCTCTCTGTAATACGTGGAAATGGCATCTTTGTATTTTTGTTTCTGGAAATACTTCCTTAATTGCCGATAACATTCCCTTTTGACCATCACAAACAATTACCCCCGGCGCTTTGATTGACTTGAAAAACAATTTCCAAGACCAGTAGTTCTCTCTATGAGCAAACAGCCAGTGAGACACAGAAGCAGGACTTCTGCCAATCATTACAGCGTCTCTTCTTCCTGACAGATAGATAGCATCCAAAACAAGTATTCCGGAGTCACCATGGCAATTTTTGCTTGGTTTGGGGCAGCTGTTCCAAAATTGACTGAATCGACGATCGGTGGTCCTTCGTGAGTGGTGATGTTGTTTGGTTAAATTAACCAAAGACTCATTACCAATCAGCCATTCTACAAAATGTTTTTTTAATGATTTCGTCGTTAAGTCAGATCTGTTTATTGTCCAGCTTTTATTACAACGCAGACAATACCACCTTTGTTTTCCGGAGACTGTTTTACCTCTTTTTTGAGCAACGTTTCTGCATTGTTTACAGTATCTTTTTTCATGAGATTAATGTACCAGAAGATTAATAAATTGGGAATAGGCGATTAGTTAGGAAAAAAGAGTTAGTTTTACCTCCACGTTTTGTCTATTAGCTC
>Ga0180009_10003324_pt1 | contig 18339 bp, 18 predicted proteins | sample OS_PC_MetaG_FD_123537 | JGI IMG/M metagenome (GOLD analysis project Ga0180009, IMG submission 123537) | Groundwater microbial communities from the Aspo Hard Rock Laboratory (HRL) deep subsurface site, Sweden - OS_PC_MetaG | ecosystem: Environmental > Aquatic > Deep subsurface > Groundwater... | reverse complement strand
CGTATCGTAGAAGAAGTCACCAAGGGCGGTATTATTATTCCTGATACAGCTAAAGAAAAACCAAGTAAAGGAAAAATTTTAGCCGTTGGCTCTGGCAAAGTTGGAGAAAATGGCGAGATTAAACCCCTTGATGTCAAAGCTGGAGATACTGTTTTATTTGGTAAATACGCGGGTACCGACGTAAGAGTCGATGACGAAGAGCTCGTCGTCATGCGAGAAGAAGATATTATGGGAATTATTGAAGACTAAAAACGAGGAGAAAAATTATGGCTGCAAAGCAACTATTATTTAATGATGGCGTTAGAGACGCCTTAATCGATGGCATTAATGTATTAGCGGATGCCGTCGGCGTCACCATGGGCCCCAAAGGTCGCGTTGTGATGATGGGACAATCTTTTGGTGCGCCTAAAGTCACCAAAGATGGGGTATCCGTCGCAAAAGAGATTGAACTTGAAGATAATTTTGAAAACATGGGTGCTCAAATGTTAAAAGAGGTCGCCTCTCAAACATCTGATGATGCAGGTGACGGTACGACAACTGCAACCGTGCTTGCTCGCGGTGTGGTCACCGAAGGCTTAAAAGCGGTTGTCGCCGGTATGAATTCCATGGATTTAAAACGTGGTATTGATAAAGCAGTAAAAGCGGCCATTGATGAACTTAAAAAATTATCGACGCCTTGCAAGGATAAAAATTCTATTGCTCAAGTCGGTACAATCTCTGCAAACTCAGATAAGTCAATAGGCACTATTATCGCAGATGCTATGGAAAAAGTAGGAAACCAAGGCGTTATCACCGTTGAAGATGGTTCTGCATTAGATAACGAGTTAGCGGTTGTTGGCGGAATGGAATTTGATCGAGGCTATCTCTCCCCATACTTTATAAATAATCAGCAAAATATGAATGTTGAGCTCGATGCACCATTCATTTTATTAGTTGATAAAAAGATTTCGAACATTCGCGATATGCTCCCAACATTAGAAGCTGTTGCTAAATCGGGCAAAGCACTCTTAATCATCGCAGAAGATGTTGAAGGGGAAGCCTTAGCGACTTTAGTCGTCAACAACATGCGTGGTATTGTTAAAGTTGCTGCGGTTAAAGCGCCAGGATTTGGCGATCGTCGTAAAGCCATGTTAGAAGATATTGCAATTCTTACCAACGGAAAAGTGATTTCGGAAGAGATGGGTTTAACCTTAGAGAAAGCAACGATTGAAGACTTAGGTTCTGCAAAACGTGTCGTTATCACAAAAGATGACACCACTATCATCGATGGAGCAGGGGATGCCGAAAACATTAAAGCTCGCGTTGCTCAAGTTAAAGCACAAATCGAAGAAACCTCATCAAGCTACGACAAAGAAAAACTGCAAGAACGTATGGCTAAATTAGCTGGCGGTGTTGCGGTGATTAAAGTTGGCGCAGCAACAGAAGTGGAAATGAAAGAGAAGAAAGCACGCGTCGATGATGCACTTCATGCTACTCGTGCAGCAGTGGAAGAGGGCGTTGTTGCCGGTGGTGGCGTTGCATTAATTAGAGCGCTTCAAGCAATTAAAGATCTGAAAGGTGATAATGAAGACCAAAACATGGGTATCAATATCATCCTTCGCGCGATGCAAACTCCTTTACGCCAGATTGTTAGCAATGCGGGTGAAGAAGATGCCGTAGTCTTATCAAAAGTCATGGAAGGCAAAGGCAACTTTGGCTTTAATGCAGCAACAGGCGAATATGGCGACATGATTGAAATGGGCATTATCGATCCAACCAAAGTAACTCGTACCGCATTACAAAATGCAGCTTCAGTTGCTGGCATGATGTTAATCACTGATTGCATGATTGCTGACGCACCAAAGAAAGAGACCTGTGAACATGGCGGAATGCCAGGCGGCATGGGTGGAATGGGAGGCATGGGTGGCATGATGTAACCTCCCTGCTTTTCTCTGATTAGATAAAAAAACCCCGCAACTGCGGGGTTTTTTATACCATCATCATTCCGACGAAAGTCGGAATCCAGAACTGATTATTCTCCATCATCGCCAATAGCACTAACCGGGCAATCGTTCATGACTTCTTGGCAAAGCTGCATTGCTGCATCAGTCATGGGTTGTTCGGCAACATAAGCAACGCCCGCATCACCGTCTTCTTCAAAATTTTCTGGGGCATTGGAATAACACATACCACAATCAATACAATTCATATCAACATAAAATTTTCCGGGAACATTCTTTGCTACCTTGTTATCTTTTTCTGCCATCGCACACTCTCCTTCGATTGTTAAAAAAGTGCGGGCATTATACCCAACGAATTGAGAAGGAAACAATGTAATTTTCTGAACCTGACAATCAAAATAGGTGATATCACCTACTCTTGAAAAAATAACCATTGTTAAAATATGCAAATTCTCATTTTCTATATTATTATAAGGCTTGTTGTCCCTCATAATAACAACACATAAAAATACTAATAAAGGAAAAACCAAATGAGAGATTATTACTTAATTCTTGGACTTGATCCTAGCCTACGTGATTCTTATTCTGATCCTCAGATCGAAACAGCTTATTCTGCAAAAAAATCATTTTGGGGAAATCTCCCAGCAGATCTATCAGAATACGAAGATACTGATCAAGAATTAAAAGAAATAGAGCAAGCCTATGACTGTCTTAAAACAACCCATCTAAGATCAGCCTATAATAACTTTATGAATTGACGACCTTATATACTCACTCAAACAGATTCAATGCATGCCGATCAAATATTAGCTCTTGAAAATTCTGAAAACAAAAACACTTTTCAAACAATTATTGACAATGCTTCTCAGTGTTGGTTTAACTTAACTGTTCCAGTTAATAATGCTCACGGTCGTTGCAACTTTGAAATAACAACAATATTAATTTCGCTAGAGACAAAACAAACTGATGACACGCTGTATTGTTCTTGTCTCTTTGAAATTTTTTGTAAACGTTCTCAGTTACGTGATTATTGTTTTAGCGCATTAAACTCAGCTTTTGCAAAACCTGAATTCATAGGAAATTATTCGCTTAATAAGGACAAAACTACTACCCTTCAAATTCGATATCATTTAAATCATTCTACAAACCGCCTTCCTGAAAGCCTTCCTTTTGAAAAAATTCTTACATTGCTCGGGACCTCTTTCTTTTTACCAGTAGATATTCAATTGATTCAACCTACCCAGGAGCAATTAGAAATTTTTGCAAAATATTATAAGAAAAAAGAAAATCCTTCGTCATATTCAGTATTATTTGAGAAAGCAAGAAGAAATAGCAATGGATCAAGACCGTCTTCTCCAGCAGGCTCAAGGCATTCCTCTGAAAGACCTTCGCCAATAGGATCGCCGCATTAACTAAAATTAGCCTATAAAATCGATTTAAAATGTTGGCTGAGGTGCCTGGACTTGAACCAGGATTGCTTGAGTCAGAGTCAAGAGTGCTGCCATTACACCACACCTCAATTTCAAGTAGCTAAATGGAGGGTGGATTATAGAAGTAACATTGTAAAATTGCTAGAAATCTATACACTCCCGCTTCATGAAAAAATCATTTATCGAGCAACTTAAAGAACGCGTCTTATTATGTGATGGTGCGACAGGCACCTTCTTTCAATCTGAAAATCTAAATCTTGAAAAAGACTATTTAGGTTATGAAAACTGCTCTGAAATCCTTAATAAAACGCGACCTGATATTATTAAAAAGGTACATCAGGCCTATTTAGAAGTTGGTGTCGATTGCATTGAAACAAATTCATTTGGTGCAAACAAAATTGTACTTGCAGATTATGGTATTCAGGAAAAAGTTTACGAACTTAATTTGATGGCAGCGAAACTTGCTCGCGAAAGCGCAGATAAGTTTTCAACAGATTCACATCCGCGTTACGTGCTAGGTTCCATGGGACCCGGCACCAAATTACCTTCGCTTGGACAAATCACTTATGATGAATTAGTGAATTCCTATGCGGAACAAGCGCGCGGATTACTCGATGGCAAAATTGACTGTTTCTTATTAGAAACCCACCAAGATCTTTTAACCATTAAAACAGCTATACAAGGATGTCGAATCGCCAAAGCAGAACGTGATGATGTTACCACACCAATTTTCGCTCAAGTCACCTTAGAAACGAATGGCACTGTATTAACAGGATCTGATATCAATACTGTTTTAACCACGCTATCCGCCATGGATGTTAATGGTATTGGTCTTAATTGCAGTACGGGTCCTGTTGAAATGAATGAAACCATTGAATATTTTTCACAACACTGGCCCAATTTTATTTCCGTGATGCCCAACGCTGGCTTACCGTTATTAGTGAACGGAAAAACTGAATATCTTTTATCGCCAGAAGAATTAGCTAAATGGCAATTACGTTTTGTTGAAAAACAGGGGGTTAATTTAATTGGTGGTTGTTGTGGCACAACACCACAACATATTGCGGCTTTACGAAAAATGTTAGATCAACGCGAATCAAAAAATCCTGTAAATCGTATTATTCATTTTGAACCTGCAGTTAGCTCACTTTTTCATTCTGTCAATTTAAAACAAGAAAATGCATTACTAGCGATCGGAGAACGTACGAATGCTAATGGTTCAAAACAGTTTAGAACACTATTAGAAAACGAAAATTTTGATGGCATGTTAAATGTTGGTAGAACGCTTATCAAAGAAGGTTCTCACGTTTTAGACATTTGTACTGCATTGACAGGTCGATCAGAAATTCAGGATATGACAACACTACTTGATCTGTGTCGCACGCAACTTGCAGCACCAATCATGATTGATTCAACAGACATTAACGTTATTGAAGCAGGCTTAAAATTACTATCAGGAAAATCATTAATCAACTCGATTAATTTAGAAGAAGGTGAATCAAAGGCGATCGAAATTCTCAAACTTGCAAAGCAATTTGGTGCGGCAGTCGTTGCTTTAACAATTGATGAAGAAGGTATGGCCAAAACAGTCAATAAAAAAATTGAAATTGCAAAACGACTTTATGATCTTGCTGTAAATCAATGTCATTTACCTGCGCACGATTTAATTTTTGATCCATTAACTTTTACGATTTGTACAGGCACTGATGATAATCGTGAACACGGCATTAACACGTTAGAAGCGATTGAACAAATTTCGAAATTATTTTCCGATTGTCAAATCTCTTTAGGGCTTTCAAATATTTCATTTGGTTTAAATCCTCCTGCAAGACAAGTACTAAACTCTGTCTTTTTAGAACAAGCAAAACAACACGGACTCACGGCTGCCATTATTCATACAGCTAAAATCCTACCGTTGCATAAAATTTCAGATAAACAAATACAAGCAGCCGAAAATTTAATTTTTAATCGTTGGGACAATCATCAAGATCCTTTGCTCTATTATATGAATCTCTTTTCAAATTGTTCTATCATTGAAAAAAAACCGATTGAAAACCTCACCATCGAGGAGTTACTCAAAAATCAAATTATTGATGGCAATAAAGAAAATTTAATTCAAAATCTCAAAAAAGCGTTAGAAAAATATTCTCCTCAAGAAATTATCAATACACTATTACTTCCTGGAATGAATGTTGTTGGTGATCTATTCGGCTGCGGTAAAACACAACTTCCTTTTGTTCTACAATCGGCTGAAACAATGAAAGCTGCCATTGATTTTCTCAAACCCTTTTTACAAAACAAACAAATGAAAACGAAAGGCACTATCGTTTTAGCAACAGTAAAAGGAGACGTGCACGATATTGGCAAAAACTTAGTAAATATTATCTTATCAAATAATGGTTATCAGGTTATTGATATTGGTATTAAACAATCCTTAACTGAAATTTTAGATGCTGCAAAAAAATATCAAGCAGATGCTATTGGCATGTCGGGTTTACTCGTTAAATCAACATTAATCATGAAAGAAAATTTGGAATCGATGCAGCAACAAAATATTCATATTCCTGTCATCTTAGGCGGCGCGGCACTGACAAAACAATTTGTTGAAAACGACTGTCAAAATGCTTATGGCAAACAAAATAGCGTTCGTTATGCCAAAGATGCTTTTTCTGCTTTACAGTTGATGGATGAAATATTGCAGGGAAATTCATTGACTTAAAAGCTATTCTTTTGTATTTTTTGCTATTCATTATTCCTCGCAATTTATTCGGATTTTTATATTCATACTTAGGATCTATTTGTTCATCCGTCTTTTCAGTCTTTATCACCACTTAATTTCAACATAATCAAATTCATCTAATTTAACTATTACCTTGCAAAAGGTATCAATTATGGTACACTTCTATGCTGAAGATTATTGATAAAAAATTGAAAGTCGTCTTTTATAAAACTGAGTCTCAGAACGAACCTGTAAAAGATTGGATTTTAAAACTATCTAAGGATGATAAAAAAATTATTGGCGAAAATATTTTAACACTACAATACACCTGGCCTGTGGGAATGCCATTAGTACGAACAATTGAAGAGAATTTATTTGAAATAAGAATCTGCTTATCAAATAAACAAAATATTAGGGTAATGTTTACACTATTTAACAAGACAATGATATTGCTTCATATTTTTGTTAAAAAAACACAGAAAACGCCTAAAAAGGAATTAAAATTAACGTTGAAACGAAAAAAACATTTTATTAGGGGTATACTATGAATAAACATATAGGTAGTGATTTTGAAGATTTTCTAAAAGAAGAAAATATTTATGAAGATGTTGAAGCAATCGCTGTAAAACATGTTCTAGCACTTCAAATTCAAAAAGAGTTAAAAAAAAAGAAGCTGACAAAAGCTGCTGTCGCTAAAAAATTAAATACCAGTCGAGCCGCTTTAGACAGAATATTAGATCCAAATAATACAAGCATTACTCTAAAAACATTAGTTCGACTTGCTTTAGTACTTGGGAGAAAAGTGAAGTTATCTTTATCAAACTAAATTTTTACCTATTTACATTTTATCTGTCTAGGCGGATATAAAAAAATTGAACTCTTGCTATCGCAAAATGCGATACCTTTGCTAAAATAAGAAAAAAATTTTCCATCTATAAATACAGTACTATTTTCCTAAGCAGTAACCTATTCGTACAATATTCAGGCTAGGCTTTGAACTCCTTGACAAGCTTCTAGAACTCCTTTACTTTTCGTGCATCTATTTTTCTAATCTTTTGGAGGAATCCTGTGAAATCAATCTTAGCTTTTCTATTTTCTTTGGTCTTTTCTGCTATTACTCTTGCACAACCATTGCCTAATTTACCTACAGACAATGCGAGTTTTACACCCGCACAACAAGCACAAATTGAACAGATCGTTCACACCTATTTGGTCGCCCATCCTGAAGTATTAGTTGAAGCCTCCAATGCCCTCCAACAAAATCAGATGAAAAAAATGCAAGAAGAGGGAGTTCAAGGAGCAAAAGATAACTTAAATGATTTACTCAACAATCCCACTAGCCCTGTTGCAGGAAATCCTAATGGCCCTATAACGTTAATTGCGTTTCTTGATTATCAATGTGTTCACTGCCGTGATATGGCACCCATTCTTGAAAAACTTGTTGATGCAAATTCAAACTTAAGAGTTGTCTTTAAAGAATTCCCTATTTTTGGGCCAGATTCCGTTTTTGCAGCAAAAGCGGCTATTGCTGCAGCCAAACAAGGAAAATACTTTGAATTTCATAATGCGTTAATGACCTCAAAAAATCCATTAACGAATGCGCAGGTATTAATTATTGCGAAAAATGTTGGTTTAAATATAAACCAATTAAAAAAGGATATGAAAAATAAAGCGATGGAAGATGAATTACAAAATAATTACGCACTTGCGAAAAAATTAAATTTAATTGGAACGCCTGCCTTTATCGTAACAAAAACTGATGTAACATCTGGCACAGATGCAACCGTTAAATTTTTCCCTGGCGCTACCACGCAAGATAATTTGCAGAACATGATTGATGAAATAAAGTAATTTAATCTAACAGATTATTACTAGCCTAACTCTGTGGGGATATCCCTTGTGGACACCCAAATATCGAAAGGGCGACCACAAGGGTCGCCCCTACAAACTAACTTATAGTAATCATCTGAAAATCTTTTTTTCAATTCTTTTATGAGACGCGATAAATCGCGTCTCTACAACTCAATCAATAATCTCCCAACCTTCTTGCTCAGCAATTTTTCGTAATCGACGAGAAGGAGTTACCGCAATAGCATAACCAACTTCACGTAGTAAAATACGATCATTATAAGAATTGCCATAGGCAACACAGTCTTTAATATTAATTTTATATTCTTTACAAATACGTTGTGCAATTTCAAGTTTTTGTTCTGCAAAAGGATGTTGAAGTGGGGGATTACACGAAAAAGCATTTCCTTCTTTAGCGCACTTTGTTGGCTCAAGTAAATCCATTTGTAAATTTTTTGCGAGGTGTTTAGATAAAAAATCGGGGGATCCTGTCAATAAAACTAACAAATCTCCCGCTTGTTTATGTTTACGAATAATTGCCAGTAATTTAGGACGAATTCTTTTAAATAAATTTTCTTTTACAAAAATTTCTGCAATTTTTTCGATATCATCAATTTTTAAGCCCTTCAAATAGGCTTTGTTTTTGACAAAAACATTTTGTTTATATCGAACAGCATAATTAAAAACAAAAAAGAGGGCAGCTAAATACTGTTTTAATTTTAATTTTCCGTGTTTCATTAAGTGAACAATAAAGGCATTTTCAGAACTTACGCCATCTAAAATAGTTCCATCCAAATCAAAAAAAACGATTTTCTTACTCATTAATAGTTCTCAAATTACTGTTTACGAATTTTATGCAACGGAATAATTTGGAATAATACGGGTATCCCTCGTAAAAGACAAAGAAATACCATGAAATAAACAAGAAGCTGGCCAATTCCATATAAATATGGCCCTATCGACAGCCACAGATCGGGTGATAATGTAGGTAATGGCGCTAAAAGCAATAACCAAGCAAAAGTAAATAACTTCACAGCACCATAGAAAAATCGCATCGCTTGACTTGCCACAAGAAATTTTCCTAGCGGTGTCTGCATAATTGCAAAGGGGGTATATCCTTCATTGGCAAATTGGTTTCGAAAGCTATCAACCAGCGTTCCTCGAACAACAAAAACAAATACAACCCAAAGAGGAACAAGATCTAATTTGCTCAGCGTAATCAACACCACCAATTCAACAATCCGATCGACAGCAATATCAAATATTGCTCCAAACACCGAAGTTTCTTTCAACTTCCTCGCAATGACTCCATCAATACCATCTAAAAGCACAATAAGGATCACTAACGGAACATTAATCATTTGAACGACAGGGGTGCCATAGAAAGCAATCACGGGAATAAGAAAAATTAAGAATAGCCGAAAAAGTGTAATGAGATTTGCCATAACGAGTCCATTTCATTAGCGCTAATCATTGTGGGACATTGTTACAAATATTATTTTGGATTCCAAATATTATTGAAAAAAAATTCTAAATAAGCAAAAAACATTTTTCAAATTATTAGCATTACGTAATAATACTCGTCTTTTATTGAATAAGTGAAATTCCATCGATACCGCAAAAATAATAGGCAAATCATGAACAAATTTGAGTTAATGACTTTCCAAGACTTGGTCTTTAAATTACAAACTTTCTGGGCAAAACAGGGATGCGCCATCCTTCAGCCTCTCGATATTGAGGTTGGTGCTGGCACATTTCATCCTGGCACCTTTTTGAGAGCTATTGGTCCTGAACCCTGGAATGCAGCTTACATACAACCATCAAGACGTCCGTCTGATGGACGCTATGCTGAAAACCCAAATCGCGTTCAACACTTTTATCAGTTTCAAGTCATCCTAAAACCGTCTCCTGATAACATTCAAGATCTCTACCTTGAATCACTAAAATATATTGGTTTTGACCCTCTCGTTCATGATATCCGTTTTGTCGAAGATAACTGGGAATCACCCACATTAGGGGCATGGGGTTTAGGCTGGGAAGTGTGGTTAAATAGTATGGAAATTTCCCAATTCACCTATTTTCAACAGGCTGGCGGATTCAACTGTGACCCTGTTTCTGGCGAATTAACTTATGGTCTAGAACGACTCGCCATGTATCTACAAGGCACCGATAACATTTTTGACATAATTTGGACAAAAGGAAGTTTAGGTTACATTACTTATGGGGATATTTTTCATCAAAATGAAGTGGAAATGTCTGATTATAATTTTAATGAAGCTGATGTTGATTTTCTTTTTTCACAGTTCGATCGTTATGAAGAACTATGTCAAAATCTTGCAGAAAAAAAATTACCGCTCCCTGCCTATGAAATGGTATTAAAAGCATCGCATATTTTTAATTTGCTTGATGCACGACATGCTATTTCTGTTACTGAACGTCAACGTTATATTCTAAGAGTACGAACGCTCGCAAAAACTGTTGCTCAAGTTTATTATGAATCACGTGAAGCGTTAGGCTTTCCATTATTAGTTTAAAACTGGATATTAAAATGAAAACAAATGATTTTTTATTAGAAATTTTTACTGAAGAATTACCTCCAAAAAGTTTAGAGAAACTTTCGCTCGCACTATTAAGTGGAATTGAAGAGGGTTTAAAAAACGCCGAATTGACTTATGATACTATAACGCCCTTTGCAACACCTCGTCGTTTAGCTGTATTGGTTTCACAACTTATGGAAATTCAGCCCGATCAAAAAATAGAACGACGCGGCCCCGCTATTTCAGCAGCTTTTGATGAACAAGGAAAACCAACTCAAGCCACCATTGGTTTTGCAAAATCTTGCAAAACTTCCGTGCAAAAACTGGAAACAGTAACAACAGAAAAAGGGGAATGGCTCTCTTTTAATAAAATTGAAAAAGGCAAATCGGTATTTAAACTAGTACCTGAGATTGTCAATGACGCAATTAAAAAACTTCCGATCCCTAGACCGATGCGCTGGGGTAATCATAAAATTGAATTTATTCGACCTGTACATTCTGTCGTGATGCTTTATGGTAAAAAAGTTATTCCTGCTGAAATTTTAGGAATAAAAACCTCGAATAAAACGTTAGGGCATCGCTTTTTATCCCATCGGCCTATTATTATTAAAAATCCAAAAGATTATGCAATGTTATTAAAGACAAAAGGAAGTGTCATTGCAGATTTTGAAACTCGCAAAAATATTATTGAACAACAACTGAATAGTTTAATTACAAAAACAAATCAATCTGTTTATATTGATCCAAAATTATTGAATGACGTAACTGCGTTAGTGGAATGGCCAAAATCATTACGAGTCTATTTCCCAAAACATTTTTTATCTATCCCAAAAGAAGTATTAATTTCTTGTATGCAATCACATCAACGATGTTTTCCCATCGTTGATTCACATAATGAATTATTAAATTGCTTTATTACCGTTGCCAATATTGACAGTAAAGATCCGAAAGAAATTATCAAAGGTAACGAGCGTGTTATGGTGGCTCGCTTAGCAGATGCAGAATTTTTCTATAAAACTGATCTAAAACATACTCTCGAACATTATCGCGCCGAATTAAATAATGTTATTTTCCAAAAAGAATTAGGAACACTTTATGACAAAACTGAGCGAACTGCCAAAATCGCAACTTGGCTCGCTCAACAAACTGGCGCTGATTGTGAATTAGCGAAAAGAGCAGCTGAGTTATCAAAAGCAGATCTTATGACCAACATGATTGGCGAATTTCCAGAACTTCAAGGCATCATGGGACAATACTACGCAAAACATGGCAAGGAACCTGATGCGATTGCTATAGCACTGAATGAACAATACATGCCGCGTGGCGCTGGTGACGATTTACCAACAACAACTATTGGATGTATTCTTGCTATTGCGGATCGAATCGACACATTAGTCGGTACTTTTGGCATTAACAAAATACCAACAGGTGATAAAGATCCGTATGGATTAAGACGTGCAGCATTAGGCATTATTCGCATCATTATTGAAACAAATTTTAAAATTGATCTTCTCGAATTAATTAATCAATCAAAATTATCCTATCTTACTTACACTGACTTACAACCTAACGTCATTCGCGATGTCTTCGAATTTATTTTAGAAAGATTAAAATACTATTTGCTCGAGCAGGGCTTTACTACTGAAGAATTTAATGCGGTTGAAGCAATACACGCTGTTTTCTTTGATGATTTTTATCAAAGAATTGAAGCTGTAAAAGTATTTCATCAATTACCTGAAGCAGAATCATTAGCCGCTGCTAATAAACGTGTTTCAAATATTTTGGCAAAACAAGAATTATCTTTTGAAGATGGTAAAATTGATACGGCGTTATTACAGGAGCCGGCTGAAAAACAACTTGCTCAGTTAATTGAAGAAAAGAAAAATACTACTGAGATTTTTTATCAAAAAGGCAATTATATTGAATTATTATCTGAACTCGCCACACTGAAAAACGCGATTGATAACTTTTTTGATCATGTCATGGTAATGGTTGATGATAAAGCTTTATGTCACAATCGATTAACCATTTTAACAAAGCTACGAAATTTATTTTTACAAGTTGCCGATATAGCTAAACTACAAATGTAATATGAAACTAATTATTTTAGACAGAGATGGCGTTATTAATGAAGATTCTGATGATTTCATTAAATCCCCCGAGGAATGGCATGCTATTCCAGATAGTTTAAACGCTATTGCTGCATTAAATAAAGCCGGCTTTACTGTTATTGTTGCTTCGAATCAATCAGGCATTGGTCGCGGTTATTTTAGCACTGATGCTTTGAATAAAATTAACCAAAAAATGATCAATGAACTTGCCAAAAAAAACGGAACAATCAAAAAAATCTATTTTTGTCCTCATAAACCCGAAGATCACTGTGATTGTCGTAAACCAAAAATCAAAATGTTTAAAAACATCGAAAATGATTTTCAGATTGATTTAAAAGAAACTATTTCTATTGGTGATTCCTATCGTGATTATGAAGCTGCTAAAGAAATCGGTTCACGATTTATTTTAGTTTTAACAGGGAAGGGGATTCAAACGCTTGATGAGCATCCAGAACTAAAATATGAAATAACAATTTGTAAAGATTTAAGTGATGCTGTGAACTATATTTTAGGATTTAAATGCCAGGGCCAATAAGCAACAATTACTAAGTTTTATCATAATTGTAGGGGCGACCCTTGTGGTCGCCCATCATTACTTCAATCCAAAAATCGTAAAAATAAATCCAAGAATTAAATTTAATGGAAGAGTAATAATTAAACCCAACACATTGGTAAATAGCAAAACAATTAAAATAATAAATCCATAAGGTTCTATTCGATCATAATGATAAGCTAATCGGCCAGGCAAAAGCCCTGAAACCACTCTGCCACCATCTAATGGCGGAATAGGGATTAAATTAAGCACCATCAAGATAACATTAACTAATATCCCTGCTTGTCCCATCAGCAAAATGGGTGTTGCCCATTGCAAGCCCGAACTTATTAAGATCATTCCTAATTTTGCAACCCCAGCCCAGATAAATGCCATCAATAGATTTGAAAGCGGGCCCGCTAATGAAACAAGCACCATATCACGACGAGGATGTTTAAAATTTTTAGGGCTAATAGGAACTGGCTTTGCCCAACCGAAAATAAAAGGACTTCTGAAAAACAATAAGGCAAGTGGCAAAAGTACAGTTCCAATCAAATCGATATGTTTAATCGGATTTAATGTTAATCGCCCTAAAATTTTTGCTGTTTTATCTCCTAACTTTGACGCCATCCATCCATGTGCTACCTCATGAACGGTAATCCCGAACAAAACAGGTAATAACCAAATCGCAATTGTTTGAATTAATGTCATTTGTATCATAGGGGTGAATTATAAACATAAATTTTACTATTATACCAATCGCGAATGAATTTTAGGGGATTGGCGTAAAAGCGGAGGGTATCACAGTGTTTTATTTGGAATCATTCTCGTGTTGCCTTATACTCTGCAACCAACAGGACTACTATTCAGGAGCTTCGCACGATGCGTAAATTGTTACTAGGATCTCTGATTCTCTTTTTCTTTACAGTTTCAACTTCTTTCGCTTATTGGCAAATTGCCAATCCCTTTCATGGCACACAACAAGCCCGATTCGTCAGAGCGCCAGGAAGTCAAACTGACCACCCGGGGATTTATACCAACGGCTCTCGCTATCTTATTCAATTAAATAAAGGATTATTGAAACCTACCGTTTTTAAAAATGCTGAAAAATACGGCTGGCAAGTTAAATGGAATGCACCGAATAACTATTACGTTTTATTAAAAACAAAAATTGTGGGATCAAGTTTCTCCTTTGTGATGGGCCAATTAATTAGCCATTATCCATTGAGAGCAACTTTTAACAGCAAAATAAAAACAATGACGGTTTTTCCAGCACGTTATGCTAAATAAAAAAGTTTGCTGAATTGGGCCAATGCTTAGGATAAAGAATTTAATCATTGTGTTGCTATAAAAATCATTTTCTAGGGAACTGAAATGTTTTTTTTCACGGACGAAAAGGAAGAACAAATAACTGTAGCTTGTACAACAGGTAATGTTGTTGCTTTTCAACAGTTAATCACTTCATCTCAAGATGCAAACAGCACTGTTCGTTATTATGATGCAGAGAAAAAACAAGTTAGAAACTTACCTTTAATTATTGTTGCTACACTACACAATCAATTAGAAATGGTAAGATATCTTGTTAATACTAAATGTGCTAATATTGATCTCGACGATGGCAATGGAAACACTGCATTGATCATTGCCGAAGAAAAAAAATATGTCGAGATTTATTTTTTTTTAAACCGTTATCGAAATGCTCGAATTCAATTTGCCGCACGCGAATTATTAAACTTCTTACCTCCAAAAACAACTCAGGATGGCCTTCCTGCTAGACGTCAATCACAGATTGGACCAACATTTTCATAGCAATGTTAAAATTTATAGACTAATAAAACATTTGTCGCCGTATCGGTCTTATATTTATTTTTACTGAATTTTGGGATTTTTGAATTGTGTTTTACAGTAAAAGAAACTTCCATTCCAAGATTACCAATAATTTTAGTTAATAAAGCAGTTTTTGAATAGGTGTAGTCATTGCGAGGACCATCCGTGAAAGATAAATATTGTTCTATCGTGTTATTTTTATTTAAATGCCAAGCAAATTCCATTGCAACGTAGCCCACCATATCTTTATCCACTTTTTTACTTTGTGCCTCTTTTTGTCTTCGATAGCCTGGTCCCAACTTAAATAATAATCTTACTTTTTCTGTATCAAACGGCTTCCAACCTAAACCTGCAATAATTTTTGTGACATAAACATAAGGCGCAAAATCGTCATATTTATAATCTAATTTTCCAAAACTAAAATTCTGCGGTACAAAATAATATTCGGATTCTCCTGCAAAATTAAAATTTTGAGCCGTTCTTCCGTCTTCACTCGAACTTAATTGTCCATCGGTATGGAACCTATTACGCCACTTATCTTTTTCATACTTTAAATTTAATTGACCAAGAATATTTCGATTCCGCGAATTACCACTATTGGCTGCCATTCCAAAATGGACGTCTCCACTCCAATATTTTGGTTTCTCCTGTTTAATCGAATTATTTTTTTCATCTGCACTATGATCACTAGCGGCAAACATGGAACACGCAAAAAATATAATAATTAATAAAACAATGAAATTAAGAATTCTTTTCATAAGTATTGACTTGAGATTTTACCGGTGTTTGATTTTGATCCTGTGGCTGGGGTTTCGGCAAATAGAGTGGCCCCGATTGCCCACAACCGCTCAACATCACCATCATGGGAAATAAAATACATAGAAAATAAAATACTCTTTTCATGACTGTTCCTTTACAATTTTTAAAAAGATAACATTCATCGCATTAATATTCAATTCTCAATCGACAATAGAATTTTAATGATTATCCTATATTAAATTGACTAAAAATCTCATTCAGCTGCTGGGTGACGCGAATAAACGTTGTTCGTTTTGATAACTCTTTTAAACGTGACGCACCAACATAGGTACAAACAGAACGCAACCCGCCTAAGATATCTAATATCGTATGTTCAACAGGTCCTTTATAAGGAACATCAACGGATTTGCCTTCACTCGCTCGATATTCAGCAACAGCACCATGATATTTCACCATCGCCTCTGCAGAGCTCATCCCATAAAATCGTTTATACTGTTTTCCGCCTTTTTCAAAAATTTCACCGAGACATTCATCATGGCCAGAAAACATGCCACCCAACATAACAAAATCCGCACCGGCAGCAAAAGCTTTTGCCACATCCCCTGGCACAGTACATCCACCATCAGAACACACATGACCACCCAAACCATGCGCCGCATCAGCACATTCAATAATGGCAGATAATTGCGGATAGCCAACCCCTGTTTTCTTTCGTGTCGTACAAACAGATCCTGGCCCGATCCCAACTTTTACAATATCAGCACCCGATAAAATTAATTCTTCTACCATTTCACCTGTCACCACATTTCCCGCCATAATAATTTTTTCAGGAAACTGTTCTCGTATTTTTTGTACGTAATCGACAAAATTTTGTGAATAGCCATTAGCCACATCGATACAAATAAAAGGACAATCAATTTTGGACATCACTTTTTTTAAATTTTCTTGATCCGCTTCACGCACGCCAACGCTCACAAAACTTTTTTGAATAATTTCAGGATTACTTTTTGCGATTGATTTCCAATCGTCGAACGTTGCAAATTTATAGACAGCAGTTAATAAATCATGCTTCGACAATACTTTTGCCATTTCAAAGGTACCGGTATGATCCATATTCGCGGCAATAATCGGAATACCTTTCCACTTATTATCGGAATGATAAAAAGAATATTCCCTTACTAAACTAACTTCAGATCGTGAACGTAATGTGCTACGTTTGGGTCGAATTAATACATCTTTAAAATCTAACTTGATATCTTCTTCGATTCGCATAGTGTTTCCTCTCCTTTGTAAATTTAAAATCATCTTCCTATATTTATGCCCGTGTGGTTCGTTAGATCCACGAGACGCGATAAATCGCGTCTCTACGATTAAAATCAATTCTCAAAGATTTTTTCGTGGTTTTCGTTAGATCCCTGAGACGCGCATATAGCACGTCTCTACAATTTAATTTAACTTATTAATACAGGCAAAATAAAAACCATCGGACTCATTATTTGGCAAAAGTTGTCTGCCATGTTCAACCGATTTTCCCCAACTACTTTTAATGTTTTCTTCTTTTGCATCGACTGTTTTTGCTAAAAACTTTTTAATTACGTCTTGATTTTCTTCTGACAAAATTGAGCACGTCACATAGACCAATTTTCCCTTTGGCTTTAATAAAGGCCATAGAGATTCTAATATTCTTAGTTGTGTTTCTGCCAATGATTTAATATCCGATTCACGACGTAATAATTTAATATCTGGATGTCGGCGAATCACGCCCGTAGCCGAACAAGGCGCATCAATTAAAATTCGATCAAATTGCTCACCACTCCACCATTGAGAAATATTTGAAACATCTGCTGCAATAAGTTTTGCTTCTAAGCTTAATCTCGATAAATTTTCAGAAATAAGCGACAAACGCTCTTCTGTTAAATCGACAGCTATTAATTCTTTAATTTTTGGCTGTAACTCTAATATTTGTGTTGTTTTACCCCCTGGCGCTGCACAGGCGTCTAATACAGTTTGGTTCGCAGCTAAATTTAACAAAGGAACCGCTAATTGTGCGCCACAATCCTGAACAGAGACTATTCCATTTTGAAATTCAGGTATATCATTTACCGCTCTTGCTTGTTTCAAAATAATGCACGAATCAGATACTAAAGGTAATTCATATTCAATTTTCAAATTAGATAATTCATCACAATATTTTTCTCGTGACAATTTGTTTTGATTAATACGAAGACTCATTAAAGGATGTTCATTATTTAAATTTAATATTCTCTCCCAATCATCCGGCCAAAGTTGTTGTAATTTATTAATTAACCATACTGGGTGAGAATATTTTGCGGAATTTTCTTTATTAAGCTGCTTCATTAATTGTTCTCTATTACGAAGAAAATTTCGCAATACAGCATTCACAAAACCAACTGCCCATTTTTTTTGAAGTGTTTTTACAACCTCAACTGTTTCAGAAACCGTTGCATGTAATGGCTTGTTTACATAAATAATTTGATAAAGTCCTAATAATATTAAAATCTCAATATCACAATCTTTTTGTTTTAAGGGTTTTGTAATCAATTTGTCTTCAAAAAATTTCAGTTGAAAATACCAACGCGCTACACCAAAACAAAGTTCTTGAACAAAACTTTTTT
>Ga0180009_10003323_pt1 | contig 18339 bp, 15 predicted proteins | sample OS_PC_MetaG_FD_123537 | JGI IMG/M metagenome (GOLD analysis project Ga0180009, IMG submission 123537) | Groundwater microbial communities from the Aspo Hard Rock Laboratory (HRL) deep subsurface site, Sweden - OS_PC_MetaG | ecosystem: Environmental > Aquatic > Deep subsurface > Groundwater... | reverse complement strand
GGCTTGTCCCGGCGCGGGCTGTTCAAATGGATGGCTCGGGCCACGAGTTCCTTGCCTACTCCGGTCTCGCCCAATATGGAGACCGTGGTGTCCGTGGGCGCCACCTGGGCGACCTGGTTGAGGATGCCTCGGATGGCCGGGCTTTCCCCCAGAATGTCGTCGTAGTGAATGCTCTGGAGATGCTGCTCCTCGAGATAGGCCTTTTCCTCCTTGAGCTTCTGGTTCAAGCGCTGAATCTCTTCATAGGCCCGGGCGTTGTCCAGGGCGAAGGCCGCGTACGAGGCGAAGTAGGACAGGAGTTCAAGGTCCGACTCCTTGAAGGCGCTGCTCAACAGCCGATTGTCATGGTACAGGACGCCGACCAGGCTGTTTCGCAGGATCATGGGCACGCAGATGCGGGAGCGGATGATGCTGTTTGAATCAAGGCCGGACCGGCCTTCGCAGGGCTCTTCCAGGATGGCGCCCCGGCCCGTGGCGGCCACCTGCTCGATCATGTCCATCGAGGTCTGAAAAACGGGGTCGGCCGCCTGTTCGGCCGTGATGTTCCGGGTCGCTCTGAGTTCGAGGGTTAGTTCGGGTCTGTCCTGTCTGATGAGGAAGATTGCTCCTCGTTCCGCGCCGGTCAGCCGGTTGACCGTGGAAATGATATGTTGAATGAGGTCCTTGTTTTCGCGGATGGTGACCACTTCCTGTCCCAGCTTTAAAATTTCCCGGACCAGGGTTTCGGCCTGGGGCGCTTCGCGAATGAGGAAGCGCAAATCGTCCGGGATCAGTTTGTCATTAAGCGGATTCAGGACGGTGAAGGCGTGTTCCGCCATTTTTCGCGCGGTGTCCTCATCACCGGACATGAGATACTGGCGGGCCATTTCCAGCCGGGTCCGGGCCTGTTGGAGCTGGGCTCCGGACTCTTCGAACCGCTGCAGGGCCGGCCGGAGCAGTTCCAGGATGGTGGGCGGAGGGTCCCCGGCCTTTTTTCGAACCAGGGCCCGAAACCGGCAGGCCATGCCTTGCATAAGGACGTTCTGGCCCTGGAGCGCCTGTTCGATCTGGCTGTCGAGAGACAGTTCGCCGGTACGCGGCAGGCGGCCCTGGTCCATGGCCCAGCACAACTCCATCAGATACGGGTACGGCTGAACCAGCAGATTGACGTTGCGGGATTCTCTCAGATACTGTTTGAGGGCCGCCACGGAGCGCCGCTCGTCTCCATTCAGGTAATAGCTGTAAGCCAGGATGAGTTGGGTCGTGATCCGTATCCAGTCGTTCTGGCCCCGTTCGGCGTCCTTTCCGGCCTTTTCGGCATAGACGACAGCCTGGTCGTACCGGCCGATGTCCACCATGCCCAGCCCCATGGCCGCCCCGGCGTAGGCGGCCAGATACCAGTCCTTTTTCCCCATGCTTTGCGACAGGATGGCATCCAGCATGCCCAGGCCCTGGGTGACCTGGCCGACCTGGATGTAGCAGTAGCCGACCGTGGCCGCGGCAAGCAAGGGAAAGCGGCGGTGAAGGGGCTTGTCGATGTCCGGCACCGCATGTTCATAGGTCCGGACCGCCTCCTGATACCTGCCCTGCCAGTAGAGGAAAAAGGTGCTGAAGGTCGTGGCCGCGCGTAACAGACTCTTGTCCCCGACCCGTTTGGCCAGGTCCCAGCCCGCCTCGAAATGAGCCAGGGCCTCATTATACTGGGAACCCAGCCACTCGATCTTGGCCAGATGCATGTTCAGCAGGGCCTGATCCCCTTTCCTGTCCCACCTCGAGGCCCGGGTCAGGGCCTCCTGGATGATGGCCCGGGCCCTGGGCGGATTATACCGGGCCGTGGATATCTTCGAATGCTTGATCGCGGCCTCGACGAAAAGACGATCCGCCTCTTCCCCCAGGCTGGACCCGGCCAGGTCTTCGAGGACTTTGCCGTAACAGTTCAGGGCCTTTTCATTGGAAAATGATTGCAGATACAGGTCCCCGCCTCGGATCAGCCACCGGCACCCCTCTTCATTGTTTTCGATCCGCATCAGATGATGGGTGATGTTCCGAAGCTTGCCGGCGTCATCCGGCAGCTCACGGGCCAGCAGGTCCGCCATGCGGCGGTGAAGTTCCTTTTGGCCCGCCGGCGTGATACCCGACGAGACCGCCTGGCGAACCTTGGCGTTTTTAAATGAAAAATCCCCGGCGCCGGCCTTGAGGAGCCGGCCCTCCCGGACCCCGGTTTCCAGGGATTCCAGAATAGCGGACGGTTTTTCCCCGGACAGTTCAATGAGCCAATCAATGGAAAAACGGCCATCGAACATCGAGGCCATGGCCAGGACACGATCCACATCATCCGGGGGATGACCCGTCAGGGCTTCCCGAGTTTCCATGATGGGGCTCCTTGTTTTTTGAGGAAACGGCCGCAATTCTAACGAGGCGGCCAAGGGCCTGTCAAGCCGAAAGGTGCAATATGATGACCGCCACGCGCAACATATTGCACATGGATAAAGGCCTTACTGAAATCCGAATCGAGGCGATTGGATAACTGGAAGATATATCAGGATGATTTAAGATATTCCCTTTTGGCATCCATGTTGCTCTTTTCGGGGCATCGCTCAAAAAAAACTTTTTCCCGCAAGAGCCGGGTATTTGGAGTCGGTATCCGTGATCCACATCCAGACACATTATCCGGACCACGAATCCATCGTCATCCGGGTGGATGGCGTCATCGATGCCGAAGGCCTCGAGGTGCTCAAGGAAGTCTGCCAGAGACACCTCGATGGCCGGCGCCGGGTGGCCTTGGACCTCGACGGGCTGGTTCAGGCCAACCGGGAGGGAGTGGCCTTTCTCCGGGAGGTCGTGAAACGGGCGAGGATTTTGAACTCCCCGGACTTCATCCTTCTTTGATGGGGATTTTGCGGTCGGGTTCGGCGCCCGGCAACGGGCCCAACCGCAATAACCGGGGTTAAAGGTCCCGGCCGGAGCGGGAGGCCGGCCGGGCGGGCGGATTCGGGCCGGGTGACACTCGAGTGGAAATAAACGAGGCGATTGCCAATCGCCGCCACACAGAGGGGAGCAGACCATGAAAGGCAGGAAACGCTGGGGGGGCGCGGGGATTCTTTTGGCCGTCATCATTCTGGCCGCTGGGCCGACTGCGTATGCCGCGGAAAATTCAAAGCCCGATTATATCAACCTGGCGATCATCGCGGACCTGAGCGGCCCGTACGCCCCGATGATGAAGCAGTTGTATGTCGGGGCCATCGACGCCTCGGATTACATCAATTCCGAGCTGGGCGGGGTGAAGGGCGTTCCGGTCAAGATGCTGACCCGGGACAGCGGCAACAAGGTGGACGTGGCCGTGTCCCACTACATGGAACTGCGGGAGATGAAGCCGAAACCCTATTTCATATACATGGCCGTGTCAGCCGAGTCCGAGGCCTTGCGGGAGCGGTTCACCGAAGACCGGCTGCCCTGCATGAGCGTCTCGGCCCTGACGGCCATCTACCCGGCCGCTTACACGTTCGGGAGCATCCCGCTTTATGTCGATCATTTCGGGGCCTTTATCGACTGGCTGGCGGAAACATGGAAGAAGCCGGCCCGCCCCAAGCTGGCCTTTCTGACCTGGGACAGCACATACGGGCGGGCGGTCCTGACGGACGAGTGCCGGGCCTACGCCAAGGAGAAGGGCGTGGAAATCGTGGCCGAGGAACTCTTCGGTCTGAGGGACGTGGACGTGACCACCCAACTGACGCGGATCAGGGCCAAGGGCGCGGACTGGGTCTACACCAACACCGCGGCCCACGGCCCGATCATCATCGCCAAGGGCCTGAAGGAAATGGGGTACGAAGCCAAACTCGCCAACGGCTCGGGCTTCGATATCGCCACCCTGAGGATAAACCCCAAGCTTCTGGCCGGCCACATCTCGATCATGCCCTTTGCAGACATCGCCGATCCGGACAACAAGCCGGCCAAAAAGATATACGAGTACTTCAACAAGAACAAACGCCAGCCCCAGGACATGTCCGGCAACTACCTCGCCGCCTGGTGTTACGCCCTGACCGCGGTCGAGGCCATCGGCCGGGCCGTCGATCAGGCCGGATGGGACAAGCTCGACGGCCAGGCCGTCAAAGAGCAAATGGTCCGGATGAAGAAGTTCGGTCCCCTGGGCGGCCTGGTCTACTACACCTTTTCCGAGAAAAAAAGGACGCCGAGTACGGTTCGGGTCTATCGGGCCGAGAGCAACGGCCAGTTCACGCCGCTGACCGGCTGGCGCGAGGCCCCGGACCTCAGACCCGCGAAATACAAGTAGTACCCAAAGGCCGCCGTCGCAGCCCCCGGACCCGGCCAGGCCGGCCGGGTCCGGGGGCCCTGGTGAGGACATCGGACAGGATCGAGCGAATGAAAACAGAACCCGTGATTCTTGAAGCTGAAAACATCACCTTGAACTTCGGCGGCGTCAACGCCCTGTCCAACGTCGGTTTCGAGATCAGGCCCCGCGAGATTCTGGCCGTGATCGGGCCGAACGGCGCCGGAAAATCATGCATCCTCAACTGCATCAACGGGTTTTATCGGCCCCAGCAAGGCCGGATTCTGTTCCGGGGCCGGGACATTACCCGGTTTTCTCCCAGCCGGATCGCCGGCCTGGGCGTGGCCCGCACCTTTCAGAACATCGAGCTGTACAACGGGCTGAGCACCCTGGACAACCTCATGGCCGCCCGGCACATTTTCATGAAGCAGGGCCTGATCTCCGGCTCGATTTATTTCGGCCGGGCCCGGCGGGAGGAAAGCGAGCACCGGGAGGCGGTCGAGGAGATCATCGAACTGTTGGAACTCGAGCCCATCAGAAAAAAAGTCGTCGGACTCCTTCCCTATGGGCAAAGGAAAAAGGTCGAACTGGGCAGGGCCCTGGCCCTCGATCCCAAGCTCCTGCTTCTCGACGAGCCCATGGCCGGCATGAACGTCGAGGAAAAGGAGGACATGGCCCGGTCCGTCCTGGACGTTCACGAACTCCGGGATATTCCGGTGGTCCTGGTCGAGCATGACCTGGGCGTGGTCATGGACCTGGCCGACCGGGGCATCGTGCTGGACTTCGGCCGGAAGATCATGGAAGGGACCCCGGAGGCCATTAAAGACAACCCGGACGTGATCAGGGCCTACATCGGCTCTTCCCATGCGGAACTCAACTGATGGGAACCGGGAACGGGCGCATGATTTCTCTGGAACAACACGACACCCTGCCCAAGGTCCTGCGTTACAACCACGAGCGGAGCCGGAACGGCGTGGCCCTGCGGGAAAAGGCCGGAGGCGTCTGGCGGCGTTACTTGTGGCGGGACTATTACGAGCAGGTCAAGCTGCTTTGCCTGGGACTGGTCAGCCTGGGGCTCGAGCCCGGGGACAAGGTCGCCCTGCTCAGCGAAACCAAGCCCCAGGTCTTCTGGGCCGAGTTGGCGGCCCAGGCCGCGCGGGCCACGGCGGTCGGGATTTTCAGCGACTGCACCCCGCCGGAAGTCAAATACTACATGGAACACTCGGACTCCCGGTTTGTTTTCGCCCAGGACCAGGAGCAGGTGGACAAGATTCTGGAAATCAAGGCCGATCTGCCGCTGATCGAGAAGGTCATCCATTGGGAGCGCAAGGGACTGTGGTTCTACGACGATCCCTGCCTGATGAATCTGGGCCAGGTCCTGGACCGGGGCCGGGCTTATGAGCAGGAGCACCCGGAGGCCTTTGAAAAGCTGGTCGATTCGGGCCGCGGGGACGACATCGCGGTCATCATCTATACCTCGGGCACCACCGGCGCGCCCAAAGGGGCCATGCTCAGTTTTCGGGGCATGTTGAGCAGCGCCCGGGCCCAGGGGTCGATCATCAACCTGGAAGAGGGCGACGAGTGGCTGGCCTTCATGCCCATGGCCTGGATCGGGGGCCAGGGGCTGGACCTCGCCTCCCCGCTGATCATGGGCTTGACCGTCAATTTCCCGGAAAAACCGGAAACGGTCCAGGAGAACATCCGGGAACTCGGGCCCCGGGGGCTCATGTTCAGCCCCAGACAGTGGGAGGCCCTCAACCGGATGATTCAGGCCAGGATGTCCGATGCCGGATTCGTCAACCGGATCGTTTACCGGCTTTTGCTGTCCGTGGGCCTGAAAAAGGCCGACCGTCTGCTCAACCGGGAGACGCAGGGGGCCTGGGAGCGGTTGCAGTGTCTGCTTGCGGAACTGCTGCTCTTCCGGCCCCTCCGGGACAAGATCGGGCTGAAACGGACCCGGGTGGCCTTCAGCGGGGGCGGTGCGATCAGTCCGGACATCATCCGTTTTTTTCACGCCATCGGCGTCAATCTCAAACAGATATACGGCTCTTCGGAAATGGGGCTTTTGGCGGCCCACGGGGAGCACATCCGGCCGGAGACCTGCGGGACCCCGCTGCCGGGCGTGGAAATCCGGCTCAGCGACGAAGGGGAGATTCTGGTCAAGACCGAGTGGCGCCTGGTGGACTACTACAAGAACCCCGAGGCCCTGAAGAGCAAGATACGGGACGGTTGGTACCAGACCGGAGACTTCGGGCACATCGACGAAGAGGGCCATCTGATCGTCATGGACCGCATGGAGGACCTCCGGCTTCTGGCCAACGGCCGCAAGTTCTCCCCCCAGTACACGGAGATTCGCCTGCGGTTCAGTCCCTACATCAAGGAGGCGATCGTGGTCGGCGGAGAGGACAGGCCCGTTGTCGGCGCCATCATCAACATCGACATGGACAATGCCGGGCACTGGGCCGAGTCCCGGAAGCTGTCTTTCACCACCTTCGCCGATCTGTCCCAAAAGCCGGAAATAATCGGTCTGGTCAAGGACGAGTTGAGCAGGGTCAACGCCACGCTCCCCGAGCACGCCCGCATCCGCCGGTTTATGAATCTGCACAAGGAGTTCGACGCCGACGAGTCGGAACTGACCCGGAGCCGCAAGCTGCGCCGGGGGTTTTTGGAGGACAAGTACGCCGAGGTCATCGCGGCCTTGTACGGCGACCGGCCGACCCTGACCGTCGAGACGCCGGTCACGTACCGGGACGGCCGCCGAGGCCTGACGAAAAGCTCGGTCCGGATCATTTCCATCGATTAGGGGAGTACGATGCTCAACCTGTTTCTTCAGTTTCTGATAAACGGCCTCCTGGTCGGCGGGGTCTACGCCCTTTTGGCCCTGGGCGTGGTGTTCATCTACCGGGCCACCCAGGTCTTCAACTTCGCCGTCGGGGACATGGTGCTCTTCGGGGCCTTTGTCTGCTGGAGTTTCCTGGTCTGGGCCCAATGGCCGGTCTGGGCCGCCCTGCTGCTGGCCCTGTTGGTCAGCTTCGGACTGGGGCTTTTAATCGAGCGGCTGCTGATGCGGCCCATGATCGGCCAGCCCCTTCTGTCCATGATCATGGCCACCCTGGGCTTGTCCCTGTTTCTCCGGGGCGTGATGTCCTTCATCTGGAGCACGTCGACCGTCTCCTATCCCCACAAACTGCTCCCGGGACAGACCTTGAAGTTCGGCGGCCTTTTCGTTTCCGATGAACTCCTTTGGGCCTTCGGCGTGGCCATCCTCGTGTTTGTGGTCCTGTCCCTGTTCTTTCAGCGGGGCCGGATCGGATACGGCATGCGGGCCACGGCCGAAGACCATCAGGTCGCCCAGGCCACCGGTATCAACGTCAAAAACATCTTCGCCCTGACCTGGTCCATCGCCGGTCTGGTCGCGGCCATTGGCGGCGTGCTCCTGGCCAGCCGCGTCGGACTGAGCGTGGTCAGCACGCCCCTGGTGGCCCTCAAGATTTTCCCGGCCGTGCTCTTTGGCGGCCTGGAATCCATCCTGGGCGCCATTGTCGGCGGCCTGCTGGTCGGGGTCCTCGAGAACCTGGCCGGCGGGCTGATCGATCCGAAAATAGCGGAAATCACGCCCTATCTGATTCTGCTGCTCGTCTTGTTGATCAGACCCGAAGGGGCCTTCGGCCTGAAAAGGATCGAGAGGATTTAGCATGTATCGGCCATGCGGCGTTTTCGACGAGACGTTCACCCAGGACCTGGCCATCGTCCGGACCAAGGCCCACTGGGGGCTGGTCTTCTTTGCCCTCGCGTTTCTGGTCTGCCTGCCGGCCCTGGCTTCCGGGGCGCTCCTGGCCAATATGAACGCCATCGGCATCACCATCATTTCCGTGCTGGGCCTTCAGATCGTGGTCGGATACACCGGCCAGATATCGCTCGGCCAGGCGGCCTTCATGTCCGTGGGCTCGTACACGGCCTTTATGCTTTCCACCTATCTGAAGGCGCCCTTCCTGATCGCCCTGCCTCTCTCCGGCCTGACGACCGGCCTGGCCGGCCTGGTCTTCGGCCTGCCGTCGTTGCGGATCAAGGGCTTTTATCTGGCCATGGCCACCCTGGCCGCCCAGTTCATCATCCCCTGGCTCATCGTCAACGTCCGGCCCGACCTGACCGGCGGCACCAGCACCATGGTGGTCCAGCCGCCCCGTATCTTCGGTTATAAGTTCCACACCCAGCAGCACATGTTCTACCTGATCATGGCCGTCGTCGTGCTGAGCATCTATCTGACCAAGAACCTGGTTCGAACCCGGGTCGGTCGGGCCTTCGTCGCCGTCCGGGACAACGATCTGGCCGCCGAAGTCATGGGCGTGAGCATCCTGAGATACAAGCTGTCCGCCTTCTTCGTTTCGTCCTTTTATGCCGGCCTGGCCGGCGGGCTGTGGGCCTATTGGATGAGATGCGTTTCGGTGGACCACTTCACCCTGATGGACTCGATCTGGTTTCTGGGCATGCTGGTCGTCGGCGGCATGGGCAGCATCTCCGGGGCGGTCATGGGCACGATATTCATCCGGGTCCTGGACATTCTGGTCAAGGCCATCGGGCCCTGGCTGGGGGAATTCTTCCCCTCTCTGGCCGGCGCGGCCACCGCCGCCCTGGCCCCCACGGTCTTCGGCCTGATCATGATGCTCTTTCTGGTCTTCGAACCTCGAGGCCTGGCCCACATGTGGGAGCGGGTCAAGTCCTTCTACCGGCTGTGGCCGTTCTCCTACTAGGCCGGTCGTTGCAACGTGTTCCGGACGAATTTTTCAACGCGCAAATACCAAAGGAGGAAACAATGGACCGGGTAAAAAAAGCAGGGGTTGCCTTGGCGGTGGTCTGTCTGGTGGTGCTCACCGTCCTGAACCTGGCCTCGGATGCCCAGGCCAAGAAGCCGGATGTGATTCGCATCGCCTTTGTCAGCGACATGAGCGGACCGTACGCTCCCATGACGAGGCAGTACGCCATCGGTTTTCAGGATGGACTGGCCTATTTCAACCAGGAACTGGGCGGCGTGGAGGGCGTGCCCCTGGAACTGCTCGTCCGCGACACCGGCGGCAAGATGGACGCGACCGTATCCCACTATATGAACCTGCGGGAAATGACACCCAAGCCGCTTTTTCTGGGCCTGGTCGTTTCCTCGGACGCCGAAGCGCTCCGGGAGCGGGCCAAGGAGGACCAGATTCCCATCTTCTGCCCGGCGGCCACCTCGGCCATCTACCCCCTGGCCTACAACTTCGCCTACTTCCCGCTCTACCCCGACCAGGCCGGCGCCTTCATGGACTGGCTGGGGGAAACGTGGGACCAGAAACGCCCGGCCAAGCTGGCCTTTCTGACCTGGGACAGCACCTATGGCCGGGCCGTGCTGACCGATGAGGTGCGGGCCTACGCCAAAAAGAAGAACATCGAGATCGTGGCCGAGGAGCTGTTCGGCCTGCGGGACGTGGACGTGACCACCCAGTTGACCCGGATCAGGGCCAAGGGCGCGGACTGGATTTACAGCAATACCACGGCCCATGGACCGTGGACCATTGCCAAGGGTATCAAGGAGATGGGGTATCCGGTCAACCTGGTGACGAGCTGCGGCAGCCAGGCCCACAACACCCTGGTGGCCGCTCCGCCCGGACTGATGGACGGGTCTTATGTGGTCAACTTCTTCCGGAGTTTTGCCGACACCGACAACCCGATGATGAAAAAGGTCCGGGAGTACTTCGACAAGAACAACCGGACGGCCAAGGACTGGGGGATGGGCTATTTCGGGGCGTTCTGGTTCATTGACGTCTTTCACCAGGCCATCACCCGGGCCGTAAAAAAAGTCGGCTGGGACAAGCTCGACGGCCAGGCGGTCAAGGAGGCGGTCGAAACCTTCAGGGACTACCAACCCCTGGACGCCACGATGTACACATACACCGCGACCAAACATTCGCCGGAAAAAATCTACATGGGCCGGGTCAAGGGGCCGTACGTTCTGCCTCTCGGCGGCGGTTATCAATGGAGAACGTGTCCGGACCTGCGGCCGGACCAGTTCAAATAGCCGGGGCGGCCCGGCCCGGAGCCTCGGCCTCGGGCCGGGCCATTTTTTGATGACACGAAATCGGAAAGTGTGACATGCTGTTCCTGAACAATATCGAAGTCATGTACATGAATGTCATTCTCGTCCTGAAAAGTGTTTCTTTCGAGGTCGGGGCGGGCTGTATCGTCGCCCTGCTCGGGGCCAACGGCGCGGGCAAGACCACCTGCCTCAAAGCGATTTCAGGGCTGCTCAAGACCGAGGAAGGCAGGATCACCGAAGGGGATATCGAATTCGAAGGCCGTCGGCTGAACATGATGGACCCCAATGAAATCGTCCAGCTGGGCATCGTCCAGGTCCTGGAAGGGCGCAAGATGTGCCGGCACTTCACGGCCGAGGAAAATCTGAAAGTGGCCGGATACTACGGAAGAAACCGGGGGCTGGGGCTCAAAGACGACATCGAGGCGGTCTACGCCTACTTCCCCAGGCTCAAAGACCTGCGCCACAACACCAGCGGGTTTCTTTCGGGCGGCGAGCAGCAGATGCTGCTCATCGGGCGGGCCATGATGGCCCACCCCAAACTGATGCTCCTGGACGAACCCTCCCTGGGGCTGAGTCCGGTCCTGGTCGAGGAGATTTTTCGGATCATCAAAAAGATCAACGCCGAGGAGGGCGCCTCGGTCCTGCTGGTCGAACAGAACGCCATTATGGCTCTAAACGTCGCTTCTCACGGCTACGTCATGGAAAACGGGAGAATCGTGCTGGAGGGGCCGGCGGACAAGCTGAGAGACAACGAGGATATCAAGGAGTTCTATCTGGGGCTGAGCCAGCTGGGGCAGAGAAAGAGTTACCGGGAGATCAAGCATTACCGGCGCAGGAAACGGTGGCTGGCCTGACCCGGCGCCGTCGACGCCGGTTGCCGGGCGCGTCCCGGGTCTGTCCTGAAAAATACGAGGAGGGGTCATGGAAGACAAAAAAAAGGGGCCGCCGATTTCGGCCGACGCGTCAAAGTGCGCCGGTTGTCTGGTCTGTGCCTTGAGGTGTTCCTTACGCTTCGAGAAGGAGTTCAATCCGGCCAAGGCGGCCATCCGGATTCGCCGTCTGGTCGGGGCGGAAAACGAGTATGAAATCTCGTTTACCGAAAAATGCGACAACTGTGGTCTGTGCGCCAGACACTGCCCGTACGGGGCCCTGATCCAACTCGGGAAGGCGGCGGCCTAGCCCCGCAAGCCAAAAGGAGAGATGGCAATATGAGCTACCATGGCTTTGCGGGCAAAATCCTGCACGTGGACCTGACCAGCGGCGAGACGTGGACGGAGCCGCTCGATCTCGAACTGGTCAGGAAGTTCGTCGGCGGCCGGGGCATCAACCACAAAATGGCCTATGACCTCATTCCGCCCCGGACAGACCCCCTTAGCCCCGAGAACATGATCATTCTCGGGGCCGGCCCCTTCAGCGGCACCCTGATTCCGGGCTGCTCCGAACTGGTGGCCACGACCAAGTTTCCGCTCAACAACACCTTTGCCACGGCCAGCGGCGCGGGCAAGTTCTCCCTGATGCTCAAGACCTGCGGGTTCGACCACGTCGTGATCCGGGGGCGGGCGCCCCAACCGGTCTATCTGAAGATACACGATGAAGGGGCCGAGCTGTGCGAGGCCGGGGACCTGTGGGGGCGGGACGCCTTTGATACCGCGGACGAACTCAGATTGAGGCACGAGCCGTGTTCGATCATCCCCATCGGCCAGGCCGGCGAAAACCTGGTCAAGATATCCGTGGCCCAGATCGACAAGGGGGGCACCCTGGGTTCGGGCGGCCTGCCCGCGGTCATGGGCTCGAAAAACCTCAAAGCCATCCTGGCCGTCGAAGGGACCCGGGGCATCAAACCGGCGGACCGCCAGGGTCTGATGAAGATCGTTTCCAATCTGCTCGACAGGATGATGAAGTGGCCCGGCCGGGACTTTCTGCTCCGGATCGGTTTCAGCGGCGAGGTCTCGGCGTCCCAGTTCGCCGCCTTTCCCTACGACAACTGGAACAAGATCGATTTCAACGAACTGAACCAGGACGAACGCAACCAGCTCCTGGCCCTGCACGCCGGATGCACGAAAATGCTGGCCTGCCCCGGCTGTCCCATGGGCGACAAGGAGCGGGTCCGGGTCCAGCACGGCCGGTACGCCGGCCTGACCTCCTACGTCTCGGGCATGCTGCTCAGAAGGTTCGGCGTGGACAGTCTGGAAGAAGCGTACGGCATGTCGGTCAAGCTCGCGGACCTCCTCAACCGGTACGGGATATGCGAGATGAATTTCGGGTTTCTGCTGTCCATGCTGGTCCATGTGTATGAACGCGGAATTATCACCCTGGAGGACACCGGCCTCGAATTGAAGGAGGACTTCGAGACCATGGTGCGAACGGCCGGGATGACGGCCCGCCGGGAGGGACTTGGCGATCTCATGGCCGAAGGCATTGTGGAGACGGCCCGCCGGCTGGGGCGCGGCGTGGAAAAATACGCCGTCCACATCAAGGGGCGTTCCCCCCATGTGGACCCCCGGGTCATTGGTCTGGGGACCATGCCCATGACCCAGTTGACCGATCCCAGGGGGGCCTATCCGGCCGGCGGCGGTGGGCCCGGTTACGTCCCGGGCAAGGAGCCGGGGCAGTTCAGCCGGCACGGCGAGAGAATGGGCATCCCCCGGGACACCCTGGACCGGATCGTCAGTGCGGATTCCTGGAACGTGGGACGCTTCACCCGGTACTCCCAGGACTGGTATTCGCTGTGGGACTGCCTGGGCATGTGCCTCCGGGCGCCGGTCAGCCGTTTCTACCATATCGATACGATCGTCGACCTCTACCAGACCCTGACCGGAATCGAGACCTCTCCGGCCGAACTGATGAAGGGGGCCGAACGGGCCTGGAACGTCCACCGGGTCCTGAATGCCAAGGTGGGATTCGATCGCAAGGACGACCGGCCGCCGGACATATGGTTTACGCCGCTCGAGGGCGCGGACGGCCGGAAGTATCCGCTCTACGATTATTATCGCAAGAACCGGTTGAACCGCGAGGACCTGGAAGGTCCCATGGCCGACTATTACGACGAGCGCGGATGGGACCGGGAGACCGGCCTGCCCACGCCGGAAAAACTCGAAGAACTGGACCTGGGTGACTTGAAATAGCCTCAGGCCGACGATCGCCTTATGACGAATGCGAATCAAAACGCCGGGACGGCGTTCGGGCGGCCTGAATATGGGAGGTGAAGGATGACCGAAGAGAAAAAAGCGGCAATGAAACAGGCCAGGATTTCGGTCCTGCAGGGGTATGCCGCCCGGCTGCCCATGCTCATGGTCAGGAACGTGGTCGAGGCCTTTGGCGAAAAAGGATGGCAGGCCCTGGAAAAGGCGGCCCGGGAGTTTGCCGAGTATCGCGCCCCGCTTATGAAATTCCTGGTCGAGGACCCGAAAAACGCGCGCAGTCTGGGCAGTATCTTCGACTTCGAGGACGGCCTGTCCGGGGTCGAGGGCCGCTGGGTGGAGGACGGGCCGAACCGGGCCACCAAGCTCGAGGAATCCTGCGTGGCCTGTGAGGTCTTCAAGCAGTTCCCCGACTACTGCGGCCGGTTCCTGTGGGGCGTGGCCGACGAGACCCTCAAACTGTACAACCCGGATGTGGAACTGACTCCGTTTTCCGAGGCCAAGTGTCTGGCCTACGGCGACGACTGCTGCGAGGTTAAAATCAAGCTGCCCGGCTGAGAAGAAAACTCCGGTTCGAGCGCCTGTCCGGACATCGTGGGTGGTCCGCCTTTCATGGGCGTGGAACACCGGCGGAAACGCCGGGGGCTCGGGCTGGCGAGCATCGGACTTTTCATGGAATTCCTCGGGGACAACGATCTGGTTTCATTTCGCGGATAACGGTGTGCGACGGAAGATAAAAGGAGCATGACATGCAAGGCTTTACCGAAGAGCAGCGCCACCAGATGCAGACGGAAACCCTGACCCGGTTTATCGGACTGCTGATCAACGTGGCCGTGGAGGAATGCGGGGAGAAGATTCTGGACAAATTCGAGCAGGCCTTTTACGAGGTCGGCACCAAACTGGGCAAGGCCATCCTGCCCGTGGTCGGAATGCCGGAAGGCGAACCGGACGCCATCGCCTTGAGCCGGCTGGTGGATTACGCGGACACCATCATGGGCTACGAGTGGGAGTATGTGGAAAAGACGCCGAAAAGGGCGGCCAAGAAGATTCCGGCCTGCCCCCTGGCCAAGCCGTTGTCCAAGGGGTACGCCCCCGAGTTTTGCAGCCGCTTCATGGTCGCCTGGGGCACGGCCTTGATGCGGACCGCCAATCCAAAGGCCCGGTGCACCTTCACTCACTACATACCCAAGGGGGACGAATACTGTATGGGGATTTTCGAAGTCGAGGACTGACATGGCCGATGGGCATGGTTTTCCGTCATCGGAGAACCGCCGGTCCAAGACTGTATGGCAATAATATGGTGGGGAGCCGGTTGCAACATGAAAGGGGGAGGGCATGTTTGACCGTTCGAAATGCGACCTCTGCGGCGACTGTCTGGTGGAATGCCATTATGTGGACTATTCCCGGGAAAAGGCAATCCGTGAGATTACCGCCCTGATAGAAGGCCGGTCGGCCGACATCCTCAAGGACTGCGTCACCTGCCTGGGATGCGTCGAGTACTGCGAAAAAGGGGCCGACCCGTTCGATCTGATCAATTCGCTTCAGGAAAAACAGGGTTCCGTGAAGGTCACCGACGCGTCCCGGGCCCTTTTCGATCATTTTATAAACCAGCCCGTCGGCGTGGAGCGGAAGGACCCCTCGAAACCGGTTCTGTCCCTGTGCATCATGAAAGACCTGGTTCCCCCGGAAATCGTCGGCCACAAGATGTTCGAGGGGATGTCCGTGGTCTGGGGCGGGGAGTATTTCTGCTACATGGGCATGGTCCATTCCTTCAAGGGCAGCCTGGCGGAAAAGAACGCCCGGGCCTTTATCGACGGCCTGGCCGGACTCGATGCCCCGGAGATCGTCTTTCTCCATGACGAATGCTACTCCATGGTCACCCGAAAGGTCCGGGACTTCGGAATAGAGGTCCCCTTCAAAGCCACGCATATCGTCGATTACATGATCGGCTACCTCCAGGCCCGCCAGGCCTCGGTCAACAAGCTGAACCGGAGGATCGCCTATCAGCGGCCCTGCTCCGCCCGGCTGACCCCGGAACTCGAGGACAGCCTGGACGAATTTTTCAGCCTGGTCGGAGTCGAACGGGTCGACCGCGTCTACGACCGGAAAAAGGCCCTCTGCTGCGGCGGGGCCATTAGGGGATTCGAAGGCCAGGACGAGCGGGGCAGGGAATGGCAGCGGAAAAACGTCAGCGACGCCCTGGACCACGGCGCGGAGGCCATGGTCTTTCTCTGCCAGATGTGTGGAGTTTCCCTGAGGGGCGTGTGCGGGAAACTGGGGACCGGCCTGGTTTCCGTCATCGACCTGGCCCGCATGTCATTGGGGGAGATACCGTTTCCAAATTAAAAGGAGAGAGCCGTATGCCGCACAGGGACCCCAACAATGACAAGGTGCTGATCGATCCGGACAAGTGCACCGGGTGTCTGAACTGTCAGCTCATCTGCTCGCTGGTTTACGCCGACTCGTTCAATCCCGCTCGGGCCAGGATCATGATCGGCGGTTCTCAGGACAAGCGCGAAATCCATTTTACGGAAGAATGCACGGCCTGCAAGCTGTGCATCGAGCATTGCGTGTATGGCACCCTTGAGGCCATCGAGGAGGTGGTCTGATGTCTGGTGGAGGATCGGCCGGGAGGATTATTTACGTCCATCTCGGCTCCGGAGAAATTCGCAAGGAAAACCTGGACCCGGCCTGGGCGAAACGTTACGCGGGCGGCTGGGGCATCAACCTGAAACTGGCCTGGGACCTGATCCGGCCGGAGGTCGACCCGCTGTCGCCGGAAAATCCGGTCATATTCGGCAGCGGACTCCTGGTCGGCACCAACGCCCCGGGCGCGTCGAAAATTTTCGTGACCGCAAAAATACCGCTCAACGGCACGGTGTCCACGGCCGCCGCCGGGGGAGGGCTGGGCCACCAGCTCAAATGGGCCGGGTACGACTATCTGGTGATCACCGGCCGGTCACCCGAACCCGTTTACCTGTCCATTCAAGACGATACGATCGAGATTCGCAAGGCCTCTCACCTCTGGGGCCTGGACATCTTCGACACCACGGACCGCCTCTGGGCGGAGCATGGCGAGCGGGCCGGCGTCATGGCCATCGGCCAGGCCGGGGAAAACTTGGGCAACCTCTCCTTCGCCTACGTCGACAAGGTCGCTTCGCTCGGCAAGGGCGGTCTGGGCGCCATTATGGGTTCCAAGAACCTGAAGGCCGTGGCCGCTTCCGGGAGCCGGGGCGTCGAGGTCGCCGACCCCAAAGGATTCCGCAAGCTGACCTCCAGGCTGATCGAAGGGGTCAAGAACTACCCCCATCGCGAGCGCTGGATGAAGCTGAGCACCATGTACTCCTGGGAGTCCTTCCCGAATCTGACCATGCCGATCAAGTACTGGAGCGAGCTGTCGCCGCCGGGCCAGGCCAACGAACTTTACGGCGTGGGCGTGCTCAAAAAGGTCCGCAAGGCCTCCGTGGCCTGCCCCTCCTGTCCCATCGCCTGCAAAAAGGTGATCCAGGCCCAAGACGGGGACTTCAAAGGATTTACGACCCATGTCTCCCACTTTGACGGGGCGGCCATCTCCTGGGGCCTTCAGCTCGATCTGGGGGACTACAGCCGGGGCATCAAGCTGACCGACATGGCCAACCGGTTCGGCATCGACGAAATCGCCGCCTCGGACCTGATCAACTTCGCCATCCACCTGTTCGATCAGGGCGTGATCACCGAGCGGGAGACCATGGGCCTGCATCTCAAGCGGGACTTCGAAACGGCCAGGACCCTGCTCGAACAGATGGCCGCCAAGGAAGGCCTGGGCGGCGTCCTGGTCGACGGATATCCGGCGGCCATCAAGCAGTTCGGCCCCCGGGCCGGGAAACATGCGGTCCAGATCAAGGGGTCCTATATCGTCTTCGATCCGCGCATGATCTTTGGAACCGAGTCCTTTACCGCCATCGTCAACACCCGCGGCGGGGCCCACGTGGTGCCCGGACTGGGGCCGACCTCCTTTGTGCCGGGCCGGCCCCTGGATCAGATCAAGCGGCACTGCCAGCGCATCGGCGTGCCGGAAGAGGCGGTGACCCGCATCTTCGATCACCCCGACGGCCTGAACATGGCCCGCTTCACCAAATACATCGAGGACCGTTTCAGCGTCTTCAACATCTTCGGTATCTGTTCCCGACAAGCCGTGGCCATGAACTACGATTCCCAGACCCTGGCGGAACTGTACACCCTGGCCACCGGCGATCCGGTCACGCCCGATGAACTGTCCCGTTTCGGGGAAATGATCTGGAACCTGGACAAGATGGTCAACACCCGGGAAGGATTCAACCGCTCGGACGACACCGTGCCCGACCGATGGTTCGAGCCCCTCCGGTCCGGCGGCATGGAACTGGTTCTCATGGACTACTACCGCCGGAGGAGGCTGAGCCGGGAGGACATGGAGCAACTCATCGACGACTATTATGAAGAGCGGGGATGGGAGGTCCAAACCGGCGCCCCGTCTCCGGCGAGACTCGAAGCCCTGGATTTGGGACATCCATAGAGCCGGGCTCTCATCATCTCGACAGATTGGGAGGTTGAAATGAGTTTGGAGTTTGACGAACGCATCTGCGCCACCTGTCCCACCGCGGACTGTCTGGTCAAATGCCAGTACATGGACCTGGACCGGGAGACCGCCCATGCCGAGATGATGAAAGTCATCCGCGGGGAGGACTCGCCCGTCCTGAGGGACTGCGCCACCTGCTATGCCTGCGAGGAATACTGCCCTCGCGGCAACCATCCCTTTTATCTCATCACCGACCGGAGGGAAGAAAAGGGCCTGCTGACCGCGCCCCGGCCGATCACCAACCAGTGGATCAACATGGCCGAACACCAGG
>Ga0180009_10003322_pt1 | contig 18344 bp, 15 predicted proteins | sample OS_PC_MetaG_FD_123537 | JGI IMG/M metagenome (GOLD analysis project Ga0180009, IMG submission 123537) | Groundwater microbial communities from the Aspo Hard Rock Laboratory (HRL) deep subsurface site, Sweden - OS_PC_MetaG | ecosystem: Environmental > Aquatic > Deep subsurface > Groundwater... | reverse complement strand
GGGTTTGGAGAGAGAAGAGTTGAAGTAAAGCGTAGGGCCAGGGATCTTAACCAAGAGATCAACAGGATGAAAAAACAATCAAGTCAATCCTGTTATCCTGTCTAATATAGCTGAACTATTACACTCTAATAAGTTTTATCAAGGAGGTAAAAGATGGCCGTTGTGGCAAAAGATGATAATATCCAGATAGAAAGACTTGAATTAGGACCTTTCGGCACCAACGCCTATATCCTAACATGCCAGAAAACAGTTGAGAGTGTGTTGGTAGATGCCCCGGGCGAAGCAGACAAGATCCTTGGACGGTTAAAGGGGACCAATCCGAAGGTTATCCTCATGACCCATGATCACATGGATCATGTGGGCGCCCTTTCACGTATAAAATCTGAACTGGGGGTTCCTTTGGCTGCTCACTCTTCAGACAGCGGCGGTCTTCCTTCACAGACAGACACTCTCCTTAAGGATGGAGATGTGGTATCCTTCGGTAAAATACAACTCAAGGTATTGCATACACCAGGTCACACCCCGGGCAGCCTATGCTTCTTAATGGGAAGGTATCTCATATCAGGCGACACCATATTCCCTGGAGGTCCAGGTAAAACTGGGTCCCCAACGGCATTGAAACAGATCATTGAATCAATAACCTCAAAGATCTTTAAGCTCCCTGACGAGACCGAAATATATCCAGGCCACGGCGATTCCACCACATTGAAGAAAGAGAAGAAGGAGTTTGAGATATTTTCTTCCAAGCCTCATGATCCAAACCTGTGCGGGGATGTTCTGTGGTTATCTCCTTAAACATCTTTACCAATACGAGGCTTGCTACCAAGTAATCTGAACTTGGTGGAAAGCCTCGGCAAGCTCAAAATCCTCTCCCTCAGCAAATAATTGATAACGCTGCCTCAGTCTTTTCTCAAAATCCTCCATGTCCAAGTGCCCTACTTGGCTTTCATGGCATCGAAGGGCAGCTAGTTTGATATCAAAGGTATCTGATATGTCTGAACGATAATTTATATCCTCAGAAGCCCAAAATAGTAACTCTTTGACCCTGTGAGGCTGAAGGCCTTCCTCTAATAGATCAGGGTATGCGAGGTGATCTCTGGCATAAGGGAAAACAGCATCTAAGGTAACCTGACCGGCGATTCGATGATCACGATGCCAGAGATAGCGCCGATATGGATCTGCTGTAACCACTATCTCCGGCTGGTGCAACCTTATTAAACGGACAATCTCCTTCCTGAATTCAAATGTATCTTCGAGACTCTGATCCGGATGCCGCAGGAAAATGACCTCACTCACCCCCAGCACCTTGGCAGCAGCCATCTGCTCCTTCTCCCGGGTTTTGGCCAGTTCCTCCGGCTTAACATCAACATTGCTGGTTCCTTTGTCGCCATTGGTGCAAACAACGTATACGACACGCTTTCCCTCCCTGGTCCAGCGGGCCACAGTTCCTGCAACACCGAATTCTGCATCATCTGGATGTGGTGACACCACCATCGCATGAGCTGGAATCATATAAAACCTCCTGTAACATTTTAGGTCTTTGAAAAAAATCTGCCTAACCCTCCCTCATTCCATGGGACGGCCTTCGACCCGAGCGACTCGACTTGAGCTCGTCGACAAGTCTCAGGCCGAGGGTCAGATTAGCGTTGAAATCATTCCCCCACATCTTCTCTGCCTTTTCCATAGTTTTATTAAATGCCCGGGGGCGTTCCACGAGCATCGGAAGTATTTTTATGAGGCGAATTTTGAAAGAGACCTCCACGCCGGGCTTCAATGGCTTTCAAAGAACTAAAATGTTACAAAAAATCAATTGTATGATAAGCCTTAGGCTGCTACAATTAACGGTGTAAGGAGATGTTACAGCAGATGAGTCAAACCTCTTATATCATTAGAAACTATCAACCTGATGATTTCAACAATTATTTTCAATTGCAAGTTGAGACCGAACAATTTAATCGATCTGGACGATATCTTACGCCTCGCACTCTGACAGAATCATTAGCTCGACCCAACTTTGCCCCGGAAAAGGATCTTTTTTTAGCTGAAATAGCAGGAAAGATCGTTGGTTTCTGTAACATCACTTTGGAACTTAGAATCGGAAGGGCTCTCTTTGATTTCCTGGTGCACCCAAAATATAGGAGAAAAGGTATAGCTACAAAGCTCATTCATAATGCTTTTATTCGCGCCAAAGAATGCGGAGCTAGGGTTGTACAAGCAGAAGTGCAGGAAGCTAATCTGGTTGCTAAGGATCTGCTTTCACGCCTAGGTTTTAGATCTGTCCGACGTTTCTTCGAATTGAGTCTTTTGCTTCACGACGATCTAGGGCCAGGTGTGGAGCATTCTCTCATGAGCCGTGCTCTTAAGAAGAGCGAAGAGGATAGATTGACCCATATTCAAAATCGTTTATTCGCCGAAACCTGGGGGTTTAATCCCAACACGACTGAAGAAATCTCATACCGCCTCAACCTATGCGGTTGCTCCCCTGAGGATGTAATCATGCTCTATAATGGGGATGAATCCATTGGCTATTGCTGGACAATCATAAACTCTGAAGAGAACCTGGCTTTAGGGACAAACCGAGGTCGCATACATATGATGGGAGTGGATCCTGACTATAGGGGCAAGGGCTTGGGAAGGGCCGTGCTCTTGGCGGGATTATCTCACCTTGTGGAGAGAGGAGTAGAACTTGCCGAGTTGACGGTGGATAGTTCCAACACTGTGGCCTGTTCCCTTTATAAATCTGTGGGATTTGAGATTAGCGCAACAACTTTATGGTATGAAAAGGATCTGGCATAACCTTATAGTTGCATTAGATATGACACTTAAATGGATGCTGTCTAGACGAAAAACCTTGCTGTCATTGGCTGATCCTTGATACTGGTTTCTGGATACTGGATGTTTATGGATTCCACTCCTGATGGCATGCAGATTATCAAGCATCGAGCATCCAGCATCGGCCCAGCAAAGGCAACTGTCTCAAGCATATCTGCAATGGCAGTTTAATCGATTTTATGCATCGTTAGAGTTAAGATTTTCGAGGATCTACTTAGTGCTTCGATTCGCAAATATAGTGACGTATTTTGACAAATAAGATTGAAGAAAATGCTCACTCAGCACTAAGTCCTGCCCTCGGCCATGAGACTTGTCGACGAGCTCAAGTCGCGTCGCTCGGGCCGAATGGAGTGAATAAGTTCGTCACTGAACTTATGAATCGATGGACTTAGGCTACTTTAGCAACTCGATTCTCGTACAGAACTTTATACTCTTCTATCAACCCATCAGCTATGTTTGACCAAGAATATTTTGTAACCGAGTCCCTGATGGAGCCAGGAGAGTTAGCTCCAGCATCTGGTTTAGTAAGAAGCAACTCTATTTTGTCCGCCATGGAATGGGGTACATCGTTTGTCACCAGGTATCCATTCTGACCTTCTTCAATGATATTCTCAAGACCCCCCACCTTAGTTGCCACCACCGGGGTTCCACAGGCCAGAGACTCTAGGGCAACAAGTCCAAAACTCTCATGGTACGATGGCACTACAACGACATCTGCTGCGTTGTAATAAAGAGGAAGATCTTCCTGCTTCACCCTCCCGGCAAACATTACTAGATCCTGAATACCAAGCTCTCTGGTGAACCATTTAAGTCGCTGAAGCTCTGGCTGAAAATGGTCATTACCGCCAATGATGATCAACTTGAACCCCTGTCTCATCTTTAGATGGGCACCGGCCATGAGAAGTCGGTCTATTCCTTTCAACGGATCGATCCTGCCCACATACAAGATAATGTTTTTCTCGTGTTCAAGGTGAAGCTGCCTCCGCACATCCCCCCTGTCCATAGGCTTAAACAATTCCAGATTCACACCGCAAGGTACCACCCCAATTGTTTCAGGAAGGGCGTTATAATATCGTATCAAATCCAGTTTCTCTCTTTCTGTTGCGGCGATGATACGATGGCACCTATTGATCACCTCATTTTCAGTTACCAGGCGAAGGGATGGTTCATCTTCTCCAACACCAACAGCGTTCTTGACCTTGCCAAGGGTGTGGAACATCATTATATGGGGAACACCCCACAAATCCTTTACCCATCCCCCAACCCTGCCGGATAGCCAGTAGTGGCTGTGCACCACGTCGTAATGGCGGCCGTCACGTTTTCTGAAACTCTCCAGTGCAAAGGCGAAATCGGCCAGATAGGGGTAGATGGCCAGTTTCTTCATATCACCATTATCCCCTGCCTTGAGATGGATAAGCCGAGCATATTCCCCCAGCTCGATAATAATTCTATCTTTTGGGTCATGAATGCGGGTGTATATATCCACCCAATGTCCCCTCTTTCCAAGTTCCCTGGCCAACTCTCGAATATAGACACTCATGCCGCCGGTATCCTTGGTTCCCAATTCCCCTACAGGGCAACTATGAACGCTAAGCATAGCTATCTTTAACGGTACTGTTTCCACTGTGTTTCTCACTCCAATCATGCTAATCTTAAAAAAATGAACAATGTAAATTCATCTCACTTGAGGCGTATCTGACACCTGGACAGAGGGACCTCTTGGCCCCCCAAACGACGTTTATACGTCTCAGCGCCTTTAAGAAAGTCGTACTTCTTCTTACCCCTCTGTATACTATCTTTGATAATAAGAACTTTAGAGATTACACCAACGCTCAATGAATTGAATTGGGGATCATAGCCGTTATTGTAAAGATAGAACGTGTCATGGTAATCAAAGCACATGACGACAGCTATAGGTCTGGCGTCTAACTCAAGGATGCAAAACCTCAACATCTTAATTTCAGCCATGGCTAATGCCAGTGACTTAAAGAACGACTCCATCTCTGGACTCATAAATATGTCCTTATCCGATCGGCTCTTTCTAAATAGCTCGAAAAAGGTACTCATGACATCTTTCACACCGTCCAACTCTTCAACAACACGGTAGTTAACATCACCCGCCTCGTTTAATCTTCTGAGCTTGCGTTTTACTTCATGCCGCTGTTTTCCCTTCAATATCTGTAAATATCCGTCCCATGTGGAGGGCAGATCCAACTCCAGAGAAACGTCATCTGGGTCGCAAGATATCTCATATCCACGTTTGCGTGCTTCACCGATAAGGTGTTTTAATACCGACGAATCAGGCCGCAAAGACCTTAAATCTAATCGTGTGATTCCCCGTTCATATAAGTTCTCCAGCAGAACGTCAAAGAATTCCTTTTCACATCCTGGAGAGATAATAAAATCTTGGAAATCACAAACATCATTGCTACCGATAAAAGATGCACTTTCCCCATTCAACAGAAGAGGAGCAATACCGATTAGATCATCTCCTTTTTTGATAGAGCGCAAATAGAGTTCAGACTCATCTCCGAATTCCCCCCACCACACCTGCAACCAAGCAGGCAAAACAAAAAGACAATCCCAATTTAAAGGGCACTCGGGGTCAAGCCAGTAAGTAGAGACACTGTCAAAAGTCTCTTCATTGATACTATATCCCATGTGTCTGTTTCTCAGTAGATTACCAACGTCCTTGAATCAATTGATTTGGGAGTTTGTAGGAGAATTGAAGGATTTTGAAGGTAAAAAAATCGCTATTGAAGCTTTTTCAGACCCAGGGATTCCAGAAAGATATCTACACGGTTCAATATCCGACCCTCATCCAATTCCCTCTCATCAGCCACGCTGCCTTCATAAGGCATAACAGGAATCCCGGCCTCGATAAGCTTGCTCCTTGTTTCAAGTACACCCATACAACCTGCTTCACAACCACGATTCAGGTGCATCAACACACCGTCCACATGCCAGTCCTTCACAAACTTTAACATCATACGGTTACTGAGGTCAAAATCATGAAATGCATAATAGGTGGGGATCTTCATGTTCAGCTTTGCTAACACTTCAAGCGCCTCTTCCCTGTTTCTGATTCGAATGCCAAGATCATCAGGGGACTTTATGGGTGTAATGGTCCCATCTTCAGCCACTTCCCATGGAATAGTCAATGCAAAGGTATAGAGGGAACCTATAGATACCGCTCCATACTGTTCAACGTACCTGAAAAGCTTCAACAAGCCCCAGGGTGGTTGATTGGTGGTCACCAACCGGCATTTCTCAACGGGCACCGCTGCAATTCCCTTCGCTACCCTATCCTCTACCTCCTCTTTGAGTTCCTGGTAAAAATCAACCAGCTCCCTGGTCTCTCGTATAAACGTATGGAGAGATTGGAGAGTATACATAGTCTTCTCATCCAGAGGAGCAGGAATATTCTTATTAAGAGAACAGATCTCAGCCCACAAAGTGGCCGTTCGCCATTCGTTTAAAACAGCCTCAATAAGCCTTTCATCATTATATGTCCTCCCGGTCACCTTCTCCAGCCACTCAATGCCGTCATGCATCTGATCCGAAAGATACCTGACCTTATGCTTTTTACCGGCACTGTAGTGACCCACAGCTACATCAATGATGTAGCAGGGAATGTCAGCCCCTTCCAGATAGCCCGCCACTGTTTCACCCTTGGCATGGGTACAGCAGACGTGGGTCTGCCATCTGAAATCAGGTTTTGGAAAGGCTCCGCCCAAGGCGTATTTGTCCAGGATAATGGAGCCCCAGTAGTTTCTGGTATAGGCGCATACATCCCGAGCAAACCCGAACCGTTCGGTAGCCTCAAGACATTCTACCCCAAAAGGGCCGCTGGTTGCCACCAAGGCCCCATAGGGTTCCACAGCTAGCCTGTGGACATCATCACCCAACCCCGCTGTAATGGCCCCAAAGGCCAGGGCACCTCCTGAGATGCGGAGACGACCCTTGTCCTTGGCTTCCATATAATTAGTAAAATACCGATTTCTCAGTTCTTTGGCCTTCCCCCAGCAATCAAGGGGCTTTGTTTCATATACCTTTTCGGCCATCTTTTCATCCTTTCACATTCTTCTGAATCTAAAATAGGTCATCTTCCCTCAGCATCTCTAAAAATGCCTCTACCCTAACCTGGAACTGGCCTGCGGGCATGGTAACGGCCAGTTCCAAAAAAAGACTGGGAATGCCGTTCTTTTTTAGAAACTGCTCCAGGGGGGGCATATCGGCCTCATGGGGATCGCAGAATTTCTGTTGGAGCAGGAGCACCCCCTGTACGTTATAATCTCTGGCGAGCTGGAGAATATGGTCGAACCGTGTCCATTTGGGCCAGTCTTTGCTCGGGCAGGGCACCCGATCCACATAGCGATCGGCAATGGCTTGGAGGTGATCAATATTTGAGACCACATCGTTCCAAAAATACCGACTCCCTGTGCAGTGATCGTCAATAACGATGGTTGCGCCCACTGATTCCACCATACCCACAAATTCCAAGTCGTCGTTTTCGCTGCTAACCATCATAAGTCTCACCCCGGTGTCTCGGTCCATCTTCCGATCGGGTAATTGGTCCAGAATTTCACGAAGGGCCTGTGTGTGTTCCTTTTTATCCGTCATCTGGCTCGAAACAACCATCTGCATGGCCTCAAGCCCGGTCAGGGGCGGGTTTTCAGCCCGCCTCAGCTCATAAACTTGCCTCATTAGCCCGCGGTGAGTATTGTAGACATCTATGGCCTCATCAAGGTCTTTATCGGTGATGGTCTTTCCGATCCAACCTTCCAGGGAACTTTTGAACTCTGCAAGTTCTCCTGCCAGATAGGGCTTTGCCCTGGGACTCTGAACATGATGGGGCATGTTGATATAGTAGCTATATTCCACGGGAACATGCATGCGCCAGCTATGGTATGTTTGACGGATATGCATGCAGGACTGGGAGATGACAATGCCGTCCAGATAATCGAATCTCCCTTTAAGTCCCTGAGCAAGACAATCCCGACAAAAGAAGCAGTACATACTGAGGATATGAGGGTCCGAGACATCTTCTGGCTCGTGACTTCCCAAAATCCGCACGGGTAGAATGCCTGCTGCATAGACAAGCTCTTCAGGTACGTATGTGCAGAAGGTGCCTAATATCTTCCCTCCTGTCTTCTCTTTCCATTGCTTGGCGTATTCGTGGCGATCTCTGTACCACTTCTCACACTGATTGAATAGATTATTCTGAGTCGCTGTCATATGATAAAACCTTTCCTTGTAGAGGTGGTTGTCACCTGATAGCTTGCTCTGCCGCACCATTAGCGGACCACTTTTAATGATTGCTTGGACGACACAAGCAGCGTTTGGTAGGTGTGAGGAATATAGGAAGAAAAGGCCATTTGTGTCAAGGGAAAAAGATGCCTTAATATCTGTCGTTTTTTACGAGATTGATGGATTCGTAAAAAGTCATAACAAACTGTCATTTCGAGACTTCGACGAGCTCAGTCGAGTCGCGAAGCGAGAAATCTTTCATGTTTAATATGTTGAAAAGATAAGATTTCTCCCTAGGGTCGAAATGACACATTCAATGAATCGGACTTTTTACGAATGGATCAAGATTGTAATCATTACTTTAATAGTGTAATCTATCTTTATTTCGATGTAACTGCCCAGGTGGATAGACTGAAGCTGTCTTAACCTTCAGCCTTCAGTCTTCAACCTAAACACCTGAGTAATTACAAATATTAAAGACAGGTATAAATTTGGCCCAAAACCTATCTCTTAAAGATAGGATAGTCTCACAAAAATGATAGGAGGCGATGGAGATGGACAAAAAAGTGAAGATTGCGGGGGTTCAGATGGAGCCCAAGATACTGGAGAAAGAGAAGAATCTGGAGAGATGCCTTGAATTCATTCAGAATACCGCTAAAGAAGGGGCTCGGCTTATCATATTTCCAGAATGTGCATTGACGGGATATATCTTTAGCAGCCTGGAGGAGGCTATCCCTGTAGCAGAATCGATTCCAGGACCCAGTACGGATGAAATTCAAGCTCTCTGTAGTGAGTTAAATGTATACGTAGTGATGGGTCTATTGGAGATGGATGGGGACAAGTGCTACAACACCGCTGCCTTACTTGGACCCGAGGGATTAGTGGGCAAACACCGTAAGGTTCATCTTCCCTGTGTTGGGATTGATCGTTTTGTGGATAATGGAGACATACCTTTCACGGTATATGATACCCCGGTGGGCAGGATCGGAATGGGAATCTGTTACGATGGAATATTTCCTGAACATGCCCGTGTCCTTGCACTACAGGGAGCCGATCTCGTAGTTTTGCCTACCAATTGGCCTAAAACCACTCAAGGTACTCCGAAATACGTGGTTCCCACAAGAGCAATAGAAAACCACATCTTCTATGCGGCTGTGAATCGTGTTGGTGAGGAGCGCGGGATCGAATTCTTTGGTCGTAGCAGGATCGCATACTGGTTTGGGATTCTGGCCGATGGAAAAGCTTATGAGGAAGATATCTTGTACGCCGAGATTGAACCTGCAACCGCCAGGGATAAACGCTTGGTAGCTAAACCCGGAGAGATGGAGATCGACGTTATAAACGACCGAAGACCAGAATTCTACAGTCTCATATGCCAAACATAATCAGATACTAAGAGGAGCCCCCACCCTGCCCTCCCCATGAGGGGGAGGGTTTGTCTGTTTGTTTCTACTCCTCTAGCTCCGGTCCATCAGATCCCGGGCGGAACCAGGTCACGGGTCTGAACTGCCGGGGTACCATCCCCTCCTGTTTGAACTCGGGATAACCCAGAACCATGGCGGCTTGAATACGCCAAGGCGTCTCAAATCCAAGCTTGGCCTTGAGTTCCGGAATCATCTCCACCAAACCGCCGAATCCGCTCCAGCAAAAACCAAGGCCCAGCGATTTGGCTGCGAGATTCATGTTCTGTCCGCAGATGCCGGCCTGAAGGTCGGGGCCGGCCAATCGATTGTTACAAGCAAGGAAGATGACCACCGGAGCTCCCAGGAAGATGGGCAGTTCTTTGTTAGCAACACATCTTACCCCTCCCTGTACCCGGGGATCGAACACACCGGCAGGTACCGGGTCCCCCAACATCTGGACCATTCCCATCACCATGGCGTCGTTATGATAGGCGGAATGCATTATGTTGATTAAACCGTAACAGGCCTCTTCCATCTCGTTGATGAAGTCCCTGTCCGTGACTACGACGAAGCGCCAAGGCTGGTTGTTCCCGGCGCTCGGCGCAAACCGGCCCGCCTCCAAAACCCTGCGGATGAGGGGTTCGGGTACGGGATCATCCTTGAAGTTCCTGACGCTTCGGCGCTCTAAAATGGTCCGTTCCACCTCTGTCCATTCGACAGACTTACCCTTGGCGTCCTGAGGTTCAAGCGGCATCTTAACCGGAGGGTATCCTACCTCAAAGAAACCTTCGTCCACATGGTAGGCATCCACAATGGATATGGCATCTGCCGGACAGGCCACCATGCAGTTAAAGCAGCTAAAGCATGCGTAATCTTCCTTCATCTTGGGAATCTCGTTCTCATCCATCTCCCAGCACTTGAAAGGACAGTTAAAAAGACAGAGCCCGCAGGAGGTGCACTTATCAGGATCGGCTTTCATCACCCCCATGTGAACACCCGTGGGGCGGAGCATGGGTTTGTAGTCTTCAAAGGTGGGAGCCCCCTCCCCCTCGGCGGCTGGAGCCGCCTGGGCCGTTCCCTCCTTAACATCCAATATGAGCCTACCGCTACCCAACCTCTCCGCTCCGTCTAATGCCAGGGTCTCGTTTGTACCGTCTTCGATGAGGGCTGCACGGGCATCCCGGAAGATCTTCTCGATTAAGTAATCCTTGGACATGCCGTACCCTCCGAAGATCTGAATGCCTTCACTGGCCACCCTGAATGCGGTCTCGGTGGACATGATCTTGGATGCCATGGCATAGTGGACGGCCACGGGCTGCTGCTGTTCAAATTGGTTTGTATTATAAACCGCAACCCGACGGGCAAGGGAACGGGCCGCCTCCACCGATACGAACATGTCAAAAAGTTTCAACCTGATGTTCTGGTGTTCAAAGATGATCCTTCCGCCCTGAACCCTCTTCTTTGCGTAGGCCAGGGACTCTTCGAGGGCAGACTGAGCGCATCCAACAAAGCAGAGCCCCATCCAGCCGTTGGCTATACCCAGTTGCATATTTGAAAAGAGTTTGTACGTGGCCGGGTCAGAAGCAATCATCATCTTTTTGGGGATACGCACGTTGTCGAAAAATATCTCCCCTTGATTCAAGGCCCGCTGACCCAACTTGTTTAAAGGTTTCCCCCTGGAGATACCCGGCAGGTCGAGAGGGATCACAGCTATCCCCCCGCCCTCATTGCCCCGTGACGGGTCCAGAGATAGCCAGAGGGCAGCGTGGTTGGCAAAGGTGCCGTTGCTGACCCAAGACGATTTCTGACCGTTGATCACATAGTGATCTCCATCCAGAACAGCCTGAACCTGATTGGCCAGTTCGGGAACATTGCAGTATTCTCCTTCGAAACGGAGCGAGTCAGAACCGTGGTCCGGCTCTGTGATGGCCCAGCACCCGGTCATCTTGGCCTCTTTGTCCGCCATAAATTGTCGGACCAGATCCTGCATCTCGGGGTCTGGGGACATCATGGCCCAGAAGAAGGGTGTGGTACAGACGCCCCAGCTGACGGCCAGGTCCGGAGCGGCCCAACCCATCACTTCGGTAATGAGTGCGAAACTCATGGCATCAGCCCCCATGCCCCCGTACTCCTCTGGAGTGAGTAATCCATGATACCCTAACTCGTAGGTCTTACGCAGCACATCCCACAGGACGGATCCTTCGGCAATCACGTCCTCAGGATCGGAAAGCTTGTCCAGCTCAATGGCTGCCGGTCGCCATACCTCACCAAGAAACTCTTTTGACGATTTCCAAAGGGCCACATGTTTTTTGGTAAGATCGATGTTTAGGTCTCTCAGTCCCATGGCTCTCTCCTTTCGTTTACTCTATTTTCGGTTTATGGTACGCACCAGTTTCCAACAAGTTGGACCGTCCAAAAAATTCCCATGACACCCCATTAATCCCCCCAAATATCCCTCAGTACCTCTTAATGATTTTTCCGTATCCCAGTTCAACATGATAGATGCGATAAGTTGCGCCCACGATCCGCTTCACACTGAGTTTGTGCCAGGGATCGATCATGGAAACCGTGTCATATTGAATCCAGCCCGGCCCTTGCCACATCTCCACAAACGTAATTTTGGAATAAACCTCCACCAACTCCGCTATGGACGGTTCCGCCCCTTCTTCAGGACTCGGAATCACTCTCAAACAGACGGAAATGACATCAATATCCGATTTTTCAATCTCAATCGGCGTCTCCGGTCTCACTCCGGCCGTAACGATTCGGTTACCTTGAGGCCGTTCCATCTTTCCCCAGATCAGATCTGCTCCCTTTTCAAGGGTGATATGGGCCATCTTTTTCGGAATTCCCCATATCTCCCTGCCAGCGGCCTGGGGGATATCACTATTGAGTACGATATGAGGAATATAGAATCTCTGCTCCCCTTTCCAGGTACTTATTATACCCAGAATGGCCTCTTCGTAAGCCCCGAAAGTGCTAAAAGGGTATCTTACCAAGAGAAGAGAAGCCATGGGCGGAGAGGGTAACTCAAGGCCTTCTGGAAGGAGATCTAAGGCAGCCTCTTCATCTGTCTCATAATCTATCGCAATGGCCTCGGCATATCTGTAGTAGATGGGCGGCTTTGGATACAATGGTGCATCAGCAGGCTGGCTGAAGCCGAATCGATCCTTGGTGAAGCGACCTTCTTTTGCCATTAGTCAACCTCCATAGATTAAAAATTTAAAATAATCACGAAAACACGAAAAGAATAAAGCACGAAATTAAATAAAATTATCTTTTTCGTGTTTTCGAAATTTCGTGCTTTCGTGATAAATTAGGTCCTGTTTGGTTCCGGTTTATCAGGGTTAGGTTAAGTGGATCGGTGTCAGGCTTTTAATATGGTCACGGACAGAGCCGCTTCCGAACCCCCCACGGTCCCGCCAGCATTCTGAGCCAACCCCACTTTAGCGCCTTCCACCTGTCTTTTACCAGCACGGCCGCCGCCGGCCAAATGCCAGTAGACCTCCACCACCTGGCGTACTCCCGTAGCGCCGATGGGATGACCCTGGGATTCAAGGCCACCGGAGACATTTACGGGGATTTTACCCCCCAAAGTGGTGTGGCCCGCCTCAGCAAACTGTCCTCCTTCACCCAGGGGACAGAATCCCAATTCTTCAGTCACGTACAGCTCGCCAAAGGCCGTGGCATCGTGGACCTCGGCCACATCGACGTCCTCCGGGCCGATACCTGCCCGTTCGTATGCGGCTCTGGCAAGTCGGGCAAGGGTGCTGCTATCCTTTTTTTGAGCCGGATCTTCGCCGCTCGCAAGCATGCACGCCGCCACCTCAACGGCGTGGTCAGCGCCTATCTTCTTGGCAAACTCCTCGGAGCAGATGACAACCGCCGCTGCACCGTCCCCGATTGGGGAACACATGGGTCGGGTTAGGGGCCAGGCCACCTCCGGGGCCTCGAGAACCTCTTCCACCGTGAACGTATTCTGGTACTGTGCCAGCGGGTTCATTGAGGAATGGTAATGGTTCTTGGATGAGATCGCGGCCAGTTGCCTTTGAGTGGAGCCGTATCTATCCATGTGGTTCCGGGCCATGATGGCATAGACGTCCATAAATACAGTCCGCTGTCCCGACTTCTTCTTACCTCCCTCACCCTTAGCCTCCTGGGCCTTACGGATCTCCTCCTCCTGTCTGGCAAATTCCTCCATGAGCTGGGGCAGGATCTCCACGTCCATGCAACCGGTGAAGGCGCCCAGAACCTTGCTTCGATCCTCGAAATACATCTTCTCCATACCAACAGATAGGGCAACATCCATCTCACCCAGAGCCACCATTGCCCGGGCCCCATGCAAAGCTGTGGCTGAGGAAGCACAGGCGTTCTCCATATTAACCACGGGAATACCACCAATGCCCATGGCCCGCATGACAACTTGGCCCCGGATAGATTCCTGGCCCGTCAGGACGCCCTGTGAGGCATTTCCTACCCAGACTCCCTGGAGTTGGTCCTTGGTAATGCCTGCGTCTTTCAGGGCTGCGTTTACCGCTTCTGCCACGAGGGACTTCAAGTTACGGTCCAGATGGCGTCCGAACTTTGTTATACCCCCTCCGATTATTTTGACTTTCCGCATAATTGGTCCTCCATCTCAATTTAAGTTAGTTCGCTACGCTCACAACCTGTCGAGAGCCCCTCGGCCTTGAGCTCGGGGCCGAAAGGCCTCCAGGTCGTGCGATTGGAATACTGGAATACTGGAATGATGGAATAATGGGTATTAAAAGAATGTTTGATTGTTTGAAGTATTATTATGTGCTATCATTCGATTTGTTCTATAGATCTTAAAAAAGATGAATCTACATTTTTTGTAGATTTAAATTTCTTTTATTTAGACCCAGCATTCCAATATTCCACCATTCCATCATTCCAAAGAGGCCAAAAAGGCAAATTGCCTCGATAAAACGCCATTATTCCAATAAGTTATAGAATTTCCGAGACGTCAAATTAATTATAATCCTCAAATCTATACACATTATCGGCCTCTGTGTTGAACTCCTCCCGCAGGAGCCGATCAAGGTTCTTCTCCGAAGCAGTCTTGGGAATCTCCCCTACCACCTGGATGTATGACGGAACACTGTTCCGATCCAGACCAGTCATGCAGAGGTCAAAGATGCTCTTTATGTCGGGAGTTTTGTCTTCTGTGGGGACGATCGCCGCCACCAGGTCGCTCTCACCCGGTGCGCCCGAGGCTGCCTTAATCCCATAAACACATATGTCGGTCACGTCAGGGTGCTCAGCCATCACACCCTCTACATACTCGGGCATGATAAAGTCGCCCTGTCGCCTCAACCCGCCTCCTTTACGGAAGTCGAAATAGAGCCATCCTTCTTCGTCCTTGTGAACCATATCCCCCGACCGCAGCCAGCCACCCAGGGTTTTCGCTTCTGATGCCTCTTTTTTGCCATGGTATTCCACTTCTGTCTCTCCGGTAACCATTCGGGAGATCAGTTCTCCGATCTCGCCCGGCTCACATTCCGTGTCATCATCCCGCACCACCTTCATCTCCATTATCCCTTCCAAAGGTTTACCAAAGGAACCGATGGGGCCCACGCCAGGAGGATTGTGGGCAAAACCGCCCTCTACAGCACCGTACCATTCATGAATCTTGACATTGAACCTTTTTTCAAATGCCTCCCAGATACCCCTGGGGGTGCCAGCGCTGAGGACAAAATTAACCGGGTTATCTCCGTCATCAGGTTTGACCGGTTCGGAATAGATGCCCATCATCATGCCGCCAAGCAGGGAAAAGGTTGTACAACCATATTTTCGGCAGATATCCCAGATGCGGCTCTTTGTGAATTTGCGGGAGATAACGGCCGGAATGGAGAGACACAGGGACGGTGACAGAGTCACGGCCTGGGCGTTTCCGTGGGTCAGTGAAAGCCCTGTATAGAGTTTATCCTCGGGTTTGTATTGCCAGACGAGTGCGGCAAGCATGACATAAGCCTGTAGACGGTCGGCCCGCATACGAACCCCCTTGGGATCTCCGGTAGTTCCCGAAGTATATATAATCATGAAGTGATCATTGGGGGCATGGGGACCGGGATCAAACATCTGGACTTCCGGACCCTCAAGGATCTCCTTTAGGTCCGGATACTTGGAAGAAACAGGAACCCCGAATTCCGAGTTGTACATACAACCAATGGTCTTCACATCGGTGAGTTCAGATAGGGCCCCGTCCATGGAATCCATGAACTCAGCCGCAAAGATGACACCCTTCGATCCGGAATCCCTGATCTGGTAACTCAGTTTCTCTCCCTTGGACCTGGGATCGATAGGCACCATAATGGCACCCAGTGCCGAGGCTGCATACATGGACAGCACTATTTCAGGATGATTTCGTATCACGGTGGAAAAGGTGTCTCCTCGGCCGATGCCCATCCTCTCCATCTCCCTGGCTAACTTATTGCCTTTAACCACAATATCAGAATAGGTCAGCACTTCATCTGGATATGGATGGTTTTCAAAGGTGATTATCTGAAAATCAGGATTCTCATCGGCCTTAGCCATCATGTCAAAGGCTAATACTCCCGGAACGTTACTCTCAGCCATGGTATCCTCCTCCGTTAGCTGTCAGTTATCGCCTGACATTTGCCAGTTCTTGATTTCCCGATAAATCCCCTTACCACCTTCTATCCATGACGACATAGTTCTTATGCAATTTGTCATTCCGGGCTCGATCCGGAATCCAGGTTTACCCGCCTTCGGCGGCGCCAGAGGCGAACAGGGTTTCTTCTGGATTCCTGCTGGAGTTTATCCCGCGCTTGATGCGGGGCAGGAATGACGAGGGCTGCTCCGATCAATGTTGCTATGTATAGCTTACACCTTCAGTCTATCCACCTGATTAATTACGATTGATGTTTAGAAAGGTATCTCTGGTACTGGTAGAGTGCTGATAGAGCTTTTAAGGCCCTTCGGACCGTTGGAAAAATAAGAACATTCTCTTTCATAAGGGAGAAGGCCTTTTTCATTCCATCTATGTTTCCAACAGCCCAGGTCACTATGGGTTTGTCCTTGTACCTTGCCACTTCTTCCCTGACTACATCAAGGTTATCAAAGACAGGGCTATCGATTGCAGGAGCAAGGACAAGGACCGCATCCGTTGCTTCGTCGTCTGCCACAGCTCTTATTGCCGTTCTATAGGTTTCAGGAGTGTCCACCTTTGTGGGAGGCCAGATATCTACAGGGTTAGTCATCTTCCGCCAAATTGGTGCAATATCCTGAATCTTTTGAATGGTTCGCTCCGAAAGTTGCGCCATGGAAAGGCCGAACTCATGGCAAAGATCCGCTGCAAGGGCTCCCCAACCCCCCGAGTAAGTGACAACGCCTATGTTCCCGCCCTTCAACGGAGGAAGATGGATAAAAGCCCTTGCCAAATCTGCAAGTTCCTCGATATCATAGATTCGAATGATTCCGGTTTGGGAAAAGGCAGCCGCATACATCTCGTCTTTGCCGGCAAGAGATCCTGTATGGGAGGCGATGGCCTTGGCACCAATCTCCGTCTTTCCTGGCTTAATGGCAAGGATCGGCTTTACAAGGGTCGTCCTTCGGGCCACTTCAATAAAACGCCTCCCGTCTGTCACCTCCTCCATATGCATCCCGATCACCTTGGTGGATGGATCTTCAAGCAGGTATTCTAAAGAATCCAGCTCATCTATATCGCACTTGTTTGCCAAGTCGATGGACTTGCTGATCCCAACATTCTGGACAGTGGCCAGCCACGCCAAAGCGGAGCCAATGAAAAGACCGGTCTGTGCGATGATGGAAAGCCCTCCTTCAGTCATCTGCTCCATTGGTGCAAAGCTGGTGGAGAGTTTCCTCTCCACATTGATCACACCCATGGAATTGGGTCCCATAATCCGTACCCCTCCTCTCCTTGCCACTTCAAGCATCTTCTCGGTTATTGTCTTTCCTTCTTCAAAAGGTTCGTCCAAACCATCCGAGACAACAATGACAGAACGAATCCCTTTTCGGATACATGCCTCTATGGCATCAACCACTACCATGGGCGGAAGGTATACCATGGCCAGATCAACCGAATCATCAATCTCCGAAAGGTCGGAATATACCTTCATGCCCAAGAGCTCTCCTCCGCTTGGATTAACAAGGTGGAGTTTACCCTGGTATCCGAACTTCAAGAGATTTTTAATGGCAAGGGCACTTAAACTTTCTGGCTTTTTTGATGCTCCCAGGACCGCTATTGAAGTCGGTTCCATAAAACCTTTTAGTGGGTTCATTATTAGTACCTCAACCTCCATGAATTTCAGTTTTCATCGCCTATGTCTGCTTGCTGAAATGAAGATATCCTTCTTTTCTTACTCACATTCATAGATAGCCGGTTTTTCTTTGAAAGGAATACAGGAAGAGAGTGATATGTGTCAAGTTCAAATGATACTCTTATAGTTGTAAATATGCTTTGACAAAAATCAAATTACCACCGCCTGAGGAGGTGACTTGATATAAACGAATGATTCTTACAGTAAATGGGCGGGTCCGTTTTTCGAGATCTCTGGGGAATTCTTTGTTGTTTAGAACTTTAGGCACTTCACACCCTGGCCCAGACCTGATATAAAGTAATTCATACACAATAAACACCAACGAAATAATACCTTTGGTCAAATATATTTAAATCGTTTTGCACCAGGGCGGGCTTTAGGCACTTTCTGCTATTAACTCCTATAATGGTAAAACGTAATAGTTCACCGGTGTATAAAGTATTTGACAGGATAACAGGCCCGCCCTGGCGCGACTTATTCGCATAACGCATCGGCTCTAACACATATTGGGACCAAAATCCTGCAACGAGCGCAGAGC
>Ga0180009_10003321_pt1 | contig 18357 bp, 31 predicted proteins | sample OS_PC_MetaG_FD_123537 | JGI IMG/M metagenome (GOLD analysis project Ga0180009, IMG submission 123537) | Groundwater microbial communities from the Aspo Hard Rock Laboratory (HRL) deep subsurface site, Sweden - OS_PC_MetaG | ecosystem: Environmental > Aquatic > Deep subsurface > Groundwater... | reverse complement strand
GAACTAACTGCAATACATGACTTTCAAACATCTGATTTAGTAGCGAGGGAAATTCAGCTAAATCTTATGGGTTTTTCTATTAACACCACATATTGCAAAACTATAAATGAATACATCGACTTTCTTTTATCAAACATAAATGCAAAAATTGCTACTATTTCAATAGTTGTAAGTTTCATTCCCCAAGGTCAATTGGTAATAATAGGAAAAAGTGGTATAAAGATATCAATGAAACTCCTTAAGGCGAAAATTGCAAAACTCGGTAGCAAAGCAGCAATTAAGAATGTTTCAAAACTAATCACGGATTGGATTATTAGAGTTTATGGCTCGCAGTTGGGGAGTGCTTCGAATCTTAACCCAGAAAACGATAGAATACCAATCGTTGTGAAAAAATCTCTGACCGGAAATATTTTAAATACATATTTTTTATTAGATCCCGTACCATTTTTCAAAATCAACTCCCTGAAAAATAATGATTCAATATCAGGAACGCACACTTTTGAATGTCTAACTTGTTCTTCAGTCGGAATAGAAAAAATCCAGTATTTTCTGAATGATGAACTGATAATATCAGAAGAAATCTCTTCAAGTAAAAGTTACCAAAGTTATTACACCGCTACATTTAACTCAGAAACGGTCTCAGATGGAAAATATAAGCTAAAAGGCAAATCGTATTCGAATACAAAAGAATCTTATGGGCCATCAATAAATGTATATATAAAAAATGACGGGACCAATACGGATGACGCGACCAATACGGATGACCGGACCAATACGGATGACGCGACCAATACGGATGACCGGACCAATACGGATGACGGAACCAATACGGATGACGGGACCAATACGGATGACGGGACCAATACGGATGAAGAACAATATGTTTTTCCCAGTATTGAATTTGATACCGTGTGCAAAAATACTGTTAATTTTAGAGTGTGCTTTGATAAGGACAAGGTAAGAAATTTCGATGAGAATCTTGGGATATGCTATCTAGATTTTGATGCTGAAGAATATTACAACAACATAGTTGAGCTAAATATAGGATTGTGTGGAAAATACGAGACTCACTTAACAAAAGGGGACTTGGATGAAAGTGACAGTGATATAAGTCTAGAAGACGATGATGACGGGAGCAATATTCACATTCCTGAAAAATCCAAATATGCAATTGATGAATGGAGTTTTGAAGTACGAATCAAAGATACTTCATCAGCTTGGATTAATCTCGATGTACAATATTATGATGGAAGGTGGTATAACAATATCTCTGAATTCAAGATTTTGATCAAAAAGAGGTAGCGAATCATCATAGTTAAGGAAAACTGGTAGGATTTCTCCCACCATTCAGTTTACTTCTTCTTTTTTCATCCACTGGTTTAGGTTCTGATTTACCTTTCTCATGTAGATCAATCTCGTTTTCTCGCAAAAACTCTTCACCGCAAATTCTTGGATACACACTGGGTTGTGCATCAGATTAGCATGGTCGCTTTGTGCATTACTTGACCCCCCGAACTTCGTTTCACTCCGGTAAATTTTGTATTTGGAGTTGATGCCTCTGAAAATTGCAGAAAAAAATTCCCCACATTCGCGACATATTTTGGGAACAGTCCGGATAATAAAAAGGTTAATTGTTTGACATCAGAGACTATTTGCTTGACATCAGAAACTGTTTTTTATAGAATCTCCTCACTCTCCTTGGGTTATTCTTACCAGCAAAACGGGGCGATCACTAACAAAATGGTCTTCCCATTTGCTCCACTAACAAGTCAGATAAACATGAATTCCGTGACTAGAATTAAGGAACTTCTAAAGAGCCAGCTCCAAAAAGGAGAAATCACCAAGGAAGAACTCTTGAAAATTGAACCCTCTCATTTGATGAAATTGGATCAGCTGAAAGACATTGACCAGAAAACGATTTCAGAAACCCTTAACTACACCAAATACAAGCTTAATCCAGCTCTTATAAATCAAGATCTTCACCGACTCTTGACACAGCAAAACAATCCCTTAACAGACCAGATTAGTGCCATTATGAAAGGTTTGGACTAATGTTCCCTCTTTAGAAACCAGAAGTATCTCAAAGTTTAAAAGAGGCAGAATAAAGATCAAAACAATAAGGGAACTCCAAATTAACAGTGTCGGTATTATGAAGAAATTGAACTGCTGGGAAGCTATGAAGTGCGGCAGAGAAAACAATAGTAAAGACTGTTATTTTTCAGAAGTTGGAACATGTCCAGCCAGTATTGAAACTTTCATGGATGGCGTCAATGATGGTCAGAATGCAGGACGGGCTTGCTGGGTCATAGCCGGTACCCTTTGCGGTGACGACGTTCAAGGTGATTGCAGCAGCAAAATCAAAACATGCCTTGCCTGTGTTTTTTACCATCAGGTACGAAAAGAGCAGGGCGAAAGATTCATGACTGGGACTGAACTGGCTGAAATGACCCAGTACAAAGAAGCAATTCTGCAGGCAAAATTTGAACAGGAAGAAAGCGAATGAAAATAAAAAAATCAGATCTGATCCAAAGACTGGTTGAAGAGATGGACACCTTCAGCGAAGAGACCAACTATAAAATCAAAACGAACATTGCCAGGGAGACCGTAAATCTTTTTTTTGATTTCATCAAGGAGGCTTTACAACAAAATGATCGAGTTGAACTGAGGGGTTTTGGATCGTTCATGGTCAAAGATTACGGAAGCTATATCGGAAGGAATCCAAAGACTGGAGTATTGGTTGAGGTGCAGCCAAAGAGATCCGCTGTGTTCCGTCCAGGGAGAGAATTGAAAAAAACGGTGGATAATTGATAGTGTTCTCATCTTAGAAAAACTCTAATAACGTGGGAATTTTTATCTCTTTGGCCACCGATCAGTTTCAACGGCTGCCACGCCGATGGTTGATCAATGAAGATTTTTGCCAAGACCACCTAACTTAAGATCTGCAGCGGCGATATGCGGTCCGGTGCAAACGTTCGTTAAATGTATGCTCATACGGTAGATGATAGAATTGAAATCCTTGTTTAAATCCAACGTCTTACTTTTGCTGAATAGTCCAAATAATCTTTTCCGAATTTTTGTGACAAATAGTTTTCCTCAGGCTTGACTGCCTTGAAAAAGAAAAGCATAAACAGGACTGGCACTGTGAAGAACAACCAAAGTGAAAACATAAAAAAGGCAATCCCAATCAATAGTAGCAGAAGTGAAAGGTATAGTGGATTGCGAGAGAACCGGTATGCGCCACTTACTACGATTTTAACGGTTGATTTTGCTGTATCGAATGGGGTCTTGTTCTTGATAAGTTCAATAAATCCACTTACTGCAAAATAAAGAGAAATAAGTGTAAATGCACAACCGACTATAGCACGGGGTATCAGCGAAAGACTAACCGGATGAATGGGGAAAAAGTATTCGAGTAATAGACCAAATCCTAAACATATAAAGAAGTATGCCGGAGGTGGTATCCGGATACCCGCAGAATCTTTTGAATCGTCTTCCATATATCACCTAATTAAACATTTAACGCCTGTTTAACCCGTTTTCCCCAAAGCGCAGCGGCGGGGAAAGTCGGGTTAAAATATTTGGTACGCCCAGCATGGGTATAAACTAATGAGGTGAAAGTCCCCTGTAGTGAATCCTGCTAATTTTTAAATCATTACCGAGACTTCCCGGCTACGGCCCGGTAAATTTATTGAACCACACGTCGGGTGGTGAAGCGGCTGCCGGAGATAAATCGACGGCTACCCGATTTAGCGAACTTTATGATGTTGAAATATATTATTTTCCGAGGCAGCACTTTTTGAATTTTTTCCCACTCCCACAAGGACATGGATCATTTCGACCTACTTTAGAAGATGAAGATACTATTGTGGGGATGTAATCTCTTTTTTTACAATGAGCATAGATTGATTTCAATTTTGAATGTCTTGCTTTAAATATCCTGTAAACATCTGGAATCTGGTGCTCAATTGATGATTTAATCAAACCAATATCTGCAAAAGCTTGATAATTGTCCGAAATTTCCCATTGTTTATTTTTATAACTTACAGAAATATCACATGATTCGTCTTTTAGCTCATCGTCACTGCTTATTGACATAAAACTCAAGTGAACATCTGAACATGAACATTTTGGTAGAAGACAATACTGGTCATGTATTTCATATTGTACTCCATTTACTGCCGTAACCAATCTTTCACCATAAGGCAGTACGTCATTGTAAAAATACATTAATCCATTATATTCAACTTCTTCATAATCGAATTGTGTTTCAATGGAATCAGGTGAGGCTTCTTCACTGATTTTATTTTTATACTTGAAATGTTTATCATGAAGAATGTTGTAATCATGTTCATTTAGGTTGTTAAGAAATTTTTCTGCAAATTGTAGCTCGTCTGCAGATACTTCATCATTTTCGCTATATCCAAGCGATTTTTCATAAATGTCAATTTTTATAGAGTGGGAAACAATACCGCTATGTATTTGATCACTATTCTGTGAATCATAAAGCTCTAAATATACAATTCCACATGTACAAATTGGATTATCACAAGCGGAAATAATACAATTATACCTTTCAATTCTATTATCAATTGGTATCTCCGCTATTATTATATTTGAGTTCGTGTCAATTTTTAATATCATAATTATGCTCTAAGTTTTCCTTTCGATTATGCTCTAAGTTTTCCTTTCGCGTCGCAGTAGAAACCCCTGTTACCCGATGCACCCTGCTCAGATCCCAGCGTGCGGTATTGATAATTTCTCCCACGTTCGCGACACGACCATGCATTTTCCATATGTTTTTCACACTTAGAAAAACGTACTTTAAGCGGTTTTAGATTCCCACGTTCGCGCCAAGTTTAGACGTAAAATTTGCACCATACTGTATTTTATGTTGATTTTTTTATTTTGTTGGTTTTAGGATTAAGCAGTTCTGCCAAAAAAATAACATAGAAACCAGGTGCCAACATGGAAAATTCGTGTCTGAAATGCTTAACAAGAGACTACTCAATAGATGAACTAGACAGACTACTAAGAATTGCCAATCTCAGACTGGCTTATTTAATAGAAATTGATGCAGATTTGGAAGCTGTTGAAAAAATTCACAAGATTAACGGCCGAAATATTCTTAAACTGATCTCTAATGCTGAAGTTGCTTAGTTTTTTCAAGCTCGGCCATGCACTTTTCATATCTATCCTGCAATTCAATGTATTTCCTCATTAGCTGTTCAGACAGTATCAGATTTTGATGAGCTGAATCTTTCAGATGTTGAACAGCTTTATTATCCCTTTCCAGATCTTCATCGGATCTGATTTCCCTTGGTCCCTTTCCTGTTATAATCCAGTGCAGACTTACTTCCGGGTATTTCGCATGAACCGCCTCTAGTAGTTCCACCGAAGGCGTCAGCTTCTTTGCAGACTTCCCCTTGCTTGCATAATTCTGATAGCTCGACAATGGGAACCCGATATGTTCACACCAAGGCTTCTTGAATTTAAACCCTTTTTGCTCTCTTATTTCCTCTATTCTTTCAGCCGCTTCGTGAATTTCTCCGGCTTCATAATCATTTTTGTTTGACATTTAGCAATTTATAGTTATTATAGACACATCATAGCGTGTATTTTGTTTATTTATCGTTATTTAGGGTTAATGTTGGCCTTAGACACCATCACAACCACCTTCAGACTTGAAAAATCGAAGAGAGAACGAGCAATAAAGCTTTGTGCAAAACACGGTATTACATTGACATCATTCCTTGAACACTCTGTTGACCTCGGGCTTATCTGTTTTGAGTCTTTTTCGCGCCTGGAAAACCATAAGAATAACAAGTCCGATCGGAATATAGAATAATCATGCTCAATAAAACAACAAAATTCAATAGTTTTAAAGATCTTATAGTAGCGTATTGCCGCTAAGTTTCTGTTTTTTTTGTCTTTTTAACTATTAAAAACCTATTATCTAAAGGTTTTATGGCAGATAAAGTCCAAGTCAACCTGACTGTTCCGGATTGGAGAAGAAAACAAATTAAAAGACGTGCCGAGGCTAACAATCAATCCTTGGTTGACTACATGATTGGATTGGTGGACCAGGAAGAGTCCCTTGCAAAAGGGAAGGCCATTATAATCATCAACCCGGATAGGAGCAGCCATCTGACATTGAAAGAGGTCGTCAATGGATGAGATAGATGCATTAGCAGCCAAGGTCGACACAATGAACACCCTTCTCTCTGAGGTCCTGACTGAAGTTAAAGAACTCAGAAAGCGACTTGATACCGAAAAACTCATCAAAGCCACAGAAAGCCTTACTGGAATCGTCACCACCAGTAAGGAAATCCAACAAGCCAAGCAGGAAGACATACTCCGTCAAACGGAAACCAAAACGGATGTTTCCAGTTTTATGGCTGGACTGCGTGAAGAATATTTCAATAAGGGAAATAAGGTAACTCCATAAACAGGAGATTTCGGGGAGGGCAAGCTGATGCCGAGAAAAGTAACTGCATACGGGTGTAAATTCAGGTGTGGCTATCGTGTGACAACCAAAAAAGCAACAGTAGAGGCCCACGAAAAAACCTGTTTCCGTAATCCAGATCGAAAAGCCTGTTCGACATGCGCCTGGCATGAGCGGGATACATGCGAAGACCTTGAAAACCCCGGTTTCTTTAAAAACTACTCTATCTGCCATAAGCCTGATTTTACCCCTCCAGAAATGTATAAGAAACATGGCGTCGCATGGGATTGCCCTGGGTGGGAAGAGTTTGGTGAGCTCCCTGCCTGGATGGAAATCTATGATGAATGTTCAGACGAACCAGAAAGTACCCCCAACAATGTCATTCCAATTTTTTGAACATGGTATCTAAGGAGGCCGAATGTCTGACAAAAACTTAACCGTGAATATTGCAGATGGAATCGTGCTTAATTTTCGAAAATCGGATGACCTAATCTCTCTCACAGATATCTGGAAAGCATCGGGGAAAAATAAAAACCATCAACCCTATGAGTGGATCAGGAAGGAAGGTTCTGCTTTTATTGATTATATTACTAATACCGCCTCCCAGTCGGTTTTAAAAACTGTCAAAGGAAAGCAGGGTGGAACCTACGCCCACTGGCAGATTGCCGTCGCCTACGCAAAATATCTCTCATCAGAACTTCACGCTGCAGTCAACCAGGCCTTTAAAGAACGTCTCGAAGAAGAACAAGACCCTAATCTCGCCATCAGTCGTGGTGTGGAAAGAGCTGTAAAAGCATATCAAAGAATGGGCCGGGACGAAAAGTGGATATCTAAACGCCTTTATATCAAAGACGGGAGAATCTACTTCTCAAGTATCTTATCAGAACGTGACTGTGATGGCAGAGGTATTGGCATGATTACCAATACCCAATACCAGGAATTGTTTGGAGCAAAAGCCCCTGAGCTTAAGGAAAGAAAAGGCCTCCAAAAAAATGACAATCTTCGCGATCACATGTCACGGCTTGAACTTGCCAAAATTGGACTGGCTGAAGAGATGGCCATTGATCGAATTGAAAAAGATAATGCAATGGGACAATGGTCCTGTAACAAACGAGCAAAGGCAGCGGCCAAGTCCGTGCGAAAAGCTGTTGATGATTTCAATCGACCGGCAGAGCTGACAGCGGAACAGAGTCTTCAGATGGAGACTATTCCTATTGAGAACCTGGTCTCCAATCAGGGTATGTCCCGCGAAGAGTTTTTCGACAAGTACAAATCTCTGTAGTTTTTTCCATCACCCCCAATAACCAATAAACCCAGGAGACATAATGGCCAACGGAATCGAAGTAGCAGTGGACGAAAAAACGTTCGACGGACTGATGAACCTATGGGGAGATCAGCTTAACGGGAAAGAAGGGAAACACTCAAAGAACATCGTTTCTCTCGATATTTTCATCGGTGCTATGGTTGAAGACCAGGAGGGGGATCAAGAAGAGAAGAAACCATAGAAAGAGCCCGGGCCGCAGTCGCCAACTCGAACCCGGGTACCTTTCATCGTAGACAGGCACAAAGCGTTGTTTGGAAGCACGCCTACTACCAAAGGCGCTTTTTTGTGCTGTCTGATTGTATTCTTACGTCATTTTTTTATCTGGTCAACGGGAAAATGGAGAATAAAGACAAAAAATATCTTGTCTATGGATGGGTCAGGATTCGGGGAGTGAAACGGCCGATCAGGAATTATCCGAGAGTTATTACTCAGAAACCGGACACCCGAAAACACTTAAAGGCAAACCACTATGAAAAAGACCTGGAAAGATCAGTTTCTTGAGAGTTTTAATTCATCAAAAACTAAGACAGACGCCGACTATACAGCCTCAGCAATAAATCACTTTGTTAGTGAAGCAAATGATGAGAGTAATCGTGAAATATTTTTTAATGTAATCCCTGATGTCCTTGAGGCCCTTGCAGCAGACCATAAGTACAAAGAGCTTGATGATTTAAGTGAGCTAATCAATATTTGTGAATCCCATATCGAGGTCGCACTTGGACTCGCTTTAAAAATGCTGAACTGTGTCTGTGTGGCCACTGAAGTAATCTTCAATGTTTATGGAGACAATCTCTCACTTCCAGAACAAATAGCCCCAACACGCGTAGTTATAAACCCTCAGGCAAAGATTCTAAGTTATCGTGTAGATTTTCTTGCCACATCATCTGTTTTAGACTTTCAGACGAGAGCCTTTATCAAGAGAAGTGTGATTATTGAATGTGATGGCCACGATTTCCATGAAAAAACAAAAGAGCAAGCAAAGCGCGATAAAAAGAAGGATAGAGAACTACAAGCGAAGGGATACAGGGTATTCCGTTTTACGGGATCCGAAATATGGAACAATGTTTTTCAATGTGCCGAAGAGGTTTTTAATTTCCTAACACACCCCAAAAAAGTGTAACAGCAATATGGCAAGACCAATTAAAAACTCAGTGGATTACTTCCCTCATATGACAACGCATAAGAGGACCATGTTTATCCTGGAACAGAAATATGGGAATGACGGATATGCTTTCTGGTTTAAATTATTGGAAGTTCTCGGTGGAACTGAAAACCACGTTTTTGATACCAGAAATACCGAGGACATGATGTTTCTGGTATCAAAAACTCGCTTAAATGAGGATATCTGTCTCGAAATCCTTAATTTACTCTCAAGTTTAAAGGCAATTGACTCTGATCTTTGGGGTTCTGGGTTAATATGGTGTCAGAATTTTGTTGATGGTGTGGCTGATGTTTATAAAAAAAGGAAAAGGGAAGTCCCAATAAAACCTAGTTTACGGTCACCTAATCAGGAGTTTTCGGGACAGAAATTAAATAATCACATAGTTTCTGGACCAGAAACATCATCTCAACCGGATTTTAGCAACCAGCCTGTCACAGAAAGTACACAAAGGAGAGGAGAGGAGAGTAAAGAAAAGGAGAGGAGAGGAGACCCGCTCCCACCCAATAATTATCAAATTCCAGATGAAGAAGTCGAGTTGATCACACAAAAGATTATTCTCTGGAATAAAACTTTCTCCGAGAAAGGAATAATAAAAAAAATCCCCACCGACGATATCAATAAGAGGGGGATTCTTATGGAATTAATGGAATTTACTCTCGAAGACCATCAAAAAGTGTATGATTTTGCTCTTTCTCCGCGTGGATGGGCAAATGAGCGAATGAGATCAAATCTGACTTTTAAAACAGTACATAAAAATTTTATAGATTTGCTTGAACGTGCCAATATTCCTGTTTTTGAGAACAGTTCTGATACGAAGAAAGATGGTTTTTTTGTTCAACATGAAGACCCAACACAATTCCACTACCCACAAAGCCATGACGAATCTATCGGTATCTGAGCAATCAGAACGTGATTTAGCCATACAAAGAGTGGCAAATAGGAAGCAGAAAAATAAGATCATCCGGGAATCCAAAACGATCTTGAGAATCGCTGAAAGCAGGAAGGCAATTAATTCAGCGATCGCAGAAAGTATCCCCGGGCCTAAATCTTTTATCATGCAGAACATGGAAGAGGCACTAAAAAGGGTCGAATCAGGGCAGAGTAATGCGGTGGCCAGGGATGCTTCGATCGGGTTTACCAGTGATGAAAATGGCAGGGAATACTGCGACCTGGAAGTATCAAAAGCTGACTTATTGAAATCGGCCGATGAAGAGGCCTTGCTTTACCACAACAACAATCCGAATACCCGGCTGGACTTATGTGGATTTCCAAAAGACAGAAGGGATCGACACTTCCTTCTTAATTATGATTTTGGCGATCAGTTAAAACGATTAATTGAAGGTGTCCGGCATTCCTGGGTTTATCTGTACGGGGATCCAGGCCAGGGGAAAACATCTCTAGCAACCAGGGCAGTATGGGAATTGATTAAAAACCATCCGAGCCAAAAAGCAACCTTCATATCAATCAACCAATGGACCGCATCACTGATGCCGGGGTCCGATTCAACGCTTGATCTTTCAAAAATACAGAAAGTTGTCCTGGTGGATGATTTTGATAAATTTGATACCCGAAAAGACTTCCAGATCCGGCATGTTCTTAGACTGATTGAGAGATTGAAAGACCGCCATCAGGTTATCATAACCAGTAATTATTCACGATCTGAAATGTTAAACCAAAACCCTGATCACCTGGACTTTAAAGTGATGCTCGATCGCATTAAAGGAAAGGCTATCGATTTTCCAAGATTTTCAGGAAAAAGCCATAGGTAAAATTATGAACTGGACAGCAAAACTGAAAGACGGGATCCCAACTCTATCCGAAACGGACATCGAAATGATCCTGCATATGAACCCGATGAGAAAGAACACCGTTACCCGGGAGGCGATCTTACGGAACCTGGAAACGCTTCGCCGGGACTGGGCAGAGCACCAAGTATCCGGAAATTCCGGACAGTTGCCGGATAAACCGAAAGTCACTTTCGATCTTCCGCCTTGTCCGCAGTGTGGCGGGATTTCTTTTTTAAGAACAGGCACTTGCCATGTTTGCCAGACATGTGGGTCCAGCCAGGGCTGTTCGTAGGTCAATTAAAACAAAAGGTTATATGAAAAGAAAAAAGAAACAACCTTACAATCACCCCGCCAGGGATAATAAGGGGTTTTCGCCAACCTCTGAAGATCTGAAAGATGCGATTCGGGAATACATCGCCAGGGGCGGCAAGATAAAGAAATTGCCGAGTCAATCCCAGAAATACCAAAGCAACCCCGCATGTTTAAACGCCGTACCGGGGTTGTCAATGGCCAGTGATATGGCTTTTATGGACCGTTAATCAGCTGGCCCCTTGACCTGGTGCCCGACGATCTGGTGCTCGAAAGGGTACCTGGATAGACAGAGTTCCTGGATCGCCCGGGTTATTGGAGGGGGGCCGGCTTCTTAACCACAAAAAGGAGAACCACATGGAAAACCTGACCAATGTCAGAGTCGCCGCCCTGCTGGTTATTTTGATTCTGTATGTTGTTTTTACTTTTCCGATTTATATTTTTAAAACCTTTTCAAAAAAACGCCATGAGCAAGATAGAATGGACCGACAAAACCTGGAACGTAGTGACAGGATGCAGCCATATCAGCCCAGGGTGTGACAACTGCTATGCCAAAACTATGCATAAACGGCTACGCGGTATGGGTAATAAAAAATACAAAGGTCTTTTTAACATTCCAAGATGCTGGCCAGACGAACTAGACAGGAAATTCGCAGGGAAGTCCAAAAAGATATTTGTTAATTCAATGTCTGATATTTTTCATAAGGATATCCCTTTCGAGTTTATCAAAAAGGTATGGGACTACATCTCTCAAAACCCCCAGCATTTTTTCCAGATATTAACAAAGCGCCCGGGTCGAATGTTTGAGTTTTCACAATGGGTGGGCGATGAGGATGGAACAGCCACAGAAACCTGGCCTCAAAACGCATGGTTAGGAATCACGGCTGAAAACTGGAACGAATTACCGCACCGGTCTTGGTACCTGAATGAATTACACGCTGCTGTAAAATTCATCAGCATGGAGCCCCTGCTTGATGATATCTCCCAGCGGAATCCGAAGGACTTCAAATACTACCTTTCTCATTTTGACTGGGTAATTGTCGGAGCGGAGACGGGACCGAAAGCCAGGTTTATGGATCCCCAGTGGGCCAGGAATGTCCGGGATGTCTGCCGGGATCTGAAAATTCCTTTCTTTTTCAAAAAGATGTCAAACAACCAACCGGTACCGGACGATCTGATGATCAGGGAGTTTCCGGAACCGAGAAAACTTCAGAAGAGGTCAGCATGAAACCAATTCTGTTTTCAACACCCATGGTCAAAGCAATACTTGACGGCCGTAAATCGCAGACGCGCCGTGTTGTGAAACCGCAAATGCAGTACAAAGACACAGAGCAGTTGTTGAGAAATGTAAAACCGCCTTACCGAAGGGGCGACACAATTTGGGTGCGGGAAACTATCTGTATTGCGCCGAAAAACTGGGCTGAAAAAGGCCCCCACTGCATCCAAGACGATGACGGTGATTGGAGACACATCGCTTACCGAGCGGATTCAACCGGGGAATGGGCAATGAGAGAATATGGATTGAAGTGGAAACCATCGATTTTCATGCCGGCATGGGCCTGCCGACTATTCCTGACTGTTGAAGAGCGCCGGATTGAACGTCTCCAGGATATCACAGAAGATGATGCCAAAGAAGAAGGGGTTGATCCGCTTCAAAAAATGAATTCATATTCCGGACTGGCTGCTGAAGCTGCAGGGATAAAATACCACGAACGGCACAAGGCCAGTTTTCGAATACTTTGGAATTCTATTAACGGGAAACCGAAACCAAATAAGCCGGATGTTTCCTGGAAAGCGAATCCGTGGATTTCCGTTTACACATTTTCAATCAGAGAAATCAGACAACGATCTGAATAGGAGACCCCAATGCACTATCCATTCGATTCACTGCCTGAAGATATCCAGGCGACCCTGAAAGAAAGAATGAAGCCAGACTTCATTCTCCTATACCATGAAGATGGAAGCGTAGTTATCCCATCACCCAATAATCATGAACACGATCCACTGGGCTATTGCAGGAAAACCGGTCGGATCATATGCGGGATTAAAGCTTTTTACCGTCTGGAGTATGGCCACTATCTAACCAAGGAAGAGAGAGACCAAATCGACAATGATCGGGCATCTGAGATTGAAAAGGCCAGGTTCGAGAAAGCTGAGAAGATCAAATCTTCCGATCTGGAATCTATTGGGATCGAGCAGTTTTACAGTGAAGATGCCGGATTCATTCCAGAGCTGGACTACTTCTTTGACGCTATGATCGAAGCCCATGGTTTCCAGTATGAGAAGTACCCCAAATACGTCTGGGCGACCAAACCAGAACCGGTTATTGGTCCGAAGGATGCCTTTCGTGTTTACGAGTCAGACATGGATGATCTGTCAGATGAATGCGACTGGCCCGTAAAAGGGGAACAAAAACTCCAGGAGGCCCTTGATTCATTCGTAGAAGAAAACAGCGGTATGGTTGCTTATTACCCGGACTATTCAACAGCGATCCTGATCGATGAAGATATCGAAGAGTTCCGAAAACGGTACGAAGATGAAGAAGAAGCTATTGGGAACCGCCAATGAAAGAGACAGAGCTTGCAGAACAAATGATTAAGATCCTGGACGATGGTGACTTTGAGATATTTCAAGAGGTCCAGATTTACGAAGGGATAGGTAGTCCTGTTGTTGATATTGTCGCCAAACAGGGCAATATCTTATGGTCTATTGAAACAAAAACAAGCTTCTCAATGGATGTATTGGCTCAAGCTTTCTGGAACAAACGATATTTCCATTATTCTTCTGTCTGCATTTCTCATAAAAATGATTCCAAAGCCCGGCAGTTTGCTTTTCGTGTAGCCAGTAAATTCGGTATTGGCGTGTTTGTGATCTGGCCTGATGGAGCATCCAGAGAGATTGAAAAAGCCAAGTTCAATCGGAAAGCTTTCACATCTCAGATAAAGCTTAATGAACAGCAGAAGACCTATGCAAAGGCCGGCAACAACAATGGATCCAGGTGGTCTCCTTTCCAGCAAACCAAAGAAAATCTAATCAGGTATGTCACAAAAAATGAAGGCGACCGTCTGAGCTCACTGGTCGCTGAAATTTCACATCACTACAACACACCCAGCACGGCCGCAGGTTGTATTCGTCAGTGGATAAATAATGGCGTAATAAAGGAACTCCGGATTGATCGGGGAAGAGTTTTTTTAAATGATCAAACAGGAATTGCCAATGAAAACTCAATTATTAGGTGAAGTAATCCTGACCGATAACATGATCGCGCATCTGCATGGTCGGCCAGGTACCCCAACAAACAAACTTTTCAAAATGTCAGCTGATGGTCTCAAAAAGGAGCTCGAAAAAAGAGAACGTCTTCTTGAAACCATGGTAACCGAAGGGAGGGTTGAACAATGACGATGCCATATAAAAAATCCACTCGAAAGCGGGGCCACATTTCTGCGAATGCCAGGTTCCCAAAAATCGACCGGGAAGAGATCGAGCAGAAAAAAAAGGAATATTTCGCGGCTGGTGGAACAATCACGAAGCTTATTGTTGATGATAAATCCCCTGTCTTCCTGCAACGGATCTCATCGGATACAATTGACTCTCTTTAATTCCCGGGGGGTGAAAAAAGGAATTGATTTTCCGTTTTCGATGTGTTAAATTTAACACATACATGATGTATTAATGAACTTTTTAAACTCAAACAGGAAAAAAATGAGAGCAATTGATTTGTTTGCAGGATGTGGCGGTTCTTCAACGGGCGCATTAATGGCTGGTTGTGAAGTTGTTTGGGCTGCTAATCACTGGTTGGCTGCAGTCCAGGTCCACAAAAACAATCATCCCGACATTGAGCATATCTGCCAGGATCTTCATCAAGCCGATTGGTCTCAGGTCCCTGCTCACGATCTTCTGCTTGCCTCTCCCTGTTGCCAGGGACACTCCAAAGCCCGGGGGAAACACCGCCCCCAACATGACGCCTCCAGGTCGACCGCATGGGCAGTTGTTTCTTGTGCGGAATATCACCGACCGGAAGCGATCGTTGTCGAAAACGTTCCGGAATTCCTGGACTGGGAACTTTACCCGGTCTGGGAAATGGCCATGCAGACCATGGGGTATTCATTGTCTCCCCATATGATCGATGCAGCTGATTGTGGTGTCCCTCAGAACCGGAAACGGATGTTTGTTGTTGGAACCAGGTCTGAATCCCCGATCAAACTGAAGCTGAAGAAACGGCCGCATGTCGGCGCCAGGAACGTGATTGATTTCGATTCCGGAAAATGGTCACTGATCAATAAGCCAGGAAGATCTGGAGCGACACTGGCCCGGGTAGCGAACGGCCGGTCAAGTTTCGGTGATCGTTTCGTGATGCCTTATTACGGAAGTGGTTCCGGACTGACCGGCCGGGATCTTGACCGCCCGATCGGAACTGTTACCACCAGAGACCGCTGGGCCGTTGTCGATGGCGATAAGATGCGCATGGTCACCGCTGAAGAGTACAAGGTTTTTATGGGATTCCCAGTTGACTACCAACTGCCGGCAAAAAGTAAATCACTGGCTATCCATCTGATCGGCAATGCTGTCTGTCCTCCGGTTATGAGAGATATCATTACTGAACTTAAAAAGGTAGCATGAAAAGGAAACTCACATATACCTGCCGGGCAGAACCAGCCAGTGGCCATTTCAATCTTTTCATGGATATTAGCAGCCCAGGCACTATCAAATCGACGTATCGCCACATGGACCGGTTTTCAGATGTAACATCAGCGCTGGATCTGGGAGAAAGTACCCGGAAAGAAGCTGAAAAAGGTAACCTGAAAGTGGCCGATATCCCCGCATGGGACCATATTCAAACCGTCAATCTTTAAGGACTCAATGAGTGAAGTAATCAATGTTGAAGGGGCTCTAATTGAACCAATCGGACAAACTGGGGACGGTGGACCCTTCGATAGTGGAGTCACATACTACCGCATCAGTAAATACGATGATGACCACCAGGAAGTATTTGAAAACGAGAACCAGGTTAAAGAGTGGCTCAATGAACACATGCCTCCTCGAGCTTGCGACTGTGAACATGATTGTTGCGGGTGTCGACTTGTTAATGGTGCATATCTGATCGGGTATGATCCGATCACTGAGCACTACATCATCGCTGAAAACTGGGCATTTAACATCTAAAAAGGAATCCCAATGTCTAAGAAAGAAATCAAAACTTATAAATGTGAAAAGTGCGGCCAGGATGCCCGAAAACTCTTCCCGGTTAATGAGAAAGGGTTGATCACAATGAAGTCCAAAGCGGTCGCTGAAGTCTGTCAGAAGTGTGTGAAAGGGTAAACGGGTCAACAAATTGGAATAGTCCATCAAGCAAATCGGGAGTTTAGACTACACAGCCCAGATTGATGCCATAATTGTCAGTAAACACACTAAAGTGAATCCTCCAAACCAAATACGGACATCTTCAGATCTGCTTTGCTTCAATGGACTTGCGATGCAGGATGCCCCTATTAAGAAAAGCAACAAAGTTAGACCAAAGGCGATCATAAAACTAATGGCTTCCTTGAATGTAAATACCTTAATGACTGAGACTGAGGTAAGAATGAATGTGATCACTACTGAGAACAAAGCAAGTATTTCAATTGTTTTCTTCCTTTCTTGGTCAAATTTTTCCTCGGTTCGTCTATCGATTTCTTTACTGCTGGTTTCGATTCTTTCATTTATTATTTTGTGGTCCTGGATTCTTCTCTTTGCATCATTCAATCTGTTTTTAAAATGGAAAGCATCAGTAAACAAATCTTTTGCTATGATACTGTTTATAAATCCCTCAGCCTCATCAAACCGATTCTCAGCGAATAAATAATTAACATAATCCAGGTAAACGGACATTAAGGACTGCGAGAAAGTTGGGTTTTCACTATTTTTTACTATAGGCTCTAAATATTCTATAGCACTTAGAACTTTTTCTTCAGCATGAAGTATATTTGCATAACTATGCCTGAACTCAAAATTGTTTGGAAACTCTTTGACTAATCCATTAAAATGCTCAAGCTGTTGATCTTTTGTAAATTGGTTGAATAGTATTTCCGATTCTATAAATTTTAATACTTCTTGTATTGACGAGTCGTTAGTTTGGCTTATAAGGGCATTTATTGCATCCAAAAATTTTTTTGAATCTCGATCTTGAAAAAGAAGCCCAAATTCATAGACTGTAGTTGTCCATTCATTTTTCCATTCCTTTTTATTGTAAGGTCCAAGTTGACTTACACTTTGTAGATATTCTTTAAATGCCTCAATTGCACCATCTTGGCCTTCAATTTTATTTTCAGTAATTCGATTAATGATAATTCGCATATCACTTTTAAATATGCCTGAATATCCCATTATGGTCTCCAAAAGCAATGTTATGGATTTCCTTTTTTTTCTGAAATTCACAATATATTAATCAAATGAATTAGTCTACTAACTGTTTGATTCGAAAGGAGGGCGATTCTTCATTGGCAAAAAGCGTACATATGTATACCATATCAAAAACACCAATGGAGAGGTCAAATGATTGGCAAAACCTTAAAGCTGGTATCGGCGGATACAGGGATTGTATTTTACCGGATAACCGGTGAAGACGGTAGCACATACATTATAAAGCCGTTGTGCAAGGTCAAAAAAGGATATCTGACTATTAAGTATGAAGGAGTTAAAGAATCCCACGTTTACAAATCTGAGGTCGGGGTTAATTACCTGAAGGCATCGAAACGGGAAATAGCCCGGATTAAAGAAATTCTAGATGAATCAATATCGAATTTAAATGACCCCTGAAACATACCTGGATCTTAAAGAAGCCATCATTAGTCGAGGATATGAGCCAGATATTGAATGGGCCGAAAATCTGAGGCCATGCGATAACGCTCAAGAATTCTGCATTGAATATATCTGGGTAATCTGCAATTCAGGCATAAAAAACAAGGTTGCTGAGATAATCTTCGAAAAAATCAAGAAAGCGATCGCTAATCAAGTCGATATTTCTGAAGTCTTCGGCCATAAAGGAAAAGTCAGCGCCATTAAAAAGATGATCCTGGACCATAAAGAGGTCTTTCAGCAATACCTGGAATCGGAAAACAAGCTGGAATTCTGTGGGGCCCTGCCATGGATCGGAGACATTACTAAATATCACCTGGTTAAAAATCTGGGAGAAAACTATATCAAACCAGATCGGCATCTTGTCCGGATCGCGAAATCATTCAATACCGATCCTTTCAAACTATGCCAGGATCTATCCGATATCACCGGGGATAGATTACATACTGTTGATGTTGTTCTTTGGAGAGCTGGAACACTGGGGTTGGTATGAAAAAGG
>Ga0180009_10003320_pt1 | contig 18359 bp, 17 predicted proteins | sample OS_PC_MetaG_FD_123537 | JGI IMG/M metagenome (GOLD analysis project Ga0180009, IMG submission 123537) | Groundwater microbial communities from the Aspo Hard Rock Laboratory (HRL) deep subsurface site, Sweden - OS_PC_MetaG | ecosystem: Environmental > Aquatic > Deep subsurface > Groundwater... | reverse complement strand
TTTGACATTTGTATATACATTGTATATACTTTATACATACTTAATATTAATCAAAAAATCTATGAAAACAGCAGTTGTAAATTTTAAAACAACTCCAGAGATAAAACAGCGTGCCTTAGAAAATACAAAAAAAGCAGGTATTCCTTTAAGCTTGCTGCTTAATAATCGCCTGCATCAAATAGCGAACGCAAAGAGCTTAACATTGGACTTTGGCGCAGAAGAACCATCAGAAATGCTTATTCATGACTTAGAAGAATCCAAAAAGGATGAAAAAGAAGGAAGGGTTTACAAGTTTGATACAGCAGATGATTCTATTGCATTTTTGCGAAGCCTTAGAAACAAAGAATGAAAATATTTTATTCAAATCAATTCATCAAAAGATATAAAAAAATCCCTGCAAAAATACAAAAACAGATAGAAAAAAAAATTACAACATTCAAAGATTTACCATATCACCCGCTACTAAACAATCATACACTTACAGGAAAATGGACAGGTTATTGCAGTATTAATATATCGGGAGATTGGCGCGCTATTTATCATAATAATGATAATGACATTGTAATTTTTGATACCATCGACACGCATAGCAACCTATACAAAAAGCATTGATTTATTTGTCGAATTCTGATAGAATATTGCTATGTCAGGACACTTCAGCCAAAGGCTGACCAGCCTCTGGCTGGCAGTTTATTCGTAAAACATGTCTATAATATGTCAGGTCATTCTAAGTGGCATAGTATCAAATATCAAAAAGCAGCGACCGATGCTAAAAAGGGCGCTGTTTTTACACGCATGGCCCGCAATATAACAATCGCGACTAAAGAAGGCGGACAAGACCCTGAAACCAATTTTAAACTAAGGATGGCAATAGATGCCGCAAAATCAGCAAATGTGCCAAAAGACAACATTGAACGCGCCATAAAACGCGGATCTGGAGAAGGCAACGAAGATCAATTGCAAGAATCAATATATGAAGCATACGGCCCTAGTGGAGTTGCCATGATTATCACAGTCATTACAGACAACACGAACCGAGCTGTATCTGATATAAGGCATGCATTAACAAAACATGGTGCATCTTTAGGCCAAAGCGGGTCTGTTATGTGGAACTTTGATAGAAAAACAGAGAAAGATGGAATTAAATATATTCCAAAAACAACGATTAATTTAGATGAAGATGCTAAAAAAAAGTTAAACGCGCTGATAGATGCTTTAGAAGAATTAGAAGATGTGAATGAATTCTTTGCTAATGACGCTTAAATATGATAATTCTAGGAATAGACCCAGGAATAGCTGACACTGGGTTTGGAATAATTAAAAAAGATTCAGACAAATTCAGCGCGATTGAATATGGAAGCATTAAAACAAGCAAATTAGACGATTTAGCCAAGCGCTTAGACGCGCTTTACAAAGATATTACACAGCTTATTAAGAAGCATAACCCAGACAAAATAGCTATTGAACAATTATTTTTCGCGAAAAATACTAAAACAGCAATCACAGTAGCGCAGGCAAGAGGAGTTCTTCTATTAGCATCAGAGCAAGCAGGATGCGAAACACAAGAATTCACTCCTTTACAGATAAAACAAGCTTTAACAGGATACGGAAAAGCTGATAAAAACCAAATTCAGCAAATGGTAAAAACAATTTTAAAATTAGATCAAATCCCAAAACCAGATGACGCGGCAGACGCGCTAGCTTGCGCAATATGTTGCGCTCAGACGAATAACTTTATTTAAAAATCAGCCAAAGGCTGACCAGCCTCTGGCGGACGCCCAAACAAAACAATATGCCTGATAAACTAACAATAGTCACAATTTCAGCTGAGACCGCTCCATTCTCAAAAGCAGGCGGTTTAGGCGATGTTGCCCGCTCCCTGCCAAAAGCGCTTAAAAGAAACGGGCATAAAGTAATCGTAATTACGCCTTTGCATGGTGTAGTTGATATTAAAAAACATGGCCTAAAAAAACTTGGAAACGATATTAAAATTGAAATGGATGAAACCAAAACACTTGAATTTGACTATTGGCGCGGATATCTAATGCATGGCTTGCCTGTTTATTTCATAGACCGCAAAGAATACTTCTCAGGCCTAAAAACAATCTATAAAGCAAAGAACACAAATGAAAGATTTTTCTTTTTTAATTTAGCAGCGCTCAAATTAATAGAACTTCTAGGCATTAAGCCAGACATAATCCACTGCAATGATTGGCATACTGGACTTATTCCTCATTTCGCGAAAAAGAGATTTAAAAATTCAGAAAACTTGAAAAATGCCGCTTTAGTCTATACAATTCATAATCTTGCGTTCCAAAGAGGGCACAGTGAAGTAAAAAAAGATGATGATGGATATTCCAGACTCTCGCGTTTTACTAGCGAGAAAGGCATCAAAAAAATTAATTTTGCAAAACGAGCGATTATCAATTCTGACATCATCAACACAGTATCAGAACAGTACGCGAAAGAAATAATGACCCCAAAATTCGGACAAGACCTAAACCGCATCTTGAAAAACCGAGCAGATCGCGTATTCGGCATTGTAAATGGAATTGATTATGGCGTATTTAATCCAAAAAAAGATCCAGACATAAAACAAAACTATGACCACAGGTCGCTTGATAAAAAACAAGTAAACAAATTAGATCTTCAGAAAAAATTCAATCTGCCGCAGGATAAAAACATTCCAATCCTCGGAATGGTGACTAGAATTACAGAGCAAAAAGGATTTGATTTGCTCATGAAAATAGCAGATGACCTTCTTAAACAAAATATTCAATTGGTTATCGCGGGATCAGGACAAAAAGAATATGAAAATTTCTTTAAAAAGCTTGAAAAAAAATATCCAAAAAAAGTTGGCGCGCATTTAGAGTTTAGCACCAAAAAGGCCGCGCAAATTTACGCGGGATCAGACATATTTTTGATGCCATCTAGATTTGAACCATGCGGCTTAGGGCAATTGATCAGTTTAAGATACGGAAGCGTGCCTGTTGTGCACGCAGTCGGCGGATTAGCTGACACTGTGACTGACTATAATCCAAAAACTTCAGAAGGAAACGGATTTGTATTCAAAGAATATGAACCACAGCAGTTCTTAATCGCGGCTATCCGGGCTATTGAAACATACCAGCACGCGGACGCGTGGAAAAAGCTTGTAAAACTTGGAATGAAACAATCTCATTCCTGGGAAATCCCAGCGGAAAAATACGGCATATTGTTCCGCAAAGCAATAAAAGTAAAAAAATTAAATAATATATGCAGAACATAGAACAACTCTTTGACGCGAAATTTATTGCGTCCTTGTTTGCTGAAAAAATCCCTGATTTTGCATCTAAGCACGATTTATCTGATTTAACAGCTGCTCCAATAAAAAAATATATTGGTGGCGACTTTTATCAAATTGTTATACGCTATGACTGCGCGAGCTTTGGATATAAGCCAGTTTTCTGCACAGCTCATTCAAAAGAAAATAGAAAAAACGCGTTTAACGCGTTAACATATATTAATAATCACGCGTTAAAACAAAATAATATATTTCTTCCTAATCCTTTATTCTTTGATAATGAGTATGGCGCGTTTTTTTACCAAGGCATTGATGGAAAAAATCTTTTGCACTATATCAAGAAAAAAGAATTTGATCTTACAGCGCATCTTAAATCATCAGCTGAATTGATTGCATATGTTCATGAAGTTCCTGCTGAAAAAGCAGAAAATTTCAATCCAGAAAATAGCCGCATAAAAACAATTGTGCCTGGACCTGAAAATTTTTTGGCAAAAATTGAAAAATTATTTCCAGAAAAATTCGGCCAGATAAAAGAAAATTTTTACTATCTGGCGAAACTTGACCAGGAAAATCTGGACGCTAAAACCAATATCTGCTTAATACATGGGGACTTTCATCCAGAAAATGTAATTATTAACGAAGAGCATGGCAAGTTTTCAATAATTGATTTTACTGATATCTGCTTGGCTGACTGGGCAAGGGATGTTGGAAATTTTCTCCAGCAATTAAGGTTCATGTCGTATGGCGAAAGAAGTATAGATGAAATCAAAAAAAATCAGGAAATTTTCCTTAACGCATATCTAGAAAAAAGATCTATCACAAAAAATTCTAAAATTGAAAGCCGAATTAATCTTTATAAATCATGGTCAGCGCTCCGCAGCGCCATCTATTTTTTGATAAAAGGCGGCCCAGAGCCAAAGAACGCTGATGTCGTTTTAAAAGAAATATGAAAATACTTTATCTTTATGACTTTCCTCTTTGGGGGAATGGTTCTGGAACATTTCTGCGGAACCTGATGGAAAAAGTCGTAAAAAAACACAAAGTCGCGGTTGTTGCTCCAGAAAGGCGAAAGATCCACAAAGTGAGGCAATTCCGCGTTCACCCGCCTTTTCAGCTCCCTGTATTCATAGGCCATCCAGAGTTAAAAGGTTCAAAATTATATAAAGATCTTACTGCAACAGAAACGGCTAAATTATACAAAGCTTATATTACCTCCACTGTAAGAGCTGTTGAAAGCTTTAAGCCAGATATAATCCATTTCCATCATCTAGGCCTTCTCTCCGCGGTTGCGCATCATGTGCATGTGCTGACAGGAGTAAACTATATTGCCACAACGCATGGCAGCGATTTAAAGCACATGAAAGAAGACAGACGATTCTGGGATTTTGCGTCTCCTACTATTAAAGACACAAAAAGGATTACAGCTGTTAGCGCGCATACTCGCAGATGGTTCTTGGAAATGTTCAACCATAATGTAAATCCAGGTCTCGCGCGCAAGACAAATATTATTCCAGGCGGAATTAATGTTTCAGAGCACAAAAAAAAGCAAAAAACAAAATCAATTGATTCACGCTATAAGTTAAAAGATAAAAAAGTAGCGCTTTTTGTGGGACGCCTCACAAAAGAAAAAGGCGTTGAATATATTATAAAAGCAGCAGAAAAAATCAAAGGAGAAGTTGTTATTATTGGAGATGGACCGCAAATGAATGAACTCAAAAAAATAAAACATGATTTAAAACTAAAAAATGTCCATCTTCTTGGCTATATAGGCAGAGAGGAATCTGATAAGCTAAAAAAAATCTATACAAGAGCAGACGTCATAATAGCTCCTTCTGTAATTGATGAAGCCCTTGGACTTGTGATTTTAGAAGCAATGTATTACGCAAAGCCAGTCATTGCCACGCGCAAAGGCGGAATTCCTTTGGCAGTCAAAGAAAATGAGACAGGGCTTTTTGTTAGACCTCGCAATAGCACTGATATTGCTGAAAAAGTAAATATTCTTTTTGAAGACGAAGAAAAAGCAAAACGACTTGGAGAAAATGCGAAAAAAGTTGTTCAAGAAAAATTCACATGGCAGACAATCTCCGAGCGATTTATTGATATTTATGAACAAAGTATCGCATCAAATGGGAATGGGAATCACAAAAAAAATAAAAAATAATCAAAAATATGAAAAACAAAAAACTAAAAATCGCTTTATTTACGCCTTATGAACAAACAGCGCCTCCTCCTGCTGATGTTATTCGCGCGCCCCAGGAGCTTTGGGCGATTATTGCTGATGAACTTACGCAGCGCGGACATAATGTGACTTTGTTCGCCCCAATTGGCTCAAAAACAAAAGCAAACTTGCCAAAAAATAATCTTCCTGCTTTGGCAAAAGACAAGGAATATAAACAACTTGTTAAAAAAGACAAAACATTAGGCTCAGTTAAGTTAGTCCGAACTATTTATAATGAAATTGCTTTTGCAAAGTTCATAAATGAATTTAAAAAATTTGATATTGTGCATGCTGTATTTATTCCGGAACTTATTCCAATCGCGGCAAAAGAGCGTGACTACCCAGTGCTTTTCACGTTCCATGATCTGCTCTCGTACTATAAAAGAATGACATTAAAGTTATTCTCTGATGCAAAGCATCTGCACTATAATTCAATAAGCAAAGCACAGCAAGAACTTTTCCCAAATTTTAATTATGATGCTGTTATATATAATGGAATGGATTACAAAGCACAGCCATTTTTCAAAAAAGATAAAGGATATTTATTTTTTGCCGGCAGAATGAGAAAAATTAAATGCCCGCACATAGCAATACAAGTTGCCAGAAAACTAGATATGCGGCTTTTGCTAGCAGGAGAAAAATATCCAGATGAACAGGATTATTATGACAAAGAAATAGAGCCATTCCTGTCTAAAAAAATTAAATTCATTGGCATGCAGCCGCGCAAAAAAATGCCAAAACTATATGGTCAGGCAAAAATCACTCTTATGCCAATTAATGCTCCAGAATCGTTTGGATTGGTTATGACAGAATCAATGGCTTCAGGTACTCCTGTAATTGCTTTTGATAAAGGTTCACCAAAAGAAATAATCAAAGATGGCGTCACTGGATATGTTGTTAAAAATCAAAAACAGATGATAAAAGCAGCTAAAAAAATCCTGTCAATGAAGCAGAATGATTATTTAGCTATGCGCCGCGCTTGTAGAGAATATGTTGAAGACACTTTTTCTGTAGAGCGAATGGTTTCAGGATATGAAAATCTTTATTACAAAATTTTAAATCAACACAAATAATATGCCAAAACAAAAACAACAGCCAAAATCAGAACTTCGCAAGGACTATATTCAGGATAAATATGTAATAATCGCGCCTTGCAGAGGAAAACGACCGCATGATGTTGAAGTGCCGCAAAGAATCAAAGCATATAATGATCCTAAAAAGTCAGTGTTCCATCCTGATAATGTAAAAAATAAAAAAGCCACCTTAACAGTGGGTAGAGAAGGAAAATGGCGGATTAAAATCATTCCAAATGATTTTCCTGCTGTGACTTTGGACAATAAAAATGCTTATGGAATACAGGAAGTTGTAATAGAAACTCCTGATCCCAATCTACAGCTTGAAGATTTGCCTGAAAAGCATATCGCAGAACTTTTAGATGCATACGCAAAACGCACTGAAGAAATCCAAAAAATAGACAACATACAATATATTATAATCTTCAAAAATGACGGCGGGAAAGCTGGCGCGTCTATCCATCATGCGCATTCGCAGATCTTTGCTACTGACTTTATCCCTCCGCACTTAATGGATAAATCCCATAAGCAACTTTCATATATACTTAAAAATGGAAGATGCGCTTATTGCGATATCGCGCACAGAGAAATGCGCAGTCCTCGGGCAATATGGGAGGATAAATACATTTCCTGCTTTACGCCTTATGCGTCTATACACAACTATGAATGCTGGATTATGCCAAAACAACATAAAGACAATATCACGCAATTAGATAAACACGAAAAAAAAACATTCGCAAAAATCTTAAAACACGTGCTCCGCAGAATCAGTGATCTTGGACTTTCGTATAACTATTATTTCCATCAAATCGTTTTTGATGAAAATCAGCACTTGTACATGAAAATAACTCCTCGCGGCCAATTCTGGGCAGGAGTTGAGATAGGGTCTGGGGTTATTATAAACACAATTGCCCCAGAAGAGGCGGCAGAATTCTACAAAAAAGGCCTCTAACCTTATTTGACTTTCAATTTCACAAACTTCCGTTTTCCTACCTGCACTATCATTTCTGGTTCAATTTCTATTTCCATCTTCCAATCGCTAATTACTTTATCATCCACTTTTACGCCTCCTTGTCCAATTAAGCGCTTGGCCTCTGATTTTGACACCGCAAGTTCAGTTTCCAAAAGAAGATCATCTATCTTCTTTTTTTTATCTTTTATCTTAATACATCTAATATCATCTGGCTTTCCTTTTTTAACAAACACATTATCAAATTCTGCTTCAGCATTGTCTGAATCTTTTTCAGAATGATAGAGCTTCACGATTTCACGCGCTAAATACGCTTTTGCATTGCGCGGATTGTCTCCATTTTTAAGTCCTTCGGCAATTTCATGAATTTCTGACATAGGAATATCCGTGCATAATTCAAAATACTTTATAATCAAATCATCTCTCATGGACATAATTTTGCCGAACATATCATTTGGCTTATCAGTGATGTCAATTGTGTTTCCATATGACTTGCTCATTTTCCTGCCATCAAGCCCCTCAATTAAAGGCGTGGTAACAACATGCTTAACTTTATTCTTATATGCTTTCAAAAGAGCACGTCCAGCCAGCATGTTAAATAATTGATCATTGCCGCCGATTTCAACATCAACTTCAAGTTCCACTGAATCATATCCCTGCATCAAAGGATATAAAAATTCATGCAAACCAATCGGCTTTCCGTCTTGCAAACGCTTTTGATATAAATCACGCTCTATCATCTGCTGTACAGTAAACTGCTGGGCCAATTTTGCTACATCATCAAATGATAATTTCTCAAGCCATTTATGATTATATACAATTTCGGCATTAGAAAAATCAATAATTTTTGCTGCCTGGTCTTTGTAAGTTTCAAAATTCTTCTCAATCTCATCCTGATTCATTGGCTGTCTCATTGATTCTTTGTCTGAAGTGTCCCCTATCCGGGCTGTGAACGAACCAACCAAGAATATTACTTCATGCCCAAGTTCTGCAAAATCACGCAACTTGCGCAAAGGAATCGCGTTTCCAAGATGTATTTGCGTTGAAGTTGGGTCAATTCCAAAATACACCCGCAGTTTCTTTTTAGAATCAAGCAGTTTTTCCAAGTCCTTGCGCACTATGACGTCTTCAACCGCGCGGTCTAATATTTCTTGTTTTTGTTTGCCCTGCACTTTTTTTCGTTCAGAAAATATAGTGCAGGGTTCTTGTTTGTTTGGCATATATTTGTTATGTTGTCTTCTATATAAGATTATAATCTTTAATTGAAAAATTTGCAAAAAAAATGTATAATTAAGCCATTCAATTAACACATAGTCAAGCATGCCAATACCACACCTCCAACATAATCGTTCGTGGAAAGACAAACATTCAAATTACACGCACAGAACAATCAGCAGTTCACATAAATCATCGCGCGGACCAAATAAAAAAAGGCCAAGACCGACTAATATAAAAGAACTTGCTGTATTTTTATTTCCATACGCGCTAATGGCCGCAGGAGCAAGTATTTTGATTATACTTATAATGTTCTTGTGGTATTCACGCGATATTCCAAGACCAGATAAAATTATAGACAGATCAGTCGCGCAATCAACAAAAATTTACGACAGGACAGGCGAGCATCTCTTGTTTGAAGCGTTTGACACGCAAAGAAGGACGATTATTGGACTAGATGAAATCCCTGAATATGTAAAATGGTCAACTATTTTAATTGAAGACAAAAAATTCTATGAGCATGGCGGATTTGATATGAAAGGAATTGTCCGCGCAATCATAAAAGACATTCTTTCCCTCTCAAAAGCAGAAGGCGCCTCAACTTTAACCCAGCAATTAGTTAAAAACGCGCTTCTCTCAAATGATAAAGCATGGTCAAGAAAAATAAAAGAGCTAGTTCTTGCTTATCAAATTGAAAGAAAATTTTCAAAAGACCAGATTCTGCAGATGTATTTTAATGAAATACCCTATGGATCAAGCGCATATGGAATTGAATCAGCTTCTCAATTCTATTTTGGATCAAGCGCAAAAGATTTGACCATTGCCCAAGGAGCAACTTTAGCTGCCCTGCCTCAAGCTCCAACATATTACTCGCCTTATGGATCTCATCTTGAAAATCTATTAGGTAGAAAAGATTATATAATCTCTCTTCTTCAGGAAACCGGATATATCACAGAAGAACAAGCGCAAGAAGCTTATGAAGAAAAATTGGAATTTTCTGAAAAATCCAATTTAATAAAAGCTCCGCATTTTGTGATTTGGGTTCGCGAACAGCTGGCAGAAAAATACGGAGAGCGCGAAGTTGAGCAAGGCGGTTTGCGCGTGATTACAACTTTGGATTGGGAAATGCAGCAGCACGCGGAAGAAGCTGTTGAATATTTTGCTGAAACTAACCAAAAAAACTATAATGCCGCAAACGCGGCTTTGGTCGCGATTGATCCAAAAACAGGACAAATTTTAGCCATGATTGGCTCTAAAGATTATTTTAACGAAGAAATTGATGGTAATTTTAACGTTGCTGTCCAAGGCAAACGCCAGCCAGGATCATCGTTTAAGCCATTTGTATATGCGACAGGTTTTGAACAAGGATATACGGACAAAACAACTCTTTGGGATGTTGTGACAGAATTTGGTGAAAAAGCAGACGGAGAGCAATACGAACCGAATAATTATGACTTAAAAGAACGCGGACCTGTTTCTGTGCGCACAGCGCTTCAGGGATCAATTAATATTCCTGCCGTTAAAATGCTTTATCTTGTAGGGCCGAATAATGTCATAAAAAACGCGGAAGATTTTGGGTACACAACTTTTGATGATCCAGAAAGATATGGATTATCTCTTGTCTTGGGCGGCGCTGAAGTTAAATTGATTGAACATACTAACGCGTACGCAATACTTGCCAATAAAGGCGTAAAGCATGAAATTTCATCAATCCTTAAAATTGAGGGTGCAAAAAATAAAGTTCTTCAAGAATGGAAAGAGCAGGATGGAGACAAAGTTATGGAAGAAGATATTGTCCAAATTGTAACTGATATCCTGTCAGACAATGAAGCGCGCGCGCCTTTCTTTGGAGAAAACAATTATTTAACTATTGGCTCTCGTCCTGTTGCCGCTAAAACAGGAACAACAAATGATTACAGAGACGCGTGGCTTATGGGCTATACCCCGTCACTCTCTGCTGGAGTATGGGTTGGAAACAATGACTTTTCAGCAATGAAGCGCGGAGCAGGCGGCTCTGCTGTTGCCGCTCCTATTTGGAATAGATTCATGCGCAATGCTTTAGATGGGACTCAAACAGAACAATTTGAAAAACCAGAGATAGAATATCCTGATAAGCCGATTTTGCGCGGAGACATGCAAGACGGCACTCTTATAAAAATTGACAGAGCATCTGGACTTTTAGCAACAGAATTCACGCCAGAAAGCTTTATTGAAGAAAAGAACTTCCGCACAGGGCATAATATTCTGCATTATATTGATCCAGAAAATCCGCAGGGACCTGAGCCCGATGAAAACAACAGGGATCCTATGTATCCTAAATGGGAGAAAGCTGTTCAAAAATGGATGGAAGAAAATGAATGGCAAGCTGATGAAGGAGAAATTCCAACTGAGTATGATAATCTGCATATTTTTGAAAATAAGCCATCAATCTCCATTTTCTCTCCTTTTGAAGGCGAAACTTTATCAAGCGACATTATTAGCTTTAAAGTAGAAGCGCGCGCGCCGCGCGGCATATCGCGCATTGAATTTTATGTTGATGGCCAGTTAATCGCAGAAAGCAGGAACGCGCCATATACTGGCAGATATATTCCAGACCCAACACAAACAAGCGGATTCCGCACTGTTAAGGCAATTGCTTATGATGATATTGACAACAATGAAAGCGCGAGCATTAACTTTAATCTATTTTTTAAAAAAACAAACCTGTCTGTTGATTGGCAAAAGCCAAATACAGGAGAAATCTTTGATGAAACAGAGTTCCCTATTCAAATAAAGCTTGAAGTGCCTGATGATATTTCAAAAGTTGAATTATTCGCAACTCCAAAAAACGAGCCATCCAAATACACGCTTATACGCACAATCAGCGCTTCGCATAATATCATTGATACTTTCTGGAGCACTATTCCAAATATTGCCGGCGAATATGAAATATATGCTGTCCTATGGAAAGATAATACGCCTCACAGAGTTAAAGGCATAAATATCGAGCTTGATGTGCCTGAATCAGAAGACGAAGTTGAATAATCGCATCAAAATCAATGCACTATTCATATAATTATACCTTACACTATAAAGCGCAACTGAACAACCTTGTCAGCTCCAAACTTATCAGCCAGAGCGCGCAAAATATCCTGCTCGCGCATCTTTAATTCATTAGAAGCCGAACCAGAAAGAGAGGCCACCCATAGCACATGGTCTTTCACGTATATTGCCCTGCAATGCTTGCTAGCTTGCCCCAGAATATTGCGCGCGATTTTATCAAATTCTTCACAAATAAGCGCATCAGAAATCTGTTGCGCTATGCCTGCTTTTTTGATTATTTTTGGAATCAAATTCCCCAAAGGCTCCCACATGCTATTGTTTAATAGGCATTACAAGATAAATGTATTTACCCTTTTCTATTGGATTAAAAACCCCGGGAGAATTGCTTCCATCAAGTAAAATTTCAACTTCAGACCCACTGATGGCTGATAAGCCATCCAACACATATCTGTAATCAAAAACAATATCAACGTCGCGGTCAAAAATTTTGGCTGGAACCTCAATCACATTCTCTCCAATCTGCGAAGCGCTCGCTGAAACCAAAATCTTATCAGAAGAAAACTGGAAACTCACATGATTAAGGCCTTGTCTGCAGAAAAGGGAAGCCGACTTAATAGCCCTGATCAAAGGGTCCTTATCAAGCACGACTTTTGTGCTGTTTTTCTTTGGAATAATCTCTTTGTAATCCGGGAAAGTTCCCGCAATCACGCGAGATATAAGTTCAACCTCGCCAACACTAAACAAAACTTGATTTTCATTGACAGAAATCAAAATCTCGCCTTCTTCATGGCCTAAAATTCTTGCTAATTCCTGAACAGTGCGCAAAGGAACAATAATTTCTCTTGGCTGCTTTATTTCTTGCTTTAATTCCATCTTTCTCTCTGCTAATCTATAGCTATCTGTTCCAACTAGAGTGATTATTTTTTCATTAAAAGACATTAAAACGCCAGAAAGCTCTGGCCGCGCATCGCTAATAGACACAGCAAATAAAACTTGATTTAATGCCTCTCTGAATTCAGGAACATCCAAAACATAACTTTCATCTGCTTCAATGCTAGGAATTACTGGAAACTCTTCAGCAGCCAAGCCCTGAATTTTTGTCTGCTGGCTACCCGCGCGAACTCGAAGATGATCTCCTTCTAATTCAAGGGATACTGTGTCAGAAGACAATAAATTAACATAATCAAAAAACAAACGGCCATTCACCGTAAAAGTGCCTTCTGTTTCAATTTTTCCGCGCACATCAGCATTTATTCCTACTTCAAGATTTGTCGCGCTAATTCGCAAAGCGCCTTCTTTAGAAGAAAGAAGAATATTGGATAAAATAGGCAACGTACCCCCCTTTGTTGCGATTGGACAAACTTTAGATAACGCACTTGCCAGATTTTCTTGGGTACATGATAGCTTCATGCCTTAATATTATCCTATATATGCAAAAATAGGAACACACATGCATTCCACAGAATATCCCCAACAAGATAATATGGAATTATCTATATTTATCACGAACAGACAGAACTATGCGCATAATCTTGCTTAAATGCCCGTGTTTGCGGATTTTCAAAAATAATTCTGTCCAGCACGCATATTGAAAAGTCGCTAAAATACTTCCAAATAAAAGCAACGCAACAAAAGCAACTATTTCGCCAACCCAAAGAAGTGTAATTGTAATATTTTGATAATTATCCTGCAAAAAAGATGCTAATAAAATAAACGGCACAGAGAACAATACGATCAAAAGAATTATTACAGCGCCCGCGAGAATATTGATTATAAAAACTATGATTGCTAATTCAATTGATATAAGCCAGTTATCAGCAAACAACTGCAAAGCATGTATAATTGATGATTTCCATGATTTTCTATCAAGCATGTGGTAAGCAATCGCGTATTTTGAAATCAAAGACGCAATTATTAAAAAAGGAACGCCAACAATAAAAAATGCTAAAACACCGGCAACCCATGGATCAAGAAAATACATCATAAGAGCGCCTATTGGAATTCCAATAACAGCAAAAGCAAAAAACGCGCCTAATCTTGTTGTTAAAATAATCGCAAGCAAAGAGAAAAAAGAGGAGCTTCCTTTAAAAAAATGCTCGCTTAAATCCGTTCTATCCATGCCGCCGGAAAGAGCAATAGCGCGAATTATGGCGCCTTGGGCTGATACAGCCAGCCACACAAGAGCAAAAAGAATTACTCCTAATAATATAATCAATGGCAGATTATCATGAACAGGCGCAAATAAATTTGAAACTAATCTAATTATATTGCTCCCTCCAGTGCCAAAAGCTGAAATCAGACCTTCTGAAATCTCCAATGTTCCGGTTGAGAGCCTATTGAATTGAGTTAATATGAATTCTAATTCACCGCCATTTCCCAAAAACGCAGCCAAAAATCCCAATATCCAAAAATGAACATTGTTTCTTGTTGTATTCCACGCGCGCAAGATGATATCGCGATACAAAGATTGAGAAAGCATATTTTTATTTATTTTTATCTTTGTAGATATTATATCAGAAATTATAAAATCACGCCATTAGCTCTTCAAACTCATTTTTCTCAATAGTTTCTTTTTCTAATAATACTGATACGATTTTCTCTAGTTTTTCCTGAGCGCCGTCCAAGGTCTTGTTTGCTCTTAAATATGCTTCATCTAAAAGGCGGGAAATCTCTTCATCAATAAGCTGCGCATATTTTTCGCCATAATCCCTCTGCTCTCCAAATTCTCTGCCTAAAAAGACTAATTCATCTTTATCTCCAAAAGTTCTAGTTCCTAATTTTTCGCTCATTCCGTATTCTGTCACCATCTGGCGGGCAAGATTAGTTGCTTTTTTCAAATCAGAAGAAGCGCCTGTTGTAATGTCCTTAAATATCTTTTTTTCAACAGCATGGCCAGCAAGAAGAACAGCTAAGTCGGCTAAAAATTCTTTTCTGCTGTGAAATCTCTTTTCTTCAGTTGGAAGCTTAAGAGTATATCCTCCTGACCTGCCGCGAGACACAATTGATATCTTATGAATGGGATCAGCTTCTTCCAGCAAATGCGCGACCAAAGCATGTCCTGCTTCGTGGTATGCTGTTATTTTCTTTTCTTTCTTGTTTAATATCCACGATCGCCTTTCAGGCCCTAGCATAACTTTTTCAATGCTCTTTGCAATTGAATCTTGCCTGATTTTAGACTCATTCTGCCTAGCTGTTAAAATTGCGGCTTCATTAAGAATATTATAAAGATCAGCCCCTGAAAATCCTGGAGTTCTTTCAGCAATCGCGCGCAAATCAACATCTTGCGCCAAGGGCTTGTCTTTTGCGTGAAGTTTTAGAATCGCGTCCCTCTCTTTGATATCCGGCAAGTCAATTTCAACCCTGCGATCAAATCTTCCAGGCCGTAAAAGAGCTGGATCTAAAACATCCGGCCTGTTAGTTGCCGCGATTATAATTACATTAGTATCGCTATCAAATCCATCCATCTCAACTAAAATCTGATTCAATGTCTGCTCTCGTTCATCATGAGAGCCTCCAAGCCCTGTGCCCCTCTGGCGGCCCACGGCGTCTAGTTCATCTATAAATACAATGGCAGGAGCGCTCTTTTTTGCCCTTTTGAATAAATCGCGAACTCGCGACGCCCCAACGCCAACAAACATTTCAACAAATTCAGACCCAGACATATGAAAAAATGGAACCCTAGCTTCTCCTGACACTGCTTTTGCTAAAAGAGTTTTTCCTGTTCCAGGAGGACCAACAAGCAAAACTCCTTTTGGAATCCTAGCTCCAAGCTTTTGAAACTTTTGCGGCTGCTTTAAAAACTCAACAATTTCTACTAATTCCTGCTTTGCCTCTACAGATCCAGCTACATCGGTAAATGTTGTAATTTTTTTCTTTTTTCCATCTTTTTCTGGCTTTTCCTCGCGAGCCGTGCTTTGTCCGAACATCATTGCTTTATTATTAGCGCCTTGAACCTGCCGCATCATAAACCAAATAAAAAATACAATAAAAAGCAAAGGAATCAAAAATGGAACAATTGCCCCAATCCAAAATCCCGCGCCTGAAGGGTCTTTTGACTCAATACTAACATTCGCAATCTGTTCATCGCTGACACCGTAGAATTTAAGCAATCCAGCTAAAGATTCTCCGTCCTCTTTTCTGGATTTTTTATTAGATCCATCATTATATTTTACATACAATATATTGCCTTCAACCCCAATGCTTTCAACTTCTCCTGATTTTATTGAAGACACCATATCTCCAAACCCAGTTTCTTGTTCTTGTTCCCATGGATTATTGAACGCGCTTAAAAACCCTGCGATTATCAAGAATACCAGAAAAAAAACTAAGAAATTTTTTATAATGCTATGCATATATTTTTATTGCGCAAGTCCTAATCCTAAGCGATGAGCCGCTGGCTCCAAAGAAAGAATTTTGAACTTCCGAATTTCCCCAACTTTAAAAACCTTGCTTAATTCAGTTTCCTTGTCTTTTTCAAATTCAGACACATGAGCCAATCCATGAATATCTTGGTCTAGCTCAACAAACGCGCCATAAGGATTTATCTTCAAAACCTTCCCTTCCACCTTATCTCCGACTTTATATTTTTCTGAAGCTTTTGTCCACGGATCATCAACTAACTTTTTAAGGGAAAGGGATACTCTGCCGTCATCAATGGAAATAATTTTTGCTTCAATCTCATCCCCAACTTTTACCACGTCAGATGGATTATCAATCCTCTGCCAAGCAAGCTCTGAAATATGAACAAGGCCTTCAAGTCCGTCTCCAAATTCTACAAATACTCCGAAATCAACAACACCAGTCACCCTTCCTTGAATAGTGCCTCCAACTTCATAGTTTGAAAGAAGCGCGTTCTGCTCTCTTTCCCATGCAGCTTTTTCAGACACAATAAGCTTTTCTTCCTTTTCGCGGACCGTGATTACTTTTACTCGAAATAATTGATCAATATACGTTTTTAGTCTGTCTAAAATACGATTCTTGTCTCCTCCTTCTACTCGAGGATAATGCTCTACTGTTAATTGGGATACTGGCAAAAATCCTTCAACGTTTCCAACTTTGATCATTAATCCGCCTTTATTGGCATCAATAATTTTTGCATCCACAACTTCTCCATTTGATAAAAGTTCTGATAAATAATCCCATGCTTTTCTGTGTCCTGCCTGCCTGAATGACAATTCAAGCATTCCTTGCTCATTTTCAAGATCTAAAACAGTTGCTTCTACTTTTTCGCCTTTTGCAAGGCGGGAATACTGTCCTGATTCATCATCCAGCTCTTTTCCGCGCACAAGGCCAGTAATTCTGCCATCCATGTCAACAACAATTCCATTTTTAGAAATATCTAAAACAGTGCCGCTCACAAGTTCGCCAACCTTTGGCAAAGAGAATGTTGATTTGTCTTTAAAAACATCATCCATCTCTTTTGATGCATGCTTAAAGCGAATAGTCGCGTTATGTCCTTTTGATTCGTCTTTTTTGCCAGCTTCTTGTTCTTGTTCTTGAAAATTCAAATCAGATTTTAGTCTATTATCAGTTATTATCATAGTAATAAATTGTAGTCCCCTTTTTTCTTTATAAACAGCAAGAAAAAGGAGAATTAATAATAAAATTAATTATAAGAAAGCAATGCTTAGTATACGCAAAATCCCGAATTTTTGCAAGCTTACTATCTAAAAAACCCTTTACCCAGCACGAAAAAAGCTTTGGTGCTGGGTTTACTTTTGCTCTAAAATTATGTATTATTAAAGTATGATAAAGGCATTTTTTACTTGTTTAGCGACGTAGAGCGAGAGAAATGGAAAAGCTTATTTTTTCCATTTCCGAGCCGAGGAGCTAACATGTACTCATGTAATATGATCATAGAATTACTAGGCCTATCAGGCGTAAAAATACAATCAAATAATACAGTAATCCTTCTCTCTCCTCCTTCAGAGAAAAGCGAAATTCGAGCAAGCAGATTTAAGGCAGATTGCATTGTTTTAGGCAATCCTAACGACAAAATCAATGTTGATCCAAGAGAAGAAAAGCTCTTTATTGTCGACTCTACAGGAGAATATGAAACTAGTGGAATATTCATTTATTGCATATCCAATCCTGAAAAAGGAAACCCAACTTCTTTAATGTCTTTAATAAAAATTGAAGGAATATCGATTGCGCATTTAGCTTGTCTTGGTAATGATTTAACTGACAATCAATTAGAGCTTTTTGAAGGAGCTGATATTTTAATTATTCCTATTGGGGGAAAAGACGTTTTAGACGCAAAACGCGCAAAAGAAATAATTGAAAAAATTGAGCCAAGAATTGTTATTCCAATGCATTTTGCGCAAAAAAACCTTAAAACAGCTTATGACTCGCAAGAAAAATTCTTTAAAGAAATTGGATCAAACCCTGAAGCGCAAGACAAGGCAAAAATCACTAAAAAAGAACTGCCACAAGAAACAATGGAAGTTATAAATTTAAAAATATGAGCAAAAAACAAAAAAAAGAACAAATGCAGATATTAATTTCAGTTGCTTTAAGCATGATAATTATCATAAGCATGTGGGCAATTTGGTTTTATCC
>Ga0180009_10003319_pt1 | contig 18363 bp, 11 predicted proteins | sample OS_PC_MetaG_FD_123537 | JGI IMG/M metagenome (GOLD analysis project Ga0180009, IMG submission 123537) | Groundwater microbial communities from the Aspo Hard Rock Laboratory (HRL) deep subsurface site, Sweden - OS_PC_MetaG | ecosystem: Environmental > Aquatic > Deep subsurface > Groundwater... | reverse complement strand
GACCGCGAACACGCCACGGTGGATCTTCTTCTGGATCATCAGAAGGTCCACGAGGGTTTCGTGGATGACCGGGTGGGTCCAGTGACGGTGCTCGTTGAGGAGCCCACCGAACGCGTTCTTCATCGCCCCCGTGGTGGTCGTGAAGATGTGCGTCTTGACCGTCGGCAGGTGGATGATGTTCTCGCCGATGAATCGCTTCGGGATCGAGAAGCCCTTGGGGAAGACGTCGTTGAGTACAAGGAATTCGTCAGCGAGCTCACCCACCGCGTCGCGGATGTGGATCCATTCCTCTCCCTCGTACAGGTGCACGTTGCGCAATCCATGGGCATTGATGACGTCGACCTGCTTGTTCTCGCGCTCGCCGAGGTGGGCATCGATGACCACGGTGCGGTTGTGACACCCGTGGATGAGGTCCGGATCGTAGCCGTCGCGCTTCATGGCGCGGATGACGCCTTCGAGCTGCCACGGCGTCGTGGACGAGGCGGGGTAGAAGAAGTGCCAGGAGATGTTGATCTTCAGCCCGGTGTCGGCGTCTTTGGCGATGACGTCCTGATAGCCCGCGAGGTTCATCACCTCGTGGTAGTCCTCGAGCACAGTGGCGGGGCTGGTGCGTAGGATCGCGACCTTGGACTTGCTCATGGCGGCGAAAGCTCTCCTTGAAAACCGACTAAGTGAGCGGGTTCATAGCAACTGGGCCTTGCGTGTGGCAAGGGGCGCCGGCTCCGTAACGCTCGAGGCGGCGATGATCATCCCGCAATCGCGCGCCGCACGCCACGGACTGTTCCACCGGCGCAACGATCCCGCGTCGCAGCCGCCCTACCAGTCGCGTGGCGCGATGAGCTCTTCTACGTCCAGCTCGAACCCGTTGGCTCGCACGATCGCGTCAATGTCCGCAGCGATGGCCTCTCTCGCAACCGTCTCGATCTCGCTATCGTGCTCTCCGAACTCCTCGGCAAGCGCGTTGAACGCCTCCGTCGCGGCGTGGGTCAAACGGTAAACCCCTTCCGCATCCGTGGGCGCTTGCGCTTCGAGCTGTTCGCAGAGCTGGACCAAGATCTGCTTGCCCTTGTCGACCAGAAAGTCGGGGAAGTAAGCGTCCGAGTACATGTGCTTCAGGAACGGATAGTGCTCGAGCTTGGGGTTGCTGATGGCCATGGTGTTCCTTGGCTGATCAATCCGGAACGCAGTACGACTTGGCCTGCGTGCAGGTCGTCGCACCGGCGCATTGCGAGCTGTAGAAGGTCGCGGACACGTGGTTCGTCTCGAATCCATCAACCACCGCCCAGGTCTCCCACTCGCCGAGCGTTCCAATGCACGCGGCCGCACCGGTCTCGAGCACCTCCCCCACCCAGCCGGCCGAGCCGATGGTGAACGACTCCGCGGCATACGCTGCCGTCCCGCAGCTCACCTGCTGGTTGTACTTCTGCGCGGTCGCGCCGGGTCGTCCGTAGATCTTGAAGTCGTAGAGGTAGTTTGGAGCCAGGTGATCGACCCCCACGTTCATGCACGACGGCGTCCACGTCATGGTTGGGAGGTCGTAACATGCCTGTCCGTTGTAACAGTACTCGCCAACCCCACAGGCCGCTCCACTCCCGCAGCGACAAGAGCCGTTCGAGCAGGTTTCTCCATCGCCGCAATCGTGGCCGCACGAGCCGCAGTCCGACATCGTGGACAGCGACCGCTCACAGCCGTTGGCGTCGACGCCATCGCAATCACCCCATCCGGACGAGCAGGTCAGAACGACGCAGTTTCCAGACGAGCATCCTTCCTGGCCCGTGTGAGGAAGGGAACACACGTTGTTGCACGCCCCGCAATTCGACGCGTCGTTTTTCGTGTAGGTTTCGCAGCCGTCGGCGGTGTTGCCGTTGCAGTCATCGTAGAATGCGTCGCAGGTGGAGATGAGACATTGCCCGTTGCAGATGGCCGAAGCGTTCGGGAAGCTGCACGCGATTCCGCAGCCGCCGCAGTTGCCGACGCTGGTAGCGAGGTTGATTTCACAACCGTCGGTCGAGTTGCCGTTGCAGTCGGCCCAGCCCGGACTGCATTGAAGGATGGAGCAGCTTCCCGCCTCGCAAGCCGTGATGGCGTGCGGCAACGAGCAGGTGCATCCGCAGACGTTCTGAATGCCACCGCCTCCACAGGATTCAGGTGCGGAGCAGGCGCCGCAGTCGACCTCCCCGCACCCGGTGTCGAGCATGCCGCAAGACGCACCGAGCTGGGCGCAGGACTTCGCAAGGCACCCGCACTCGTTGGCGACACCGCCGCCGCCGCAGAAGTTGGGCTCTTCACAGGTGCCGCAATCGATCGCGGTCGCGCACCCGTCGGAGATCCAACCGCAGGAGGCGCCGAGCTGCATGCAGCTCTTCGGGCTGCACGAATCTGTCCCACAATGGTTGGGCCCGTCGCCGCCGCAGTTCTCTCCCGTCGAACACGCACCGCAATCGATCACCCCGCCGCACCCGTCCGGCACGGTTCCACACTCCGCATCCGCCTCTTCGCATGTGGTCGCTACGCACTCGCATTGATTGGCATGGCCCAGGCCCTCGCACACCGAGGGAGGGGGACACCCGCCGCAGTTGAGCACACTGCTACAGCCGTCCGAGACCCAGCCGCACTCCGCATCCAACGATTCGCAGGTCTTGGGCTCGCACTTGGTGGCGCCGCAAACGTTCGGTCCGCCGCCGCCGCACGATTCGCCGTCGTCGCAGGACCCACAGTCGATGGTCCCACCGCATCCGTCCGTCGCGGTCCCACAATTCGCACCGAGACCGACGCAATTCGATGGAAAACAGGACGCATCGGAGAGCGGGCCGTCCTCAGGTGCGTCCGTCGAGGCATCGGCGATCGCATCTGGGCTCGCGTCCTTTCCCGGCGTGGGCCCCGGAGGCCGCGCGTCCTGTTCGCCTTCGGAGGAACAACCGAGCAACAACAACGTTGCGACGATCCAATGAGCCCTCGGGAGATATTGCAGTCGCGGCATGGCTTGCATCCCTGCGTTTCGTGAATATCAATTACAGTTCAGCGCCCCGGGCTTGGAACACCGGTGGGTCCTTACGGCGTTGTACACGGGATAGGGCGATCCGTTGGTCTGGACCCACGCGAACTTGTCCCAGGAACCATCGCGCAGGATGAACGGGGTGATGCCCAGAATGCTCGGATGGGTCTCCCACACGTGCTGGTCAGCCTGCACGGTGAAGTCCGCCACCTGGTCGCGGGACCAGTGGAAGTTCTCGTGGTCGGTCGTCCAACCCGTCTCCGTGATCAACACCTTCATGTTCGGCTTCCCGATGGTCTGGAGCTCCTTCTCGAAGAACTTCAGGCCCGGCATGGCATCGGCGTAGGCACAGAAGAAGCCCCACCCCTCGCCCTGGGCGGGATAGGAATGCGACGAGAACACATCGATCTTGTCGAACACACCGGGCACGGCAGCATTCATCTTCTGCAGGTAGGTCAGCGCCGTGGTCCCACCCTGGAAGTTGTCGGTCCCGCATTCGCATCCGAGCACGCCACCCGGCGCGAGCGCGCCGTTGGTCACCTTGATTCGCGAATCGCCGATCGAGTGAAGGGCGTTGGCCACGTCGCGAAGCATCGATGCGTACTCCGACGCCAACTGGTCTTCGTAGATCCAACCGACCCCCGCATCACAGGTCCACTCGTAACAGAGGTTCGGTTCGTTGTGCACGGCCACGTACAGGGGCCACCCGTCGCGCAAGGGGAGATCGAGGATGATGTCCTTGTAGGCTTGTCCGAGGCCCGTGTACGAGGTCGGGCTCTCTCCCTGGTTGCGAACGCGACGGTCGCCCCAGGGCGGCGCCATGCGAATGACCGGGATCAAGTCGCGGGCGTAGGCGTCGGCGATCGAATTCTTCCAGCTCTGCTCGGCGGTGTGACGGTCGGGACGAACGTCGGCGAAGATGACGAGAACGTATCCGCCGGGTCCGACCAGGTCCTTGGTGAGATCGTGATCGCCGGCGTTGCCTTCGTTGACGTAGCCCATGCCGTAGCGGTTCGTGGGCGGTGGGCCCCCGGTCGTGCCCCCGGTACCACCGGAACCGCCGGCTCCGCCCGTACCCCCCGTACCGCCCGTGCCTCCCGAACCGCCGGTGCCGCTCCCCATCGACTCGACCTGACAGGTTGCCACGGCCGTACCGGAGGTCCCCTCCTCCTTGTCCTTTTTGAAGGTCAGGTCGAGGATGCCGGCCTCGTGACCCGCGATCTCCCAGGTCCAGGTGTACGGTCCGTTGCCTGCCATCCCTTGCCACGTCGAGGTCGGGCTGCCCGGACCGGACACCTCCACGTCGACGTAGGCGTAGCCCGGGGTGTCGGTGAAGCTAACATCGAAGGGAACGTTGGCCGCGATCGGGTTCTGGCTGAAGGAGAAGCGCGAATCGCAGTTGAGCGGGACGCCTCCGGTGCCGCCCGTGCCGCCGATGCCCCCGGTGCCCCCTGCCCCTGCGGTTCCCCCCGTGCCGCCGGTTTGACCGTCGCCGGCCTCAACGGGAACCCAGGGTTCGGCGTCGGCCCCAGAGCCTCCAGACCCGGCGCTCCCTCCGGAACCTGCTGTCGAGTTGGTGTTCTCGGCAGTGGAGCTGCCGTCGGAACATCCCCAGGCCGTAGCCAGAACAGCAAGCAAGCCGGCGGCGAGCGGAGCCAAAGGAGCGAAGCGAGCTGAAGCCATGTGGTCCTCCCGAATCGATCGAGTGTAGCGGTTGGGGCAAGCGAAGTCATCCGATCCCCGCCGAGCAGCCGAGCTCGAACTGTGGACTGGGTGGGTACTGCGTGTCGAAAGGGCCTTGCCACGCCGGATTCGTGATGACGCAGATGGGCTGCGATCTGGACGGCAGACTTGGCAGCTGTTGTGTTCCGGAGGACTGACAGTACTGAGCCGCGGTGCATTCCGAGGACAATCTTCTGTACATGACCTTCGCTGAGGTCAGGACGACGTCACCCTCGAAGCCTTCCACCCCCTGCGAACCAATCCCCTCGCGTCCTCCGCAATCAAGTACAACGAGGGAACCAACAACAGCGTAATCGCCGTGGCAAAGATCAGGCCCCACGCAATCGCCAGGGACATCGGACTCAACACCGCATCAGCACCCCCCAACCCGTACGCCGTAGGTAGCAATCCGCCGACCGTCGTCACCGTGGTCACCAGGATCGGCCGGAGCCGCTCGACCACCGCTTCCACCATCGCTTTCCGCCTCCCCTCGAGGTCGTCCGCAGCCAACTCCCCCAGGCGCTCGTGGACCGCGTCGACCATCACGATCGACGTATTCACCACGACCCCGGACAGCCCGATGAGCCCGAGCATCGCAAACATCGACAACGGCATACCGTGGAAGAAGAAGGTGAGAATCACCCCCGCCGCGCCGAAGGGAATCACCGACGCCACCAGCGCGGCCTCCAGAAACGAATCGAGAATGAGCGTGATGACCAAGAATATGCCCGCGATCGCAAGCAGCGCCGCCAACCCGATGTCCGCGGTCGTCTCCTGCGTCTCCGTCGCTTCCCCACCCATGTAGACATCCACGTCCGCACTGGCGAACGAAGGAACAATCTCCTTGTTCGCGAGCTTCGCAAATGACGTTGCCGTGAGCTTGCTGCCCGGGCGAAAGGCCGCGGTGACCGTGGCAGTGCGCACACCGTCCCGGTGAAATAGCTGCGCAACCGAGTCCACCTCGATGGGCCGAACGACATCGCGCAGAGGTACGAGTTGCCCTCGTGCGCTGCGAACAGGCATGTCCAGGAAGTCCTCGAGCCCCGCACGGGACTTGGGATCGAATCGCACGCGAAACGTGGTGGTGTGCTCCAGGTCCCTCGTCTCCGAAACCGGCACACCGCGCAGGGATGCCTGTACTGTCGTAGCCACGGTCTGGATGTCCAACCCGAGGCGCACGAGCGCCTCTTGATCGATTCGAAGATCCACTTGCCGGATCCCCGCGCGCTCATCGACATCGACGTCCACGACCTCCGGCATCGATCGCAGCCTTTCCACCAACGCCGCCGCGGTGGCGCGGCGCTGCTCGTCGCCGTTGCTGCCGATGTGGATCGTGACCGGTCGCCCGACGGGCGGACCGACTGCGCGCGTCTCGTAAACCACCTCCGCACCGTCCGGAATTCGGAGGTTCTCCGTGAGGAGCTCGGCCCAGGCCGCGCTGGTCCGCTCACGATCAGCAGGCTTGAACAGCGCGCTGATCACCGCTTCGTGATCCGCCGAGCCCTGAACGCGGTCGAGCATCTCCGCCTGCCGGTGACCCACACGCGCGGTGGTGGCGATGAGATCGCTTCCGATCAGAGCTGGCAATTGCCGCTCCAGCGCGGCTACGACCGCTTCGGTTTGCTCGAGCGGGGTGCCCGTAGGCGTCCTTACCTTGAGGTACAGTGCATCAGATTCGTCCTGGGGAAAGAGCACCATCGGCATGCGCGGCCGGACGATGCCCATGGCGACCGCGAACACCACGACAAAGGCGGTCAGCACCAGGTAGCGCCGTCGCAAGGCGGCAATCAGCGTGCGGCGATACCAATTCTCGAGCTTGGTCACGAACACCCGTTTCTTCACGGGCTCGGAGCTGACTTTCGCGGTGCGGCGACCTCCGGCCATCTGCGCGGGCAAGATGAGCAGGGAGACGAGCAGCGAAAAGACCAGGGCAATGACCACCACCGCGGGGACGTTCCACGCGAACTTGCCCGGCAGCCCGCCCAGGGCCACCAGCGGGCTGAACGCCAGCATCGTAGTGACCGCCGACGCTACGACAGGGCGCCACACATCAAGGGTGCCGCGCGCGGCTGCTTCGATCCCCGAGAGCCCCTCGGCGCGCCTGAGCTCGACACGTTCTGCGACAACCACCGAGGCGTCAACGAGCATGCCCAGCACCACGACGAACCCACCGAGGGAGATCATGTTGAGGGTCATTCCGAAGGCGGGAAGAACCAGCAGCGTAGCAGCGATGACCACCGGAATCGCGAGGCTCACCCAGAGGGCCGCTCGACGGGTCAGAAAGATGAACAATGCGATAATCACCAGCCCGATGCCCACGATTCCGTTGTTTGCCATCAGGCCGAGTCGGTTGCGCGTCATGAAGGAAGCGTCGTTGACCAGCGACACTTTCAGGCCCGCAGGAAGCGGCGTGGACTCCACCTCCCGCCGAACGGAGTCGATCGTGTCGAGGATGTCGGCGGAAGCGCGTTTCACGACCACCAGCGAAACCCCCGGGGAAGCATTGGCGTGTACGCGCAGCCCCTTGTCCGCTCTCGCCTCCTCGACCCTCGCCACGTCGCGAATTCGCACGGCCCCTCCCCCGGGTGAGAAACGGACCACGGTATCCTCGACTTGCTTCTTCGAGACGAGTCGCTCGTCGAGCACCACTTGACGTCGGTTCTCGCTCGTCTCGAGCATGCCACCCGTCGTCGTGACATTGCGACGTTGGATCGCACGCATCACCTCGGCGAGGGAAACCTTGTGTTCGGTCGCGCGAACCGGGTCGAGCAAGATGCGAATCTCGGGATCCTCGAGCCCAACCACCGTCACGCTGGAGACGCCGTCGACACGCCGGATCGCCTTCTCGAGGCGCTCCGTCGCGACGGGCAGCGAGGCGGAGTCACCCGCAACCGCCACCTCGATGATGGGGAGCTTGGCGGCTTCCACGACCTTGATCACCGGGGGATCTCGCAACTCCGGGGGAAACGAGGATACGCCGTCAATCGCCGCGCGGATGTCCTGTTCGACCCGCCGAACCTCGTCAGGACTGTAGTCCTGAAGGACGTCGACCTGGGTGACGGAGAGGTTGTTGGAGACCTCGGAGCGAATCTCGTCCACACCGTCGAGCCCTTCGATGGCCTCTTCGATTGGCAGCGTGACCTTGGTCTCGACGTCACGGGCGGCGGCACCGGGGAGCACCGTGGTGACGACGATTCGGTTGATGGTGACACTGGGAAATCCCTCGCGCTGGACGCGCGTGGCGGTGATGACGCCACCCAGAAGCAAGGCGATGACCGTAAGGTGAACCAGCAGACTACGTTGCAGGAAGAAACGAACGAGCGATTCCATGGGACTACTCCAGATTGCTCGGGACGGGCGGACTACCTCACCGCTACGGAGTCGCCTTCGATGGTCACCGCAGCTCCGTCTCGCAGGGCGAACACACCGTCGTCCACGACACGCGTGCCCTCCTCAACTCCCTCGAGGACCTCGACGCTGTCGCCCACTTCTTCCCCAAGGCGAATGGACCTGCGCATCGCGCGGGTCGTGCCGTCTTGATCCTGAATGACGAACACGGCGGGCGAACCTCCAAATCGGGTGACCGCGGCCTTGGGGATGAGGACGCCGGTATTCTGCTCGCCCGGAATGAGCACGCGAGCGAGCGTGCCCGCCAGGATGCGGGCGTCCGAGTTGTCCGCGACGAGCTCCGCGGCGTAGGTGCCAGTCGACGGATCCGGTGCGGGAGCACGACCGCGCAGGATGGCGTCGACCTCGAGCCCACCCAGGGAGTCGAACACGACGCGGACGCGCAGGCCAGGCTCGACGCGCACCGCATCGGCCGCGGTCAGACCAGCCGTAACGACGATCTTCGACAGGTCGGCGAGCGTCACGATGGGTTTGCCGGGAGCGACATAGTCGCCGGGGTCCACGTGGCAGGCCACGACGGTGCCTGCGAAGGGAGCGCGGCTGGTGGCGCGACGATAGGCATCGGCGGCCTTCGCTGCCGAGGCGCGGGCCAGTTGCAGACCATCGCGGGCGCGCTGGGTTTCGTGCTCGGCGCGGTCGAGGTGCTGATCTGCGATGGCGTTGGCGTCAAAGAGCTTCTGGGTCCGTGCAAGCTCCGACTGGGCAAATTGAAGATCGGCGTTCCGGGCGTCGACGGCCGCCTTGGCGTATTGGACGTCAAGGGAGATGGTGGAGACGTCGAGCTGAGCGAGCACGTCGCCCTTGTTCACGTTGGTTCCGAGGTCGACCTTGCGCGAGGCGACGCGGCCACCAATCTCGGCGGCGACGGTGGCGGTTTGAAAAGCGCGGGCGACGCCAGAGCGGGTGCGGGAGGCGTCGAGAGTTCCGCGGGAAGCGGTGGCGACGCGGACGCGGAGAGGGACCGACAGTCCGTCCGTCCCTTGAGCCGAGGAGCCGCCGGCCGCCGGTCCTGGGTGGGTCGAATCGGCCTGATTGCACCCCGCGCAGAATATAAGGCCACATACCATTAGGTACCTAACTATAAAACGAGAAAACGTTCGAAGATGTTGGTCATTCATGGCTCAGGGCTCCGGAACGTTGGAGAGGCCTTCGCCGAGCAGGTCGACGAGGTGGGACAGTTGTTTGCGGTCTCGGTCGGCGAGGGGGGCCAAGACCGAGGAGAGGCGCTGCATGTGTGCGGGAATGATGGCCCGCATCTTCTCGAGCCCCGCGGGGGTGACGCGGACGACGTGGCTTCGCCGATCGGAGGGGTTGGGGACGCGAACGATAAAGTCTTCTCGCTCGAGCCCGTCGAGCAGGCCGGTCATCGTGGCGCGGGTGACGCCGAGCTTGTCGGCGAGGTCGGAGGGGGTGAGCCCATCTGGCGCGAACCGGGCGAGTTGCATGAGCGAGGCCATGCGACCGAAGGACATGCCTTCGCGGTTGAGGTAGGCATCCAGCCGCTCGACGACGCGTGTGACGTTGGACACGAGACGGATGGCGAGGTGAACGGTATCGGGCTCGATCTCTGGGACGAGGGTCTTGAACCGTTCGAGCTCGGCCGGGGATGGGATGTCGCGCACGGAGATCATTTGATAAGTCAGCATATAGTATGGCACCTAACTTAAGTCAAGGTCCGTTGCTGAAGCGTCCGTCTCAGGCGCCGCGGGCGGGTGTGAACCCCGCCCCTACCGGCGATCTAGCGTGGATGTGGCCCGGCAAATCGCGCCGCAACGACGCGCTACCGATCGTCGATGTTACTCAATCGTTGGGCGGGGGCGTCGAACACTTCCGGGGCCCGGATTCGGTGGCGAACGCTTCTTCCCCCTCGCAGGCGGGGGGCTCCTCTGCGCCAATCGTCCTCGCGGCGATCCACTGATCGACCCAGTCCATCGACCGCCGCGTGATCGCGGCCGCTGGGTCAATGCCGTCTTCCACGTCTGCAAGAAACCCGGAATGCGCAGCCGTGGCGTCGACGCATACCTTGAGGGTGGTGGTCGCATCCGAGGCCGCAGCGATCCCGGCACGAAGATTGTCGAGCCCGCAAACCGCGAATCCAGGGGAGATCGTGGGGTCGAGACCGCCGAACCAAAGCAGGATGGGGGCTCCGTACGGGTTCATCTCAGGACGATCGGCCCGGCAGCGCGCCCCCCACACAAGGGCGTCGCCATCGGTGCAATCACCCGTGAGGCCGCACAGACCCACGCTGTCAACGAAGTCCGGATCGAAGAAGTCGGGGGGCTTCTCTCCGAGCGAGGGCATGGCCTCGCCCGCCTCGAACAGACAGTCCTCCGTCGCAATGCTGCGAACCAGAGCCCGCTTTTCCGGGCGGAACATGTCGGTCCCGTGACCAGGGCCATCGACGTTTTCGCCGTGCGTGTAGAAGTAGGCCATCGCATACGAGAGCGGATAGGGGCTGTCGGTGGTGTTGTATCCAGCGATCGGCGAGAGCATCGCGGCGAAAGCCAGCGGAGAGAACCACAGGGGCGCCATGGTGGCGACCCCCTCGAGCGTTCCTTCCATCCCGTAGGTCGGTTCGTAGGCATGCGCGGACAGCACCGCGTGGCCGCCTTGGGAGTGCCCCACGAACGTGACCTTGCCGCTGAGCACCCCCGGCGCCAACACCTTGGAAGCCGCCCGGGTGGCGTCGAGCACGCCGTGCGCCGCGTCTTCTGCGTCCATGTAGCCCGTGGTCTCGCCATAGCCGTACCCGGGATAGTCGGGGGAAATCACGATCCATCCAGCAGCTACAAGCGGGATGATCGTCGCCCGATAGTCGTCCAAATGGTCCCCAGGCACCGTGAGCTCGCCTCGCGAAGGGGCGCACCGTCCGCCGATGCCGAGGGTCCCGTGCGCAACCACCACCAACGGCGTCGGACCACCATCGACGCGCGGCTTGTCCGGCAGGAAAAGCGTGGCGCTGGCGACCCCGTCCGGCTTCGTGCCATCGGCCCGCGTGGATCGCTGCGTTCGATAAGCCACGCGATACGCGCTGACGCCCGTCGTCATGATCCCGCCCTCGTAATACAACGAGGTCGCGGTGGTCTTCAGCTCGTCCAACGTGAACTTCCCGTACGGTCCACAACGGACCACGTCGCCCCGGTGGGAGGCATCAAACACGGGGAGGTCGGTGGGTCTCTCGTAGAACACGTCGGTCGAATCCGTGCACTGCACCGCGAGTCTCGGATCCGGCTTGGCCGACGGGGTCTCCTCCGTGTCTGAGCTCGAACAACCCGCGCCCAAGGTCACGGCGAGGATCGCAACACCGCCGATTCGCCGGAACATCACACCTTCGGATTTCATTCTCACCTCTTTGGACTACTATTCACGGTACGCGCGCGGCACGATTGCGTCCAGGTCTCCTGAGCGTTTCTCGGAAATTCGCTACTATTGTTTGAACACGAATGAGCGGACGCGGTTCGCCGGATGGCGATCATCCAGCGAGGATTGGCAGCGCCCGTGGGAAGCCACGTTTTCAGGTCCCAGCGGTGAGCGCTCGCGCGCCAGGCAGCTACGCGCCGTACTTGCTGATGACCGCGTCCAGCCGGGGAAGCAGCAAGACGATGAACAGGGTCGAGAGGCCAGCCAGGCCCGCCAGCAGGAGGAAGAACGACGCCGGCGACATCGACCCCTGAATCCCACCGAAGAACCCTGAGAAGTTGTTGCCGAACGCGGTAGCCAGGAACCAACCGCCCATCGTCAGACCGACCAATCGCTTCGGCGACAGCTTGGTCACCAGCGACAATCCCATCGGGGACAGGTGCAGCTCGCCGATCGTCACGATCGCATAGAACCCTGCCAACCAAAGCCACGAGACCTTGCTGGCGCCGTTGTCCGACAGGAACCCCGCCCCCGACATCAGCAACAACGCCAACGTCGTGAACCCCAGCCCCATGGCAATCTTGCGCGCCGTCGTGATCGCCTTCTTCTTGCGCGTCATAAACGCGAAGAACGCTACGACCAACGGCGTGAACGCGATGACGAACAGCGGGTTGAACGACTGGTAGATCTCGGGGTTGACGACCCGCACGAATGTCCCTGGGGGTAGGAGCTCCGGGTCCTTGTCAAACCGCTTGCGATACCCGTCGTAGATCTCATCGTGCGTGGCCTTGTCGACCAGGTAGACGGGGAGGTTCTTTCCATCCGGGGTCGCGTGACGGAACGCCACCCGCTTCATGGCCTTGGCCCCGTCCGGAATCTCCACCGTGAGGCTCTTGGCCCCGTGGGCGTCGGTCCCCTCTCGGAGGGTCACCACGCCATCCTTGTAGACCTTGCTCGATCGAGCGAGCAGCATTTCGTCCTTCGTGTCCTCAGGCACGTCCACCACTTCGACCCCAGGCAGCTTGGCCAGCTCAGCCACGGACTTCTCGTCGAGCCGCTGCTGTCCATACATATGCGCAATGCTGGCCTCCGGGACCGTCAACAGGGTGTCCGGGTGCGGGCGCTTCACGTCGGCCGCCGCATTTCCGTAGTAGCTGGGCAGACCTTCCTGAACGAAGGCCGCGGGAACGAGGTTGCTCTCACGAGCAGTGTTGTCGCGCGCCCACTGGGTCATCGCGCTGCCGTTGAGATGCAGGATCATGAAGAAGGTGCCGCCCGCCACGAAGATCGGAAGCAGCGCCAGAAGACCGGGCTTCTCGTCCTTGGGAGCAGTCAAACCCAGGCGCACGAAGAACACGATGATGGGCACAGCGCCCGCCATGAAGCCGACGACCGCAGGCCGCATGCCGAACCCTTCAGGCAGGTAGTTCGCGGCCAGGAAGTAAGCGAGCACGCCGACAGTAAACGCGGGAAGCAGGATCTTGAGGGCGATGGCGCCGAATCCGGCGTCGTCTTTGCCGCGCTCGGGCTTTCGGTCCGCCTTCGCGAGCGCCTTCCAGCTCGCCCCCATGATGATCAAGCCGACCAGGATGCCGATGCCCGCCACCCGGAAGGTCCAGAGCCAACCGAACTCGTTGCGAACGCTCGCCGCCAACAAGTTCGCCACAAAGGCGCCGACATTGATGCCCATGTAGAAGATGTTGAAGCCAGCGTCGCGCTTGGGGTCGCCGGGCTCGTAGATGTTGCCCACCATCACGGAGATGTTGGGCTTGAAGAACCCATTGCCGATGATCAGCAACCCCAACCCGGACGCGAACGGGGTGAACCCCGGCACGCTCATCAGGAACAGGCCCGACGCCATCAACACACCGCCGAGCACCACGGCGCGCCTGTAGCCCAAGAATCGGTCCGCCAGCATCCCGCCGAGAAACGGCGTGAAGTAGACGAACGCCAGGTACAGACCGTAAATCTCGTTGCCTTCCGCCGCCGGCAACCCCAACCCACCGCGTTCCGTGTCGGTGACGTAGAGCAGCAACACACCCAGCATGGTGTAGAAGGCCAGCCGTTCCCACATCTCGGTAAAGAAGAGCGGGAACAAGCCCTTGGGATGTCCTAGCGCCATGGGATTCCTCTCAACGGGAGCTATGTTTCACCGACAAAAACTCGTCGGCTCGCGGCGCGCATGCTGGTCCATGCGGGCGATCGGGGCAAGACGTGAGTGGCGCCGCAGACGGAATTGCCCAGGCGCGAGAACCTTCCACGCACCAGGCCGAACCGTCGAACACCGTTCACATGCGTGCAGAGGCCACCACAGTCTCACGAATCAAAGAGGATCAGTCCTTCGCGTCAGCGGCCGGCTCGGGTTCCTTGCCCTTGCGTCCCAGCACACTCACCGCGGCAAGCACCGACAGAATCATGCCCGCGGCCGCCGCGCCCATCCATCCAAACGCGGAAAACGTCGACACGACGACACCCGCGATGCAGACGCCCGCCACGACGCAGAACATCGACAACCAGAAACGAAGCCCGAAGAGGAACGCGGCAAGCGAACCTGTCCACGCACCGGTGACGGGAAGCGGCACCGCGATGAACAGGATCAGCCCCAGCTCCTGATACTTCTGAATGGTGCCGCTGCGACGGCGCGTGCGGTTGAAGAGCCAGGTGAAGAACTTGTCGAAGATCGGGATCTTCCGCATCACGTTCGAAACCGGCCCCAGCAGAAGCAGGATGGCGGGGACCGGGATCATGTTGCCGATCACCGACAACACGAAGCTGCGCACCAGACCCATGTCGAAGACATGGTGGGCCACCGGCACGGCGCCGCGGAGCTCGACGATGGGCATCGCGGCGATCGCCATGACCACGAAGTCTGCGGAGATGCCCTTGTTGAACATCCACGTGGCGATCTTGCCGCCACGCGAGTCGGCTGCGTGGGTCTTGTCCTCGCCGTTCCCCTCGCCTTGCGCGGCCAGCGCGGCCTGGTCCCCTTCGCTGACGGCGAGCGCCACGCTCGCACTCGACAGCACGATCGACTGCAGCAACACGGCCAACACGACCAACAGGGCGTTCTTCCGAAAAGCTCGAAGCATGATTGTTCCTCGGACGAAGCAGGGGCGGAAGGCCCCCGAAAAGGGCGCGGCATCATGCATCGTGTCGCACGATCCCGCCAACGGTTTCGGGTTCACCACATCCATGCTGAGCCGTGTCACGGCTCCGGCGAATGCGCCCCGCAGCACTCCACCTCCGCCCCCAGAAGCTCATGCCGATCCTGCGTGGCGTAGAACCCGAACTTTTGTAGCAATCGGTACTTCGGCAAGACGTTGCCCTCGACGTCCACGTGAAAGAACCCGGGAAAGATCCGTGGGTGTTTCGCGATGAAGTCGTAGATCGGAGCGTGCTCGTCCGCGATGCGCACACGGCCCCTGTCGCACACCTCATGGCCCGTCAGCATGTACTCGGGAAACAGCTCGGGGAAAAACTCCAGCTCCGTCGACGGGTCCAGCTGTTGGTAGAGCGTGGTCTGCGGAAGCAGGGAGAGCAGCGACGGTAGGATCCGTACGCCCATGGCGCGGCTTGCGATCATGTGCAGCAGCGTTTGGTGGAAGTCCTGCAGGGTCTCGAAGGGGAAGCCCCACATGTAGAAGGCATCCACACCGGGGAAGATGCCCACCGCCTCGCTGAGCACCTCATGGGCGCGCTTGGCGTCGAAGCCCTTCACGACGCGCGACAGCACCCGATCGGATCCGGACTCGACTCCGTAGCGAAGCTCGACACAGCCAGCTTTCGCCATGGCGCGCATGGTGGCCTCATCGGTCTGGTCGACGCGCCCGAACGCCTTCCAACGCACGGTCAGCCCCTGCGCCGCGATCGCATCGCACAGCTTTCGCACGCGCTCGGACGAGGAGACGAAGTACTCGTCCTGGAACAAGAAGAGATCGCACCCGGTGCGCTCCTGCAGGTCCGCCATCTCCAGGACGATGCTTTCGACACCGCGGAGGACCGGCTTTCTTCCCCACACGGGCGCGACCGAGCAGAACGAGCAGGGGAAGGGACACCCCCGCGACGTGATGACGTTGATACCCGCGTAGCTCGGCAACTCCACCAGATGCCAGGCGGGCGAAAGCGCATCGAGGTCTTCGAGACGGCATGCGGGGGGCTGCACACGGATCTCGTCACCATCCCGCCAAACGATTCCCGGTACCTCGGACAAGGCCCAGCCGCCTCGCGCGTCTCTACCGTGTTGCACCGCGCGCAGCAGGGCCGGTCCGGAGACCTCCCCTTCCCCGACCCCGATGGCGTCGATCCATGGGCACAGCGCGAGGACCTCTCGCTCCACACCCGCGGCACCGACCCCACCGAGTGCAATGAAGGTGTCGGGGTGCGTTTCCCGGTAGCGCTCGAGGGCGAGCAACGTGAAGGGCAGCAGATTGGCCATGCAGCTGACGAACAGCACGCTCGCGGCGCCGGAGAGGAAGGATGCCATGACCTCGTGAGAGAACTTGTCGACCCGATCGACGACTTGGTAGTCGCGAAAATCGACCTCGAACCCCGCCCTCTCGAGCGCGCTCGCCAGGTACAGGGGACCGAGCGGCAGGTGCACCTCGCGCTCGCTGCGGTCCACGTAGCGGACGCACAGCATGTTCATGTTCACGAGGGTGACGTCGGCCACAGTCGCTCCGTTCAGGTTGCCATCCAGGACCAGATGTTGGCGAACGACAGAATCGCGGTGTCCGTGGAGCCTTCGACTTCGTCGCGCTGGACCGAAACGCCGCGCGCCGCGAGCGCATCGACGAAGGCTTTGCCCTGCGCGTAGTCAGCGTCTTGCTTGCCCAACACGCAGTAGAGCGACGGGGGTGAAGCCACCATGCCTGAAAGGAGCGCTTCGGCGTCGGTGGTCCAATCGCCATCGGGTACGCCGCCGAGCATGTTGACGGACTTGAAAGGGACGGGGCTCTTTCCGAGAAAACCTGCCTGCAGGAGCATGTCGGCGGCCGCACCGCGACTGGTCAGGTAGACGGAGCTCTTGTCGATGTCGACCTCGGAAGCGAGCTCGGACAGGAGGGTGTCCAGCTTGCTGATCAGCTCGTCGCGCTCTTCGGGGAGGCGCGCATCCTGCGTCCAGTTGATGGCAACCAGGCAGAAGCCGAACTGCTCCCCCGCGGCTTGCCAGCGTTGTGCACTGGACAGACACGTCTCCCCTTCCCCGTGCAGGGCCACGAGCACGGGGAGCGACGGAGCGCCCGCTTCCGCCGCACTGGATGGGATGCAGACGTAGCAGGTGTAGCCGGCGAGGGTCATCCACCGTTGTTCGGGGCCAGCGTCCTGTTCGAAGGTGTCGGCGCCCGTGCAACCCGAGCAGAGCAAGAAGGCATTGCCGGTGACCATGGCGACCACGGAGGCCGACACCGCCTTGATGAAGCTTCGGCGTCCGGGCTTGCGGGGGATGATCATCTTGTCGGCCATCGCCGCGACGGCATCCGCTGGCATGGACTGAAGCAGGGCCGCTTCGACCGGATCGAGCGAGATGCCCTTGCCCGCGGCCGCGGCGACGGGATCGACAGCGACGGCTGCGCGGAAGTCGGGATCCAATCCTGCGAGGGTCAGTACCTGCTCCACGCCTTGGGGGAGGTCTTTCGTTTCCACCGCCCGGTGCATGGGGCGACCACCCACGATCGTGACCCCATCCGGATTGCCTACCTTCATGCCCATATGCCCATTCCTCCTCGTACACGCATACTAGCGGTTGGGGAAGCCAGTGCAATCGAGGGAATTCATTTGCGGCCCAACAACCCCTGGGCAAGCTCGTGCGCCTCGCGCGATCGCTCCGCCGTTGTCCCCGCCCCCATCGTGATCTGGACCAGACCGCCTGCTATCTCACCCTGAATCACGGGCGCGCTAAGAACTTCACCGCGCACCATGATGGCAAGCCGGCGCTTCAAATTCTCTGCGGTGAACTGACGGAATCGTTCCCCAGCTTCGCCACTGAGCCGCACGCCAACGGACACATCCTGCTCGTTGGACGTCACGTACGCATCGACAATGTCTGCGCCGTCAAACACGACCCGATCGACGAGCAGATAAGAGCGAACACCAACCGCCCGCGAAGAATTGCCGTCGCTGGGGAAGAGGTCCGTTACGGCAAAGCGCGTCCCCGCCGGTGGCTCCAACGTCGATAGCCACGCTCGCGCTCTCGCTCGAACCTGGTCAACCTGGTTCGGGTCTTTGGCCATGAACCGAACGGCGTGAATGGGATTCGTCCGTCCCGGACCCACCGGCGCAGTGTCCAACAACAGGGATGCCCCCTCCGGTAAGGAGCCCTGGTCGAACGCATCACCAAAGGGATCGAGGTCGTCCGCCAACGGGTAGAGCTGAACGAGTGCCCGTCGCTCCGCGGCCGGGACGGGGTCCGGGTTGCTAACTCGGTAGTGCTCGTACCCAACAGGCACCAGCAGGAGCCCCGTGGCGACAGCCAAGCCCCAAACCAGGCCGGTACGACGACTTCGTGCGCGCTTCACGCCCTCGCTAGGCTCTGGTTGGGGTGCGTGCTGCTCCGACTCGTCCTGCGGGGGGGCGATGCGTTCGGCACCGAGCGCTTTGGTGAGCAGACGTTCGGCTCGTTTTCGCGAGCGGTTGTGGACCAGGAAGGTGACGGGAACGAACGCGGCGGAGAACTGCAGCAACGCACGCTGGGAAAAGCCTTCGGTGCGGCACTCGATGCCCTTGCTTCGTAGCAAGTCGATACCCATCGGCACGGCATAGACGCGGTGCTCTTGCCAGACAGGTGTCCAGTTCTCAGCCTCCGGGCGCTGCCATTGCTCACGGATATCCATCAAGAGCGCAACAGCGAGGGCGACGGTCATGGAGGGGAGGGCGACCGT
>Ga0180009_10003318_pt1 | contig 18364 bp, 11 predicted proteins | sample OS_PC_MetaG_FD_123537 | JGI IMG/M metagenome (GOLD analysis project Ga0180009, IMG submission 123537) | Groundwater microbial communities from the Aspo Hard Rock Laboratory (HRL) deep subsurface site, Sweden - OS_PC_MetaG | ecosystem: Environmental > Aquatic > Deep subsurface > Groundwater... | reverse complement strand
TCGCGGATGATTTCACCGATAAGAACTCTTACAGGACAGCCGGTCTGCCGCTTGAATACGGCGTCACCTATTATATGCGTCTTATGGGCGCGGACAGTTCGGTTTCCGGGCCCTGGTCGGAGCCGTGCGAGGTAAGGATAGACGACCCATTGGCGACGCGCTGAAAGAGCCTGTCTACTGAGTACTAACAAGAGCAGCCTGAGAAATAATGAAAAAGCCGCTTTTAACGACCTTTGCTTTTACCGCGCGCGGCCTGCTGCCGGCCGCGCTGCCTGCCCGCCAAGCGGCCGACTGGCGCTGGTTTGTCTGCTTGGCAGGCGGGCTGCTCTGCCTTTGTTTTCTCCGGCCCGGCCTTTCCTGGGGCGTCCCGGCCAACCCGAAGCCGGTTGAATTATCCCAGCCGGACGGGACCAGAATTAAAATCTCGCTTAAAGGCGATGAGTTCTATCATTGGAATGAAGACGATAAGGGCTACACCGTTTTCAAAGACACCGCGACCCGGAACTGGGTTTACGGCGAAAAAGACGCCGACGGAACCGTCAGAGCCGGCAAATATAAAGTCGGCGCTCACGACCCTGCGACAATAGGGCTTCAAAAGCATCAACTTGACGTCGAAAAGGTCAAACGCGGAAAGACCAGGCGCGCTGAAAGGGATTCCTCTTCGCCTTTTCATGTTTGGGGGCCCCGGACCGTTACCGGAGCCCAGTCGCCGGCAGTCCCCGCCAAGGTACCCATATTGACCGGCACCATGAAAAATCTGGTGATTCTGGCCAGGTTCGCCGGCGAGGCCGCCACCTATACCCAGGCCCAGTTCGACAGCCTGTTCAACCAGATAGGATACACCGGGGGCGGGGACGGCGCCGTCGGCTCGGTGAAAGATTATTACAACGAAGTCTCATACAATAAGCTCTCGGTTGATTCTACGGTTTCCGTGTGGGTCACTCTGCCGCAGACCTACGACTACTATGGGCAAAACGATGCGTATGGCTGGGACCTCCGTCCCAGAGAGATGGTGCGAGACGCTATAGACGCGCTGGAAGCCGCCGGATTTGATTTTGCCACGGTTGACGGCAATGGTGACGGCGAGGTGGACGGTCTTACGATCATACACTCCGGCAGAGGCGAGGAATTGACCGGCAACGACCCGGATTACATCTGGTCCCACCAATGGAGCCTTGGCGCCCTTGCGGTAACCTATGACGGGGTAACAATGGATATGTACCATACCGAGCCGGAAGTCCGGGGCTGGGACAGCACTTCTTCCACCTGGGGCATAGTGCGCATAGGCGTCATCTGCCATGAAACCGGCCATTTCCTCGGCCTGCCGGACCTTTATGATTATGGCTATGACAGTCAGGGGGCCGGCGACTTCTGCCTGATGGCCGGCGGCTCCGGGAACGGTGACTACGGGACCTCGCCGGCGCATATGAGCGCGTGGTGCAAAAAAACGCTGGGCTGGGCCGCGGCTACGCAGATCTCCCCCGCTATCACCCCTTATTCCCTGCCCCGGATAGAGGACAATGACGGCGCGCTCTATCTTTTGAGAGATCCCGCTTTTCCCGCCAATGAATATTTCCTCGTTGAGAACAGGCAGGGCTACGGCTTTGACTCGGCCCTCCCCGGAACTACCAGGGGCGTGCTGATCTGGCATGTGGACGAAAGCATGCCGGATAACGACGACCAGACGCATTACATGGTGGATCTGGAGGAGGCCAGCGGAACACAGCACCTTGCGCAGAATACGAACGCCGGTAACGACCAGGACTACTTCCGGCTGGGCAATAATACCGGTTTCGGGGACAGCACAACTCCGAACAGCATAAGTTATCCTCCGGGGTCATATAATCTCAACCGGCTAATGCGGGATATTTCGGCGAGCGGCAACCCGATGAGCTTTTATCTGGACGACCCGACCCCTCCCGCCAATATCGCTAACGTCTATGACGGAACGACTCCCGGCGTTGATATCGCCAAAACCGGTTCATCAACGGAGTTGTCGGCGAACTGGACCGCGTCCGGCGATCCGGAAACCGGCATCGCAAAGTATTATTATGCCATAGGCACGACCGCCGGCGGGACGCAGACGCGCGGCTGGACGGATAACGGCGTTGCGCTGTCAACCACGGCAGCCGGGTTAAGCCTGACGAACGGGGACACCTATTATTTCAGCGTCAAAGCGGAGAACGGCGTTGGTTTGCAGTCCACAGCCGCCAATTCCAACGGCCAGTGGGTAGATACGGCCATACCGCTCAATGTTCCCTATGTCTATGACGGGACCGGGGCGGATATAGATTATGTTTCTTCCACGCGCACGCTTTCGGCCAACTGGGGCGCGTCAGCTTCCGGCGACGTCACGAAGTACTGGTACGCCATCGGCACGACCCCCGGCGGCACGGAGGAACTCGGCTGGACGGATAACATCCTGGCGCTGAACGCGACCAGGTCCGGGCTCGGCTTGAGCGAAGGCGCGACCTATTATTTCGCCGTCAAGGCGCAGAATACCGGGGGCTTTGAATCAGGCATTACGGTTTCAAACGGCCAGAAGGTGGATGTCACCAGCCCCGCGGCCGGAGTGCTGATAACTTCGTCCACCGGCGCGGTCAAAACGGGGGCTTTGACCCTTAAGCTGATAGTGAATGAAACCAATATCCTGGCAGGCACGCCCGTCCTGACTTTCACTCCTTCGGGCGGCACGGCCCAAAACGTCGCCTTGAGCTATCTTGTGTCGTCCACCTGGACCGGCTCCGGTTACATCGAGTCTTTTCTCTCTACCGGCACGGCGGCGTTTAATTTCAGCGCCGCTGATTTGGCAGGCAATACCGGCTCCGTCATTACAGCCGGCGGGACTTTTCTCATAGACACAGCCGTAAGCGGGATCTCGGGCGGCGCCGTGGTCAACAGCGACAGCTCCACCGTCGTCGTGCCGGCGGGCGGCTACAGCGGCAGCCTTGTGGTAAGCATCTCAACGGTTTCAGTTTCCCGGACCGCTGCCGCGGATGCCGCCACTTACGACTCGTATCCGGTGTACACAAGCAATCTGACGCGCGAGTTTACGGCCAAAGACGCCGCTACCGGCGCACCTGTGCCCGATTTTGACGCTCCGCTGACCATAAAACTCTGCTATCCGGACGCCGATAATGACGGACACATAGACGGCAATTATATCGCGGAAAACCTGGCCCGGCTGTACCTGCTGGATGAAACTTTAAATACGTGGACGCCCGTGACAGGCGCTATACCCTACCCCGGCGGCAACTATATTACGGCCCAGACCTCTCATTTTTCCGTTTATAGTATAAGGGTCATTGATACGTCCAAGCTTGGCATGACCAGCATAAAGGCGTATCCAAATCCCTGTTATTTTGATAAATCGCCGTTTACGCTGACCATAGCCGGTATGCCGCTGGATGTTTCCGAGCCGCGGATATATATTTATAACGCGGCCGGCGAGCTTGTGAGAAGCCTTGCGAAAGGCGACGGCATAGACGCCGTGAATAAAGCGGTCTGGGACGGGAGGAACAAGGGCGGGAGCAGGGCCGCAAGCGGGCTTTATATTTATGTGGTGCGTACGGCCAATTACGGCAAAGCGAGCGGCAATTTTTATGTTTTCTGGTAACCTATGACGAAGCGCGTTTGTAAATATTCGGTGAACCCATTATTTGCTCCTGTAGTGGCAAAGCTTGCTTTGCTCTTTTGCGCAGAGCAAGCTCTGCAACTACATACCGGGCGACGAGAACCTACGAAAGATACACGGGTTCACCGGGTATTTACGAGTGTTTTATTGGCCGCGGTATTGATGATCGGTCCGGCGCTCAGGCTTTACGCCGGCGCCGGGACCGAGGCCGCGCCGTTCCTTAAGATAGACGCCGGCGCCAGGGCCGCCGCCCTGGGCGGGGCTTTTTCCGCCATCGCCGACGACGCTTCCTCCGTGTTTTATAACCCGGCCGGTCCGGGATTTATGACCAACGACGATATAATGCTTTCGCATAATGAATGGATAGCGGGCTTAAAGAACGAGCATTTCGCGTATGTCCATCCGCAAAGCGCGCGCCTGACCTTCTTTACGGGGCTTAACCTTCTTATAAGCCCGGCCATGGATAAATATGACATAAGCGGCGTCAAAACCGGCAGTTTCTTCGCGGGCGACGGGGCCTTGAGCGCCGGCGCGGCCTGGGCGTTCACCGACAGCTTCTGCGGCGGGCTCGCCGCCAAGGGCGTCTATCAGCAGGCGGATAAGGAAAAAGCCTGCGCCTACGCGGCGGACCTCGGGTTTGTCAAAAAATATGAATATCTAAAGCTTGGCCTGGCGGTTCAGAACCTGGGAACGCCGCTGAAGCTTTACAAGGAAAGTTTCGACCTGCCGCTTACCTTCAGAGGCGGCGCGGCTTACCGGCTTAACGACATGTTTTGGCTCGCGGCGGACGCCGTGCAAACCGGGGGCGGGCTCGTTTTTGCGGGGGGAGCGGAGGGCGAACTCGTGGTGACGCCCACGGAAACGGTTTTCGCCAGGGCGGGTTATAAAAGCGGCAGGAGCAGGAACGCGGGCGCCGGCATTTCGGCGGGGGTGGGCTTGAAGAGCGGGGAACTCCGCTTCGATTACGCATTTGCGCCGTTCGGCGATCTGGGCGACAGTCACAGGCTGACCGTTTCTTTTAAATTCGGCAGCGACAGGGAATACCTCAGCCGGGAGAAAAAACTCCGCCAGATCTACCGCAAGAGCGAAGCCGTGCCGAAGGGAAAACAGGACCGGCCCGCGGAGGGCAAAAGCAAAAAGAAGGCGCCGCCCAAAAAAGAAAATTATTTTATGTGGTAGTAACCGAAAATTGCAATTGAAGTCGTCTCCAAGCTTGGAGGATATCTCCAGCAATTTTCGGAAGGCTAAAGGATAAAGGCTAAAGGATGAAGGAAGAGATACAGCGGATACAAGCCTATGGCAGTGCCGTATCAGGGCCTATGGCCTATAAACGGCCAAAAGGTTTTTTCCGGCCTTAAGCCTTTATCCTTCATCCTTTATCCTTCCCGGAAAATTTGTAACTACTCACCACAGAGGCACAGAGGGCACGGAGTTTTATGGAAATAACCCTATTAGCAGTTTTATTGTTACTACTCAGCCACAAAGTCACAAAGACACGAAGGAAATCAGACAATAAACTGTTTAATCCATAAACTTTCTTTGTGCCTTGGTGTCTTAGTGGCTGAGTAGTTACTAAAAATCAGCGTTATCAGTGTTTTATATTTTACTCAGCCACAAAGTCACAAAGACACGAAGGAAATCAGACAATAAATTGTTTGATCCCCCCCTATTTCTTCTTCACGCTCTGAAAGAGGCTTGTATTCCATAACTTTCTTTGTGCCTTGGTGTCTTAGTGGCTGAGTAGTTACGAAAATTTAATTAAATTTTCCGGGATAAGCAGTTCCCGCCATTGTCCGGCTGTTTTTGACAGCTCAAAATCCTTTGCCCTTTCAAGACCGGACCGCGCGTAGTTTTCACGCGCGGTTTTGTCGTTTAAAAGCGCCAGGGCGGTTTCAGCCCACAGCTCCTCTGCCGGCTCAAGCGGGGTGGAGGCGCGGCGCCTGAAACCGGACAGCGGAGGCATCAGAACGCCGTGAGGGGCCGGCTCGGGGGTCCGGGTCTGGAATTCAAAAGGCGTATCAGGGGCCAGTATTTCCCTCGGTCCGGAAGCGCAATCCGAGGAGATGACGGGAACGCCCGACGCCATAGCTTCAACGAGGGCGTTCGGGAAGCCTTCCCAGAGCGAGGTGAACAGGAAGAGCCGGGCATGCGCCAGGAATTTATATGGGTTTTCCTCGAACCCCGGGAAGTAGACGTCAAAGTTTTCCAGTGCTCCGGCCCCTGTCTCCTGTTCCCTGTTCCCTGACCTCCGGCCTCTGAAAGTCTTGAAGCCCAACTCCTCGCTCAGACGCATCAGATAGCCCCTCAGTTCGCCTTCGCCGAACAGCATGAGCGCCGCGTCTTTCCGGGCCGTCTTTATCTTTCTGAACAGCCTTAGCATATGCCATTGTCCTTTGGCGGCGGTCAGCCTGCCGCTGGTCGCCAGGACCGGCCTTTTAAATATCCCGGCATAAGGCGCGGGAAGCGGTTCTTCGGCCTTTTCGGCGATGGCGGTTATATCATAGCCGTTGTTTATTATCCGTATTTTATCCGCCGGGACGGAGAAATTCGAAACGAGGTCGTTCTTGACGCCGTTGGAATTAGCGACGATGACGGAAGCGCGGGGATAAAGCTTTTTTATCAGCGGCTTGAACGCCAGCGCCCTTATACCGGAGAATTCCCTGGAAGGCTGGGTGCGCTCGCAGATCACGGCCCGGTGGCCGGACCTTTCGGAGGCCAGCACGTTCACGAAGTTGGCCCGCTCCATGAAGGACAGTACCGTGTCGCGCGGCCTGGACAGCGCGGCCAGCCGCCGGGCGTAGAGCGGGATGGAGGCGGTCTTCAGGACGGAGGAGGTCGCGGCGTCGTGGTCCGAGAGCGAGAAGGGCGATTCGCCGCCGGTTTCAAGCGTCATGTCCCGCTCCAGCAGGTAAAGCGCGTCGTGCGGGATGTGGGGGGCCAGCGCGGCGAATTGTTTTTCCGCCCCGCCCCTGAACAGCGAGTTTATCAGCAGTTTAACGCCCATCTTAACCTATTATGCCAAAAATCCCGCCTTTTTGAAATAATAAACCAAAACACCCCTCTTTTGCAAAGAGGGGCCGGGGGGAGATTTTTTCATTTCAGTAGCGGGGGCCGGGGGGACGGGCCAGGCGTGGGGTTGCCCATTCCGCCGCGTAGGAAACCCTCCCGTGGTTTCCCCCCGAAACGGGGCCCCCCATCCGCTATGCGGCTCCAGAGCAACCCCACGCCTGGCCCGTGCGGAAATTCCTTTTTTATGGAAATATCCCGCCCTTTAAGATACTTCTATTCCCGCCCACAAGGTCGCAGCCGGGTTTATCTGAATAAAACACCCCTCTTTTGTAAACCCCGCACTTTGGCCCGGTTCCCGAAAAAGTGCGGGGTAACGAGGGGCGGGGGGAGATTTTTTCATTTCAGAGGTGAGAATTGATGCGAATTATAATTGCCAAGTTATGCGGTATCTTATAAAATATGGTTTGACAATAGCCGCCTTTGTTTAAGGAAAAACAAACGCCAACGGAGATAAATAATTCTAATGCCGAAGAAATTTCTTATAGTGTGTTTAATGCCGTTGTTTTTGGCAAATATAAATTGCGGTGAAAAATCTCAAAACCAGTCAGTTGCCCGGAAAAGAGCGGCTATCCGGAGATCAAGTTCAACTTCTACGGAACAAACTTTAAATATTTCTTCCCAGGGAGCGCCGTCAAATTTACCGGTTAGACAGGCGCGGGAAGCCGCATCGCCAAAAGCGGGGGAAATTGAACCGACAGATGAATTCGCCGGCTTAAGAGATAAGATGGTAAAGTATCAGCTCGAAAACCGCGGGGTAACAAATAAAAAAGTATTAAATACGATGCGTAAAGTTCCCCGGCATTTGTTTATTCCGGAACGGAACCGGGACGAGGCGTATGCCGACCATCCGGTGTCAATCGGAAAAGGACAGACGATATCCCAGCCGTATATTGTCGGCTTGATGACGGAACTGCTTGATTTAAAAAGTACCGACAAAGTTCTGGAGATCGGCGCCGGGTCCGGTTATCAAGCGGCGATCCTGGCGGATATCTGCAGGGAAGTCTATACCATTGAAATAATTGAAGACTTGGGTAAAAAAGCGGAAAGGCTTTTATTGGACCTGGGGTATAAGAATATAAAGGTTAAGATCGGAGACGGCTATCTTGGCTGGCCTGAAAAGGCGGCTTTTGACGCGATAATAGTAACCTGCGCCCCTGAAAACATACCTGAACCTTTAATTGAACAATTGGCCGAAGGCGGAAGAATGGTTATCCCGGTAGGCGATTATCCCCGTCAAACACTGAAAAGGATTACCAAAAGAAACGGCAAGCTGAATTACGAAGATATTATCGCGGTTTTATTTGTTCCCATGACCGGCAAAGCGCAAAGAATAAAATAAAAGAATATTTTACACGCCCTTTGGCGGACAATCCGGCCGGTGCATTATTTTGTTTCAAGTTTCTGAAGGCGGGTTTCGTGGTCTTTCAGCTTCTCGTCATGTTCTATGACAGCGTGTCCGCGGAGCGTGTCTTCGCGCTGGTATCTTCTTACATCTCCGGCTATGGAATCCAATAAACTTAAAATACCGTCAATTTTTGATTCTATACGCTTAATATCATCCTTAGTCGCCATCCTTTCTTCCATCTTGACCATATAGACAGAAACGCGTTTAATATCGTCTTTTAGCTCGGTTTTCATCTCCTGCATTTCCGAGCGCAGTTCAGTTTTAGCAGATTCAATATCGCCTTTTGTAGCCGGAGCGGAATTTTCATTATCTTGGTTCATTATTTTACGCCTCTAAACTTATTTTACAATATTCATTGAAAGTGTGTAAGGGTCAAAAGACCTATTACTTATGCGCAGGCCAATAACATTTTCTAAATGAGGAAGCCGGCTATGGTGGCGGTCATGAAGCAGGCAAGCGTGCCGCCCAGCACGGCGTAAAGCCCCAGTTTTGCCAGGTCATGGCGGCGCTCCGGCGCTATGCCGCCTATGCCGCCTATCTGTATCGCTATGGACAGGAAGTTGGAAAAGCCGCAGAGCGCGTAAGAGGCGATAAGAATGGTGCGTTCACTCAGCACCCCGGGGTTGGCTTTAAGGTAAGTGGCCATATTGAAATATGCCACAAACTCATTAAGCACCGTTTTTTGCCCCATCCAGTTGGCTACCTGCTGAACTTCGTTCGACGGTATCCCCATTACCCAGGCCAGCGGCGTAAAGATCCAGCTTAATATCATTTCAAGAGTAAGCTGGGGATATCCCGCCAGGCCGCCCAGCTGCCCGGTAAGAAAGTTTGCCAGCGCTAAGATCGCCATAAAGGCCACAAGGCAGCCGCCCACGTTAAGGGCCAGCTGTACGCCCACAGTGGCGCCGTTGGCCGCCGCGTCTATCACATTGGCGTCGGTTATCTTCAGCTGCATCTTTACCACGCCGCGGGTTTCGGGCACTTCCGTTTCAGGCACGAGGATCTTTGACATTACGAGGGCCGCCGGCGCCGACATTATAGAAGCCGCCAGCAGGTGGCCGGCTATATTGGGCAGGTAGCCCATGAGAATGCCCACGTACGCCGCCATAACGCCGCCGGCTATAGTGGCCATGCCGCCCGTCATTACCGCCATCAGCTCGGAATTGGTCATTTTGGACACATAGGGGCGCACCACCAGCGGGGCTTCGGTCTGGCCCACGAAAATATTGGCGCTGGCGGAAAGCGATTCCGCCCCCGAAGTGCCCATGAATTTAGCCATGATTTTGGCGAAGACCAGCACTATTTTCTGCATGATGCCCAGGTAGTAAAGCACCGCCATCAGCGAGGAGAAAAATATTATGGTCGGCAGCACCTGGAAGGCGAAAAGAAAGCCGAGGGACTCATTATTGATCAGGCTGCCGAAAAGGAATTTCGCGCCTTCGTCGGAGAAGGAGAGCAGTTTAATGATGACGTCGTTCATAAACTGGAAAAATTGGCGGCCCCACGGCACCTTCAGCACTATTACGGCGAAGGTCAGCTGCAGCAGCGTGCCCATGACCACGGTTTTATAGTTTATGGCTTTGCGGTTCTTGCTGAACAGCCAGGCGACGCCTAGGAACACGAACATCCCGAAGAAACTAATAATGCGAAGTGACATAAGCGCTCCTTGCGGCTAGACAGTTGGGCAGCGAGGCGGCTAGGCGGCTAGACGGCGAGGCAGCTTCGCAGAGGAAGAAACAGAAAATATTTTTCTGGCAGCCTAGCCGTCTGGCAGCCTAGCTGTCTAGCGGTTTAGCTGCCCAGCCGCCTAGCCGCCTCGCTACCTGAGTTACAATTATACAATAATCCCGGAATCCGGGGCGGGACGGGCCGGCCGCCAGAGTGCTAACCCGAAAAATTCAGTTGAATTTTCGGGCTAACCCCTATACCCTGGCTTACGGCAGGACGGTTATGGAATTCCTGGGCGCGCGGTAGCGCTCCGGTATCTGCGGCAGGCCGCCGGGCCCGGTCCGCGGGAACGCCGCGAGATAATGCGCCAGGGCCGTCCATTCCTTCACCTCCGTCCTCGCGCCGTCGCCGCCGGCATAGATCACGGCCTCTTTAATGTCTTTGAGCGGGACTCCGTCCGGGCCGAGAGGAATTATCTCAGGCCTGAAGGAAAGAGAAAGATACAGGGCGGCGTGGGCGCTCGTGACCACGCGGTACAGTTTTTCTTTCACGAGCGGCTTATAAGTCCCGTCGGGCTCTTCAAGCGAGACGTCTTTCACCCTGGCGAAAGGGGGGGCGCTCAGGCTCCAGGAGAATCTGACGCCCGAAGTCTCAAGCCTTGCGTCGGGGTTGCTCCGCGCCAGCGTCGTCTCGGCTTCCAGCAGGCGGGCGATATCCGCCCCGCTCAGGTAGAAAGCCGTCAGGGAATGTCCGGCTTTCCCGTCGGCGCCGGCTCCGATGGGAAGGACGCGGAAAACGTCCGGCGTCCGTATCTCCCCCCGGGGCAGTTCGCTTTTGAAGAGACCCAGCGGGATAAAAGCGGCCGCCGCGTATTTATAGGCCGGGCCTTCCGCCGCTTTTACTTCCTCCCTGAACGCGTCCGCCGCCAGGTCTCCCAGCGCGAGCGGCGCGGTGGAATATTCCACGTTCAAAGGCGGGACGAAGGAAAAGGCTGAAAAGGCTATGACGCCGGCAAATTTCAGGCCGTATTCAGCGAGATATAATTCGTCTATCCGGGTTTTCCAGCGGTCTGCCATGCCGGAAATAGCCTCATCCAGCGGCCCGTGACCGGCTTCGATAAGACGGTAAGCCGCAATCCTGAAACCGCCGCCGGGTTTCCGTTCCAGCTTCAGCTCGCCCAGCCACCGCCCCCAGTAGCCGGACGACACTATCAGCGTGTTCCCGACCTTCAGAGGTTTTTTCAGCAGGGTATGCGTGTGGCCGCTGACTATGACGTCTATCCCCGGCACGGCCGCCGCGAGCAGCGAGTCTTCGGACCTCTCCGGAACGGAAGAGGCGCCGGAATGCGAGAGGGCTATCACCATGTCGCAGCCTTCATGCTCCTTCAGCGCCCTGACGGTTTCGGAAGCGGCCGCTATATAATCCGTGAAAGAAATGCCGGGTATGTGGACATAGCCGGCGGCGTCGCGGCCCACAAGGCCGAAAACGCCTATCTTCAGTCCGTTCCTGCTGAAAACCGCGTATTTTTTCACCGGCCAGGCGGCGAACGCCTGTGAGAGGGCCGTTATTCCTGGTTTTTCCCTGGAAAACTCCGTATTGGAAAGGACCAGCTCCGGCCGCGGCGTCTTACGCGCAACTGTCAGCTCCGCCGCCACCGCCGCCGGGCCGGCCTCAAAATCATGATTGCCGAAGGTTACGGCGTCGTAACCCATCAGCGCCATGGCGTTGAGCTCCGGCGCTTCCTGCCCCAGGATGGAGTCAAAAAGCGTTCCGCTGCAGAAATCGCCGGCGTCCAGCAGCAACGTCCCGCCGGGGTTCTTATTGCGCTCTTTCGCGGCCAGCGCCGAAAGGCGGGCGAAGCCGCCGACGGTCTTTCCGCCAGGGAGGCTGAAAGATTCTATGCGGGCGTGGAGGTCGTGGGTAAAAAGGACGGTAATTTGCGGCTGGGGGGCCGCGAAGAGCCCGGCGCGCTGCCACGGCAATGCGGCCGCCGTAATGAGGACTATTAGAAAGATCCGCGAGAGCTTTGTTCCCTGCATTTCCTGGTCACCCACTGAAGGGTTTAAGGGTCTAAGGGTTTGAGGTGTTAAGGGTAAATACAAATTCTCACCCTGAAAACCTTAACCCCTAAAACCCTTCCCCTCCCTATTTCAGCTCCACCGGCAGCTTGCCCTGCGCCTGGATCTCCCCGGCCAGAAGGCCGCCGACGGCCGTCATTCCCGGAACAGTCATGCCGTATATGGCTATCGCGGCGTCGGCTTCCGGGTAGTTGGTCAGGTCGTATGGGTTCATCAGGCTGATCAAGATCGCCGGCTTACCCGCGGCCAGCAGGGCTTTTATGGCTTTTTTCTGATTCCTGTTCTGGGCGCCGGCCCACTGGAAACTGCCTATTATCAGCCTGTCGGCTTTTTGGGCTATGGACAGGGCTTTGCTTACGGCGGCCGCGTTTGGGTTTATCTCAAACACGGACTGCTCCACGCTGTAGCCCCCGGCGGCTAAAGTTTTATAAAGGGCCAGGGCGTTCTCATAGAAACGCGGCGGGGCGAATATTATCACGGCGGTCTTCAGCTCTTTATTTTTAAGCGGCAGAAAGGCCCGGCGGTCGCGCAGTAAAGTGACGGCTTTTTCCGAGAGCGCCTCGGCTATGTTCACGTAAGCTTTGTCAAAAGGGGAGGGAAATGTTCCGGCTTCAAAAAGACCGGCTTCTTTTTTGGCCTCAATGACCCTGTAATAGGCGTCGTTGACCCGGGTTTCGGTAATGACGCCTTTCCTGACCTGGGCGGCTATTTCGTCCCGGGCCTTTCTGAAATCCCCTTTGCCGAGCAGCACCAGGTCCGCGCCGGCGGCCAGCGCCAGGGCGGCGGCTTTATGTATCGGGCGCACGGACGTTATGGCCTTCATGTCCATGCTGTCGGTTATCACAAGCCCGTTAAATCCCAGTTCCTTTTTAAGCAGGTCCACTATGACCGTTTTTGAGAGCGTCGCCGGGTTTTTGGGGTCAAGCGCCGGATAGCGTATATGGGCGGTCATGATGACCGGCGCTTTGAGCTCTATCGCCCGTTTGAAGGGGGGGAGATGCTGTTCCTCAAGCGCGGCGGTGGAGAGGTTTATGACGGGCAGGCGCTTGTGAGAATCTTCCGTCGCCGCGCCGTGCCCCGGAAAGTGTTTTGGGGCGGCAAGTATGCCGGCGGTTTTGAAGCCGTTTATGATAGCCCCGCCTATTTTGGAAACCAGCGCCGGATCGCCGCCTACGGCTCTTATCCCGATAATCGGGTTCTGCGCGCTGGTGTTCACGTCCAGCACCGGCCCGAAGGTCATATTGATGCCGGCTCTTTTCAGCTCGCGGCCGGCCAGGTAGAAAAGGGAGGCGGTGTCGTTCTCGGAATCCGCCGCTCCGAGCATCATATTTGTGGGGAGTTCGCAAAGGCCGAGCGTCGTGGGGGCGTAAACGCTGCCGCCTTCGTAATCGGTGGCGATGAAAAGGGGGAGCTTGGAACCGCTGCGAAGGACGCTCTTGCGGAGCTCCGCGGTCAGGCGGCGGGTGTCTTCCAGCGAATAGGAGCCCCATTGGATCTGCACGCCGCCGATGCCGGCCGCGGCCGCCGCCGTGGCCTTCGCTAGCTCGCCGGCGTCGACGGAGATCATCAGCAGCTGGGAAATCTTGTCCTCGAGGGAGGGCTCGCCTGCCGTAAACCCATCGTGGTTTACGGCCTGCGCGCGGAGAGGCGTAAGGCCGGAAGCGAGGAGGAAAAGCAGGGCCGCAGTTATCCGCATCCGTATATTCTATTAAACGACGCCCCGAATGTCTAAATAAAAAGCCCCCGCGCGAAGGACGCGGGGGCTTTCAAGTCCGGACCGCCGGTTTTTATTTGAATTTATAGCCTTTTTTAGCGGCCTGTTTGCGCACGGAATCTATGATGGCTTTATCCAGAGTGGCCGGGCCGGTCTGGTTCTTTTCCTGTACGGCGATGTAGGTCTTGCGCGCCGATTGCAGCCTGGTTATCTCGGCTTTTATTTTTTTCCTTTCAGCCACCTTGGCGCCCATGTACTTTTTCAGCTCCGCCTTATCCATTCCCTTGAGTTCGTCGGGAAGCTGGTCTTTCTCCAGTTCTTCGGATTTCATTTTGCCGCTCTCTATGGCCGTGACGGCGTCCCACGAGGCTTCCTGGGCTATCATGGACTTGGGCGCCGCCACTTTGAACGCGGCCCGTTCTGCTATGACGCCGGCGCCGCCCGCGGCGATCCTGCCTTGCAAATTAGCCTGCTTTTTAAGTTCGCTCCGTCCGGTGTCGCCATAGGCCACATAAGTTTCGTTCAGTTTATAGCTAAGCTGGGAAAGCCGGTCGTCCTGCGGAGCGCTGACGGTCACTACCTTCGCCGACTGGTCTATATTGGTATAATCTCCGTCCGCGGCCTGGGCGCCCGCCAGCCATTGGGTGGCTATGCCTTCCTGCCGCGAGCCGCAGAAGATGGTATTGACGAATATTCCTTTTGATTTCGCCAGCGCGATCGAGCTTCTGAAATCCACGGCCCCCTGCGTGAACGCTTCGTTGCCGGCTATGAAAACGGCCTTATAAATATCGTCCTTTTTGTTCCAATTGAGTTTTGTGACCGCTTCCCTTATAACCTCGCCGCAATATTCGTCGCCGCCGTTGGTCTTCAGGGCGAAAAGCACTTCCGCCACCGTGTCCAAGTTGGTGGTGAAGGGCAGGACCTGCCGGATATAGCCGCTTTCGCGCGGAAGCGTGGAATTGCCGTACTCATAGACCGCCACTTCTATGGCGGGTTTGGAGCCGCTTTTTTCCGACGAGATCAGCTCGTTTATTATTTTCCAGAGCTGGTTCCGGGCCTGGTTTATAAGGCCGTCCATGGAATTCGAGGTATCCAGAAGCACCGCCAGCTGCACTATGGAGTCGCCGCCGAAATTCCGGCCGGTGACGGGGGTGACTGTGGTAACGGGGGGAAGCGTGACGGCGGCCGAGTCCTTCCAGGTCTTTTTGATGACTGTGCTTGCGCTCGCGCCCGGGAACGTCATTCCGGTTTCAACTTCCATTATGCGGGCGTTGAGTTCCGTTTCCTTGTCGCTGAGGTCGTGCAGGGTGCCGTAAACCACCGCCGAGGCGCCCAGCAGCTTGCCCAGTTTTTTCATGGTCGTTTCATCTATGACGCCCGAGGCCTGGAGGTTGAGTTCACCCATCGCCTTTTTAAGGAGGTTGCGCTCAATAACGGCTATTTTTTTATTCTGGATAAAAAGGGTCGTGAGGCGTTCCTGCACTACGACGGGGCCTTCGGAGGCTTTGCCGTCCGTGTAGGGGAACGAAAGGACCGCCAATTTTATGCCGGGCTTGTCTTTTATCGCCCCCTGCAGCGTTTTAGCGACGGCCTTCAGTTCTTTGATGACCGACTTGGCGCCCGCCGGGGCCGCGACAGCCAGGCTGAGCATAAGGTTTAAAAACAGGAATCGTTTAAGCATGTTTATCGCCCTCCCGTTGAGTCCGTTAAAGTAAGGATACAAAAACAATCCCGCAAAGTCAAAGAACCGCGCCGGCCCGGGTATAACGTAAACTTAGTTGAACTCCGGAATAAAAATTGATATTGTAATTTGTGCTCATATGTTTCGCAAGGGGGCCGTAATAGATGGCTTGTTTGAAAAAAATTGTTTTTCCCGCGGCGGCGCTGGCCGCTTTTCTCGCGTTTTACGCCTGTTCCGAAAAAGACGACAGCAAACCCACCCGGAGCATGTTCATAATGAACGTCCCGGCCCGCGTGACGGTCTACGGGGCAAGCGACGCCGAAGGCGGCCGGATAGCGGACGCCGTGCTGAATGAGTGGAAAAGGATCTCCGCCGAGTACAGTTTCAGCGAACCATACGGCTCCACAGCCTATCTCAATAATAAAGCCTACGGAGAATGGGTGAAAGTCGAGGATGAACTTTTAAAACTCCTCTCCCTGGCCATGGATTATTATAAATTGACCGGCGGGGCTTTCGATGTCACTTGCGGGCCGCTATGGCCTATCTGGACGGAGGCCGCTTCCTCGCGAATAATGCCGGCCAAAGAGGAGATAAACAAGGCGCTTTTAAATATCGGTTCGGGGTATGTGCAGCTAGACCGCGCGCGCAAGCTTGTGCGCTTCACCAGACCCGTCCAGGTGAATATGGGCGGCCTCCTGCGCGGTTACTGTTTTGCCAGGGCCTATAAGATGCTTAAGGAACTGGCGGGCGATAAATACGCCGTTAAGCTTAGGCTGGGCGGCTACATGCTGGCATACGGCAGGCGGAATTGGTCCTACGACGTCGCGGACCCCTTCCACGACGATAAGACCTTGGGCAGGTTCTTTTTTCCGGAGGGAGCACTGATGTCTTCCTCCGGCCGCGACCACTTTGTCCAGATAGAGGGCAAGCTCTATTCCCATATCCTTGATCTTAAGACCGGCTATCCCATATCTGATTTCTCGAACATGATAGTGTATTTCCCTACCATGGAGAACGATGAGTATCTCCCGTCCGTGGTGCTGGCGGTAATGGGCAAGGACAAGGCGTTTCAGCTGCTGGGCAGGATGAAAGGCACCGCCGCCGTCTGGATAGACGGCTCGGGCGATATTGACGTGTTTTTAAATGCGGACAGCAAAGTCCGGTGGGAAAAAAGCAGAAGATTTTTCTAGAATACCCCGCGCGGCCTGTGTGATTTTCCGTTACTACACAGGCGGCGAGGCGGCTGGACAGCTAGACTGCTGGGCAGCTAGACAGCTGGGCTGCCAGAAAAATATTTTTTGTTTCTTCCTCTGCGAAGCTGCCTCGCCGCCTCGCCGTCCAGCCGCCTGGCGTTCTTATTTTCTCCCGTCTTTCAGGAAAGCCAGATAGCCTTTATAGGCCATGTAGATGTCCAGCTTGCCGGCCAGTTCCATCGGGGCGTGCATGGACAAGAGGCCCACGCCGCAGTCCACCACGTGCATGCCGTAGCGGGCCATCAGCCAGGCTATGGTGCCGCCTCCGCCCTGGTCCACTTTGCCGATCTCCCCGGTCTGCCAGATGACGCCGGCCTTGTCGAAGATGCGGCGTATCTCGGCCACGAATTCCGCGCTGGCGTCCGAAGAGCCGGATTTTCCGCGCGAGCCGCCGTACTTGGTCAGGCACACGCCGTGGTTCAGGATGGCGGTATTTTTCTTTTCCGAAACGGACGCGAACAGCGGGTCGAACAGCGCGTTGACGTCGGCTGAAAGCATCCAGGAATTATTGAGGGCGCGCTTAAGCACCAGGCCGCTGTAATTCTCGGAGGTAAGGTTGACCAGCTCAGCGGAGGTGTTCTCGAAGAAGTTGGAGGCCATGCCGGTGGCGCCGTAGGAGCCTATCTCCTCTTTGTCGCACAAAAGAACGCAGGAGGCGTACTCCGGCGCGCCTTTAAGGTCCACCAGCGCTTTCAGGGCCGCGTAGGCGCAGACGCGGTCGTCCTGGCCGTAGCCCAGCACCATGGAGCGGTCCAGGCCGGCCTCGCGGGGTTTGTCGGCGGGCACCAGTTCCAGTTCGGCGGAGAGGAAGTCTTCTTCGGTCACGCCGTATTTGTCGTGCAGGATCTTCAGGACGTTGTATTTTATTTTTTCTTTGCGTTTCTTGTCGTTTATCGGCCTGGAGCCGACGATAACGTCGAGGTTCTCGCCCTCTATGCCTTCGGAGAGGGTTTTTTTGGCCTGGTCCGCGGCCAGGTGCGGCAGCAGGTCGGTGATGCAGAGCGCGGGGTCGGAGGGGTCTTCGCCGATGGTGACTTTTATCGTCCTGCCGTCCGGCTTGACGAACACGCCGTGCAGGGCCAGCGGGATGGTGACCCACTGGTATTTTTTTATACCGCCGTAATAATGGGTGTCTAAAAGCGCCATCTCCCCGTTCTCATAAAGCGGGTTCTGCTTGATGTCTATGCGCGGGGCGTCCGTGTGCGCGCCCACGATGTGCATCCCGGCTTCCAGCGGCTTTTTGCCGATAATGACGGCCATCAGGGTCTTGCCGCCGCAGGATTTATAAACTTTATCCCCGGTCTTGAGTTTCAGGTTTTCTTTTTCACACAGCGCCAGGTTTTTAAAGCCGGCCGCTTCAAGAATTTTCACGCTTTCGTCATGGGCCTCGCGCTCGGTCTTGGCCGCGCCCAGAAAATCGATATAAAGCTTGTTGACCGCCTCCATTAATTTGGCGCCGGCGGGGGAAAGCCTTTCATAGCCGTTCTTGCTGGTGTAGGTTATCTCGGTTTTTTTCGCGGTTTTTCTGGTTTTGGTCGCAGGTTTCATTTTTTCTCCCGGTTTCAGGATTTGAATAAATTTTAGCATAATTTAATCCGATAGGAATTTCCTTTTTGGCAATGGCACAGAAAACCACGGAGACACAGAGGACACAGAGAAACACGGAGATGATCACTCCGTGAAACTCCGTGTTCTCCGTGTCTCTGTGGTGAATCTGAAAAAGTCCGCCCGGAGGGCGTTAATTCAATGCTCAGGAATTTCAATGTTCCTCACGCAAAGGCGCAAAGGCGCAAAAAAACAGATGCATGCCCGCTTTTCTTTGCGAGCTTTGCGGCTTTGCGCGAGACAAGACAGGCCTGTAG
>Ga0180009_10003317_pt1 | contig 18370 bp, 18 predicted proteins | sample OS_PC_MetaG_FD_123537 | JGI IMG/M metagenome (GOLD analysis project Ga0180009, IMG submission 123537) | Groundwater microbial communities from the Aspo Hard Rock Laboratory (HRL) deep subsurface site, Sweden - OS_PC_MetaG | ecosystem: Environmental > Aquatic > Deep subsurface > Groundwater... | reverse complement strand
ATCCCCAGCGGCTCATCCACGTCGCGTACGACGCTCACCAACACCTGACGGTGCGCCCGGAGCTTTTCCTCCACCGCCTTCAAGGTCTCCGTGACCCTGCGGAGCGAGACGTCAAGACACGCCTTGAGGCGCCCCGAGTCGAAAAACGCCAGCTCCTCGGCGTGTTCATCCCCCCACTCTTCGCGTGTGCGTCCCAGGAGGCGGCACGCCGCGTGACCCTGGCCCAGACAGCGATCTTCGAGGACGTAGATCTCCTTGCCGGTGGCGTGGCTGATGTAGCCGCTCGTGAGGCCGCAAATGGTCCAACATACAGGTGAATTCGATCGGCCGAATTGCAGAAGATGCTGCTCCGCCTCGTAGGATGCCAGCAGCATGGCCCCATTCTTGGTGAGCGGGTCCTCGCTGCCCGGCTGGATGCGGAAAAGCCCCCCGAGGGTATGAATGCGGGGGGCGGCGAGGCGCCATTCCTCATTGTTCGCCCACTTGAATTCTTGTTGCATGGCCGTGGCCATGCGCCAGCCGTGAGCAAAGCCGAACTGGGTCAGCACGGCTCGAGCCGCGGTAAGGCCAAAATTGTCAACCAGATACTGCCGCAAGATTCCCATGGCCACGGCATCGAGCAGGATCGCCCGCTGCCCTGCGAAACGAATCACGCCTCCCTCGGGGTCCAGTTCCAGGATCTCCTTGTGGTTCAGATCCTCGGCTCGCATCGGCCGCCTCCATCGAATTGAAGTAATTATACTTCATTTCGATTGATCCGGCTACCCCGGCCGGTACTCCCGGCGCGGCAAACCAACGCTTTTATTTCGCTTGGACCGGTTGGCACGAAAGATGCAAGCTGTAATCCTTAATACAGAATCCTCAAGGCGCTAGTCACGGACATCGACCCGGATGCCAAGGTGGAGGTGTCGCGGAACGAAATCAACGTGGCGTGGCGAATGCGGGTGGGAGTGACAGAGAAAGGGCAAGAGATAATCCGTTAACGCAAGGCGGTCGAGGGCGATGCCCGGGGGAAAAAAATACAACCATATCCCGGTAGGGACGAAGGAGGGACCCCATGAGAGCGAACGTTCAAAAGACTGTGCAACTCGGTGAGCTGGTCGCGGCCGCGTTCGATGAGGCCGCGCGGCACAGCTCCGACCCGCGGGAGGTTTCACGCCTGGCCGCGACCGCCGTGATGCGCATGCTCCAGCGTGCGCGGAAGACATCGATTACGTCAGCATCGTTGGCAGACGCCGAAGCGGGCGGCATTTCGCGATGGAGACGGCCTATGATTATCCATCCCTTTCACAACCGCATCCTGGCCAAACGCCTCGCCGAGAAAGACAAAACCGTCGGGTTTTTTATCCCCGGCGATGTTTAGCAAAAAGCCGCTCGAAACGCCGGTCGCCTCCTTTGGCGGAAGCCAAAGGTTCGAGCGCGGCCGGAAGCCGCCGCTCTCGGTAAAAACAGGCGACAGAGCGAGGATAGAATCAATCATAGTGATGGATATGTGCGTCATCTTGATCCAGCCGAGAAGCAAACGAATTCGCTGAAAAATATAACCGCTTGATTTTTATTAATTTTCTACTATGGCGGGTAAGTTGCATTTAAAACAGTGTGACCCATGGAGCAAGTGGTCTTGGTCACGCTCTGTCCCTGAGGTCGCCGCATCGTGCTCGTCCGGAAAGGCAGGTCTACATGAGCCGGTTCGAGCGAAGCCGATTTCGAATCAATAAGAAAGGAGATGAGTCGGGAATAGATAAAAAAATCCAACCAAGACCGCAGGGAAGAGAAATCTAACCCCTGCATTTTCCGGACAATGAAATATATGATCCAAGCAGAAAGGAAAAAAGACATGAGAGACAACACCAAACAAGAAAAGGCCGGCCTGAATTACGAGGCGGCGCATACAGCGCATTACAAGAAAAAGGACCTCAGTGAAGCTCTCGATCTTTACATGGGCGTCATGGCCGCGCACCCGGACACGCCGGAGGCCGAGTACTCCCGAACGCAGATCCAAAACATCGCGAAAAGTGTGGTTCCAAAACAAGAGCTGGTTGATGCTGAAAGAGGGCTGATAATCGCTCACCTCAAGCTCGATGCGCCCCTTTTTGTCGGGCCGGCCCCGGCCGCGCCGCTCGCCTCGGCGGAACTGACAGGCTAGCGATAGGCGGCAAGACCCCTGAGGAGGCGATTTGACCAACGCCCGTCTTATACATGAGAGCTTTCCCTTCAGTTATCGGGGGTTTCGGTCCGGTACGGGCTTCATCTTGAATACGCGTGAGCGCAAGGCGTCGCGTATGGAGCGGATTCGGTTGGAGATTGAGAACCTCCCCGACCCGCTCCCGACCGGGCGGACGAGGCCACGGGCGACCTGCGCCGGCCAGCGCTTCGGCCAGGCGAGGATCAAAAACCGGCCCGGCGTATCCAACCGCATGCGCCAATGATCACGCTGCGCAGGAACACCAGGCGACGCCGAGTCCAACGCGGTAAGCAGGACATCCAGCTCTCGTTCTACCCCCAAGAGCACCCGGGTCCGCTCACGGACGACTTTGGAATCCTCTCCGCTTTCGATGAAATCCGGCTCCCGCCAAGCGGAGTTTCCGGGCTTCTTCCGCTTGAAGGCGCCGAAATCGTCACTTACGTGTACAGGGGTGCGTTGGCGCAGGAGAGCTCGAACGGGAGCTCTCGCGTGGTCCATGCGGGCGAGTTCCAGCGCATGACCATCGGCAGAGGGAGCCGCCACAAGGAGACGAACGCCTTACGGACCGACTTCACGCACATGTTCCGAATCACCCTGCGTCCCACGGAGGTCGGGTTCGATTCGGCACACGAGCAGAAGCGCTTCGCGGTCGGACAGCGCCATAACTTGATGTGTGTCATTGCGTCTCAGGACGGGCGGAAGAAATCACTGAGCATCCTTCAAGACGCCCTGATCTACTCAAGCATACTGGACATCGGACATCACATTGCCCATGATCTGTCGCCGGGGCGGAGCGCCTGGCTTCATGTCATCAACGGCGAGGTGGCCATGCAAGACATCATCCTGACCGAAGGCGACGGCGCGGGCATCGCGATCGAACCTTCGGTTTCTCTGACGGCCCGAGAGAACACCGAGATACTGCTTGTCGATTTGGGCCCGGCGCCAAGGTCATTCGTATAAAATCCGGGGCCATAATCGGCTGACCGTCGACAAACCTCCAGTTTGGGGGCCATCGGTTATGAAAGCTTTGTGGTTCATGACGATTGGCCCCGGGGCGGTCCGGTTCAGTAGGCGTCGTCTCGGGCGGAAGCAGTGCGGAAGCGGGCCGAGGGATGATTGAATGAAAGGTGGATGCGGCCGACCGGCCCGTTGCGCTGTTTGCCGATGATAAGTTCGGCCACGCCCCGCAGTTCCTCGTTGTCCTTTTTGTAGACCTCTTCCCGATAGACGAAGGCGATGACGTCCGCGTCCTGTTCGATGGCCCCGGACTCCCGAAGGTCGGCCAGGATGGGCCGCTTGTCGGGACGCTCCTCGACCCGCCGGTTGAGCTGGGACAGGGCGACCACGGGCACTTGGAGTTCCTTGGCCAGGGCCTTGAGCGAACGGCTGATTTCGGAAATTTCCTGTTCCCTCGAATCGGTGTAGCCTCGGCCGCGCATCAACTGGAGATAGTCGACGATGACCAGGCCCAGGGGCAGGCCCTGGTTGGTGAGCTGGCTTTTCAGCCGCCGGGTCTTGGCCCGCATTTCCAGGACGCCGAGGGCCGGGGTGTCGTCCACGTAGATGGGGGCCTCGTTCAGCTTGGAGGCCGCGTCGGTCAGGTGGATGAAGTCCTCCTGGCGCAGCCGGCCGGTCCGGACGTCCCGGAGATCGAGTCGTCCCAGGGAACAAAGCAGGCGCATCAGGACCTGATCGGTGGACATTTCCAGTGAGAAGAAGGCCGTGGCAAAGGGCTGGCCCCCCTTGACGTCGCGTTCCTCGGGGATGGCTGTCTGGGCGGCCAGGTTGAGGGCCAGGGCGGTCTTGCCCATGGAGGGGCGTCCGGCCAGGATGATCAGGTCGGAGGGCTGGAATCCGCCGGTCAGGTCGTCGAGGTCCTTGAAGCCCGTGGGTACGCCGGTAACGCTTTCGCCCCGGGTGAACATGGCTTCGACGTGGCCGATGGTCTGGGCCAGAAGTCCCTTGACCGGTTGGAGGGTTTGCTGGTCCCGTCCCTCCCGGATGCTGAAAATGGACGACTCGGCCAGGTCCAGGACCTCGTCGGCCGCGCTGGTCGGGGAATAGCAGTGGTCGGCGATACGGCTCGAGGTGCTGATCAGACGCCGGAGGGTGGACCGGTCCCGAATGATGCCGGCATAGTATTCGACGTTGGCCGCCGTGGCCACGGCGTCGGACAGTTCGGCCAGATAGGCCGGTCCGCCGACCTTCTCCAGGGCGCCGGCTTTTTTAAGGGCTTCATGCAGGGTGAGCAGGTCGACGGGTTCGGCGGCGTCGAACAGGTCGCGCATGGACCCGAAGATCAGGCCATGGGCCTCACGGTAGAAGTCCTCCGGGGCCAGGCGGGATTCGAGGACCCGGGGCAGGGCCGCGTTGTCCCGCAACACGGCGCCCAGGAGAAACTGCTCCGCCTCCAGGCTCTGGGGCGGAAGTTTGAGGTCTTCGGCCTTGCGGCTCGGACGGCCTCGGCCTTTCTTTGCCTCGGCCACAGGCGGCCTACTCCTCCCGGATCACCGAGACTTTCACGGAGGCGGTCACTTCGGTGTGGAGTTTGACCTGGACCTCATACTCGCCCAGGGCCTTGATGGGCTCGGCCAGCCTGATCTTGCGCCGGTCGATGTTCATCCCCTGTTCGGACAGGGCCGCGGCCAGGTCCATGGTCGTGACGGAACCGTAGAGCTTGTCCTTCTCCCCGGCCTTTTGGGCAATGGTGATGGCCAGGGCGGAGAGTTCCTGGGCCAGCTTCTGGGCCCGGTCCTTTTCTTTCATGGCCCGCAGTTCGTACTCGGCCCGTTTCTTTTCAAACATGCGCAGGTTGGCCTGGCTCGCCTCGACGGCCAGGTTGGCCGGAATGAGCTTGTTGCGGGCGTAGCCCTTGGCCACGTCCATCACCTGGCCGGCCAGCCCCAGGGTGTCCACGTCTTGGGTGAGAATGATTTTCATGCTCGACTCCTTGGATGCTTGTCCCAAACAGCGGGCTCAGGCCTCGGGGCCGGCGCCCGCCTTGTGTATTTTCCTGAAATCGATCCACATGTCGAACAGCCCCAGGGCGGCGATCATGAGGATCAGATACTGTTGCAGCGCGATCAGCGCATAGGCCGTTACCCGCATAAACGGCGGCAGGGCCTTTTTTTTCATCCAGAACGAAACAATGGCCAGCCCTTGAAAGAAATAGAACAGGCCCAGGATCATCAGGATGTTGACCAGGACCAGCCTGGGCCAGTCCCTCAAGAAAACCAGGCCGAAGCCGGAGGCGATGACGATCCAGACCAGGCGTTCCGGGACCCGCCAGCGAGTCAGGTCGGCCAGGGCCGGATGAAGCAGCCCCCTCTGGAGTAGCAAGGATCGGCCGACCATAAAATTGGCCCAGGCGACCAGGAAGGTGCCCACGACCATGAGGCCCGGGAATATGCCGACCATGAACTCGACGAACCGGGACATGGCTTCATCGGCCGAGGACGCAGGCAACGGCCCGTCCGAAGGAGGGGCCGTCTCTTCGGGACGGATCGTCGGGGCCTCGGCGCCGCCGGGTTTCGGATCGCCCTGAACCGGGCTTCCATCCGGAGGCCCGCCTTGAGCCAGGATGGCGTCGTAGGTTTGCACCGACGCCCGAATCTGGCCCTCGATCACGGAACGGCCGTACCGCCACGGGTTCTGGTCCGAGGCCATGCTCATGATCACCAGGAGAATCAGCCCCACGCTCAAAATGGTTCCGGCCGGATAACCGACCGCCTTTTCCGGCGTGGCGCTTCGCCCCAGGGTTTCACCCATGACCAGGGCCAAGAGGGCGTATTCCAAGAAAAACAGAAGGCCGAAATGCCTGAAAAGCACGCCGGACAGGAGCCCGACGGCCAAGGCGCCCAGAGCGATTCCCGTCAGGCCGAAAACCCGTCCTCCCCGGCAATAGAGATAAACCAGGGGAGTGGGCGTGAAGACCCCGATTAATACTCCGAAGATCGGGACCAGGGCCAGAGAACTGAACAGGCCGACCGAGATCGCGGCGCAGACGATGACCACGGGCTCACGCATCGTGGCGATCAAGATCGCCGCGATGCGAAAGGGGGTCCGGCCCTGTTCCATATCGCTCCCTCTCAGGTCCGTCCAGGCGTTCCGGAGAGATGCCGGTATCCGGCCCCCCGGCGGTTCAGCTGCTGGCCGTCATGGCCGTGTAGGGCATGAGGGCCATATAGCGAGCGCGCTTGATGGCCTGGGTCAGGCGGCGCTGGTGTCGGGCGCAGTTGCCGGAAATACGCCGGGGAATCATCTTGCCCCGTTCGGTGACAAAGTTTCTCAGGACCCGGATGTCCTTGTAATCGATGTCCGTGGTGTGCTCGGCACAGAAGCGGCAAACCTTGCGGCGGTGAAAGGTCCTTCTTTTTTTGCGACGCGGATGCATATCCTACTCCTTGGAATGGTCGAAAAAATCAGAGAAGACGGGGTCAGGCGACCGTGTCATCCTCGGCCGGTTCTTCCGTCGAAGCCGCCTCGATCGGTTCCCCGGCCGGTTCTTCCGTCGAAGCCGCCTCGATCGGTTCCTCGGACGGTTCTTCCGTCGAAGCCGCCTCGATCGGTTCCTCGGACGGTTCCTCGGCCGGTTCTTCCGGGGGAGTCGCCTGGACCGGTTCGGCGGATGCCCCGGCTTCCGTCTCTCGAGCCGCTTCCCGGGCCGCCCGTTCCGCTTCCTCTTCGCGACGACGCGCGGCGGCCTCGGCATTCAAGCGGTCCATTTCGGCCTGATACTTTTCCTCGGAATATTCCTTGTCCTTGACCAGGGTCAAATACTTCCAGACATCCTCCTCGATGCGCATGTTGCGCTCGAGTTCGGCCATCATGGCCGGCTGACCGGAGTAATCGATCTGGATGTAGAAGCCGCGGAGCTGTTTATTGACCGGATAGGCCAGCCTCCGGCGTCCCCAATCGTCCATGGTGATCAGGTGGCCTTCCATCTGTTCGATGATGCCGGTCATCTTGGCCTTGACCTGATCCAGTTCTTCCTGCTGCATGTCCGGGTTCAATAGTACGAGGGTCTCGTAACGGCGTGGATGCATGTCGGTGATGTTACCTCCTCTTGGTCTGTGGCCCTTCCACCGTCGACGGGGAAGAGCGAGGAAGTCGACCGGCCTTTGGCCGGTGACATTAAAAATATTACTAATACAACCGACCAGGCCGGGTTGTCAAGTCAATTTTGCATTTGTAGAAATCGTTTGCCCGGCATGAAGAAGGGTGATATATTAAATATTTATGCTCCGATATGCAGGGGAGGGCTTGTTCTTGCCGACCGCCCCGCCCCGGGAGACCGCTTTGGCCGCAGACCTGTTCGACCGCCGGATACTTTCCGTCAGCCAACTGACCGGACGCCTCAAAGACCTGATCGAGGCGGAATTCGGAAACGTCTGGATATGGGGCGAGATATCCAACCTGCGGCGCCCGGCTTCCGGTCACGTCTACCTGACCCTGAAGGACGAGGCGGCCCAGATGCGGGCGGTCATGTTCCGGGTCCAGACGCGGTATCTGGACTTCGAGCCGGCCGACGGCCAGGAGGTCCTGGTCCGGGGCCGGTTGACGGTTTACGAACCCCGGGGCGACTACCAGATCATCCTGGATTACATGGAGCCTCGAGGGGAAGGCGCCTTGCGGCTGGCCTTCGAAAAGCTGAAGGGCCGGCTGGCCGCCGAGGGCCTGTTCGACGAGGCGCGCAAGAAGTCTCTGCCTTTCATGCCCCGACGCGTGGCCCTGGTGACCTCCCCGACCGGCGCCGCGGTGCGCGACTTCATTCGCCTGGCCCGGGAACGTTTCGAAAACGCCGTCTTGTCCGTTTACCCGGTCCGGGTCCAGGGCCAGGGGGCGGCTGAAGAGATTGCCGGAGCGATCGGGGACCTGAACGCCTGGGGAGGGTTCGACGTCATCGTCCTGACCCGGGGCGGCGGGTCCCTGGAGGACCTGTGGGCCTTTAACGAGGAGATCGTGGCCCGGGCCGTGGCTGCTTCTCGCATCCCGGTCGTCTCGGCCGTGGGCCACGAGGTGGATTTCTCCATCTCGGATTTCGTGGCCGACGCGAGGGCCGCGACCCCTTCGGCCGCGGCCGCTCTGGTCTTCAGGGACAAGCAGGCCCTTCTGGACCACCTTCGGGGCCTGCGGGCCCGAATGGCGGCCGGCGTGCACGGTCGGCTTCAACTGGCGAGGGAACGCCTGGCCCATCAGAAGACCCGCCTAGGGGACCCTCGGCGGGTTTTCGCCGACCGTCGCCTGAAACTGGACGACCTGAGCGAGGAACTGATCGACCGGACCCGGCGTCTTCTATCCGAACACGGCCGGGCGTTGCTGTCCGCCCGGGCCCGACTGGCCCCGGCCGAACCCCGGGCCCGGCTCCGGGTCAACCGGTCGGCACTCGAATCCCGCCGCCGGGAACTGATCGGGGCCGGCCGGCTTCACTTGGAACGCGCCCGGGACCGGACGGCCGCCATGGCCGGCCGGCTGGGCGACCTCAGTCCCCTGAGGGTGCTCGAACGGGGGTACGCCATCGCCCGCCAAGGGCCGGAAAAGCGGACCGTGCGTTCGTCGACCCAGGTGGCCGCCGGAGAGCGGCTGGACCTGTTGCTGGGTGAAGGGGAGCTGTTGGTGATCGTAGACGAGGTATTGGCGTGAGCAAGGACAAGGACAATAAAAAGGAGCCCACGTTCGAAGAAGGCCTGATTCGGCTGGAGGGCCTGCTCGAGAAACTCGAGGGCGGCGAGCTGGACCTGGACCGGTCCCTGGCCGTGTTCGAGGAGGGGATCATGCTGACCCGCAAACTGAACCGCAAGCTGGACGAGGCGGAAAAAAAGCTGGAACTGCTCATCAAAAATGAGAACGGCCTGCCCGAGACGCGGGATTTCGACTTGACCCCGGATGATCAGGGGGAGGCCTGAGTTGGACCTCAAGGCCTATCTGGCCGACCGAAGGCGGTTGGTGGATTCCGCCCTGGACGAGGCGCTGCCCTCGGCTGAAGGCCCGGCGGGGCGGGTGGTCGAGGCCATGCGCTATTCGGTGGTCGCCGGCGGCAAACGGCTGAGGCCCATCCTGTGCCTGGCCGGGGCCGAGGCCGTGGGCGGCCGGGCCGAGTCGGCCCTGCCGGCCGCGGTGGCCCTGGAGTTGATACATACCTACAGCCTGATCCACGACGATTTGCCGGCCATGGACGACGACGATCTCAGACGCGGCCGTCCGACGAGCCACAAGGTTTTTGGCGAAGCCCTGGCCATTCTGGCCGGAGACGCCCTGCTGACCGCCGGGCTGGGCCATCTGGCCCGCAAGGGCGTCGAAGGCGCGCTGGACCCGGGACGGTCCCTGGCGGTCCTCGATCTGCTGGCCCGGGCCGCGGGCTGGGACGGCATGGTCGGCGGGCAGGCGGCGGATATGGAGGCCGAAGGGCGGGAGGTGGATGAAGCCGCCGTGGCCTATATTCATCGCCGCAAAACCGGAGCCCTGATAGCGGCCTCGGTCGTCTCCGGAGGCCTGTCCGCAGGCGGAAACGCGGGACAGATTCAGGCCCTGGACGCGTATGGCGGCCGGATTGGCTGGGCTTTTCAGATCGTGGACGATATACTGGACGTGGAAGGCAATACGGACGAACTGGGCAAGACCGCCGGGGCGGACGAGGCCAGGGGCAAGGCGACTTATCCCAAGGCCGTGGGGCTGGACCAGGCCTACGCCCAGGCCCGCCTGCTGATAGACGAGTCCATAGGATATCTGGCGGAATTCGGCCCGTCGGCCGAACCCTTGCGGGCCATTGCCGGGTATCTGTTGGCCAGAAAGAAGTGACATGGCAAGGCTTTTGGACCAGATCGACTCACCGGCCGACCTCAGGCGGATCGAGGTGGAAGACCTGCCTCGCCTGGCCGAGGAGATTCGCGAGGAGATCATTGCCACCTGTTCGCGCAACGGGGGGCATCTGGCGCCGTCCCTGGGCGTGGTCGAACTGACCATTGCCCTGCACTATGTGTTCGACACCCCCAGGGACCGGGTCGTCTGGGACGTCGGACACCAGGCTTACGCCCACAAGCTCCTGACCGGCCGGCGGGACCGCTTCCACACCATGCGCACCTACGGCGGGCTGTCCGGTTTTCCCAAACGCTCGGAAAGCGAATACGACACGTTTGACACGGGCCATTCATCCACGTCCATCTCCGCGGCCCTGGGCATGTCCATCGGGCTGGAACTGAACAAGGAATCCGCCCGGACCATCGCCGTGATCGGTGACGGCTCCCTGACCGGCGGGCTGGCCTACGAAGGCCTGAACCAGGCCGGTGAGCGAGGCACCCGGCTGATCGTGATCCTCAACGACAACGAGATGTCCATCTCGCCCAACGTGGGCGCCCTGTCCTCCTTCCTGAGCCGCCAGATGACCCGGAAGGGCTACCTGGCCCTCAAACGGGAAGTCCAGGAGTTCCTCAAGACCGTTCCCGGCGTGGGCGAGAACATCATCCAGCTGGTCAAACGGAGCGAAGGCTCGTTCCGGGGCTTCATTTCCCCTAGTTTTCTGTTCGAGGCCTTCAAGTTCGAATACATCGGCCCCATCCGAGGGCACCGGTTCGACCGCCTGATCGAGGCCTTCAACAACAGCAAAAACCTGGACATTCCGGTCCTGATCCATGTCGTGACCAAGAAGGGCAAGGGATACGAGCCGGCGGAAAAGAACCCGACCCACTATCACGGCGTGGGGGCCTTCGAGATCGCCACGGGCAACTCGATGAAGACCGGTTCGGCGCCGCCGTCGTACACGGATGTCTTCGGCCGGTTCATGATCGAGGCGGCCGAGCGGGACGAGCGCATCGTGGCCATTACCGCGGCCATGCCCGAGGGCACGGGTCTGACGGGATTCCGGGACCGGTTTCCGAACCGGTTTTTCGACGTGGGCATCGCCGAGCAGCACGCGGTCACCTTTGCCGCCGGCCTGGCCGTCGAAGGGCTCCGGCCGGTGGTGGCCATCTATTCGACCTTTATCCAGCGGGCCTTCGACCAGGTCTTTCACGACGTCTGCCTCCAGCGTCTGCCGGTGGTTTTCGCCATGGACCGGGGCGGCCTTGTGGGCGAGGACGGCCCGACCCATCACGGCGTTCTGGACCTGTCGTTTTTTCGGGCTTTGCCCAACATGATCCTTTTGGCCCCCAAGGATGAGAATGAACTGAGACGAATGCTGGCCTTTTGTCTGGCCCACGACGGCCCCATCGCCCTGCGCTATCCCAGGGGGCGGGGAGTCGGGGTCGAGTTGACCGACCCGGTCGAACCCATCGAATCCTTCCGGGCCGAATCGCTCCGCCCGGGCCGGGACCTGCTTGTCCTGGCCGTGGGCAGCACGGTTTATCCGGCCCTGGAGGCGGCCGAGACCCTGGCCGCCGAGGGGATCGAAGCCGCGGTGGTCAACGCCCGTTTCATCAAACCGCTGGACGAGGCGCTGATCGTGCAACAGGCCCAGGCGGCGGGGCGGGTCCTGTGCGTGGAAGAGAACCAGATACTGGGCGGATTCGGTTCGGCGGTCTGCGAACTGCTGGCCGACAAGGCCCCGGGCGTACGGGTCCGGCGGCTGGGTATACCCGACATGTGCGTGCCCCACGGTTCCCAGGCCCGGCTGCGTGCCGATCTGGGGCTGGACGCCGCGGGCATCGCCGAGGCGGCCCGCCTGCTGGCGGTCGACCGCTGACCGGCCCGGCGGAACGGCCATGGCCGAAGAACATCCAAACGAAGCGGGCCGGAGCCGACCCGGCGGCAAAGTTCGGGCCGACCTGAAAGTGGTGGAAGCGGGCCTGGCCGAAACCCGGTCCCGGGCCCGGGCCCTGATCATGGCCGGCCTGGTCCTGGATGACGGCAAGCCGGTGGGCAAGGCCGGACAGGAACTGCCGGTTTCGACCGCGATCAGCCTCAAGGATCAGGGACCCGGTTACGTCAGCCGGGGCGGGCTCAAACTGGAAGGCGCCCTGACGGACCTGGACTTGGACGTCACCGGGCTGAGGGCCCTGGACGTGGGGGCTTCGACGGGCGGATTCACGGACTGCCTGTTACAGCGGGGAGCGGCCGAAGTGGTGGCCGTGGACGTGGGTTACGGCCAGTTGCACTGGCGGCTCAGGCAGGACCCCCGGGTTAAGGTGATCGAGCGGGTCAACGCCCGCTATCTGACCCTGGAACAGGTGGGCGAGCCGGTGGACCTGGCCGTGATCGACGTGTCGTTCATATCTCTGGCCTTGATTCTTCCGGCAGTGGCAAAAGGGGTCAAGTCTCGAGGCTGGATTCTGGCCCTGGTCAAACCGCAGTTCGAGGTCGGCCGGGATCAGGTCGGCAAGGGGGGCGTGGTCCGGGACCCTGCTCTCAGGCAACAGGCCGTCGATCATGTGGCCCGGGCGGCCCGGACCATCGGGCTGGAACCCGAAGGCCAGGCGGAGTCCCGGCTGCCGGGGCCCAAAGGCAACCGGGAAATTTTCCTGCGGCTCCTGCTCACCAGCCCGAACGATTCATGAGTCGGCCTGGCGAGCCGGATATTCCCGGCCGACGCGGATAACGCATGAAGCATTCGGGCCAAGGCCGACCCGGTCAGTCGATCAGGATAGTTTCCAGTTTTTTCCGGAGTTTCTCCTCTTCTTTTTTTAGACGGTGGTTCTCGTAGATCACAGTGCCGACAAGCGCGGCCAGACAGACACCGGATGCAGCCAGATAATACATGGTTTTTCAACTCCTGCCTCATTTTGCAGCTTAGGGTAGCAAACCGGGTGCCAAAAGTGCTGATTTCATATAAAATTGATTTAATTGACAATTGCCGGTCACCGGCCCGGCCCGGCCCGGCCCGGATTTTGACGCCGTGCCAAATTTGCCTAGTCGGACCGGCCGGATGAAGAAAGTATTGACCTGGAGGGCCAACCTGACTATGATCGCCGTCCGCGGTTTCTTTTCGGGCCGGCGACACCGGGTCGAGGCCCAATTTATCCTGACGAGGTGATGAAATGGATCTGGCGGCACGGATTACCCAAGTCAAACCTTCCCCCACGCTGAGTCTGGATGCCAAGACCAAGGCGCTCCAGGCCGATGGCGTCGATGTGGTCAATTTCGGAGCGGGCGAACCCGATTTTTCGACCCCCGACTACATCAAGCAGGCCGGAATCCGGGCGATCGAGGACAACTTTACCCGGTACACGCCCGTGGGCGGCATTCCGGAACTTAAGAAGGCCATAGTCGACAAGTTCAAGCGGGACAACGAGCTGGACTACTCACCCGACCAGATCGCGGTCTCCTGCGGCGGCAAGCACACCCTCTACAACCTGGCCCAGGTCCTTTTTCAGGCGGGCGATCAGGTCGTGGTGCCGGCCCCGTATTGGGTCTCCTATCCGCCCATCATCACCCTGGCCGGCGCGGAACCGGTCATCGTGGCCACATCGGAAACCAACGATTTCAAGATGACCGCGGATGAACTCCGGGCCGCCGTGACGCCCCGCACCCGGGCCATGATCCTCAATTCACCGTCTAACCCCACCGGGGCCACTTATACCCGGGCCGAACTCGAGGCCCTGGCCGAGGTGGTGCTGGAGCGCAATCTTTTGGTCATTTCGGACGATATTTACGAAAAGATTCTTTTTGACGGGCTCAGCTTCCGCAACATGGCCAATCTGGGGCCGGAACTCAAGGAGCGGACCGTCATCGCCCACGGTCTGGCCAAGACCTATGCCATGACCGGCTGGCGCATCGGCTTCATGGCCGGCGGCAAGGAAATCGCCGGGGCCGTGACCAAGCTCCAGAGCCAGTCCACGTCCAATCCCTGTTCCATCGCCCAGAAAGCGGGCGTGGCCGCCTTGAACGGGCCGGACGACTCGGTGGCCGTCATGTGCGCCGCCTTTGACGAACGCCGTCTTTTCCTGATCGAGGCCCTCAACCGGATCGAAGGGGTCAAGTGCTTCCGGGCCACCGGCGCCTTTTACGTGTTTCCCAATTTTTCGGCCCACTTCGGGAAGCGGTTCGGCGATCTGGTCATCGACGGTTCGGACCGGATGGCGGACTACCTGCTGGAGGAGGCCCGGGTTTCGGTCGTGCCGGGCCAGGCCTTCGGTGAGGACGCCTGCCTGCGGTTGAGCTACGCCATTTCCCTTGACGACATCAAAAAAGGGCTGGACCGGATCGAGGAGGCCCTCTCCCGTTTGAGCTGATTTTCCCGCTCTCGACCCCCAACGGGCCCCGTTCCCGGCCGTGATGGCCGGGCCGGGGCCTTTGTCCGGCTTTTATCCGAGCCCGTGAATCATCCGGGCGCGGTCATGGTCCGGTTCAGGCGTTCCGTTTGGCCGGCAGGGGACCCAAGCGGCTTTTTTCGGCCTCGATGACGTCGACGAAGGCCCGGATGATCTCCGGGTCCTTTTCCTGGACCCGCTCCCAGGACGGCAGTTCGGCTCCCACGAAGACATCCATGCGCAGGCGGTCCTCAACGGTTTTGACGGTCTGGATGAACCCGCTTTCCAGGAAGGGCGAGAACTCGGGATGCGAGGTGACGAATCGGATGATGGTTTCGGCGATGTGCTGGGGGGATTCGAGGATGAAGCCGGCGAAAAGCACGGCTTTAACGAAGACATCCCGGACGCTGGCCTCTTCGGCGTCCCGGTCGTAGTCCAGGGCGTTGAAGCGGGCATTGTCGGAATACTTCTTGATCTGGTCTTCGGCGATGGAGCTGTAGGTCACGGCCAGGTCGCGGAAGAAATGATCCGAAACCTCCAGTCCTTCCTCGATCATCAGGGCCTTGAACAGCGTCGTGACGATATCGACCGACATCTTGTGCAGACCGGCCTTGGGGTCTTCCGGGGAAACCGGCTGGTGCTTGTGGTCGAAGGCCCCTCGGGTGAACTCGACCTGGGCCACCTGGTTGGCCTTGCGCCAGACCTCGATCAGGGTGAATATCTCGATGCCCCAGTGAGAGGCATACCGGCAGCGTTTGAGCAGGTCCATGTCCAGGACCACCTCGCCGGAGAGCTGATAATTGAACGAGAGCAGGAAATCCACCAGACGGATCATCTTTTCTTCCCGGCTTTCGGTGAACTTCCGTTTCAAGGCCAGGAGCAGGGGGTCGAGCAGGAGCCGTTTGACCCGGCCGAACATGCGCTGGCCGTCCCAGCGGGCGTAGTAGGCCTTGGAAAACTGGTAGTTCAGGACGGTGACCGGATAAAAGAGCCGGTCGAGCTGGACCTTCTTGAAGGTCTTGATGTCCGCGTCCAGCAGGCCGAGCGAAGTGGCGCCCAGGGCGATGGCCACACCGAACCCCATGAACAGGTTCCGACCCTTGCCCCGGGCCGACAGGTCGACCCCGGCTCCTTGCAGACGCTCGTACAGCGAAACAAAGTTCGGTCCATCGTTCCATTGGATGAAACAGTTCCGCAGGCCCTGCTCGGCCAGAATCTCCCGCAAGAGATCGATGTCGGCCTCCGTGGCCATGTCGACGCCGATAATGATCTGAGCCAGGTAGCGCGCCCGTCTGAGTTCGTGCAGGATGTTTTCGAAAACGACCCGGTTTTCAGGGTCCGTGAATTCCGAGGCCAGCGAGGGGATGAAGAGGATGGGTTTTTTCCAGCGGGCGTGGCCGACCAGTTCGCTGTGCAGGTCCGACTTGGGGGCCAGTTGATAAAACGTCGTGATTTTTGGGTGTTGCTGGGCGAAATTGGTCATGGGGTCGGTTCCTCCTGAACCCGGTTGTCCAACGAGTTGACAAGGGTTCAACCCGCGGTCAATAACGGGATCGTTGTAAGACGGATCAAGCCATCTTGGAGCGGGTTACGTCCGTTGAGTTGGACCCCGCCCGGGCACGGTATATGTGATGCTTCCCTATCCGGAAACAAGCTAGCATACCGCTTCCAAGGATGCAAGAGCCTGAAAGATTCTGGCCGATCCTGATGGCATTTTCGGGTCTGATTGATAATCAATTCTTGACATGCTTCGGCGTCTCTGTTAAGGGAGGGGCGTTCCCGGCAAGAAGCCGGCGTAATCGGTCGGACCGAATCGAACCGAAAATACCAGCCATGAAGGCGCAGAGGCCAAAGCCTCGAATGCCCGCACGGCTGTTTTTTTGGGGGTAAGGTCTTCGGCTGTTTTTTCGACGGATGCGAAAGGACCCGGGCCGAGAGGCGAATCGGGTCTTCGGAAATCATTCCGATATAAGGCTAAAAAATCAGAACAAGCCACGAAGGCGCTGGGGCAGAAGCCCTGGAGGTCGGCGTGGCTTTTTTTGTTGGACACGGACAATTTATGAGGTGCGGGCAAGAAGGATATCAACCATGGCCAAATATGAAACAGATCGATGTCCCGAAATTCGCCGCCCCGGAAGATGACCCATGAATCTTTCCGAGTATACGAGATGATTATGAAATACGTTTCTTGTCTTGCCCTCGCTTTGGTCCTGTCAGGGCTCATGGTCGGGCAACCGGCCCGGGCCGCCCAAAAGACCATCGAACGGGATTCAAACGGCGATGGCCGGATCGACCAGATCGCCCACGTGGACGGGGGCGGCAAGATTTTGAAGCTGGAAATAGACACCAATGCGGACGGCGCCATGGATACCTTCCAGTACTACGAGAACGGGCAGTTGGGCCGCTTGGAACGGGACCGAAATCACGATGGAAAAGTGGACCGCTGGGACGAGTTCAAAAAGGGCAGACGGGTGCTTCACGAGCAGGCCTCGGACAAGACCGGCTCGATCGACCAGATCATTCGTTTCGACAACCAGGAACGGCCTTTGTCCATTGAAAGGGACACTACGGGCGACGGCCGGTTGGACACGATCCATCATTTCAAGGCCGGCGAACTGGAACGTTCCACCAAGGACACGTCGGGCAACGGGCGGCCCAACATCTGGGAGACCTATCGAAGCGGCCGGCTGGAGCAGCGGCGGGTGGACCGGGACGATGACGGACGGGTTGAAACCGTCATCGACTTCGAGGCCGGGGGGCAGCCCCGGGAGAGCCGTCATGACACGGACAAAAACGGCGGATTCGATACGGTGCGCCTATACCGGGGGGGCGAACTCGTCGAACAGAAGAAGGACCTTGACCAGGACGGACGGCCCGAGGTGGTGACCCGGTTTCGGGGCGGCCAACCGCATCAGCAGGAAAAGGACGAAAACCGGGATGGCCGGACCGACACCTGGGTCTATTTTGACGCCAAGGGGCGGCCAGAACGGGTCGAGGAGGACAGCCGGTACAAGGGCCGGGTCGATCGGGTCCGTCGGTACCGGGGCGGTGAGCTGACCGAGGTCGCCAACGACTCGGACGGAGACGGCTTCATGGAGACGACCACCCTGTACAAAAATGGCGCGGCCTGGCTCCAGACCCAGGACAACGATCGGAATGGCAAGCCGGAGGTGAAATTATACCTGACCTCGTCCGGCGCCCGGGATCGGGTCGAAAGCGACTCGGATGGAAACGGCGCGATTGACACCTGGGAATATTATCGGAACGGCGCCCTGGCCAGAATGGAAAAGGACGTCAACGGAAAAGGGGCCGTCGGACTGAAGGTGTTTTTCGAGCAGGGCAAGAAGCGGAAGCTGGTCAAGGACGAAGACGGCGATGGGCGTTTCGAGATGACCCAGGTTTTCGACCAGGCGCCCTGGAGCATGGTCATGTCTCTGGACGTCGACGGCGACGGTCAACCGGAGGGCCGATTTTTTCATAGGGATGACGTCCTGGAGGTCAAGGAAATCGATGAGAACCGGGACGGGGTGATTGATTTTCGGGAGCATTACGACCCCAAGGGCAAACTGGTCAAAAGCGAGGAAAGACATGGCGACGTCGAGGGACTGAATCTGACCTGGCACTACAACGACCGGGAGGAAGGCGTCCGGGCCGAAGAGGACCGGGACGGGGACGGCCGTCCGGACATCTGGTACTGGTACGAGCAGGGTCGCGTGAAGCAGGTGGCCGAGGACACCAATGCCGACGGCGAACCGGACGTCTGGGAGGAATACGACCCTTCCGAGGCCTTGGTCAAACGGTCCAAGGACATGAACTTCGACGGCCGTCCCGACGTCGATCAGGTTTTTTAACCGGATATCGCGGTTGGAGGCCATGCTGGAAGCCAGGCGCGACGTAAGAGATTCAGGTTAAGGAGAGAGTGATATATGATCGAATTTCTTGCCAAAGGCGGGGTATTGGTCGGCCCGATCCTTTTTTGTTCGGTGCTGGTCCTGGCCATTTTCGT